>Ga0315277_10000070_pt1 | contig 160835 bp, 161 predicted proteins | sample YL17G05_15_MG_FD_203695 | JGI IMG/M metagenome (GOLD analysis project Ga0315277, IMG submission 203695) | Sediment microbial communities from Yellowstone Lake, YNP, Wyoming, USA - YL17G05_15 | ecosystem: Environmental > Aquatic > Freshwater > Lake > Sediment | place: USA: Wyoming | collected...
TTCTTAACGACTTGTTCTGGGGGAAAATGGTGGTCGGTTATTCCTTTTTCTTGGCTTATCATCCAGTTGTCACAGAATTGGCATCGGAAGTTGCAGCCCATTGTAGCGATGGACAGGACTTGGGCTCCCGGGTTGAAATGTGAAAGCGGTTTCTTTGTTATAGGGTCAATGGAGGCTGAGATCGCTTTGGCATAGACAAGTGAAAAAAGAGTTCCTCCGTCGTTCTTTCTAACGAGGCAGAAACCAGTTCCGCCATCGTTGATAAGGCATTTTCTGGCACATAGATTGCACTTCGCTTTTTTGTCTTCTGTCTTCTCATATAGCATGGCTTCGTGAAGTGACGTTTATGGCACCCTCCTGCGGTTAGTTGTTTGTTTCTGGGCTATATGACTTATTCGTTTGCTGAGGTCCCCGCGGCTTTCTTGATTTCGAAGACAAGGGGCGGTGAAGGAGTTTTCACGTCTAATTCTATTCCAAACAAGCTTTCTAGGAAGCCAGCCCAGATTTCAGATTCTCCGATGAAAGGCGTCTTTATGAGTATGTATCTATCTTTCAAGTAAAAGTCTCCGAACCCTTGCACCCGCAGACGTTTGAAGACATCCTGCCATTTTTCTCGGCTTGTGGTCTCGATGCCAAGGGTCGTTTCCAAGGAGACTTTAGAAGCATCACCCATTCTTCTGCCGATTTCGCGATATTTTTCCTGCGGGACAAATTGGATGAGGGTATTGATCAATTCCGCATTTATGAACGCTATGCGGCTTATTCCACAATAGTATTCACCTGGAAAACGCCAGTCATAAATCATCATGCTTCTGTAGACGTCGAGCATTTTGGAAATCAAAGGTTTGATGCCTGGTTCTTTGCCTTCCTTGATTAGGGAGTCGATGAATTCTCGTTCTTCCTTGTCCAGGATTATCGTAGTCCGCTTTGTTTGGTCGCCGTTTTTGCTCATCATCTGCTCGAGTTTTTTCTCTCTGTCCTCTTGCATATCAATTATATCTTGCAGCATATTTTATATGCTTTGCTACACTGTCATCCAGAACCGAACAACTTTTTACATGGTTCTAGGCTATTTTAGTTGCCGATGAAGAACTTGATTATCTGAAAACATGATGTACTCTAGGGTATCTGAGGCAACAAAAAACTGTTCGGTTCGCTAGGTCACGACTTTTTGCTTTATCAGATACCATATTATTGCTAAGCCAACTATGAACAGGACAAATCCCGACACTATCGAAATAGCATAGTTTATTTTGAGGACGCTGTTGAACGCGTAAACCACGTAGGTCGGACCAGCAAATGTCAACAAAGCCGCGAACATTATGAGAAGAGTCCTCCAGAATCCTGAAGCCAGAATAGCTTTTCCAGTAGTCTTACTCTCTTTCTTGTCTTGAGCCATGTTTCCCACGTTCCACGCTTCTGCGTAGAGATTGATGTTTTCTCTTATAACCCTTCCTTCACTTCGTTGCCCAGGGCTTTCATTAGGAACTTGAACACGGAAAAGCCTGCACCACGATCGGCTCGGAAGCCACTCGTCGCACCCAGCAGACACACGCCGTCAAGTCCTTCCTCTTTTGCGAGCCCAAGCATTAAGCCTGTTGCGCCCATAATTCTACCCTTACTGTAGATTATTGCTCCTTTGTCCATGAACTCCTGAGCCAGTCTAGCCGAAGTGGCTGCCACGTATACTTGCGCCTTTTCCTCTGTCATAGGCATTCCTCCTATCGTAACTATTAGGCTACAACCGTTTTTCTTGACAACTTCTAATACGTCGGTGCAAATCGAGTAATGGGCAAGGACATCGTCAAAAGATGGCTGAGTGTCACCCGTCATGATTATGAAATCATTCTTCTCCATGGGCGCAGCAAAGAACTCGTATCTTGGCAAGTGGCATATTCCCTTCGAGTTTACTGAAACATAGTCTGGAAACGATGGTGAATACAATTCCATGAAGGGCTTCGCGCTGCAGAACTTCGTCAAAAGGTGAGCCGCTATTTTTCCAACGTTCCCAAAGCCTGGAAGCCCCTGCACGAAAATCGGGTTCTCAAGAGTGGGATTTAGTATCTGGCGGAAATATGATTTGTCCACTTGTTACTCCACGCCCTCAAGTAACGTTGTGAAATACTAAAACGTTTTTACGATGAGAATGCTAATATACAATAAAGAGTAATTTTAGAAAGCCCCAAGAAGAAAAGCTGAACATTGTGAGTAAGAAGCGGGGTGGGGTAGCCAGGATTAACCCGCTGGGCTCATAACCCAGAGATCGGTTGTTCAAATCAACCCCCCGCTACCAATTACCGCATCTTTTCGTGTGGAGCGGGCCAAATGCAAGTTGGCTAGTTCAAGATTAGATACGAGGTCATTGTGCTCACTTCAGAAAAAGCGGAGTTAATCCGGGGCGTTATTAGGCGACAGGTCTCTTTTTGGTATTTGTCCCAGATATAGCGCGCTAGAGTGTTCCTAAATTCTCTTTTTCAAGTGTGACCGAATTGGTCCGTGCCTCGAAGATGATGCTTCTGCTATCTGGGGTCACATTGTCATCCGCAGATGAAGCAAAGCCGATGGCACAAGCCAGTCCCGCGAACGAATTTAGGCACAGACATGCGCGCCATTTCAAAAAATCTGATTCAGTTTTGCAGAGAAAACAATATTAGTCTTTGTGATTACATTGCACGTTGGAGAGGGGAATTGAAAGTGAAGGCTCAGCATGCGAAGGCATTGGCATCCATCGTTGCTGTGACACTAGCATTCTTTTTGTCTGCTCCAATGGCCTCTGCTTCAAAAAATTCTCGGCCCTCTTGGACTTTTATGGTGTATTTGGATGCAGATAACAGCTTAGACTCGTTCGGTCCGATTAATCTGCAGCAGATGAGCGATGGTCTAGCTCTTGGCGCAAGCGTCAACGTGGTCGTGTTGATGGACAGACTGAATCTTCCGGCATATGTTTATGAAGTTACGCATCAACAGATCAAAACGGTTCAGTCTCTGGGGGAAGTGGACATGGGTAGCCCTGAAACGTTAACCTCGTTTGCCATGTTTGCCATGAAAACGTATCCGGCTACCCGCTTCTTCTTGGACTTGTGGGATCACGGGGGAGGATGCACGGGAGTCTGTTGGGACGAATCTAGCGGTCATCATCTTTCACCTCACGACGTAGAAAAGGCTGTTGCGTTAGCCGAATCCAGTGTGAAAAAACATGTTCAAGTTGTTGGTTTTGACGCTTGCATGATGGGTATGGTGGAGGTGTGCTACGAGTTGAAAGACGTAACCGACGTTGTTGTGGGCTCGGAAATAGTGATTCCAGGTTATGGCTGGCCATACACGCAGCTAATGGCTTATCTTTGTAACTATCCCACAGCGGATGCTTACAACCTTAGCAGCGAGCTGGTCAAAGAGTATGTAGCTTTCTATCCGCGGTCCACGGTTCAGCTGTCAGCCATAAATGAAGCCTCCATTCCAGACCTCACTGAAAGCCTAGACAGCTTTGCAAATACCCTAAAAGGCAATGTTTACGCCTATCAAGGGGTAATTGCTGGGGCGAGAGGTGATGCGCAGCAAGAGTTCATACTCGGAACAGGTGGCTCCTACTTCTACATTGACCTCTCCCGGTTTGCACAACTGGTTGGAGAAAGAGGAGGCAACGCAACGGTTGAAGCGCTGTCTGAAGATCTTAGGAACGAGTTGGACGTGGCGGTCTTCGCAGAAGCGCACACTGCTCAACTGGGAAACCTTGACGCTAAGGAGTTCGGGCTTACGATAAACTTTCCACCGAACATTCAGGTATACAGCGCCAGATACGAAGCCGACGTACCCTGCTTTGTACAAGAGACCTCCTGGTTGTCGTTTCTAATTGCCTATTATAGTTCGATGTAAAAACGCGTCCCGCGACGACATTTTGCTAGTAAAAATGGGGTGAGATCCCCGATTTTCCGGCAAGATATGTTCTTGTTTCACATTGTCACTTAGCGACGTTGTAGCCGAAATTTATATGGACTTTTTATGGAGCAAAACCTGCAAGCCAACCCCGACCTAAATGTGAGTGCACAGCTGGCTCACTGTAATTAATTAAGAAATAATGTAAACAGAATTATCTGCACGCTATGCATTCGTCCGAAATATATCCGCAGAATGGACATCACCAAGGTATCTGAGACGCGCGCGCCGACCATGTAGAAAAGGTCTTTGGAAGAATCTTCTAGCCTATGAGCTTGTGAATGAAGGCTCAAGAGTATGTTATTGGAGGATGCAGTTTTTGCGCGCGCAAATCCGCATGTTATGATCTGACTCAGATCATCGAAAAAGTCACTGAGCACGATTGAAAAGTGCATGTGTCACTCACATAGAAGAAGGTTCCACAAAATTCATATGCTCTACACCTCAAACTACTATTGCCAAAATAGGAGAAAGGAAAGAAATGAATAAGAAAATCTTAGTTTCTATCATAATGCTGTCAATGCTTGCTTTGATTGCTTTTCCATCCGTGACAAGATCAACGACCACGCAACCAAACCTCAAATACACAGTATCACCTGCCAAAGAGCAATTTGTAGAGGCTGCAGATTTCTCCCTTGGTAGCGCAGTTGGTACGTATCTACCTTGGGACGTGGACATCATCAACGCCGAATCCACAAACGGTGGCGAAGGAATATACGTAGCAGTCATAGACACAGGACTAGTTTCTAACTGGGCCAATTTCGTCGCTCCAACAGCAATCATCGAAACAGCACTAGGCAAAGGCTGGAGCTACAACGTCGTATGGAATCCAGTGATAAATGACTTTGACTGGACACCAGACCCAGCCCGAGGCTTCATAACAAATAATGTCGGTTCAGGCCACGGCACACATGTCACATGCGAAATAGTAGGATATCAACGCTCGACTATCGGCGTCGCCCCACACACAGTGCAAGGAGTTGCCCCAAACGTACACATAATTCCCATACTGGGACTTGACTATTGGCTAGTCAACTGTCCAAATCCGACATACCCCGGTTGCCACGCAGGCAAGGTGATGTTCGGAGGAGGAGACGACTGGATGCTGTGCTCAGCTATAGACTACGTGGCTTCCCTCGCTGAAACAAACGGTTGGAAGATAATATGCACGAACAGCTGGGGGTCATATGAACCATCACCTGCTATACGTGCATCTGTAGACAATGCCATAACCAAGGGTGTGATCTTCACGTTCGCTGCAGGCAATGGTTACACGCAGATGGATTGGCCAGGAGCGTACCCAGAAGTGATTTCATGTGCGGCAGGCGGCTGGACACTACAAATGATCGGAACTGGCACACCAGACATAGGCGGCAGATGGTACCTGACTGACGTTCCGGAGAAGCTTAACACCAAAGACGTTTTGGGAAACAACTGGCAAATATTCCTAGAAGATTTCAGCGGCAGACCAGATAAAGCCCTAGGACAAACTTGGAAAGACTTGGACGTTTGCGCACCTGGCGCGTACGTCGTCGGACCGTACAAGCCGAATGCAGCTTGGAATGGTGCAGCTTGGGTTAACATTGGTGCTCCAACAGCTTACTATGGTTTGTGGGGCACTAGCATGGCTACCCCACACGTCGCGGGAGTTGCAGCCATCATCGCACATGATTACCCACAGTTCAACCAAGCGGATATGGAGTACGTTCTGAAGAAAGCAGCAACACGTATTCCGATGGCCTCAGATGGTGCTATAGTGTACGATACTAGTCTCTGGGCATTCAAGTGGGTCGATCATGACTATGGCAACGGATGGCTCACCGTCGACAACGCATATTTGGCAGCCGCTGGATACCACAAGTAAGAGAACAAAATCCTAAACCAACAACTCCCATTTTTCCTTTTGAAAGATATTCCATAGAACATTGTCCCGTAAACGATATTTGCCCCGCAAAGTATCATCATATGGGAGAAATGAAGATGCTCAAGAAGAATGCTTCTCAACTGCTTCTTCTACTCCTGGTTGCGAATCTGCTGACATGGGCTTTAGATGTTCAGTCAGCCGCTGCATCTGGAGATATTTACATCAAGGCCGACGGTAGCATCGACCCTTCGAAATCCCCAATTCAGCGGAATGTTAACGTTTACACTTTCACCGATAATATAGATGGCCAAATCATAGTGCAAAGGGACAACGCTGTAATCGATGGTGCAGGCCACACTCTTCAAGGAACAGGAGTTGAAACAGGAATAGACCTGTCAAGTAGAACAAACGTAACAATCCAAAACATGGTGATCAAAACCTTCGACGACGCACTCTACCTCTATTCTTCAAACCAAATCACCATTTCGGGAACAAATATCACAGACAGCACTGATGGGATACGTGTCAGCGATTCCTCCAACAACAGCATTCATGAGAACAACATAACGGGAAACTCTTATGAAGGGATCTACATTCTTGCCTCTTCAAACAATACTATCTCTGAAAACAACATAACAGCAAGCACGGGTGACGGAGTTTATCTCTGGGGCTCTTCGAACAACACCATCTCCAAAAACAAAATATCCAACAACTGGTGGGGGATCACATCCTACTATTCCACAAACAACAAGATCTTCCATAACAACTTCATCAATAACCCGAGCCAAGCCTACATCGAATCATCCTTTGACATTTGGGATGACGGATATCCTTCCGGCGGCAACTACTGGAGCGACTATGATGGTGCTGACTCCTATAGCGGTCCCTGTCAAAACATAACTTGGAGTGATGGCATTGGCGACACGCCCTACGTCATCGACGGAAGCAATCTAGATAATTATCCTCTTATGACCCCTCACACGCCGCATGACCTAGCAGTCATACATTCCACTACTTCTAGAACTGTTGTTGGTCAAGGCTACAGCTTAAACATAAACGCCACAGTAGCAAACCGAGGCGACTACACAGAAAACTTCAACGTCACAGCATATGCCAACACAACTATCATAGCATCACAAAACGTCACCTTACCAGCTGGCAACTCAGCAACCGTCACGTTCACGTGGAACACCACGGGCTTTGTCTATGGAAACTACACCATGAGTGCTGTCGCAACACTTCCTAGCGACACTGATCCGGCGGATAACACGTTTGTCGACGGCAAAATACTCGTAACCATCAAAGGAGACATAAACGGCGATCAATTCGTGAACGCAAAAGACGCCGTCATATTAGGAGTTGCTTTCGGCTCGGAACGAGGGGACACTAGATACACGCCGAACGCAGACATCAACGGCGACGACTGGTGCAACGCCAAAGACGCAGTCCTACTGGGTAGCAACTTCGGGCAAAAGTGGCCATAACAGTATTTGAAACACGATGGCAAGCAACGGCCGTGACATCAGTGTCTATTGTTCCTCTAGCAACAAAATCTGTCACCATAGATTTCCTGGCAATTCCCCCCCCCCAAGTCAGCAATTGTCTGGGCTATTCTGTTTGGGATGATGGCCGAAGGGTCAAAAACAATGTGCTATTGACCGTTTAAGCTTCGAAATATGAGCTTATTACTCTGAAGCTCGTAGACAAGCTAATGGTGGGAGGCATAAATGGCTATCATGCTTGGTTGCATTTCTCCACATGGAGTAGAAGTCATTCCTGAACTTTCAGACAACGTGCACGATGCCTTTGCTGAAACCCGAAAGAGCATGTTGGAAATGGCATCTCAGATGAAGAGGCTGAACTTGGATTCAATTGTTTTAGCCACGCCACACAATCTGCGCTTAGAAGCAAAGATAGGGGTAGTTACAGCGGAGTTCACTGAAGGATCCATCAAAGAAAAAGCCAAGTTAGTAGAGCTTCGATGCTCTTGTGACAAGCAATTTGCGAAGGGCATCCTTGAAAAAGCCAGAGAATCAAAACTTCCAGTTGTGGGCGCCAACTATGGGACGAATGACGGCCCTGCCTCTTGCATGCCTATGGACTGGGGGACTCTGATACCATTGTGGTTTTTCATCGGACAAGGCAAGGAAGATCCCAAGGTTGTACTCGTAACGCCCTCGAGGGAGATTCCTCTAAGAAAACTCGTAGAATTTGGAAATGTAATCAGTGATGTGGCCACGACTTCGGGGAAAAGAGTAGCTTTCGTAGCCAGTGCTGATCAGGGTCACGCTCACAGAGCGGATGGGCCATACGGCTACAACCCTGCGTCAGCGGAATTTGACCAGCTTGTGAAAGAGGCTGTGCAGAAGAACGATTTGGGCCCTCTTATGAGTCTCTCAAAGAAGTTTGTGGAAGACGCAAAGCCCGATAGCCTGTGGCAACTGGCCATTCTACATGGAATCTTGATGCGTACTCGAATGGTTGGGCGTTTTCTGTCCTATCAAGTGCCCACATATTTTGGCGTACTTTGCGCTTCTTACTTGCCAGCAGAAGAATGACGGATCTAGTAGAGCTAGTATCAGAAAGCCTTACTATAGAGAAACATTGTGAATGTGCCTATGCTCGGCCTTTTTCTTCTTTTCCGAAATACTTTGTCCATTTGAGTTTGCGTGCGTCTCTGCCGAATTTCGAGCTTTTTCGGCACTTGCTTGAGCAGAACCACAGAATCGAGCCATCGTTCTTGACGTACATCATGCCTGTTCCAGCTGGAAATTCGCTACCGCAAAATGAGCATTTTTTAGGTTTAGGCAAAAATCATCCCCAAGATTCTGTTCTTGTTTTTATCTTTTAATTTTCTTTGCTTCTCTTTCAGTCTCCCTAAGCATCAAGATGTCTTGTGTGCGTACTGGTCCCTTAACGTTGCGTGTAATGATTCTGCCTTTGTCTTTTCCTTCCAGAATTCGGATCCTTACTTGTGAGATTTCGCCAGTCACGCCAGTGCGTGCGATGACTTGTATTACTTCGGCTGGTGCAAGTTCCTGTTCAGCTGTGGTTGGTTTGGCTGTTTTTTCCTCTTTGCTCATCACTGAGGTCCTCGTTTAACCTGCTCGATTCTTGTGATTATTTCTTTCAGCAACCCTGTTGCGTCTCCTTCTTTTGTGATGGAAGCTGCGGCTGCTGGAACGTCAATGCCCAAGGCCTTGCCTATCTGTTCTCTAGTGGGAACGAAAACGTATGGGATTTTCCTTTCTTCGCATAGCAATGGCAGATGGGCTACAACTTCTGGGGGATCCACGTCTTCAGCTATGATTACTAGCTTCGCTTGTGCTCTTTCTATAGCTTTCGTTGTTTCGTTTGTTCCTTTTCTAACTGCGCCTGTTTTCGCAGCTATTTGCAGGGCTTCATAGGCCGCATCTGCGATCTCTTTTGGCACTTCGTATTTCACATAAAACGGTTTGGACATAAGCCTCACCCTTTCAAATGCACAGTCTAATCCACCGTTCTTGTTTATGAATGTTTCGACCCTTATGATTTGAGTGAACTAAGTAAAGCTGACGCCCTCAGCGATTGGGTTGTGGGATGTGAAGAGGTTTTTGATTATGCGGTTGTGAGACGCTTCCTCAAAACACTGCAGATGAATGATAGGCTAGTGATTGCTACGCTTCTTTAGCAGGCAGAAACAAGACATTTTTCATTTGTGTTTTGCAGCTTGCGACATCCATTTATTCAATAGTCAGCTGAGTCATGGGTTTCTCTCCAGTCTTTTTCATTTGCAGAAATTCCCTCAAGAATTGATGAAGGGAATTAACACATTTGAGTGTAAGCTGTATACACTGTTGGGAAAGGTTTAAATAAAGTGTTTTGTTCAAACGTCCTACTTTTCGAGGGGAAATTAAAAGCGTGCAAAGATTAGGCTTAGTCCTTCACGTAAGTCCAAGTCAAAACATCATACTGAAAATCGAAGAACCACCAAGAATTGGGGATACCGTTGTTGATGAGAGCCTAAAGGTGGTCGGTAGAGTTTTCGACATTTTTGGCCCAGTTAGCTCGCCCTACGCAGTAGTGAGATCCACAACTCAGAAACCTGAGAAATTAGTGAATCACAAACTATACGTGATCCCCTCAAAGAGGAGAAAGGAGAAAAGGAAAAATGAGTAATGGGGAAGGTCACGAAGATCTGGACGCTGCGTTGGATACGCAGGGTTCCCAGACTGGCAGGAGCCAGCATTGTCCTGAATGTGGTGGAACAAGGCTCATACGAGACTCAGAGATGGCCGAGATAGTTTGCATGGATTGCGGTATGGTTGTCGCGTCCAAAATAACGGATAGGGGACCAGAGTGGAGAGCTTTCGACGATGAGCAAAGGTCAAAGAGAACAAGAGTCGGTGCTCCCTTAACGTATACTATCCACGACAAAGGATTATCAACGATGATTGACTGGCATGACCGCGACATATACGGCAAAAGCCTATCGCCTGGGCAGAAAGCACAGGTTTACAGACTTAGAAAATGGCAACGGCGCATAAGAGTTTCAGATGCAACGGAAAGAAACCTTGCGTTCGCTTTGTCCGAAATCACAAAATTCGCCAACAACCTGAATCTTCCAAAGAACATCCTTGAAACTGCTTCAGTCATCTACCGAAAAGCAGTCAAAGAACGACTGATACGTGGGAGATCAATCCAAGGCGTAACCGCAGCAGCGATATATTTGGCCTGTAGGCAATGCGGATTGGCTAGGACGCTTGAAGAAATAGCCCAATCATCGAGCGTAAACAAGAAAGAAGTCGGCCGCAGCTATCGTTTTCTGATAAAAGAACTTAACTATTCTATCCCACCGGTTAAGCCAAGCCAATACATAACGAAATTCTCGAATCAGCTTACCATGCAGGGAAAGGTCGAGGAGATCGCCCACAAAATCCTAGCAACAGCCAAGGAGCTTAAACTGACTTCAGGTCGTGGTCCAACCGGAATTGCAGCTGCCGCAAGCTACATTGCTTCAGTGCTGACTGGTGAAAGAAAGACTCAACGGGAAATCGCTGAGATAGCGCAAGTTACTGAAGTCACCATTCGGAATCGCTACAAAGAGCTTGTAGAACGCCTAAAGTTCCAGATGTCAATTTGACATCTCCTATTCTTTTTTTTATCATAGACACTAATGATTGTATCAGTTCTCCAATCTGCGTTTAGGCAAAACACATTTTAGAAGCCGCAATGATTATTGATTGAGGGGAGAATTTGGTTAGATGCCCAAGATGTGGGGCCGAAGTAACTACCGCGGTCAAGACGTGGCCTATTCCTTCTCGAAAGCCAATGCAAGAAGGCGAAGAACCAAAACTTACTGGAATATTCGAGTGTTCAAGCTGCAGAGCTAGGTTCAGAGCGGCTGCAGAAACTGGTGTCAGAACTGAAGAGACAGCAAATATTAAAAACATGGTTGAAAGAATTAGGGGCATAAAGGGAGAGCTGATGCAGACGCTGAAGAATCTTCATGAAAAGATAATTACTCTGGAAACCGAACGGGCCAGTTTGATGACGGAGATCGACAAGTTGAGAAAAGTCGCCGAATCAAGAGCCACTGCCCTAGAGAGTGAGGTAGTCATGCTTCGAGAAGAAGCCAAATCACTGAGGGAGCTTTTGGGTTACGGGAAAGAACCGGAAGAATAATAGAAAGCGCCATTTTCGACTTTTGACAATGCTCAAAGAATCTGTCAGAGTTCTAGTCTTTCAAGTACTTCTTGTAGTACTCTTGTGCTTTGGTTACAGCTTTTTCAGTGTTCTTCAAGATTGGATATTGCGTTTTTGAAATCCTCTGGCTTTCACCAAAGTATTCTGTCACTTTTTTCGCGTTTCCCTGATAGATGGCTAGTCCGCCTGCGATATCGTACCAAATTCTTGCTCTTCCCGGATTTTTTTCTTTCTCGAACTTCTTGGCATTGTCGGCAGCGTCTTTGATGGGCGCATCAATCTTTCTTGGATCCAAAAACATTGTTTGGAGCAGGGCTTCATAGGTTTCCTTGTCTCCTTCGCAGATCTGTTCAAGTTCGCTTACTCTAGTTACAACATCAACGGGTTTTTCGTCCTTCTTGTCATGCTTTCCAAAGCGCATTGCTGTTCCTCCTTCGCAAATTCTGTGTTTGAATTGACTATTAATGACAGGTAATTTTAAAGGTTTGTCCTGCTTACATGCAGCTATGCCCTACAGGTTCACGTTTGACCTATCAAAGCTTTCGCGCTTCTTCTTCGAAGAGGTGGCTAGGGTTAGCTATAAAAAGGGCATTCACAAGAAAATTGGCAAAACCGCGCAAGCCATGATAAGGAAGTTCAAGATTCAAGAGGCTACAGGTCTTAGCGTGTCAGATGCGGTGACCCTTCTTCAGGATTTCATAGATTTGAACGCGAAGAATATCACGCAAAAAGAGAGATTCAATCGAGTCAAGAAAAAAGCGCTTTTCCTGCCACACTGTTCAAGGAAATACATGGATAGCCACTGCAGGTCGACCTTCGACCCAACTGTTCCATCCTATATCTGCGCCGCTTGTTCTGAAGACTGTTTGATCAATAGAGCAACGTCTATTGCCAAGAAAAAAGGCTATGATGTATACGTTGTGCCAGGTGGTTCCTGTATTCCTAAAATATTGAGAAGCAAGGGATACGAGGGCGCCCTTGGAGTTGCATGCGGAGAAGAGGCAAAGCTGAGTGGCGAATTGCTGGAAAATATGGGGGTCGCCTGCCAAGCTGTTCCTCTAATAAAAAATGGTTGCGCAAACACTGTTTTCGAAATTGAAACTCTTTCTAAGACGCTCTGACAACAAAAATGAGAAATCACTTCACGATTTCTCTCTTCTTCCAGCGCAGGTTCTTGCTTCGACATTTCCTGCACTTCACTGCTGATGAGGCGTTCCTTGCACCGCAATGTCGGCAGATCTTCATGTGCAGCCTATGTTCCTGTGCAAGAGCCTTCTTGAACGGATCCATTATTGGCATTTGCTCAGCCTCCATCTTCCACGGTCAAAAACCCAAGATGCTTCCCGTGTCAAATATACCTTTTGCCAACGATGGAATCTATGTCCTGATTTCTTTCACGTTGAAACAAGCTTTGCCAATAACTCCGCCACGTCGCCAGGTTTCTCAGCCACCTTTACGCCAGCTTCGCTGAGAGCGGTCATCTTGTTTTCCGCAGTCCCAGCGTTGCCCATCACGATGGCCCCAGCGTGACCCATGCGCTTGCCAGGTGGAGCTGATCTACCTGCTATGAAAGCGGCAACTGGTTTTGGATATTTCTTGTCGGCAACGTATCTTGCAGCCAGTTCCTCAAGGTTGCCGCCGATTTCTCCTATCAACACCACGGCCTTCGTAAGTGGGTCAACTTCAAACATTTTCAGTGCGTCTATGAAGTTTAGACCCGTGATGGGGTCTCCGCCAAGACCAAGGCACGTTGATTGTCCGAGCTTCTTTCTGGTCAGGCTTGCGGCGATTTCGTACGTAAGAGTCCCGCTTCTTGAAACCATGCCGACGCCGCCTTGCTTGAATATGTGAGCTGGCATTATGCCAAGCTTGCATTCTCCCGGCGTTATTATTCCAGGAGTGTTTGGTCCGATTATCGTTGTCTGGGTTTGTTTTGCATATGCCATCAAGCCGATTGCGTCTTTGATTGGAATATGCTCGGTTATTATCACGATTGTTCTTATGCCATTTTCAATCGCTTCCAAAGCTGCGTCAACTGCAAATGGCGCAGGCACGAAGATTATTGACGCGTTTGGTGAATGTTTTTCTTTTGCTTCCTCAACTGATTCATATATTGGGATGCCATTTGTCTGAGTTCCGCCTTTTCCTGGGGATGTGCCTGCAACGATTTTTGTGCCGTATTCCAGCATCAATCTGGCGTGGAAGCTTCCTTGGGTCCCTGTTATTCCTTGTACAATTGCGCGGGTATTCTTGTTTATTATTATTCCCAAACCTAGGTGCCTCCTTTGCCGTTTGTAATCTCAACGACTCGTTGGGCTGCCTCGTCCATGCTTTCAAGCACATGTATCCCAGCTTCCGTGAGTATCTTCTTTCCCTCTTCCTCGTTTGTGCCTACCAGCCTGATTACCATCGGTTTGGTTACTCCGACTTTTTCTTTTGCTTCGAGGATTCCCTTGGCAACTTCGTCGCAGCGTGTTATTCCGCCTAGAATGTTGATGAAGAGGGCTTTGACCTTAGGGTCTGAAAGTACTATTTTGAGTGACAAAGCTATCTTTTCTGAGGGTGCTCCACCGCCGACGTCCAAGAAGTTGGCTGGTTTTCCACCGTAGTATTGAATCGTGTCTAACGTCGCCATGACCAGGCCTGCTCCGTTGCCTATGACACCTACGTCCCCGTCCAGTTTGACGTAGGCCAAGTCGTTTTTCATTGCCTCTAATTCCTGCGGAGAGAGTTCACTCTCTCCTTCCAAGAGTCTTTTCTTGAGCTCTTGGTGTCTGAACAAAGCGTTATCATCTATTATTATCCGTGCATCTACAGCCATGAATTCTCCGTCGTTGGTTTCAACCAACGGGTTCATTTCGATGAGTTCCGCGTCATTGTCCATACCGACTTTGTATAGCTTCTCCAAGATTCTTGCCAGTTCAGAAATCTGGTTGCCGGCATAGCCTATTTTTCTTGCGATCTCTCGGGTTTGGAATGAGCGAAGACCAAGTTCAGGGTTCACTGGAACCTTTATGACTTTATCTGGAGTTTTCTTGGCTATCTCTTCTATCTCCATTCCGCCAACTGCAGAGGCGACCGCGACGTAACTCTGTTTAGATCTGTCGATCGTTATTCCAAAGTAAAGCTCTCTCTTGATCTGTATTTTCTCTTCAACCCATATGCTTCTGACAGGTATTCCCTTTATTTGCATGTTTAGGAGCTTCGAAGCGGCCTTTGCAGCTTCTTCAACGGTGTTGGCAAAGAGTATGCCGCCTGCCTTTCCTCTTCCTGCGACTAGGACTTGGGCTTTGACCGCAAATGGCGGCTTAAGTTTGGCGGCGACTTCACTTGCTTGGGTTGTGCTCGTTGCTAATCCTCCTTGAGGCGTTGGGATACCGTATTTGGCGAGCATGGTTTTTGCTTCGTACTCAAAAAGCTTCATTGCGGTTCACTTTATTGCTTCTATGGTTACGTATGATTTTGTGTCTTGTATTCCTTCAATGGAATATAACTCTTTCAAAACTCTATCGAGTTTTTCTCGTTCAACTATTAAGAGTGCGTCAACGTCGCCTGCTATTCTGAAAGCTCTTTGAACATCGAGTTTCATGATTCTGTCATAAACGTTGATTCTTTTTAGAGGTGATATTTTGAGGAACACGAAGGCTGGAGATGAAGAAACGCCGAGCCCGCTTAGTCCTTTCTCAGTGACATCGATGAATCCTCTGCCAGTTCTTATGTAGTTCAGGTCTCTGAGCTTTCTCAAGTGGGAGTTCAATGCCTGTCTGCTCACTCCCAGTTGTCTTGCCAACTCATCCTGTCTTATTCGCAAGCTGTAATTGGTCATAGGTTTGCCCCTGTCGTAAAGCATTTTTAGGAGTTGCATGGAGCGTCTTGTCAGGGTTTCCATCATTAATCCCACTGTTTGCTATTTGTCAAGGATTAGCTTTGCGATAGTATGCATTATTTAAATATTTGGCAACACATTTCTTGATTCTCTCGGCATTTTCTTGCAGGATGATGTTGGACAAAAACCCTAACCGTAACATATTTATTTACCGAGAAAATTGCTTATGAAGCCTACAGAAAAAAATGGAAAATAGGAGTGAGGCGGAACAATATGTCAGAAAGCAATGCAGTGTTAATCGGAAACAAGCCGGTAATGAACTATGTACTGGCATGCATAACCCTCTTTCACGGCGGGGCAAAGGAAGTAAACGTTAAGGCACGAGGAAGATCCATAAGTCGAGCAGTTGATGTCGTTGAAGTCGTTAGACGCAGGTTCCTACCAGACGTAAAAGTCAAGTGCATTGGCATTGGAACACAGCAAATGCCGGCCAGAACAGAGGGTGGCTCGCCTTCAAACGTCAGTACAGTCGAAATAACGCTACAATGTTAGAGTAGAATCTACCTATGGAATTTCAGAGCTCCGCTGCCCCTCCTTTATTTGTCGTAGAGGGCGTTTCCACAAGTGAAAACGGCACTTTGCAGTTTCTGTCTAAAGAGTGGCATACTGTGCCAGAAGTGTTCAGCTAGGCTTAAGTCTGGAGAAATAAGTGAGCTAGACCTGAAAATAGCTCGTTTATTGCTGTCATTGGAGGAAAAGTATCCCTCTCTTCAGAATGTTTGTTTTCACAAGGCTGTGGATGCGGGAAAAACTTTGGCCTTGATTGTTGGGCCTGGAGATGTTTCCAGACTTCTGGGATTTGGTGGCAAGATCATTAGAGCCTTGGGGGAGGAAACTGGTAGAAACATTCGTGTGTTAGAGCACGGTGGTGATGAGCGAAAGTTCCTGGAGGATTTGTTCGCTCCCTTGAGCATAATGACGATCAACACTATTTGGCTGCCTGATGGAAGTACGGAGACCAGGGCCATCTTGAGAAGAAGACGCTCATTGCAGTTGCCTTTTGATGTGAAGGCTTTAAAGGAGATTGCCCTTAAGGTTCGCAACATTACTCTGCGCGTGGAGTTTGCAGACTAGATTGGGCGGTGGCCAGCATGGAGCTAGACTCGTTGGGCGATTGGCGCAGAACCCATTATTCTGCTGATGTAAAACCCGAAATGGATGGCGAGGAGATCACTCTTTTTGGCTGGGTTCAGGAAGTTCGCGATCTTGGGGCTTTGCGGTTCGTGATATTGCAGGACCGAGAAGGTACCATTCAGGTTACAATCTTGAAGAAAAAGGCGGCCAGCGAAGTGCTCTCGAAGGCAGAGACATTGCAGAAGAGATACAGCATAGGCGTGAAAGGGGCGGTCAAGAAGACTAACATGACGCCCAGAGGGATCGAAGTAATCCCGAAGGAGATCCGAGTCTTCAACACTGCTACACCACAGCTTCCCATCGATATTACGGGAAGAACACCGGCAAACCTAGAAGTCAGATTGGATGCAAGAGCACTAGACCTGTGTCAACAGGAAAACATCGCAGCTTTCAAGATTCAGCATGTGGCTGTTGAAGCAATACGCGATTTCCTTTTTGAAAGAGGCTTTCTAGAAGTGCACACTCCGCGAATCATCGGTTCTGCCACTGAGGGTGGAGCCGAATTGTTCTCGATCAACTACTTCAACAGAAAGGCGTTCCTTGCGCAAAGCCCGCAATTGTATAAGGAACAGCTTGTTATGAGTCTTGAGAAAGTCTTTGAGATAGGGCCATTCTTCAGGGCCGAGGAATCGCATACGCGTCGCCACCTGAGTGAGTTCGTGTCAATAGACATTGAACAGGCATTTGCGTCAGCAGAAGACGTGATGCAGCTGCTTGAGCAACTCGTGCAACATGTTTGCCAAGGTGTCAACGGGAAGTGCTCAAGAGAGCTAGAGATGTTGAAGTACAAACTGAAGATCCCAGAAGTACCATTCAAACGCTTGACCTATGATAATGCTCTCCGAGACTTGAAGCATGAGGGCATAGACATACCATGGGGCGAGGACATATCGACACAGGCTTGCAGGACTCTGGGTAAGGTTCACCCAGGTCTCTACTTCATAACCGATTGGCCCACTCATTCTAAGGCTTTCTACATTAAACCACGGGATGATAATCCTGACCTGTGTGAAGGCTTTGACTTGATGTGGCGTTGGCTGGAGCTGGTTTCGGGTGGAACAAGGATTGCGTTCAAGGATCTTCTTGTGAAGAGACTCAAAGAAAAGGGACTTAATCCTGAATCTTTCAAATACCACTTGGATGCTTTTGATTATGGGATGCCGCCGCATGCGGGCTGGGCAATAGGTTTGGAAAGGTTGACAATGATGCTTACTGGGAGGAAGAACATAAAAGACGTTACGTTCTATCCAAGAGACAAGTTCAGACTGACTCCGTGAGATCCAAGCCGGCTCCTGTTGAAAGCTGATTTGCGCTGTTGATATTTTTCTAGAATCAAAAAAGGATATTTTGGTTCCTCTGGAGAGGAAACCACGAGGCCGTTAGCTTGGTGGCGGAGGCGGTGGAGGTGATGCTGCACCAGATGCGAACCCTAGTTTCACTGAAACAACCGTTGTTCCTGCCATGCGATCAGTGTATTTTTGGCGTGGGTCAGGTCCGGGTGAGGCCACTGCGATTAGCCAGTCTAACAAGAGGAAAAGCCCATATATCTTGCTTATGTTCCTGATGAATGCTTTGTCAAACGTTACTTTGCTGCCGTTCACCATCTGCACTTGAAAGCCCAAGATTCTCTTCCCTACTGTTGCACCCCAAGAAATTTCTAGGAACGCGAAGTAAAGCAATTGGATCACACCCGCGATAAAGGGCCACAGGAGCCACATCGCCCACCATGGTGCCCATCCGCCCCAATACCACCCCAGATAGGACGGGACAGGCCAGAGGATTCCTGCGATTACAACGTATAGGATGTATGCCGGAATGTAAGTTATGATGCTGTCGATGAGGAGCGCAAGAAATCTCATTAGCCAATGATTGAAGTCTACTTGTGTGCTACTTCCTGTTGACATTTTTTCATCTCTTCCCATAATTCGGTTTGACTTGTTATTATTACTTTCTGTTCATGCAGAAGAGGCGTTCACCCAGAGGTCAAACGCATTCGTTCTGCAACTCGTGGTCCTATTTGGAATCATTAAAGCTTATTAACGGTCGCAAGTTATCTTAATGTGGAATTATGAGACTATGGCCAAACAGTCAAAGGAAAAAAGCATAACTAAAGACAAGCTCATTGGAATGAAAGTCATCGATAGCAAAGGATCCATCGTCGGGACCGTCACAGACATCGGCTTCACAGTCGGAAAAGCCGGAACCTCTCTTATCATAGAGGACAAAGATGGAGAGACAAGAGAGGTCTCTTGGGAGAGCGAGGTTCAAGGGGCAGGCGATTTCGTACTGTTGAAACCGCAAGCTGGAACACCCGTAGCAGTTGTGCCTCAGCAACAAGGTGCCCCCGTATGTCCGACGTGCGGAGGTCCACTCACCTACATTCAACAATATCAAAAATGGTATTGCTACAAGGATCAGAAGTACGTTTGATCCCCAGTTCCTCTTCTTTGTTTTTATCTCTAAGAACCGTATTTTCAACATTGCTTTTATTCAAAAATGTGCCAAAAGCTGATAAACACCTATCCTCACTGCCAAGTCATGGAAGACCATTTAAAGATCGCTTGTGGAGTCTTCGCCGCAATTAACTATGAAAACCAGCCAGTGTTTCCATTCATCTACTGGGGGCTACGGGCACAGAACCACCGGGGACATCAATCCCACGGTTTTCTAACCTACAATAATGGAGAATTTCATGTTCATAGAAGCCTTGATCTGGTGCCAAAGATAAAAACAAGCGCAATACAAGAATGGTTTGGGCGGCTACCCGGACATGTTGGCATTGGAAACGTCAGATATACGACATCTGGGAAAACAGATGAGAAATCACTGATCGAAGGCACTCAGCCCGTCACAGCTTCAAAACGGGGGTTGAAGCTTGCCGTTTCCTTTAACGGGAACGTTGTCAACACGTTCCAGATCAAGAAAGAGATAGGCACGGAGTTTCCGCGTTTCTCGTACGAATGCGACGCGGATTTGATCTGCTACAAACTCATGATCGAGTTTTTGCGTGGCAATGATTTGACCAGAGCAGTTGAGAAATGCATGTTGGAGGTGGATGGAGCTTTCTCCGTGGCTGGGTTGACGCAGGACGGAGAGTTCTTCGCCTTCAAGGATCCGCATGGAATAAGACCACTGTGTGCTGGTCACAGTGAAGACGGTCATACGTACGCTTTTTCATCAGAAACAGTGAGCCTTGACATAAATGGCTTTGAAAGGGATTTTGAACTGGAGCCAGGCGAGCTTGTCAGGGTTTCCAGGAACGGGTTTGAAAGGCAGAAACTTGTGGAGGGCAAGAAGAAGGCTTTTTGTGCTTTTGAATTCGCGTATTTCGCCAGACCTGACTCGCGGTTTGATGATAAGTACGTTTATGAGATAAGGGAGGAGTTCGGAAGAAACCTTGTCAGGGAATATCTTGAAATCGTCAAGAATGCCGACATTGTGCTTTCGATACCTGAAACTGGCGACGATCCAGCGATGGGTGTTCATGAGGGCTCGGGGTTAAGGTGGGAAAGAGCTTCACGTAGGCATCGATACGTCACTGAAAGAGCGTTTCTGTTGTTGGCTAGGGAGCGGCAGTCAACTATCGATAGGAAGATCAACATTTTGGGGTCGAAAATTGATGGGAAACGCGTTATCGTGACCGAAGATAGCATAGTCAGAGGCGACACTACCAAAGTCATAATTGAGAAGCTCCGAAGAATGGGCGCAAAGAAGGTTTACATGTTCGTTACGTTTCCACGCATAATAGGCCCTTGCTTGTACGGGATAGACATGGCAACGTATGGTCAGCTCATAGGTTCGAAGCATGATCCTGAGGAAATAGCGAAGATCATCGGTGCGGATGCCGTGTGCTATCAGTCGATAGAAGGCTTGGTGCGAGCAACGGGTTTCAAAAAGGACGAGCTGTGCATGGCTTGCGTAACAGGCCGGTATCCGACTCCGATGGCTCAGAAGATCGCTGACACGACGAAGAAAAGGTTCTTGGAAGGATATGAAGAGACTGGAAGACTCTACGAGATAGAAGAAGCAATTCAAAACGTGTAGTGGCAAGTTAAATTAGGCTTTTCGGCTAATCAGTCATTAAGGTTGAGTTGACCATGGAGAGAATAGGAGTTCTCGTAGTTTCCTATGGCTCAAGAGAAGTGGCCATGGTTGATGCTTTAGTCAGAAGCGGAAGTTACCGCGTGGAAATCTATGTTGCAGATAAGCAGAGGAACCCTTTCAACTTGAAAATCGCTGCTAAACACGTTGTCATTCCGGATTTGAACGTAGAGTCTATTTGTCGATTTGCTGAAGCAAACAAGGATCGAATTAACTTTGGTATAGTAGGCCCAGAGAAACCTATAATCGAGGGCGTCCGTGACCTTGTGGAGAAGCGAACAGGCATACCGATGATATGTCCGACGAAGGAGTACGCGATCGAAGAGAGCAAGGTCCAGCAGCGACTGCTTTTCCAGAAAATAGCGCCGGAAGTAAACCCGCGCTTCAAGGTATTCAACCCAAGAGAATACAAGAGCGTGGCCCTAGTCAAGAAGGCCGTTTATGGTTGGCTTGAGGAACTCGGAAATAAGGCAGTTGTGAAACCAGACAAGCCAGCAGCTGGAAAGGGCGTGGGCGTTTGGGGTGATCACTTCAACAGTCGCGAGCAACTCTTCGACCATTTTATGTCAAACTACCAGTTCGGTTCAGTTATCATAGAAGAAAAGATTGAAGGCGAAGAATCAAGCTTTCAGGCTTTCTGCGACGGGAAACACCTAGTCCCTCTGCCTGATACAAGGGACTACAAGCGAGCTTTTGATGGTGACAAGGGGCCGAATACGGGAGGCATGGGTTCTTACAAGAACACAGGAGATGTGTTGCCTTTCCTAACCAGAGACGATAGGGCTAAGGAACTTGAAGTCGTAACCAGAATCTTCGAGAGATGGAGAAAGAAAGATGACGGGAGCTTGCGTGGTGTGCCATTGTACGTGGCGTTTATGCACACTGGCAAAGGGTTGAAGATCCTTGAAAACAATAGCCGACCAGGTGACCCAGAGATAATAAATATCCTGCCTATTTTGAAGGACGATTTCATTGATGTCTGCTATAAAATGTTGGAAGGCAACCTGTTGCGTGTCGAATTGGAGAAAGCTGCAACAGTGGTCACATACAAAGTCCCGCCAAGCTATGGTGGATACCTAGATGCCTTTTCAGACCTCGTGGTGCAAGAAGAGATTGATAAGCCTGTTAATCTATTCAGAGCTAACGAACTGACGAAGAAATATGGTGACAAAATCCGTGTTTACCCTGGTTCAATGGAGATGCGTGATCGTGAGACTTACGCCTTGAAGTCCAGAACCGTTTGTGTTGTGGGCGTTGGTGGAGACATCGAAGCAGCCAGAAGCGTGTCTTTGGAAGGCCTGGAAGCCATTGAAGGCGGAGCGCTTTGGCACAGAACAGACATTGCTTCTGAGGAACACGTTGTAATGAGCAAAAAGCACATGGCAGCCTTGAGGAGCGAGCCTTGAGAAAAATCTTCGTCTCCGACTGCGAGGGACCGATTTCAAAAAATGACAATGCATACGAACTCGTATCGCACTTCATTCCGAATGGGAATAAACTCTTCACAGTCATGAGCAGATATGACGATGTTCTTGCAGACGTTGTAAAGAGATCAGGATACGAGGCCGGCGACACTCTAAAGCTCATCTTGCCTTTCCTCAAGGCATACGCTGTTACCGACCAACAGATGCTCGATTTCTCGTCTCGAAACCTTGTTCTAATTTCAGGCGCAAAAGACATGCTGCAACACGTAAAAAGCATAGCCGACGCCTTCATCGTCAGCACGAGTTATGAACACTATGTGAAAGCACTATGCAAGGTCACCGCTTTTCCATATGGGAACACTTACTGTACCAAAGTCAACCTTGATAAGTATGCCATAACAGAAAACGAAATGGCAAGGCTTCGAGAACTTGCTGAAGAAGTCTCGAAAATGCCGATAATTGAGATTCCTTCAAAGGCAGAATCCGTAAAAGATCTCTTAAAACGAGATCAAACCGCAATAGCAAGACTCGACATGCTCTTCTGGGACGAAATTGCAGGCATGGACATTGGGAGGATCTACCTTGAGGTCAATCCTGTGGGTGGGAGTGAAAAGGCGAGGGCGATTCGTGATGTGGTTCGCCGCGTACGCTCAGCGTTGGCGGATGTCATGTATGTTGGGGATAGTATAACTGATGAAGAAGCCTTGAGGTTAGTCAAAGAAAACGGTGGGCTAGCTGTGTCCTTTAATGGGAACAGATATGCGGTGGAGAACTCTGAAGTGGCCATTATGTCTCCTAACGGCCTAGTGACCGCGGTGATTGCTGAAGTTTTCTGTAGGTTTGGAAAGCAACAAGCGCTGGAACTGGTCGAAAACTGGAGCCGTAAGGCGTTGACGGAGAGTGGGATAAATAGAGCATTGCTGGGTAATGCCCTGAAAATCTTTTCACGACGTTTGCCCAAAGTTAAAATAGTGACAAGCGAGAATATGCAGGCTCTAGTCAAAGCTAGTAGCGGTTTCAGAAAGAAGGTCAGAGGCGAGGCCATCGGTGGGTTGGGCTAGATGGTGAGGAAGGTTGAAATCGAAGACACTTATGCGGAAGCCTTTGACGGACTATATTGCAGACTAATCGTCACCGCTGATGACCAGGAGACTCTGCAGAGAGCCGCTGAAGATGCCACTGCAACCCCATCAGGAGTCATTGGAAGACTTGAGAACGGAATAGAAAAATGGCTTCTTGAGAAGGAAACACCTGACAAGCGAAAAGGGGCTATTCTCCAATTCTGGAAAGGCTTCGAAAAAGGAAAGCCCGTAGAAGATGTCGTTAAACGCTTCGAGAAGGAGCTTTCCTACAGAATCCGCCAAGATGTTCTCGTTAAACCTTTCACTGCGGTCTTTGACGCTTTGACAGCTAAGCCTGAAGGAAAAATAGACATGATGGAACGGGTTGGGCACTGTGGCGACGGATTCGAATGGGAAGAAAGACGTTACGGCCGCAGCATGATTATTGTTCCGATTATGGTTCCTGATTTTCTCATCGAGCGATTTGTCGGGTACGCACGTGGAATATCGGGCGGCAACTTCTGGATAATGTGCGAAACCAGAGCGGCTGTCAAAGAAGCTGGTGAAAAGGCCTTAGAGGCAGTACATAGGGTTGAAGGCGTGATCACGCCGTTTGACGTTTGCTCAGCGGGCTCGAAGACTGAGACGCGTTTTCCTCTAATTGGTCCAACGACGAACCATCCTTATTGTCCATCGCTCAAGGAAAAACTCGGCAAAGATTCAAAAGTGCCGAAGAAGGTCGGCTACATTCCAGAAATAGTCATCAGCGGTGTCTCGATACAGGCAGTGAAAGAAGCGATGAAGGCTGGCATTAGGGCGGTGCAAAGCGTTGATGGTGTGGTTGGTGTCTCGGCAGGCAACTATGGCGGAAAACTGGGCGATTACAAGATATACCTGCGCGAGTTGTTCCCATGACAGTTTTCGATGTTGTCGGCTTCGGCGCTTTGAATTTTGACAAACTATTCAGAGTGAACAGCATTGCCTCTGCTGAAGAAGAAAGCTACGTTACCGACTACGCAGAGGCTTGCGGCGGGTCAGCAGCAAACACGATAGTGGGGTTGGCTAGACTCGGCTGCAAATGTGGTTTCATCGGAAAGGTCGCAGATGACCGAGAAGGAAAGATGCTGGTTCAGGATTTTCATCACAACAGTGTCGACACAGAAGGCGTGATCCATGCCCGAACTGGACGAAGCGGAATTGCCATGGGATTTGTCGATGCGAAAGGACAGCGCGCATTGTACATTGATTCTGGTGTGAACGACACAATCCGCTTTGAGGAAATGAACACAAAATACGCGTCCAACACAGGCTTTCTTCATCTTACCTCATTCGTAGGACAAAGATCCTTTAGAACTCAGGCAAGGTTGTTGACAAAGCTTCCTGAACAGGTTAGGGTAAGTTTTGATCCGGGCGCGCTTTATGCCAGACTGGGTTTCGCAAGACTTGAACCAATAATTAGAAGGGTTTTTGTGATTATGCCGAATTTTGGGGAGCTCAAGTTTTTGACTGGCAAGACTGATTATCGTGTGGGAGCCGAGTTTCTGCTTGAGAAAGGCGTCAAGATCGTGGCTGTTAAGCTTGGCAGTAAAGGTTGCTATGTGACTGATGGTAAGGAAAGCCATCTAATAGAGTCCTTCAAGGTCAAGGTTGTGGACACCACTGGGGCAGGCGACGCCTTTTGCGCTGGCTTTCTCTATGGGTTGACAAATGATAGAAGCCTCGATGATTGCGGGCGGATTGGCAATTTTGTGGCGTCAAGATGCATAATGGAAATGGGGGCTAGGGCAGGGCTTCCGCCTTCCAGCGACCTAAAGTTTCTTGGATAGGTATTCAGCTAGGCTTTCGAAAACTAGTTTTCCATCGCCATATTCTGTTGTCTGCGCTTGCGTGGTCCAATCGGGTTGTTGCCACCAGTACACGGCTCTCTCAGGATGAGGCATTAACCCAAGTATTGTTCCTTCTGAGTTGCATATTCCTGCTATGTCGTGGAATGAGCCATTTGGGTTCGTTGGAAATACGCCTTCAGCGTAATCGCCTTTCTTGTTGCAGTATCTGAAAACAAGCTGATCATTGTCGCAAAGCTCTCGTAATAGTTTCTTTTCTTTTTCTTTTGCGAATAGGAACCGCCCTTCCGAGTGTGCAACGGGTACATGGAGAATCTTGTTTTTCGTAATTTTGCATGTGAACACGCATTTGCCTTTGTTTTCATGCTTGATCGAGATCCAGCGGCAATTGTATCCCGGTGGAATGTTCGTTGCTAGAGTGGCTTCTGGGTATGGGCTCATCGCTTCAAAGCCTGGAAGCAGGCCAGCTTCGACGAGCACTTGGAAGCCATTGCATATGCCTAGGATTGGGCGGTTTTCATCAACGAAAGCCTTCAAGTCTTTGCCGAGCTTCGCTAGTATCCATTTTGCCCATATTGCTCCGGCTCTAACGTAGTCGCCGTAGGAAAATCCTCCGGGGAAGACTAGTGCATCATAATCAAGAAGGCTGTGCCTTTTGACGATTTCGTTTACGTGCACGATCTCGGATTGAACGCCAGTTTCTTCTAGGGCGCGTTTTGTTTCTGCGTCGCAGTTTGTTCCGCCAACGCGGAGGACGCAGGTTCGGATTTCTTTACGGTTCATGGTTCAAGCCTCACCAGTTTGGCATGTTCTTCCACCTTGTGAGTAGATGACTGAGTGAAGCATCGACAGCAATGTCGTCGTTGAGTCCGTGGATGCATAGGCTGGAAGTTTTTGAAACCTTTCCTATTTCTGTGCATGTTTTTCCTCTCATCAGGGTTTCGAAATCATGTTTGTTCTTTTCTGAGACCTCTATCAGAAAGCGGCTATTTGACTCAGAAAACATGATGAAATCGTTGCGGTTCAAGTTCTCGTTTGGGACCTTGCGCAAGTCTAGTTCCATGCCGTATCCCCCAGAAAATGCCATTTCAGCAGCAGCCACACCTAAGCCTCCTTCGGATAAGTCGTGGCACGCTTTCACAAGTCCTTCATCGATCGCTTTGGTGACTGCATCCAAGGTTCTCTTGGCTTGACTGAACCTGACTTCTGGTGCGGTTCTTCCAAGATGGCCCTTCAGCTTGTAGTATTCTGAGCCTCCTAACTCTTGATAGGTCTCCCCTAGGATGTAGATCGCGTCGTTTGGTGCTTTGGTTTCCATGGAAATGGCTGAGCGGATGTCAGGAATGATGCCTAAGGCTGTTATTAGCAGAGTGGGTGTTACGGGGCCAAGTGGGGACTCGTTGTAGAGGCTGTCTTTTCCAGAGATGAACGGTGTTTCAAACGCTACAGCCGTGTCGTAGCATGCTTTGCAAGCTTGGACTAGACTGCCCAGTCTTTCTGGTTTTTCCGGGTTGCCCCATGTGAAGTTGTCCAGTAGAGCTATTCTTCTGCCTCCTGCTGACACGTTATTCCTTACGGCTTCGTCAATCGCGGATGCAGCCATCCAGTACGTGTCAACTTTTCCGTAGTTTGGGTTCATTCCGCAGGAGATCACTATGCCCTTCCAGGAATCATCTATCGGCTTCAATGTGGCGGCATCATTGGGGCCGCCAGATTCGCCTTGTAGAGGCTTCAGTACAGTGTTACCCTTTACTTCATGGTCATAGGTGCGTACTACGCTTTCCTTGCTTGCGATGTTTGGTGAAGACAGGAGTTGAAAGAGTGTCTCGGTCAGGTTCCTTGGTTCTGGAAATGATGGCTCGGTGAGATTTGGTGGTTTGTACTCTGCTATCTTCGTGCTTTTTGGCGGGGCAAAAAGGAATGCGATATCCACTTCAGTGACTGCCTCGCCTTGGTAATGGATTCGGAGAACTTTGTCTGCTGTCATTTTGCCGATTGTGGTGGCTCCAACATCCTCTTTTTCAAAAATCTTCGTGACCTGCCCAAGTTTTTCAGCTGGTGCCGTCAAAAGCATTCTTTCCTGTGATTCGGAAACATAGATTTCCCACGGTGCCAAGCCATGATATTTCAGCGGGACCTTTTCAAGCTGTATGGTTGCGCCGCAATCGAATCTTCTCGCTGTTTCTCCGACGGCTGATGATAATCCGCCGCCGCCTAAGTCTGTTATTGAAGAAGCAAGCTCTCGGTCTCGGATTTCGATTATGGCTCTCTTCAGTTTTTCTTCTTCGATGGGGTTTGCGATTTGGACGGCGGGTCTGGAGATTTCCTCAGATTTCTCTGTCAGTTCAGCCGAGGCGAATGTCACGCCGTGGATGCCGTCTCGACCTGTTTTTCCGCCTGCTAAGATGATTATGTCGTTTGGTTTGGCGGTTTTCCTGAACTTTTTCAGTGGAAGCAGGCCTATGCATCCGCAGTAGACGACGACGTTTCCGACGTAGCTTTCGTCGAAGTATATTGCGCCATTTACGGTTGGGATTCCCATGTTGTTTCCATAGGTTCCGATGCCGGCTACAACGCCCATGTAGACGTACTTTGGATGCTTAATTCCTGATGGGAGTTCTTTGTAATCATAGCCCAATGGGCCGAAGCCTAAGACGTCGGTGCAGGCGATTGGGTCAGCCCAGACGCCGAGGATGTCTCGTATTACTCCGCCTACGCCAGTGGCTGCGCCGCCGAAGGGCTCAACTGCAGACGGATGGTTGTGGGTTTCAACCTTGACCGCTATTCCGTAGCCCTTGTCAAATTCAACTATTCCCGCGTTGTCTTCGAAGACTGAGAAACACCATGGCTGTTTGATTTCGCCTGTGGCCTTGGCAATGTATGTTTTGAAGAGGCTGCTGATTTCTTTTCCGTTGAATCTTATTTTTCCTTTGAAGGTTTTGTGGTAGCAGTGTTCTGACCATGTTTGCCCTATCGTTTGGAGTTCTACGTCCGTGGGGTTTCGTCTTCTTGTTTTGAAAAAAGTTTTGATTGTTTTCATTTCTTGCAGGTTTAAACCTAATGCGAGTTCTTGGTTTATCTCCTCAAGTTGCCTGTCTGAAGCGTCAAGCATCTTTATTTCAAATAGCGGAAAAGGAGTTTTTCTGCGAATGTAGAGGACTTCATTCATTTTTCTTCCTCAATCGCAACTGAATAATTGTCTTTTGTAGGATTAGCAAGGAGCCTCTTGCACATTTCGTCAGCCTTGGCTTCAGCTTGCTTCCGTGAAGTTGCTTCAAGAATGATGTTGTAGACCTTGCTTACGTTTACGGTTTCCACTTTGTAGGCAAGCTCTCTCAGTAGTTGTCCAGTAGTCTCACCTTCAGGGTCGCTGTGCCCAAGCTTGAGTTCTACTTCTATTCTTAAGCGGTATTTCATGGGTTCAGTTTAATTTCAAGGAATTTAAGCACTTTTGTCAGCAAGAAAGCAAAGGGTCTATTTCAGCACGATTTTCGTTTTCTTGTACAGGATTTTGATTCCAGCCGAACTTGTCACTTGTCCTATCTGTTCAGCGTGGACTCCGGCTCTCTCCAACTGGCTTATTGTCTTGTCCTTTTCTGCTTTGTCGACTATCACTGCGAATCCCCATCCCATGTTGAATGTTCTGAACATTTCTTCGTCGGTTATTGTGCCGCCGAGGTCTGAGGCTGTCTCCTGTACGAGTTCGAAAATGGGTTGTGGTTTGAAATTGTGGAACTCGAAGCCTATTCCCTTTGAGAACTTTTTCAGCCGATCAAACTTGGCGTACCCTTCGCCTGTTATGTGCACTGCAGCATTCACTTCAACTTCTTCAAGTAACCTGAGTAGGGGTTTCACGTATATTCTGGTCGGTTCCAAGACTTCATAGGCTATCTCCCTTTTCAGCTTCTCCGGCGTATCATGTGGCTCATATTTTCCGCCCCACTGTCTTAGCAGGATTTTCCTTGCAAGTGATATGCCATTGCTGTGTAGCCCTGAACTCTGCAAGCCTATGATGGGGTCGCCTTTCTTCACGTTTTTCCCCGTGATCAGTCTTTCGCTGGTCACTTCTCCTATGGATGCCACAACCATGTCGAAGCCTTTGCCTTCCACTAAGCCTTTTATGAGTTCAGAGACGTCTCCTATCTCGCCGTTAGGAATAACACATCCCGCTTCGGCCGCCCCTTTCACCAGGCCTGCCATCCATTCTTTGACCAGATCAGGATCAGAGACTTGTGCATGAATATTATCAGCAATCGCCAACGGTCTCGCTCCAGAACGTATGACGTCGTTAACGACCATGGCGACGCCGTCGATGCCAATAGTGTCGTATTTATTGGCGAGTTGCGCTACAAGCACCTTTGTGCCTACACCTTCGATTTGCAGGTCTAGGTAGCGTCCTTTTCCCATTGGGAAGACGTTTCCGTATGGAAGTCTGATCACTTCGCCATAAGGACTGTACTTGTAGGTTTCCTTGAGGCGTTGCAGTGCCTTTTTGGACTCTGTTCGCATTTCCCTGTCGACTCCGGCCTTCGCGTATGTGAATTTTCTTGGCAACTCTGTCTCTCCTAAGTGGGGTTTATGGTGGATTTGTTCTTTTGGGGATGGAAATAACGGTTTTGCACTCCTTGCTGTCAAGGTCTGGAAAACTTGATGTGTGCTGTAGTTGGGTCGCAGGTGTTTGATCGAAAAGCAAATATTCATCTTCGCACATAGTATTCTAGGGGAGTGGCTAGTATGTCATTGTTATGTTTTGGGTTGTTTGGGCTTCCTCAGATAACTCGTTCCTTCAAGTACAGGGGCCGAGGCGAAATAGTCTGCGACATACTGACAACGTGTAAGAGTTCGCAAGAGGGTCGGAAGAAAACTCAGATAATGCAGAGCGCAAACCTGAACTATATTCAGACTAGGAAATACCTTGGCTTCATGACCAGCTGTGGTTACATTTCGGTTACGCAAAAAGAGACCTATGTGGTAACCGCTGAGGGTTCAAAGTATCTGCAGATGATCCAGATACAAGAGCTTAGGCGCATTAGATGAGTGAGGCTCAGTCCCCTAATCCTTTTTTGAATGCCAAAAGGTTAGTAGCAGTAGCCTTCTTGGGAACAGAGTTCTCTATTGCCTTCTCCATAGATTTTCCGCTGACGATTCTTGTGGCCTTCGTCAAACCGCCAAGCATGACGATGTTTGCATAGAGTTTTTCGCCGCAGGATGTTTCGGCTATTTGTGTGGCCGGAATCTTGACTACTGTGGCTTTGGTCTCGGGTATGTCTGTTACGTTGCTGCTGTCCACTAGTATTGTACCGTTTTCTTTGAGGTCCGTGGTGTTCTTGTCGACTGCTTCTTGGTTCATTGCGATTAGTATGTCACACTTTCTGACTAGCGGGAAGCCGATTTTGTCATCTGATATTATTACTTCGCTCTTCGTGGCGCTTCCTCTTGCTTCAGCTCCGTAAGTCTGCGTTTGAACAGCGTTTTTTCCATCGATTACGGCGGCCTTGCCAAGTATTTGTCCTGCTAGGATTACGCCTTGTCCTCCGAAGCCAACTATTCTGATTTCAATCTTCAGCTTCTTGTGCCTCCTTCATTGTATTGTAAACGGTCTCGACGAGTGTTGGCCTCGTCTCCGCTGGGTATTCGCCTATCACGAGCTTCAGTGATGCTTCTTGGTCGCTCATTTTTTCTGCTTGTTCGATTGATACGGCGTTTTCTTTGAACCACTTCAGCATTTCTCCGGCGTCCTTGAATCCGGCTCTTCTTCCGAAGGCTGTTGGGCATTGGCTTATGACTTCGATGAATCTGAATCCTTTCATTTCTAGTGCTTTCTTGATGGATTCTTTGAACTCGTTTACGTGGATTGTTGTCCATCGTGCCACGTAGCAGGCTCCTGCTGTGACGGCGAGTTTTGCGGCGTCTAGCGGGTATTCGAAGCTTCCGTATGGCGTTGTTGTGGTTTTTGTTTTGAACGGCGTTGTAGGTGCGACTTGTCCCCCTGTCATTCCGTAGATCATGTTGTTGACCATGATGGTGAGGATGTCTAGGTTTCTGCGTGCTGCATGTATGAAGTGGCCTAGTCCTATGCCGACTATGTCGCCGTCGCCTCCGAAGACGACTACGTTAATGTCTGGGCGAACCAGTTTTATTCCCGTTGCCACTGGTATGCTTCTTCCGTGAAGGGTGTGGACCGAGTCTGCTATGAAGTGCGGGGAGGGAATCCATGCGGAGCAGCCGATGCCGCTGCAGAAGACGAACTTGCTCAGGTTTTCGTGACCTAGTTCATGAACTGCTCTTAAGAACGTGTTCGAGACCGTGTATGCGCCGCAGCCTGCGCAGAAGGGTGGCTTAATGTTGCGGAGGTATTTCTGTGCTGAGAAGGATTCAGTCATGTCTCTTTTTCACCTCGAGGATTTTGGCCAGCAGTTCTTCTGGCGTTAGGAGTTCGCCTCCTCCGATCTTGTTGAGCGGTGTTACGCGTGACTTGCCCTCGGCCGCTCTTTCCACCTCGTAGAACAGTTGTTTGAGGTTCATTTCTGGGACGATGATGGTTTCGGCTGTTTCAACCATTCTCTTTATGATTTTGTTTGGAAAGGGCCAGAGTGTTCTGAGTCTTATGAAGCCTGTCTTGACTCCTTTCTTCTGCGCGCTTTCGGCGGCTTCATAGGTCGATCTTGACGTGCATCCGTAGGAGACGATGCCGACTTGGCAGTCTTCAACATTGTAGCTTTCGTAATCTGCAATTTCATCCGTGTGGTTTTGTATTTTGTTGTTAAGTCTTTCTACAAGTCGTCTGTGGATAACGGGGTCTGCTGTGGCTCTGATGCCGTATTCGTCATGCGTAGATCCTGTTACGACCACGTTCAGGTTTTCCCCGATGGATGGCATAGGCGGTACTTCTTCCAGTCCGAAGAAGGCTTTGTCTCCGGCTTTTGGTTTCCTACGGTTTATTATCTTCAAGGTTTCAGGTGGGGGCAGGATTACTTGTTCTCTCATGTGTGCCGTTATCTCGTCAGCAAGGAGTATGACTGGCGTGCGGTATTTTTCTGCCAGATTGAAGGCTCTGATGGTTAATGTGAACAGTTCTTGAACCGAGTTTGGCGAAAGAACGATGGCTGAATAGTCTCCGTGAGTGCCCCAACGGGACTGCATCACGTCGCCTTGTCCGCACTTGGTGGCTTGTCCTGTGCTCGGTCCTGCTCTTTGAACGTCCACTATCACGCATGGTGTTTCTGTCATGAAAGCGTATCCTATACCCTCCTGCATTAGGCTGAAGCCCGGTCCTGATGTGGCGGTCATTGACTTTGCGCCGGCCCAGCTTGCGCCGACGATGGCTCCTATTGAGGCTAGTTCGTCTTCCATTTGGATACTGATTCCGCCGACTTGTGGGAGTCTTTTTGCCAAGTGTTCTGCTATTTCGCTGGAGGGTGTTATTGGGTAGCCGGCGAAGAATCTGCATCCTGCCGCTATGGCGGCTTCGGCGCATGCTTCGTTTCCTTGCCAGAAAAGCACGTTTGCGGTTGAGTTTTCTTTCAATGAGTGTTCCTTCTTGGTGTTTCTGGGTTAAGGCTTCATGGTTTAGCCTAAAAGGTTTTATCCTTTCTTTTCTCAAATAGTGTTTCAAAAGGTTGAGAGAAAAATGGACGAGGCAATTGTTGACTACGCTTTGGATTATGCACAGGGCAAGAAGGTTGATTATGCTGAGGTCAGGGCGCAGAGTCAAGTGCAAGATAGGCTGATGCTGAGGAATGGCATGTTGGAAGCGTATGTTACTAGTGTGGACAGCGGCTTTTGTGTGCGAATAATCGCGAGCGGCGGAATCGGTTTTGCATCGACGAACAAGTGGTCAAAGGAAGAGGCGAAGGAGATTGTGGACTTGGCGTTCAAGTATGCGAAAGGCGCTAAGCGGAAGGATAAACTGGTTTTTGCAAAGGAGAAAGGTGTCAAGACAAAGTGGGTTGTTGATCAAAAGAAGAAAATAGAGAACGTTTCTCCTGAGGAAAGGATTTCCGCTCTTTCAGAAGTTGGCAAGGCTTTGGCGTCATGCGGGGTAAAGGTGCCAGCGACGATGTCTCAGTGCAGTATAGACTTGACCACAAAATACTTCGTCAACTCGGAGGGTTCTCGGATTTCATCATTCGTGCCCAAGATAGGTGCGTTCATCTTCATCACGGTGGCTGAGCAGGGAAAGACTGAGCAGGCTTATGAGCAATTTGGGTACAGTGGCGGATGGGAGGCTTTTCATGAATGGGACATCCCTGGAAAGATGGTTCACAACGCGAAGGTTCTCAAGGACGTCATAACCAAGGCAAAGGCTGTGAAAGCTGGAGACATGGATCTGATTTGCGGTTCAGAGGTTACTGGAATCGCGGCTCACGAGTCCTGTGGTCATCCGATGGAGGCTGACAGGATTCTGGGACGCGAGATGAGTCAAGCTGGGCGATCTTTCATCTACAAGGGCGGCAAATACTGGATTGGAACAAGAATCGGCAGCAACGTCGTTACGGTTGTGGATGATCCTACGATTGAGCATAGCTACGGTTACTATCCGTATGATGACGAGGGCGTGAAGGCAAGACGAAGATTCCTCTACAAGAACGGTGTCATAAACGAGTTCCTGCACAATAGGGAGTCAGCGGCTAAGCTTGGCACAACAAGCAACGGTTCTTCGCGGTCCGTTAACTATGATAGGGAAGCGATCGTGCGGATGGCGAACACCTTTGTCCTTCCGGGAGAGCTGAGCGAGGAGGAACTGATTGGAGACGTGAAGCATGGCATTTACATGAAGTCTTTCACTGAATGGAACATTGATGACAAGCGGTTCAACCAGAGGTACGTTGGCAGAGAGGCTTACGTGATTGAAAACGGCGAGCTGAAGCACCCAGTGGCGAGACCAGTGATTGAGACGACGACTTTGAAGTTTTGGACAGCTGTTGACGCGGTTTCCAAGAAGGTCGAGTTTGACGCTGCCACTTGCGGAAAGGGCGATCCGGGCCAGGGGATTCCAGTGTACACTGGTGGTCCATGCATTAGACTGAGGAGCGTGTTCGTGAAATGACCGACATACTAAACAAGACTGAAGAAATAGTCACGAAGGCGAAAAAGCTTGGTGCGGACGAGGTTGTTGCCAAGACAACGTTTGGCAAGTACAGACAAGTGCGTTTCAGCAACAATCAAGTTGACATCACAGTTGCTTGGAATGACTATGTCACTGACGTGGCTCTTGCTTGGAAGAAGCGCGTGGTTGGAACGCAGATTCACGACTTCAAAGACATCGATGCTAGCATCAAGCAGTTGCTCGGGTTAGCGAAGGTTTCGGCTGAGAACCCGATGTTCGGAGGGTTTGCAAAGGGAAAGTTCCGTTACCCGAAGAGCAATGCGGACAGTAAACTTGAGGATTTGGACAGTCCGACGGAGTTGGTTTCCGAAGCCATCAGTGCTGCCAAGAAGGAGATCGGTCCGAAGATTGACAGTGGCGGCATTCTTTTCACCAAGTTTGAAGACGTTTACCTAGTGTCTTCTGAAGGACCAGTTGGCGTCGACTGCAGGTCCGCGATAGAGCTTTCGATAAGGGCTTTTGCGGAGCAGGAAGCGTCAGGCCACGGCGTCGAATGCAGTTCCACGCTGAAAGGCTTCAAGCCTGCTAGGGCTGGCACGAAGGCCGGTGAAATTGCGAAGCTGGCTAAGAATCCGAAGACTGGCGACGAAGGCGCGTATGACGTTATCTTTGATCCTTTGATTCTGGGTTCTTCGCTTGGTGTCTGGGGCGGAATGGTTTCGGCGTTCAACGTTATGATTCAGATGAGTGTCTTTGTGGATAAGATTGGGAAGAAGGTGGCGCCTGAGATCGTTACTTTGAAGGACAATCCCGCTGCGTATTCGATGTCTAACAGGGTTTTCGATGATGAAGGAGTGCCTACGAAGGAGAACGTTTTCATAGACAAGGGCGTGCTCAAGACATACTTGCATAATGCGTCTACGGCGAAGATTTTCAAGACCAAGACAACGGGCAACGCTGGACTGGTGGCGCCGAATCCTTGGAACATTGAGATGGAGGCTGGCGACATGAGCAAGGACGAGCTTTTCGGTGAAGTGAAGAAGGGTCTCTACTTGACTAACACTTGGTACACGCGGTTCCAGAACTATGCGAAGGGTGACTTTTCAACTATTCCTAGAGACGGCATCTTTTTGGTTGAGAAAGGCGAAATCAAAAAGTCTTTGAAGGATCTTCGTGTGAGTGACAATACCTTGACTATGCTTGGCAATATTGCAGCGATTTCAAAGGAGAGACAGCACGTGCACTGGTGGGCTGAAGCTGATCCGCCGTCACTGAGTGCGTACGTTCTGATCAAAAACGTGCATATGACAAAATCCAAATAGAATCTCAATCCTCTCTCTTTTTGTGTTGTTCCAACCTGAACGCAAGGTTTATGTCGATTTCTCTGTCAAATGTTACTTCCTGGGCGGTCGTAGTCTAGCTTGGTTAGGACATCGGCTTCCCAAGCCGACAACCCGGGTTCAAATCCCGGTGACCGCACCACCTTTTCATGATTTGGACTATTCTCTCTTAGCAAGATTATCTCTTTCGACCTACACTGCACTCACTAACTGCAACAAGTTCACTTGCCAAACAAGCGAAGACTCTTCCATAAATTATTAAAGGTGCTACGGAAAATAGTTGATGATGCAACATGAGACGGAGATTCATTCTTATTACAAGTCTTCTCATGTTATTGTTTTGTTTGCCAACCATAAGGTTCAATCAAATTGAAGTTAAAGCTCCTAATGGCTACCCAGTTCACGACCTAGATACTGGATTGAACTACACAACAATTCAAGAGGCGATAAGTGCTCCTGAAACTCTGAATGGGCACGTAGTGCTGGTTGATGCAGGAATATATCCTGAACATGTGACTATAACTAAGTCAATCTCACTCTTTGGAGAAGACAAAGACGTTACGATTGTTGACGGTGGCGGAACTGGAACCGTGATTGAAATAGGTGCCAGCAATGTCAGCATCGTAAATTTTACAATAAGAAATGCTGGAAAGATATGGTTTGGAGCTGGATACCCTGATAGTTGCGTTCGTGGGAGCGGTGTTACGCATTTTCATATCGAGAATAGCATTTTAGCTGATGCGGCTGTTTGTGCATGGTTTTATTCTTCATCGTTTGTAAATGTTAGTAACAACGTCGTTTCTAATGCAACATCTGCTGGAATAATCGGATATGCTTCATCCAACGTTACAATGCGTCAAAACCTCGTATACAATTGCGGATTAGTGGGACTACACCTAGATGGAAATAGTATTAACTGCAAGATTGCAAACAACACGGTAACGAATTGCCTTGAGGGAATAGAATTAGCACTTTCTGCAGAAAATTTTGTTGAAGGAAACCGACTGGTAGGTAACAATGTAAGTATGGTGCTTAACCGATGTAGTGGCCTCAATGTTTTTCGAGAGAATAATATGACCAGTAGTTGGTACAACGTGATAGTCTGGGGGCTGGCTCTCGACGCCTTTATGCAGGATTTTGATACGACAAACATTGTAAATGGTAAGCCAGTCTATTACTTCATCGACTCCCAGAATCTTCTCGTAAATCCGTCAAATTACCCAAATATAGGGTATTTGGCAATTGCTAATTGCACCAACATAACAATAAGCGATATTGACCTTTCTCTCAACAGAGACGGGCTTTTGATGGCTCAATCGACGAATTGTAGTTTAGTGAACATAACTCTAAGTGGAAATATTGGCCCACTACTTTATGGAGGGTTAACCCTTTTCAAATCAAATGACAATTTGATAGTTAACAACAGAATTAGCAATAATAGTGTGGGCGCATGCTTTTACCAGTCGAATGGAAATGCTTTTTATCACAACTCATTTGTTAATAATACCATAGAAGTAATTTCTAATTTCTACTCGCCCTTTTCGCCACCGTCTGGCTCATATTCAAGAAATGTTTGGGATGACGACTATCCTTCTGGTGGAAACTACTGGAGCAATTACACAGGCACAGATTTGTATAGCGGCTATTATCAGAATGAGACTACTAGTGATGGAATGGGTGATGCACCCTATACAATTGACGCAAACAACACAGATAATTATCCTTTGGTGGGAATGTTTCAAAGCTACGATGTCACTTACTTCACACTGCCCTTGGTTGCTCACAGTTGCAGCGTCACGGTCATTTCTAACTCCACGGTTTCGAATTTTGCTTCCCTTATTTGGATTGAACACCCAGAAGTCATAATGATAGAGTTCAATGTCACGGGAGAAGAAGGAACAACAGGCTTTTGCAGGGTTTCTTTCCCAACAGCCATGATGAACAGCACATATCACGTGTTTGTCAACGGCACAGAAACTTCATACAATTTGCTGCCTTGCTCCAATGCAGACTATAGCTATCTATACTTCACCTATACACACTCAACAGAAGGAGTCATAATCATCCCAGAGTTCCCATCATTCCTCATTCTACCAATGCTCATGGTGGTAACACTACCAGCGGTCATAGTCTACAGAAAGAAGCATGCAAAGATTTCAGGGAGTCCCTAGAAGTTTTTCATCGATTCATATGCAATGAATCAGATGGTATTGTGTTACGTTGTGTATGTGTGGTTGTATGAAATTCGAGCGTTAGGTTGACTAGTCTATGAATTTTAGGATTTCTTCAAGGTTCGTGATGGTCCTGAAATCAGAGCGGGTTCCTATGCTATTCTGTTCTCTTTGGATTAGTATTGCATGGATGCCGACTCTTTCTGCTCCTTCATAGTCTGCATCTATTTTGTCTCCAACAAACAGGGATTCTTCTGGCTTGACCTGTAGCATTGCCAGAGCATACTTGAAGACTTCTGGGTCGGGTTTTTCTTTCTTTATCGTATTCACTCCTACAACAACGTCGAACAAACCTTTCTCTAGATCTACTTTTTCGAAAATTGCTGTGATGTCTTCTTCGTATCCAGTTGAAATCAAACCCAGTTTCAGATTTCTCTGTTTCAGTTTTGCCAGAGTTTCCTTGGTGTCTGGGTAAGCCACACAGTCTGCGTGGTCAAACCATCTTTCGATGACCTCTTTTGCTAAACGCTCATCTTCTGCTATTCCTAGGTTTCTGAGAACCTGTGAATCCCATTTTTCCCAGTATTCTGCGTATGGAACTTTGCCGTACATGGACCTACAGTTTTGCTCTTCAAACTTTCTTTCAGTTGATTTAAGTGCTTCCCTTATTTCTTCTACTGACCTGTTGATTCTCAGAGAAGCAAGAACGCTACGGTATGTCACCTCAGGTATCCAAGCTTTGACCAGAGTATTGCCTAGGTCTAACAGAACTGCCTCAATCTTCAAGACATTCACATCTGTAACAAGCCAAAACAGAATAGAAACTTAACTATAAACGCATTTCACAACGGTTTCAGGGAGACCATAGAGGTTTTTCATCGTAGTTCTGGTTTCTTACACATGAAATCTTTTGGTATTGTGTTATGTTATTGTGTCTGAGCACGTATATGCGGTGTAAGCTAGAAGACTGTTCAACAACCATCTGTTCTAGAACGTAGAACTAATAGCAACTTCAGGATAATAGAGACCCTGAAGAAAAGCACTCGGTTGCTGAAAGAATGATCAGCCATAAGATGCTAGGATTGATAATAGCAGTAATCGGTTTTGCTTTTGTAGTTACTGGAACAATCATGTTTCTTATGGAACCACTAGAACCTGTGCAAAATACATTCTGCGGCTACTGCATGACAAAACAGCCCATTTATTGTTACAAAACACTTCATGGATTACTGTTTGATTTAGGCTGGCTTCTCGTAATGATAGGAAGCGTCGTAATGCTCTTCTACAGAAAAGAAGAACTACGACAATGAAATGAGAAAAAAACAAAGATTTAGGGACTCCCTAGAAGTTTAGAGCCGAATATTGTCACTATTCGGTCAATCGAAGTTTCTTCCACAAGTCATAAGAACTGAAACGGCAGAACCTTCTGAAGGTGATAGTGATTGCTTGAGGGCAAGAACGTGAACCTTAGGGTTATGGAGAGAGAAGATCTGCCGCTGTATGTGGAATGGGTAAATGATCCCGACTTCTTTGGAGAATACAATCCTCTTGAACAAACAACGAAGGCAGAGATGGAGAAGAACTATGATAGTGCCATTGCAGAAAGGAGAAGATTCTTCATCGAAAAGAAGGACGGCACGAAGATCGGCGTTGTGAACACCTTTCCGGTTGGAGACCACTTGGAAATAGGTTTCACGCTAATCCCAAATGAAAGAGGGAAGGGCTACGGTTCTGAAGCCGTCATGATCTTGGTTGACTATCTGTTTCTGGCAAGAGACTTGGTGCGTGTCCAAGCCACCACTGACCTGAGGAACGTAGCTTCTCAGAAAGTTCTGGAAAAGGCAGGCTTCACGAGAGAAGGAGTTGTCCGCAAGTCAATATTCTTACGTGGACAATGGAGGGACCTTCTACTCTACAGCATTCTTAGGGAAGAATGGAAAGAACCAAAAATACTGACAAAAACCGAGAAGTAGAAAGATTTTGTCTGTTATTAATATATAGAGCTACAATTGAGCTTCATTTCTAATTGATATTTCTTCATGATGTAGTCTTTAATACTGATTCACCTAATCTTGTCTTCTGGGTGTCAAGCATGGTTGATATTCAGACAGTATCAATAGCTATTGCATCTGCAAGTGTGGTGGCAGCAGGAATATACTATGTTTTCCACCTTCGAAACCAGACGAGAGCGAGACATACAGAGCTTGTCATGAGGCTCTTTTCAATCTTTGGCAGTAAGGAGTTTTAAGTACCGTGGCAGAAGATCCTGAACAGTGAGTCCAAAGATTATGATGATTATGTGAAGAAATATGGACTAGTAGACACGTGGGAGGTTGCTATGTTCTTTGAAGGAATGGGGCTTCTTGTTCACAGAAAATTCGTAGACATTGGTGTGGTTGATGACCTTATCAGTGGACCAGTGAAGAGCACGTGGGAGAAGATGAAACCTGTGATAGAAGGCTACAGAAAACACCATAACCAACCACAGTTCTGTGAGTGGTTCGAATACCTCTACGATGAATTGGAGAGGAGAGGGCAAAGACTGAAATGGGGAAAGAGAGAACAACAACTGGCTAAAACCACGTAGAACTCTTCTTTTCTTATGCCAAGTTCACTTGAAACTCACAAGCCAGAGATTGCAGGGAGTCCATGGGAGTCTGTTCTAATCCCTAGAATTATAAGGAAACCCAGACACGCTTTCTCTTGAAGATGAAGAGTCGTGAAAAGGGCATTTTGGATAATAGGAGTTCTTACTATAGCAACACTCATACTGGCAATGGCAATAGCCTACACACATGGTGTAGAGGAAGGCATCAACTCACAACTATATCACATCAAAATACTTGAGGAGCAAGCGTACCCAGGGCTCATCATAGACTACTTACCATATCTTCATCCCTTTAGGAATGCACTGTTTGGGACAGGCTTCTTTTTGACACTTTGCTGGATAAGCGTCGTAGCTATTGTCTTAAGAAAAAGGAAGCCTGAAGTCTAATGATTCCTTCACAATGATTTTAGGGACTCCCCAGAAGTTTTTCATCGAAGTTCTGGTTTGATGAGCACAGAAAAAGGAGAGTGGTTAGTTTTGGTTGTTCGGGTTGTTTCGATTGCTCTAGCTGAGCGTGTGTTCTAGCTGTGCTAAAGCTGTCATCACTCTCTTGTTTCGCTGCTCATAGAAGATTTCTTAAATGGATTGGCTCTAAGAAGAGGTGTGATCGTTGAATCGGAGGAAATGAGTTGAAGGACATTGAGCTTAGACTGATCTCTGAGCTTATGAAGAATAGTAGAAGAAGTGACAGGGAACTCGCTAAGGCCGTCGGTGTTTCTCAACCTACAGTGACCAGAACGCGGGGGAAGCTCGAGAAGGAAGGCTACATCAAAGAATACACGATAATCCCAGACTTCTCAAAGCTTGGATTCCAGATTCTGACCTTGGTCTTCACTAAAATGAAAAAAGAGATGAGTGATGACTTTGTCGAAGAAGTCAGAAGAAGAAACCGTGAAAATGAAAAGAAAAATCCTTCTCCAGTCCTGATGGTAATGAGTGGCCTTGGCTGTGACTCAGATAGAGTGCTTGTACTGCTAAGCAAAGACTACTCAACATACTCCAAATACATTCAAATGGTCAGAGAGCATCCTTTTGTAGAGATCCAAGAAGTCAGAAGCTTCATGATAGATCTCAAGCACAGAAGCCACTTTCTCCCCTTAACTCTGTCAAGCCTAGCCAGTTACCTACAAAAAGAGATCAAAGACCACAACCAATAACCTGCCATCTCACAAACACTCTAGGGACTCGCTAGAAGTTTTTCATCCTAGTTCTAGTTATTCCACGCTTAGAGTGGTCAATCACAAACCATAAGAACTGAGAACTTGGACTTGTTAGGTGGTGCAGAGATTGCTTGAGGGAAAGAATGTGAATTTGAGGGTTGTTGAGAAGGGGGACTTGCCTCTATTTGCGGAATGGCTTAGTAGTCTTGAGGTCTTGGGTGAATACAATTCTCTTCGACAGGTTTCTAGACTTGAGACAGAGAAGATGCTTGAGAATGACAAAGCGTATGAGACGAAGGAGTTCATCATAGAGAAAAAAGACGGGACCAAAATCGGTTTTATGGTCCATTTTTGCGTCCTGCACCCATTTTGCGGCAAGCAACTGGAAATCGGCTATGCTCTAGTTCCGAGTGAAAGAGGGAAAGGCTACTGCACAGAAGCTACGAAGATCATGGTGGATTACCTGTTTCTATCGAGAGACACCATGCGTGTCCAAGCCTCTACAGATGCAAGAAATCTGGCTTCTCATAAGGTCTTGGAAAAAGCAGGTTTCAAAAAGGATGGAACAATGCGTAAATACTTTTTTCTCAGAGGAGAACTGAGAGATGTTTATGTGTATAGCATTCTCAGGGAAGAGTGGAAAGAACCAAAAATACTAACAAAAACCACTTGAATATAATCAGTTTTGGGTTTTGCAGAAAAGTTATAGCCGAACCGAAACAACACTGCCTTCATAGGTGTCGAGAATGGTTGATATACAGACAGTCTCTATTGCTATTGCCTCCGCAGGTGTTTTCATTGCAGCTATCTACTATGTTCTACAAATTCGGCATCAGACCAAGATAAGACAAACGCGACATATGAGTGGTTTGAGTATCTTTACAATGAAACGAAGAAAAGAGAACAAGAGCTTCAGCAATCGAAAGCCTAGTGTCTGCTCAAGCTGTCTGAGTGTTTCTAAGGTCTTGTCCGAGTTCTTTGCTTGTAGAAGATTTCTTAAGCGACTAATGATACTTTGAACATGGACTTGATAGTTGAGTCGGAAGGAATTGGGTTTGAAGGACGTTGAGCTTAAGCTGATATCAGAACTGATGAAGAACAGCAGAAGGAGTGACAGGGAGCTTGCCAAGGCGATTGGCATTTCTCAGCCGACCGTCTCAAGAGTAAGGGTAAGACTTGAGAAACAAGGACTCATAGATTACTGTGCTGTTCCTAACTTGGCTAAGTTGGGCTTCGAAATCATCGCAGTAGTCCTTGGAAAGCGAAACTACCAGAAGCACCCTGGAATTAATACACAAAAGGCTAGGGACTTTGCAAAGAGACATTCAAACATTATCTTCGGTGCTTCCGGCATCGGGTTAGGCTATGATAGAATATCAGTATCATTCCACAGAAACTACTCAGACTATGCCAAGTTCATACAAGAGATTCAAACTGAATGGACAGGGATTATGGATGTCGAATCATTCCTCATAAACACGAAAAGCGAAGAGATTGTGCAGCCCCTCTCCTTCAAGCACTTTGCAGACTACCTGAAAAAAGAAAGAGCGCCTGAGTGATTTCTCCATTTGACCGAGAACGCCTAAGGTTCTATAAGAAGCAGAAAGCAAGTCCTTCCCTAAGCGCTTATCTTTGGAGGTGGCTGAACCCGTCTACCTAGCTTTATACGCAGGGCGATGCGGTATAGCTTTCTCAGCGATTTGACGAGTTGCTCGATTGTGGGCAGTGAGGAGTAGATCAGCGGAACTTGATCGTATTCAGCCAGCTTTATCGATTGCTCATCTGGTCTAGCGTTGTGGAAAACCACTACGCGTGGTTTCAAGTTGCTGACTCTCACCAGCATCATGGGCAAATTTCCATCCTCCACGTTCGTAAAGATCAAAGCCCGATCGGTAGTGGCTCCGAAAAGCTGAGAATACTCCAGCCCAGACAGCGTTTCAACCGCCTTCTTGCTGTCCACCACAGTGTAACCCAGCACTTCCTTCACAAACCTGCCCGACGAAGACACGATCTCGCCCTTGATGGCCTTGCACAAATACTCAACTCTAACGGGAATTGGAAACTCCCTCAAATCCAAAATCGCCGTGCTAGGCGAACTCGTCAGCTTAGCAAACTCCTTAATGAAACGGCTCCCACGCTCCTCATCAATCTTCACGAGCGCCCACACAAACCTCCTGACAAACTTCGTGCCAGGACTCTGCCGCCTCCCACTCTCATAGTCGCTAATCACCGATGAAGAGAGCACCATCTTCTCCGAAAGGCTCGTCTGCGAAACAGCAAAAAGCTCCCGCCACTTCCTCATTGTTGCGCCGGGTTTATTTGACAATATTATTTCGCCGGCGATCCTTCTGCCCAGAACTTCACGCAAACTTGGAGACACTGACATTCAGACGATTCCTTGCCCTAGCAGCTAAGATTCTCCTAAGAAATGAACGCAGTATAAAAACCTATACAACCCTCATCGGAAGACGAAAATCAGAAAAACCCCCAACACAATAACCGCTGAACCCAACGCATTTCTCCAACTGACCTTCTCATGCAAGAGCACAAGCCCAACTAGCGTCGAGAACAAAGGCGTAGTCGAAGAAATCGGAACCGCCCTCGACTCAATAGTCACAGTGAAACTGTATGCCAGCAGAAACCAGCCCAACCCCAACGCGACGATGCCTCCGGCTAGTAGTACCGCCACAGTTCTGAGTCGAGTCTTCAGGAACACAAGCTTCCTATCGAGAAGAGGCGACAACGCCAGCAGAAAAACCGCCACTGCACCAGCCCTGACCGTGTTGATGACCAAGGCATGGTCCAAATCAGAAGCCTCCAGCACAGCTGCGTTCATCATCGTAATACTCACTGACCACAGCACAGCCGTAGCCAAGGCAGCCGCGATCCCCGCAATCAAAACGCTTCTCCCGATTCCAGCATCGCCCGTTTGCTTCTCATAGGTCACAAGCCATATCCCCAACACTATGATGATTGTTGCAAGAACCACGGGCAACGTGATCGGTGCGCCTAAAAGAGACGCAGTCCACACAAGACTGAATAGAGGATACGTGCACGTTAACGGAACGGCTCGAGCAACGCCGATACGCTTCAAACTGACCATGTACAACGTGTCTCCTAACCCGAGACCTACAACTCCGCTGACGCCTGCAAGAACCAAAATGCTCACGGGCAAACTAGTCAAGACTTGAAACTTGCCGATGCCGACCAGAAACAAAACCAGAACTACGCTTGTGCAAGAAAGCCTCAATATGTTCGCTGCAACAGGCGTCGTCTGCTGCAACGCCTTCCTATACAACATGGCTGAAACTGTCCAGCTCAAAGCAGCGCCTAAGGCCGCAAGCTCTCCAATCATTGTTTCACACGGTCACTGTCAAGAGATTCAGTTTGAAGCAGTTAAATACCTAACTCCAAAATAGAGACTGAACAACGTGTGAACCGCATGCAAATTCATGTGAACTGGAGTCAAGAAGCATCTTACAGGTTTCCGGAACTGGCCGTTTGCATAGGCACAATCACTGACATTCACAACGAGAAAGAGAATGAACGCATCGAGCAACTCAGAGAAGCCGTCTATCAGGAAGTCAAGACCAAACACAACATCGAAACACTGAAGGACAATCCGACTGTGAGAGCCTTCCGAGACTTCTACTGGAAACTCGGCATAGACCCCACGAAAACAAGACCCTCAGGCGAAGCACTGCTTAGAAGAGTGCTGCATGGAGACGAACTCCCACATATCTCTGCTGTGGTGGACGCCTACAACTTGGCTTCAACAAAAACGATCCTACCCATCAGCGGATTCGACGTAGACCTCTTGAACCAGCCTTTTCACGTCAGATTCGCGAAGAATGGAGAAACCCTCACTGAAATAGGCATGGACAAACCCATTACTTTGACGGAACAGAAGCTCGTCTTGGCAGATCAAAAACAGGTTCTATGCATCTATCCCTATCGAGACACAGACCTCACGAAGATTACTATGCAAACCCGAAACGCAATGATAATCGTGTACGGAGTTCCAGAAATAGACGAACAGGTGCTGAAAGAAGCTGCAGAAACAACGCTTGACTACATTAGACTGGTTTCGCAAGGAAAAACCGGAACAACAAAGGTTTTTAGCGCTTCAACACAGTAGAGAGTGGCGTTTGAAAATGGCTTTCAGAGTCAAGATGGAACAAACCGCGAAAAAGCAAGCCTCAAACATCGTGTTGGCTCTTGACTTTCCCTTTGAGAAACCAGAAAACCGAGACCACCTTTTTGCCAAGGCTGAACACGTCTTGGAAGCAGCTTCCCCTTATCTATGTGCGGTGAAGTTTAACCATCACCTTGTTCTTCCATTAGGCACGTTCGACGGTGTCCAAAAACTCGTCAAGGAAACCCATGGAAAAGGATTGATGGCGATAATGGACTGCAAAGCAAATGACATAGGCTCAACAAATCAAGCGATAGCCGAATACTACTACGCCGCAGGCTTCGACGCCCTAATCGCCAACCCCTTCATAGGCTGGGAAGAAGGCCTAAAACCAATCTTTGACGTCGCACGCAAAATGCAGAGAGGAGTACTCCTTCTTGTCTACATGAGCCACAAAGCCGCATACGAAGGATACGGACAAACAATAGTCGAAGCTGAGACAGGCAAGCGAATACCTCAATACATGGCCTTCGCCAAAAAGGCTCTTCGACTAGAAGCTGACGGCGCCGTCGTAGGCGCAACATTTCCGGAAAAGATAAAAGAAGTCCACTCGATACTAGGAGAGAAGATTCCGATCTACTCACCTGGTATAGGTGCTCAAGGCGGCGAAATATCTGCTGCAACCAAAAGCGGAGCGCGCTATCTTATCGTGGGACGAACGATAACACAGGCTGACAACCCGGAAGCCACAGCAAAAGAGATCAGAGACCTCGCAACACCACCCAAATAAGCATACTGGCCACGTACCTCCGACTACGCAAAAAAGCTATTCTGCCTCTTTCCGCGCTATGATAGTGTATCCTTTGACCCAATTCCTGTGTAAGTAGCTTGTGAAAGTGCCCTTCTCGAAAGCAACTATCTGAAATCTCCGAAAAAGATCGCGCAGTTCTTGGCGGTCAAAGTGATGGGCGAAATGCAGAACGTCGCCAGCCTTGTCCTTGACAAGAAAAGTGCAGCTTTCACCTGTCGCTTTTAGATCCTGCTTGTATCTCTCAGTATAGACAGGGTTTGTCCATGTTCGCCCGAACTCTTCAACGAAAATGACGCCTGAAGGCTTCAGAACCCTGTAGACTTCGCCGATTATTCTCGATCTATCTGGTTTGCTGACAAGGGTAAGAAGACCCAGCATCGTGGCAGCGTCAAAAGAGGACTCTGGAAAGCACAAGCTACGTGCATCGTTGATAAGGAAATCTGTTTCTTCACGAGGCACATGTGCTCTAGCCTCTTCGACAGCAGACTCTATCTGAGCCTTGTCCACGTCGACTCCGACGACTCTGCAGCCATTCTCACCCAAGAAGAAGCATGCTCTCCCGTAGCCGCAACCGACATCCAAGACATCTCTAGCTAGACTGCCTTTGAGAAAGCTTACAAGCCTCACGGGCAAAGGAACACTGTACTCAGGTTTCCCAGCCCTGCAAGACTTCATCTTCCCCGTCTTTCCCAAAGCTCTTTCTTCAACAAGTCCCTAACCGAAGATCTGATCGCTGAACTCCGGCTTGGATACATGTTTGCTCTCACGAGCTCGTCTAAGCCTTCCAGATAAGCCTCCGGTAACAGTACAGTAACAAGCTTCACGTCATGCTTCCCCCAAACGTATCAAGTATATAATATGCTGCAAATATAAAATTTGACAGGGTAGGCAGGTCACAGAAGACAGACTCTTGAATCTGCTTTCTTCGATGTCTAGGGGGAAACGGGTGGTTCGTATTGGCTGAAATCTCAGCGAATAGAAGGATGCCTAACCATTTGAATTCGGTTCGGAACCAATGCTGGAACCCCAATCCTCTTTGTGGGAAAGGTATAAGAGCGTTGAATCTCTAGCATTGTTGATCAGGCATGTTCAGGGTTCGAGTAAACAAGATAGAGTCAATCCGAGACTTAGACGGCAACCTTGGCAAACGCATTGAGCTTCTTGAAGAACGAGAAGTCCCACGTTTTGTAGTCAGGCCAAAATCGGAAGAGGGACAAGTCGTTCAGGACGTTCTACAAGCTCTTCAACAGCAAGCACCCATGTTCGTGCCTCATACACAATTCGCAATACCAAAAATCATCCTGTTCCTGACAGAACAAGAATACGAAAGCCTAGGCATAGCGTTCGACGTGAACCAGTCCTATGAGATCGGGCTCGAAAACCAGACAATAAGATTTAGGAAAACCGAGTAAGCGCAGTTATCAGGTTTCATGATCAGGCCACTTTTTCCATCTGGATGCTACGGCCACGAGCAGCGTTGCTATCACTAATAGCGGCAGAATCACGTTCACCGGAATCTCGGGAACTACCACATTTTGATAAAATGAGTGCAGGACATCTGCGACCAAGTTCGTTGCAAGGTTAAGCGATTCTCCGCAACGATTCTTGAAGGTGGGATTACTCCAGTTGTAGCTCTGGTCCATCCATGTACAATCATAGCTGCCGTTGTCGCCGAAGGTCGTGTTGAAGGCCAGCGTCAAAGTGGCGTCGTAAGCTGAATCGTTGTCCAGTGCTCCGTCGAAAGCGAGGTATGCGTTGAACTCTGCGATGTATGTGTCTGTCCTCGAAAGTGCGTAATCCTCAAAGTCGCTATGATGCACTTCATTACCCCAAGCTGTGCCTGAACCCATGACATGGCCGAAAACTCCCACATCACAGATATAGTGAGTCATCACGCCAAGCCTTTTCGCCGCGTTAACCCAGTCGCCATCTCTCGCATAGCTGAGGGCGCTGTCGTATTCCTGCTGAGCTCTCACTGCTGCCGAGTCATCCTGCAAGGAACCGTTTGCATAATAATACACGTGATGCTTACTCGTGTCTCCAATGCCAGCTCCATCTGGAGCGTGTGCATTGTCGGGCAGTTCAGTGCCATACAGGTAAACTGCCAGATTATTGATGATCGTTTGCTTCTCGTCGACTGGTAGCCAGTCCAGCGCGTGTTGCGCGATCCAATCGTGGGTGCCGTACTTGGGGGTTGCCGGGTCCGTGCTCCATCCGCCGTTACTCCAGCCAAAGGCAGCGGCAACGTATGGGCTTGCCAAAACCAAGAATATTCCTAGAATAGCCATCTTGGCAAGTATTCTTTCACCGCCATTTCACCTTTGACCGAATGTTGAGCCTTGCTTAAATATCCACGATATTGGACATGGTGACCAGAATCATGTGTATAAGCGTGTAGCTGTCATTAAGCGTTGTTACACGATGATTTCAGGGAAGCTTAGAGCCTTATGATTGTGTGGTTAAGAAGCTCAGGAGAACCGGATGATCTCTCTTCTAGCCTGCCTCAGAGCTGCGTGCTTCGGGTGAAAAGACAAAACGAACATCATGTTTTTCAAGGCCATGTAGATCTCTTGCATGTCTGATTCTTCACCGTTGTTGCAGTAGATCGGAATAGGCTCTTCGTCGCCATTCTTGTAGTAAACATAGATCGGCGTGAATCTCTTTCCGAATCTTTTGACTTCAAAGCCTGCATTCACCAGCTTAGCCATCTTTTCAGCTGCCAAACTCACCGGTTTCAATCGGCTTTTGCGCGATGAAAACCTCGATGCGTAAACCAGCAATTTTCCTGATTGAATATCAAACATTGCAACCCACAAATATCAACGGATAGAAAAATGCTTTTAAGACCAGCGCTGAAACGGCAAATCTGCGCAGTGGAGAGAGATAAGTTAAAGTGAACATTTCTAACTGTTTTCTTTAGAGATCATTCGTGATTGAGGCGTAGGTCGTGAAGGTCAGGGCACACGTGTTCATAAGAGGGAGAGTGCAGGGCGTGTTCTTCAGGTCAGAAGTGAGACGTGAAGCAATAAGGCACGGCGTCACGGGTTGGGTTCGCAACTTGTCTGACGGAAGAGTAGAGGCTGTTTTTGAAGGAGAGGAATCAGGCGTGAAAAACACTATTGAATTCTGTAGGAAAGGGCCGCCATATGCCAAAATCGCTGGAATAGGCGTCGACCTGCAAGACTACATTGGCGAGTTTGAAAGCTTTGAAGTCAGAGGCAGCTAAAACTCTTCGCTTGAGGCTGTTTTCTTGGGCACTCTGAAATGCGATGCCTTTCCGGCGCTAACGTAGTCTCCGCCCATTTGTCGCACGGCTGAAGCTATCTTGGAAAAGTTCTCGGAACCCAGAAACTGCCGGGGCTTAATGATTACGTAATCCTCCTTTTCCTCAAAGCTCAGCAGATTCTCCAGATCATCTGGGAACATCATCTTAATGTCCTCAATGGCTTTTATTTTCTCAGCTGGCCGAGGCAACGGAGTCGGCGGGGGAGCAGCCAAAGGTTGCGTAATGCGTGAAACTGCTAGGGATTTGAGAGATGCAGAAACTTGGCGCAGATCCTCCATTATGCCATTAAGAATTACGACGAGCTCATCCACTTTTCTTGTCAAGCTCTCAACTTTCTCTTTATCTTCGCTCATACGCCTTCTTCCCTTCAAACCCTTAATACTCAAGGAATTATTAACTGTTTTCGACTCTCCCAAGCTCAACTGAACAGGACAGCACCATCACATGATAGAAGTCGATGGAAGCCAGAAAAGCGGAAGCGGCACAATCCTTAGAATGTCCGTCGCAATAGCAGCCATCATAGGCAAACCCTTACACGTCTACAACATAAGACAAAACCGCCCTCAACCGGGTCTAAAACCTCAGCACTTGGAAGCTGTCCTCGCAGCCGCAAAACTATGCAACGCTGAACTGGAAGGCGCAAAGCTGGATTCGCGTGAGCTCTGGTTCAGACCCAAGAAGGTGAGAGGCGGCAGCTTTGAAGCAGAAATCGGCACAGCTGGCAGTATCCCGATGTTGTTGATGACAGTGTTGCCCATTTGCGTTTCAGCAGAGCAACCAGTGCAGTTGCATGTTTCAAAGGGTGGAACAGACGTTTCACATTCCCCTACCATCAATTACGTGCGGTTCGTGCTTTTGCCATTGTTGAAGCGGATGGGAGTGAACGCGAATTTGACGGTTCACAAATATGGCTACTATCCAAAAGGGAATGGAGAAGTAACCTTGAGGGTGGAGCCCTGCAAACCTCTCAAACCTTTGCTTTTGGAGGATTTTGGCAATATGAAAGCGATAAAAGGAGTTTCTGTCTGCACGTTTCTGGCAGAAAGGAAGGTTGCGGAACGCCAAGCAAAAGCGGCAAACGATTACCTCAATGAAAGAGGCCTCAAAGCTGATGTTCAGATAGTGAATGACAAATCGAATCCGTTACAGAAAGGCAGCTCACTTGTCCTTTGGGCTGAAACTGATACAGGCGCCATCATGGGAGGGGACGCAATAGGAGAACTGAAGAAAACAAGTGAAACAGTAGGAGGAGAAGCTGCTGAAAAACTATCTGCAGAAATCTCCGAGAAGCCCACAGTCGATATGCACCTAGCTGACATGCTCATTCCATATGTGGCTCTAGTCCAAGGAAGATCAGCATACTTTACACGAGATCTTTCTGAACACTTGCAGACTAACATTTGGCTTGCTGAAGAGATGTTGAACGCGAAATTCGCCATAGAGAAATTCAGCAGGCTTTACAAGATTCGCAAAGACAGCTGAGTGAAAAGCAAGAAGGACTTTGGAAGAGCGAAGGTGCTAAGTCATTTCTTTTCTGTTAGTAATCACTATACTCAGAGCTAGAGCTGCGATTAGATAGACGGCTTGAACAATGATGCTGGCAGGAAACTTTGGATAGAATTGATAGATCTTCAATGGACTTCCTTGGAATTCCATGACCGCGTCTTTTTGTGGGTTAATAACTTGAGTTGTTGATCCAGCAGCGTAGTTCGGCATGAACCAAGGTTCAACCCCGGCCAGTGTTATCACCGAACTCACGATCGACAGTATGAAGATAAACATGAAGAAAGACAGCAAAGTCGCAGCCATGCTGCTCTTCAGTAAAGAACTAGACAGAAACGTCAATCCAAGCACACAGAGCAGATACAGAAGAGCGTAAAGAAAGGATGCGCCTATTTCCCACGAGATGGTGCCGTAGATGCCCAGCAAGCCTCCTGCTCCTAATGCATAGTAGAATCCGATCGGAAGCAACGCTGAAATGAACGCAGCTGCGAACTTGCCGAGGACCAATGATGTTCGCTTCACAGGGTTTGGAAAAAGCATGTAGCCAGTCTTATGCTCATATTCAGATGAAATTGCATCGCCAGCAAAGAAAGCTCCTACGATGACTATCAAGCTGTTGGCAAAGCTGAAAAACGTGGAAGCCCAAGACTTCGCATCTTTCGGCATTGCCACGTTGAGAGCGTATGGAACGACTATTAGAAGCAAGCCGGCTAAGGCTGCGATGACAAACACCGCAAGCAGACGCTTTCTTCTTAAGTGTTTCAAAAGCTCATACCGTGCTACTATGATTATGTGTTGCAGAGCGCCAACATCGTCAGACTTGTCTTTAGCCATGTCAGTTTCCCTCCTTGATAAGCTGGAGATAAACATCCTCCAGCGCCTCCATCGAAGGCCTAAAGGATGCTACTGGGGCACTCATCTCCTTGACAAGCATAGTCAGCAACTGAGCTTGGTCAGCTTCTGTTCCGTCAATGTTTATGACTAGACTTTTTTCTTCAGCAGTGACAGTCTTCACCTTCTCCATTTTCCTTATCCTTTCAATCTCGGTGGGCTTCAACGGTCGCAGAAGGTCCACGTGAATTTTCCGTGCCTTAAAGAGGGTTTCAAGATTGCTGATGCTGTCGTAAGCAAGTAGTTTTCCTTTGTCAAGCAAGGCTACCTGATCACATGTCTCTTGGACTTCGTGAAGCATATGCGACGCCAGAAAAGCGGTCTTTCCTTCCTTTACCATGGTCTTGATGATTTCCCTCATCTCGTACATTCCACGTGGGTCAAGACCCAAGGCGGGTTCATCTAAGATGAGAATTGGGGGGTCATGCAGAATTGCCTGACCAATACCGAGTCTTTGCTTCATGCCACGAGAGAACTTGCCAATCCTCGTTTTCGACCATTCAGAAAGCTTGACAATCTCCAGCACTTGCTGAATCCTCTGTTTCAGATCAGGATCAGCCATACCCCGAAGTTTCCCGAAATAGTTGAGAACCTCAACTGGAGTCAGATAATTGTAGAACTCCGGAGTTTCCACCAGTGCACCCACGTTTTTCAGTGCGCTTGTCGACTCAGTGTTCGCGTCATGTCCGTTAATGAACGCTTTTCCCCGCACTGGCCGAATCAGATTGCACAGTATTTTTATCGTCGTGGATTTTCCAGCGCCATTCGGACCTAAGAAGCCGACACAATGTCCAGCACCTATTTTCAGGTTCAAATCATTCAAAGCCAGAATTTTTCCGTAGTACTTGGTCAACCCTTCCGTGACTATGGCTTCCAAAAGCCCAGCCTCACAGCATCTCAGCTAACATTTGGGAATGCTATGGTTAAGCCTTGCGGTTTGAGATCCGATGGAAAAGATAAAACCCGGTTCTTGGCTTAGCATTAGCAACTACAAGAAAAGTGAAGGAAACCGATGAGCAGCTTCGTCCGCAAGAAAGTCATTCAGGAATATTATTCAAAGAGGTCCAAGAATTATGATAAGCAGAAGAGAAGAACATGGAAATCTGGTAAAGGCTTTGACGATGAGATCGTGAACACAATAGTTGGCGCAGTAAGAGTCTCTGAGAACTTGGTTGTATTGGAAGTCTGTGTTGGCACTGGTAGAACGAGTCTTCCTTTGCTGAAAAGAGTTGAGACGCACCTAGTAGGGCTTGATCTTTCGAAGGAAATGTTGAAGACCGCCAAAGAGAAAATGTCTTCCTGCAAGAAACGTTTCGACCTGGTCTTGGGAGACGCTGAGCATCTACCATTCAAGGAAGAGATCTTTGACGCCGTGATCTGTACGAGTGCAATGCATTACTTCACTGATCCTGATCAGTATCTGGCCAGGTTTTCACGTGTACTAAAAGAAAAAGGATCTTTTGTTTATGGTGACTTAACACTACATGAATCGGATGAATTGGGTTTTCTGAACAGGCTTGAAAGAACGGTTTCCCATGCTCATAAAAGCTACATGAAGCCCTCAGAAGCCAAGACAATGCTGGAGAATCAGGGGTTCGATGTCTGTGAAATGAGGACTTTTGCTTACCGAAAACCCATCGACTACTTGATGGAAGACAAGGGAAGCTATTTTGGAGTCAAGCCGCAAGCTCTTCATGAACTCTTGCAAACCGCATCTGAGAATGAGCGAAACCTGTATTCAGCGGACAGCAACGAATTAACCCTCTACTACACAATAATTACAGCAGTGAAAGAGAGTAGCACCTAGTGGTTTCATGCCTAAACGCTCAACAGCCATCAAAGTTCCAAAAACCTGCGGTGAAAAAACCATAGTTCTAGCCAACAAAATGAAAATAGTAGACAAAGAACTGAAAATCAAGAAAGATGACTGCTTCATTTACGTTCCAATACATCACAAGCCATCAGAAACCATTCTCAAAGCCCTCAAACGCCAAGTAACAAGCATGCAAGTTTCAACCAGCGTCTTCCAGAAAAAGCCGAAAAGAGTATCGACATATTCTGAATTGCTTGAGGGCAAGATTCCTAAGAGGCTCCAAGCGTCACTGCCCCATTCAGCCGACATAGTCGGAGACCTAGCCATAATCGAATTATCACCTGAACTTCAAGAATACAAAAAAACGATGGGCGAAGCAATGCTGAAAGCCTACAAAAACGTTAGAACAGTTCTTGCAAAGGCTGGCGCTGTAAGCGGAACATACAGGCTCAGACAGTTCGAAATCATTGCTGGAGAACCCAAAACAGTAACCATACACAAAGAGCACGGCTGCAAATTCCTCATAGACATTGCAAAAGTCTATTTCTCTCCTCGCCTATCATTCGAGCGCAACCGTGTGGCTTCTCTAGTAAAAGAGCACGAAACCATCGTGGACATGTTTACTGGTGTTGGCCCATTCGCCGTGCAGATTGCAAAGAAACGCGAAAACGTGGAAGTCTACGCCATTGAATTGAATCCTGACGCTTTTGATTTCCTGAAGAGAAACATCCGGCTCAATAAGGTCGATGGCAAGATTCATCTGATTCTGGGCGATGCAAGGCAGGTCATCGATGATAAACTGACTGGAATTGCGGATCGTGTGATCATGAATCTGCCAGAAAAAGCGATTGATTTCGTGGATGTTGCATGTAAAGTGTTGAAACCAGACGGTGGAGTGTTGCATTTCTACTGCTTCGTTAACGCGTCCAATTCCTTGCAGGCTATGGAGCAAAGGCTCGCTGAGGCTGTTGAGGCTAGTGGAAGAAGAATTTGGAAGAAACCGCTGTCAAAGCTCGTCCGTGCGACTGCTCCGTATGAATGGCAGGCGGTTCTAGATGCAGAGGTTGTCTAGGCTCTTACCGTCAGTGTTATCTTCACTTCTTGTTTCGGATCTTTCAGTTTATTGACAAGCTTCCTTGACAAGTCCAGTGCCGCTTTGTCTGCCTTAATTGCTAACGTTCGTTTGCAGATATACTCGCTTTTTCTGATGACCATATCTCTTGGGTGAGTCAGGACCAGCCGTGAGCTTCCAAAAGCGTTCACGACCTCGGCTACTTCCCCAGCTTGGATCAGGATCGTCAGTTTCGCATTTTCTCTTTGTAGAAGCTTCTTGAACTTCGGATCAAGATCGGTCAACCCTTTGCTCGCGGAAACTGCGATTATGCAATCGCCATTCTTGGACAGGTCGGCATCCTCTGTAATTTCGAGCGTAGTCCTGTGTGTGGCTTGAATGTTTGTATGTCCATTAGCTAAGATGACTTCAGTCGCTTCCAAGACGTTTAATCTCAAATGCACCAGAACTCTTCAATTCCGTTGGATGCTAGTCTTTACCCTGTGCGCAAGGTTCAAGGTTATTCGAGGATTTCTATCGAATCAACCTTTCCGTCACTGTCCAAATCAAACCCTTGTATGACCGCTGCAAATGTGTCCTCACCATGATAGTTTTTCAGTGTTTTCCTCCAAAAGTTCGTCAGGGCCAAGACACAGGCTTTCGTGCCCACTGCCTTGTTTCCAGCCAGCACTATGATTCGTTTAGTCTTGTCCCAAGGGTTCACTATCTTCGCAATCAACCCAGCCGTGTCCGTCGCATAAACGTGCGAAGTTCTGTTTGAAACCATGCCTCCCAACAAGAAGCCTTGCTCAGAAGGTTGCATGTTGAACTTTATTGGCAGATGCCCGTTGATTTCTTGAGTGAGAACGTTGGTACCTGGACCACCTACCAGAATTAGGTTGTTTTTCTCTTCTTTCTCAACTTTAACGTCGACGTCGAGTTTTATCGCAAACTCATCGGGCATTTTGATGAACTGCCCGAGAAAGAACGTTAGATATGAAGCGTAGTGTCCGTCTCTGGCGCTTGTTTTGAATGGTCCGTGAGGCGTTGGGCTACCTACGACTATTTTTCCTTTGAAGGTTCTGTCGCTTCCAATGAACTCTTTGAAGAATTCCTGAATGTGTTTTTCAGTGCTGAGCAGTGAGAGTCTCGGTATTTCCGTGTATTCTTGGGGGAGTTCGATGCCGAACGCTGGAGACACTGGCTTATAGTACTTTGCTGTTGCTCCCTTCTTTTCTTCCACCCTCGCGACCGTTATGGCTCCTGCCTTCACCAGTTTTCTCATGTGGTAATAGACCTTCTGCTCATGGATGCCCAATCGCTTGGCCACTTCGAGAGGATACATCTCCTCCTTGGAAAGCATGACTAGGATTCTCCAACCTAGATTGCCCAGAACCAATTCTAGGTCGTGTGGGTCTTGGACAATCGAGATCTCCTTTACTTGCTGTACTTTTCCATCTTCCTGCAGTAGTAGCTTCTTGTCCATGGTGGTCACAAGCATATGGTGAGGGGACCACTATAAGATTTTTGTTAATGGTTGACAAGAATATGAAGAGTTCCGAGCTGAATTATGTTGTAGCGCTGGAAAGGCTTTGAAAACTCTTTTAGAACCAACATTTTTGTCCTAAGAATGCTTAATAGCGCCAAAGAAACTTGAATAGGGCTTGCATAAACCGAACATAACAATGAGGCCCAGTAATGTGCGGAATATTTGGCTGTATCCTGAAGGACGGAAAAGCTGCCCCCATCATCCACGCAGCTTTGAAACGACTTGAATACCGAGGATATGATTCAGTCGGCGAGGCAACCATAGACAATGGAAAGCTTTTCATCAAGAAAGACCAAGGGAAAATCGACGAAGTCCACAGAACCCACAACTTGGACGACTTGCCTGGCAGAATAGGCATTGGACACACACGATGGGCTACTCATGGAGCGCCACTTCAGGTTAACGCCCATCCGCATGTGGATTGCACTGGTAGCATCGCAGTCATCCATAACGGCATAATCGAAAACTTTGCAGAGTTGAAACAGGAGCTAGAGAGCCGTGGTCACATTTTCAAATCCAAGACCGACACAGAAGTGATCGCTCATCTCATTGAAAGAGCCTTGGAAACTAATCCATCTTCAAACTTAACTGATGCTGTTCTTGAAACTGCGAAAAGGCTTGACGGTTCATTCGCGATTGCGGTTTTGTCCACGAAGGAGCCTGACAAGATTGTGTGCGCTAGGCACGAAAGCCCGCTTGTGGTCGGAGTAAATGACAACGCAATCTATTTTGCATCCGATATCCCGGCGTTCTTGCCGCTTGCGAACAAGGCAGTTATTGTTGACGATGGAGAAGCCGTTACGCTCTCGCTGAAAGGCTATGAGATCAGGAAAATTGCTGATTCAAGTACTGTTGTTCGAGAGCCGAAGCTTATCGAGTGGGCGCCTGAGATGGCTGTTAAGCAAGGATACGCGCATTTTATGTTGAAGGAGATTCATGAGCAACCGGCGTGCTTGCGGAACACGCTGAGGTTGCAGGAGCATTATCTTGATTTGATGGCCACTTTTCTTGACCGAGCACGTGAAGTGTACCTTGTAGCTTGCGGGACCTCTTATCACACGTGTTTAGCTTCGTCATACATGTTTTCTAAGCTGGCTTTCTTGGCAACCTATCCAGTCATAGCGTCAGAGTTCGTTGAGCAGCATGGGAAATCAGTTAACATTGATAGTACTCTTTTGGCCGTAAGCCAGTCTGGTGAAACGGCTGACACTTTGGCTGCCGTGAACTGTGCTCGCCAAAGAGCCGCCACGGTTCTTGGACTGACAAACGTTATCGGCTCGACGTTGACACGTGTTTCAAGAGTTTACATTGGACAGCAGTCAGGTCCAGAAATAGGGGTGGCTGCAACGAAAACTTTCACCTCTCAGCTTTCCGTCATGGCTCAGACGGCCTTGAGGCTTGCCAAGAAGAGAGGTAAAGTCTCGCAGGACGAGATGGACTATCTTGCCGAAAGACTTGACAAAATGCCTGAAACGGTTGACGTGATTATTCGCACGCAGGAGGAAAAAGTGAAAGAGATCGCGAAGAAATACAAGGACGCAAAGGTCTTTTTCTTCCTTGGTCGGGGAATAAGCACAGCCACAGCATACGAGGGCCGACTTAAACTCATGGAAATCGCTTACGTACCCGCCATAGCTTTTCCAGCAGGCGAAAGCAAGCATGGGCCGATAAGCCTGGTAGAACCCGGCTTTCCAGTGGTCTTCATTTGCCCAAGAGATGACACGCATAAGACCTTAATCGGCAACATCATGGAAATGAAGGCCCGCGGAGCTTCAATAATCGCAGTCATAGAAGAGGGAGATGAAGAGATCAAGAGCCTAGCTGACGATTTCGTTGAGGTTCCAAAAGGTATTCCTGATGTTCTGTCGCCGATATCCTTCGTCATTCCGCTGCAGCTTTTTGCTTACTACATGGCTCTCGAAAGAGGCCACAACCCGGACATGCCTAGAAACTTGGCTAAGTCAGTAACGGTGAAATAGACAAAGAACGCAGGAGGTCAGCTTCAATTAGCGCTCATAGCTTCCCGCGATTCCTTGTTTCAACATGCCAGTAATGCTGTTCTTGAGCTCCTCGAAACAAGCGCTTAGACGCTTGGCGTCCTCGTTTGACATGCCCTGCAGAATGAGCTGTTTCTCAAATGCTCGCCTAGCCTTTCGCACCTGTCCACCCAGTGTAACATATGTCCAGAAAAGGCTGAGAGAAAGACGCGCTAAGTGGGGAGAGGACTTTATCAATGACGTAAATATCGAAGCTGAATTCGTCTCTGGCTGTTTCGATGTGGAATGAGAAGGGGGAAGATTACTCATCTTCTTCCTCTTCTTCTGTTTCTTCTCTCTTTCGCTCAAGTCTCTCGTGGATCTTTCTTTCGATTTCTTCGCCTATATGTTCTTTCCCAGACCCTCTCCCTCTGCCAACGCTTCTGAGCATGTCGCCTAGGCTTGTGAAGGTTCGCATGTAATCTTCTGTCATTTTGACAGCCACTTGTTCAGGCAGTCCACCATTCTTGAGTTCCTTGTAGTATGCTGCTGCGGCCTTGCCCATGTTTCTTCCTGCTTCCTCAGAGAAAACAGATGACAGAATGCTCTTTATCAGCGCTGGAATCTCTGTGGAAACGACGCCGAGTATTTCCTTGACGTGTTCCGCCTCCATCTCATGGTTTTTTCCTTCTTTTACTATCATTTTTCTTCACCTCAAACACGTAATGGAGTGATCACTCTAGTTAGGTGTTCTGTGCAAAAGTGACCAGAAAGTGATCAGCCTCTTTCAGCCAACTCGTAGATGGGAACTTGGCCCTCTGACTTCAACAGAACTCCTTGCTCTACCAGCTTTTTCACCCTTTCGCGCACTATGCGTCTGCTTGCCTTTCCCCGCATCGCGGCCACCTGACGCGTTAGGGCAGAAACGTTTAGCGCTCCTTTCACAGCCAATGCTTGGACGATGCATCTTGAAATATCATCCTGTGCAATCGGTTTTTGACGCAGGTATTTCTCAGCGTTCTTAAGCCGAGAAGCGATTTTTAATGGTTCGCCATACATGCCTATACCCATTCTTGTCAAACGCAACGAAGCCACCAAACCCTCGTACTCTGGCTTTTCAAGAATTAGCTCTTCTAGAAGGTCAAGTCTGCGAATTATCTGGTCCAGTTTCTTGCTCAGTTCTTCTGCGCTGGAGTCAGCGTTTTCTTTGCGGCTCAAAACTTCTCTACTCGCTTTCGGTTATTAGTCCATATTTCTTATTTAACATCTTATTTTCAGATTCAAATACGTTAATAACCGACTCGGTCATTGTTTGGTTTGGTGCTCCAGATGGAAGTACCTGACTGGGAAAAGCTCATCCAGAACCTGATCAAAGAAGGTATTCTCCGTTCTCCAATGGTGATTGAGGCGATGCGAAGAGTGCCACGTGGTAGGTTTCTTCCTGAAAACATGCGGTCCTATGGCGCTGTTGACACTCCCCTTCCAATTGGCTTCGGGCAGACGGCTTCTGCGCCACATAGCCACGGCTTTGTTGCCGGGCTAGGCGATACATGGTTTCAATAATGAATGAAGCCCTCGAGTTGGAAGTCGGCTGCAAAGTGTTAGAGGTCGGTGCGGGTTCAGGTTGGCACGCCGCCACGATAGCGGAGATAGTCGCGCCTCAGAATACCCCCAGAAGCATGTGGGGCCACGTTTACACTGTTGAGATCGTTCAAGGCTTGGCGGATCTTGCCAGAAGAACCATCATGAAGGCGGGGTACGGTGACCGAGTGACCATAATCCATACTGATGGTTCCTTGGGATATCCTGATGAAGCTCTGTACGATAGGGTTCTCGTGACCGCGGCAGCTCCCGCTGTTCCTGAACCTCTTATCAAGCAATTGAGGCCCGGCGGCATCATGTTGATCCCTGTTGGGAGCATCTCACTTTTCCAGAATCTTCTGAAAATCAAAAAAGGAAGTGACGGAAAGATTAAAGAAGAGAATCTTGGTGGAGTCGCCTTTGTCCCACTAACAGGGCGTCACGGACACGTATTCTAGTGCTAGTCTATCAACAACTTTAGCTTGTAGGCTTCCATATCCAGGAATCCGTGTCCACTTATGTTCATGCATATGACCTTCTCTTCTTTGGCCTTCTCTGCTTTCAGTGCTTCGTCTATTCCAGCCCTAACTGCGTAACTTGACTCTGGCGCTATAAGCCATCCTTCGGATTGGATGAAGGTTCTTGCCGCCTCAAAGACCGCTTTTTCGTCTTTGGGATAGGATACTGCTCTCAGGAGCTTGTGATGCTTGAGCGCGCTCATGAGGGGTGCCGCAGCGTGATACCGTAGACCATCGGCCTTTATCGGCAGCATTTCCGCCTTATGTCCAAGCGTATACATTTTAAGCAAAGGTGTATGCTCAGCTACGTCTCCGAAATCATAACGGTATTCACCTTCAACCAAGTTGGGCGCTACTTCCGATTGAGCAGCCAGAAACTCGCATTTTCGCTTCTTCTGCAGAACTTCGCCAGCAAAAGGCAATGCTATTCCACCGAAGTTTGAGCCACCGCCCAGACAGCCCGTGATCATGTCCGGTGAATCGTCAACAGCATCAAACTGCTTTATGGTTTCCAAGCCTATTATTGATTGGTGTATGAGGACGTGATTGAGAACCGAACCAAGGCAATAGACGCTTCCATCATGTCCCTCGGCATACTCCAAGCCTTCTGAAACGGCGAGTCCCAGAGATCCTGGGTGATCTGGGTTTTGGGCCAACTGTTGTCGTCCGATTTTCGTTTCCTTGCTGGGAGACGGATGTACTTTCGCGCCGAAGAGCTTCATGAGTGTCCGTCTGTCTGTCTTCCAATCGTATACGTTTCGTACCCAAAAGACTACGCAGTCAAGCCCCATCAGCGAGGCCGCATATGATAAGGCGCTGCCCCATTGCCCTGCTCCTGTTTCGGTGACTAAGGTCTTTTTTCCTTCTTTGGCTGCATAGTAAGCCTGCGCTAACGCGGTGTTGACTTTGTGCGAACCTGTTGGGGATAGATCTTCACGCTTGTAGTAGAGCCGTACCTTCTTCAATCCTAAGTGTTTTTCCAGTCTTCTTGCGCGATAAAGGGGTCGCGGGCGCCCAGCTTGAATGTACAGTTCTCTTATTTCTTCGGGAATTGGAATCCAGGGATCAGTTGACATTTCCTGTTTTAGGCATTCGTGAACCATTGTTTTTCCGAGAAACTCCATTCTGGAAGGACCTGTTTCAGGTTCTTTGGGTGGCGGCAGAGGTTCTGGCAAGTATGGAATAATGTTAAACCATTTTGAGGGCAGTTCATCTGGTGGGAGTGAGATTTGATTAATTTCCAAGTCATTTCACCATTTTAGAACGAATTATTAGGCGGGAATAGGAGTTAAAGATTTCCATTTGTGCAGCTAACCAAACCACTTTTCCAAAGTGGTCTTTCCCTTGAGTTTCCTGTTTCCTTCTTGGATTCTCTCAAAGGCTTTTCTGACACGCTCTTCCGAAAAATCCCGCTCTCTACAGATGAAGTTCACTGTGCCTTCGACATCGGGGTCTCTCCACTCCACTCGATAATTGTCTGTAACGTTCGGATTCAGAAAAATCTCCCTGATTCTTTGGGGTTCAACAGGAAACTCGGCGTTTTTCACGTGTGGAACAGCGTTCTCTATGTTTCCGTACTCTTTTATCAATTTCAAGGCAGTTTTCGGCCCCAAACCCTCTATACCGTCAGGATTAAAGTCAGTTCCTATCAGTATTCCCACGTCAACCAGCTGCTCATACGTTATTCCACATTCCCTCAAAGTCCGTTCAAGATCCACGACTTCAGGCACAACTTCGACTGTGACGTTTTTACTGGGCAGTTTCCTTCTTCCAGAAATAGTTACGTTCCTTATCAGCTTGGGAGCGCCGAAAAGCAAACTATCATAATCTTGGCTTGCACAATAATCAGCGTCACCTCGCTTCGTCAAATGTGCCGCTTGCGCTTCTCCTTCGCTTGGAGCCTGAATCCACGGAATACCCATTAGTTCTAGGAGCCTTTTTCCATCGTCAGCCATGTAATCCTTCAAGTGAGAAGTGGCTTGAGCGTATACTCGAGCTTCCTGAATCTTGCCCTCTTTCAATGCATGCTCATACATCACTTGTGCTTCTCGCTTTGCCTTGACCCGCCTCTGGATCTCGACTTCTTTCAACACCGGCGGAATCCCATCAAAAACGTATATCGGTTTTATGCCCAACTCTACGAGGTTGCTGGTTCTGTACAGCAAGCCGCTCAAGTGACTGGTCACTCTGCCATTACTGTCCTTCAGCGGGGTGCCATCTGGCTGGCGAATTATGGCTAGAAACTGGTACAGTGCGTTGTAGGCGTCTATTGCCATGGATTTTCCTGCCAAATCCTCAAGCTTAACGATGGTCTTTGGGACCAAGTCACGGAGGTTGACGCCCAATGCAGCACCTAAAATAGTGGTCGGAAACTCTGATAATAAACTTGCGAAAGCAAAACACATAAGATATAAGGAAGTCTTGTACTTACAAAAGCCGTCATCGAGATGGTCCAAATGACCGAGAAAACTGCAACAATAACCCTCGTCTCATGCACAAGCTGCGGCAAACCGATCCCGCCAGCAGTTGAGGCCACAAAGTTTCTGTGTCCAAACTGTGGAGAGATTCAGATAAAGCGTTGCAGGAAATGCAGAAAGTTCGGACGCCCATACAAGTGCCCGAAATGCGGCTTCACTGGACCATAAAGAGCAAAGGGAAGCGTTCGGAATGGGTAGTGTCATAATTACTTACAAGATATTTCCAACCGGTACCGAAGTTGACTTTGAAAAGCTGAAAAAGGATATTCAAGCTAATCTGCCAGAATTCGCTTCAGCCGACGGCTATGGTGAAGAGCCAATCGCGTTCGGCTTGAAAGCTTTGCTGGTTCAGATAAGGTTTCCTGAGGATAGATCCGGCCTGCTTGATGAGCTTGAGAAGAAGCTGGAGGCCATAAGTGATATCAGCCAATTGCAGACGCTCATGGTGCGGAGGACGAGCAGATAACCTTGAAGCATTAGCTAAAAGGTTTATATCTAAACGAAAGTTTCTACTTTGGGCGTAATTTGTCTGAGTAATCTTGGGAAGTGTTCTGTTTGAGTGAAGTCCAATTACGTGTTGGTGACGCAAGACAGAGAGATGTCGGAAGAGGTATCGCTCGTATCGACCAAAAAACCATGGAAAAACTTGGCATATCAGCTGGCGACGTGATAGAGATCGTGGGCAAAAGAACCACGTCAGCCATAGCGTGGCCAGCCTACAGCGAAGATCAGAACAGAGACCTTCTCCGCATAGATGGTTTTTCACGCAAAAACGCAGGCGTAGCCATAAACGAGTACGTGATCATAAAACCAGCTAAAGTCAAGAACGTCTTAAGCCTGACACTTGCCCCTGTGGACATGAGGTTGAACGTTGATGAAGATTTCACGAATTTCGTCCGGAACCGCTTAATGGAACGAACGCTCGTTGAAGGCGACACCACCCTGGTCATGATGCTTGGGCACGCAATTCCATTCATAGTCACGAAAACCCGGCCACATGGCATCGTGAAAGTGGCGGCCGAGACTAGGCTCACCATTCTCAATGAACCTGCCCCAGAGGGCAAAGGATTGCCTAGGACGACCTACGAGGATGTTGGAGGCTTACAACAGGAAATCCAGAGAGTTAGAGAAATGGTTGAGCTTCCACTGAGACATCCAGAATTGTTTCAGAGACTCGGGATAGACCCTCCTAAAGGAGTATTGCTTCACGGTCCGCCAGGGTGTGGCAAGACCTTGTTGGCAAGAGCGGTGGCGAACGAGTCGGAGGCGAACTTTTTCTCCATAAATGGGCCTGAAATCATGAGCAAGTTCTACGGCGAATCAGAAGCTAGGCTCAGGGAGATCTTCCAGCAGGCTCAGCAGAACGCTCCGAGCATAATATTCATCGATGAATTGGACGCGATTGCTCCTAAGCGGGAGGAAGTCACTGGCGAAGTTGAAAGGCGCGTAGTGGCTCAGCTCCTTGCTTTGATGGATGGCATGTCAAGTCGAGGAAACGTCATAGTGATCGGTGCCACTAACCGACCTAGCGCGCTGGATCCAGCGTTGCGCAGACCGGGCAGGTTTGACAGAGAAATTGAGATAGGTGTTCCTGACAAGCAGGGAAGATATGAGATCATTCAGATTCACACTCGTGGCATGCCCTTGGCTGAGGGTGTTGATTTGAAGAAGCTTTCCGAAATAACTCACGGCTATACTGGCGCAGATTTGTCGGCGTTGAGTAGAGAGACGGCCATGAAGGCTCTCCGCAGGTACTTGCCGCAGATAAACCTTGAAGATGAGCGTATTCCTCCGAGTGTTTTGGAGAAGATGGAGATCACTATGGATGACTTCGTTAACGGCTACAAAGAGGTCACACCGACGGCCATGCGTGAAGTGTACATTGAAGTGCCTACGGTTCATTGGGAGGATATCGGAGGTTTGGACGAGGCTAAGCAGGAACTGAAAGAAGCGGTTGAGTGGCCTCTGAAGACCCATGAAATATTCAGTAGGCTCGGCATTAAGCCGCCGAAGGGAATACTCATCTATGGTCCGCCTGGTTGCGGTAAGACATTGTTGGCTCGGGGTGTTGCAACTGAGAGCGAAGCCAATTTTATAACGATTAAGGGTCCAGAAGTGTTTTCGAAATGGGTTGGTGAATCCGAAAAAGCCATACGTGAAGTCTTCAGAAAAGCGAGAATGGCGGCGCCTGCCGTGGTTTTCTTTGACGAGATTGATTCGCTGGCACCTCGTCGAGGTCTAGGGTTCTCCGACGGTGGAGTATCTGAGCGTGTTATCAGCCAGCTTCTAACTGAAATGGACGGGATTACGACTCTGCAGGACATTGTTATCATCGCGGCCACTAACAGGCCTGACATGGTTGACCCAGCGGTTTTGCGTCCTGGAAGGTTTGACAGGCTGATCTACGTGCCTGAGCCTGATGAGAAGAGCAGACTGCGGATTTTCAGCATCTACACGAAGGATATGCCTTTGGCGAATGATGTGAACCTTGTGCAGTTGACCGCTGCTACGAAAAACTATTCGGGAGCGGACATTGAAGCGCTTTGTCGAGAGTCGGCTATGCATGCGTTGAGGAAGGACTTGAGCGCTAAGGAAGTTACTATGAAGGACTTCGAGGAAGCGTTGAAGCGGGCAGGGCCGTCTGTAACGCCTGATATGGAGAAGTGGTACAGGGGTTTCATGCAGCAGGTTCGCCAAGTGCAAAAGCCTACGACTCCGGTTGCTTAGGAGAGAAAAACTGTGCACACGAAAACTTGGAAGACGCATCCGGCCTATCTTTTCCTACTGGAGACCTTGGCTAAGAAGGGAGCCATGGCTGACACTGACCTTTTTGAAATGTTGACTGAAGAGTTTAAGGATTTGGGCTTCATGGACTTCAATGAATTGTTGATGCGGCTGGAAGTCAGTGGAAAAATTCGCACGGCCTCCACGGTTCGCGGGAAAAGACGGGTGGAATTGATAGCTTAGGTGATGGGAGCCCGTCGAGTTGTAAGTGCTCGTTCATGAAATCAGTCTCAGATGTAATAGTCGTTGGAGGCGGACCGTGTGGTTCCTTCACAGCTTTGAATCTGGCAAAACACGGTGCAAACGTAACAGTTCTTGAAGAACATGAAGAAATCGGGGTTCCGTCTCATTGTGCAGGTCACTTGAGCCTTAAAGGCTTAAGACGCTTAGGCTTGTGCCCTCTTCCTTCAGGAATTGTCGAGAACCTTTTTTGTGGGGCGACGTTTCATTCGCCGAGCGGAAAGACCTTCTCAGTGCGATTCTCTTCACCGGTAACTTGCGCTGTCAATCGCAGTTTTTTTGACAAGCATCTTGCCTTGTTGGCGGAAAAAGCTGGCGCAGACTATCAGATGGGTTCTCGTGTCGAATCCTTGGTTATCAAGGATGGCTTTGTCAAAGGAGTCATCGTTAACCGTGATGGGGATATCGAGGAATACGTGGCTAAGATAATTGTGGATGCTGAAGGAATATCTTCAAGGCTCTTGCGACAGACTGGGCTAAGCGTGCTTGATCGTCGTTGGCTTGTCAATGGGGTAGAGGCTGAAGTGGAAAACGTCAGGAACGTGCAATCGGACAATGTTGAGGTTTTCTTGGGAAACGATTTTGCTCCGGGTTTTTATGGGTGGCTGATTCCGAAGGGCGGTGGAGAAGCGAGAGTTGGGTTGGGCACAAGAACTGGAAACCCAAAAGAGCTTTTGCAGAGGCTCATGTTTGAACATCCAACGGCGTCCAAGAAGCTGAACAAGGCTATTATCAAAAACATGGCGTTTCATCCAATATCGCTTGGTGGACCTATCAAGGATGTTTCTTCGAATGGGTTTCTCGTTGTTGGTGATGCGGCTTCTCACGTCAAGTCTACGACTGGGGGTGGCATAATCTTGGGTTTGACTTGTTCGGCTCTGGCTGCTGAAGCTGCATTGGAGGCTTTGCAGAAGGAAGACTGCTCCTCTACACGTCTAGGTTCCTACGACAAGAGTTGCCGGAAAGCACTGGGTTTTGATGCAAAGATCATGTTCAGAATGCGGAAGATGCTTGACGCTCTGTCAGACGCACAGATAGAAGGCGTAATAGACTTCTGTGGCAGATACGGCTTGGACAAGGTTCTGCTAGGTGTCAAAGACCTCGATTTTCAAGGCAGGCCAATTCTGCGCATCTTGAGAAATCCACGGATGTTGATGGCTTTGAGCTACCTTTTCCGTGTTTACCTGTCTGCGAATCCTTAAAATCTGTGAAGAAACAAACTGGAGAGGCGGTTGGAGAAGCGCATGAGTGAGTTTCGCTATAAGCAGGTTATCGTTTTTCGTTCTGATCTAAAGTTGAGCAAGGGTAAAACTTCTGTTCAAGCCGGTCACGCGGCGGTTTCTGCAGCGGAGGAGACTCGCAAGCATCATCGAGAGTGGTGGGAGGCTTGGTTGTGGGAGGGGCAGCGAAAAATAGCTGTCAAGGTGAAGACCGAGAAGGAGTTAATGATGCTGGAGGAGCAGACTAGGGATTTGGGTTTGCCTTGTGCTTTGATCGTGGATAGAGGATTGACTGAGATTCCTCCGAACACGGTGACTTGTCTGGGAATCGGACCGGCGCCTGCCGAAAGAGTGGACAAGCTTACAGGCAAGCTTCCTCTTCTTTAGAGAAAGGACGTAACCCAGATTGCGTGTTCCTGAGCTTGAGAAGTCACTTGGTATTGAGGCTTATGTAACAGGTTCTCAGGGCATTGGTGGAGTAATCAGGCAACGCGTTGAGGATTTTGCTGTTGAGGAAGTGTTGGTTGACGGTTCCAAAGCCGAGATAAGCCCTTCGGGTAATATTGTTAAGCAAGGGGTTTTGGGGTCTTCCGGAGCTAGGAACAGGTTTTTGCTTTGTGTTCTGGTCAAGCGGAACTGGGACACCTTGTCAGCGGTGAAGACCGTTGCTGACCAGGTTGGAATAAGCATGGGTCGCGTCAGCATTGGAGGCTTGAAGGATGCTAGGGCCGTCACTGCCCAGTATGTCACGGTTGAGGGGGTTTCTGCTGAAGAAGTTAGAAAAGTCAAAGTTAAGGATATTGAGCTTCGTCCAGTTGGTTATTTCCACAGCGAACATTCATCTTACTATGTGTTAGGTAACAGTTTTCGTATAGTCATCAGTGCGATAGGGCACACGAAAGATGCGGTCAAGAAGCAGATTGCACAAGCTATTAGGGGGTTTGGTTCGATTGGTGGTGTTCCAAACTTTTTTGGTCACCAACGATTTGGCACAACTCGTCCGATTACCCACTTGGTCGGGAAAGCAATCGCCAATGGAAACCTCGAAGAGGCGGCTATGCTTTTTCTAGCCAAATCTAGTCAAGATGAGCATCCTAGTTCAAGAATGGCGCGTGAACAGTTGTTGACGACTGGAGACTTTAAGCGGTCCTTGGAGTGTTTTCCGAAGCAGTTGCGTTATGAACGTTTGATGCTTGCTCATTTGGCTGAGAAACCAGAAGATTATGCTGGAGCTTTCAAGAGGCTGCCGGTGAAGTTGCAGAAGCTTTTCATCCAGGCGTACCAGTCTTACCTGTTCAACAGGTTTCTGAGTAAGAGAATCAAGAGCAAGATCCCGTTGAATCGGGTTGAGGTGGGCGATTACGTGGTAGGCGTGGAGCGTTCTGGGTTGCCCATGGTAATGGTGCACAAGGCGGTGAGTGCTGGAACCCTAGGGGAGATTAACGAAGCGATGGGAACTGGGAGAATGCGGCTGGCGCTTCCTCTCGTAGGCTTTAGGCGAGAAGCCTCAGGCGGATGTCAAGGAGACCTTGAGAAAACGATACTGGAGAAAGAAGAAGTCAAGCCAAACGATTTCAGAGTCAAAGAACTGCCTGAACTCTCTTCAAGAGGAGAACTGCGTGCTGCTTTGACGCCTTTGAACGATTTCTCAGTGGGCAGAATTTCATGCAGTCCGGAGGATCAGGCGGAATGCAGAGCTGAACTGAGTTTCCTTCTTTACCGTGGCTCCTACGCAACGATAGTTCTGAGGGAGATAATGAAGCCGCGCGACCTTGTTGGAGCGGGTTTTTGAGGATTCGCCATGGATTGAATGTCTTGCTAGGACGACCCTAATAGAATCTGGAAACTGAGGAAAAAGTGATGGTAGGCTGAACGAGAAATCAACCGAAAACTCTAAATTCGTTGACATCGGTTCTTTTTCGAAAGAATGTTTTGGGCCGGTAGTTCAGCTGGTATGAACGCCTGACTTGCACTCAGGAGGTCTGGGGTTCAAATCCCCACCGGTCCACTCTAGTTTTCCGCTATTTTGAAAAAACAAGCTGTTTGGAAGCATTTCATCATTTCTAGCAATGTTACAAAAACCAGTAATCCTGTTACAGTTTACCGTAACGTTTTCTACCCATGATCGTGTTTTCTGATTTCTCGCTAAAATCGGCAAAGTCTCACATTTGAAAAATTCGAGTTTCCTGAAGATTCTATGTAGCAACACTCTTTGATAGTTCGAACTGACGGTTTTTATTCCCTTCAGGAAGTCAATCTCAGCTCTGCTGAAAAGGCAGTTTCTATCCGCCTCTTTTGTTAAATCATCTGTTCTTGCAGTAATTGCTATTTCAGTCATTTTTCAAGCCTCTACAGCACATTTATGGCATATTTGGGCTTAAAAGGCTTTCTCAGCGCCGCGTGCTATAGAACCTTCTTCTATACTCCGGTACGAAAAGCGTGAAATACAACTTTGAAGTAATACTGAAACGGCTGTGCGTGAGGCGTCAATATGAAGAGACTTATTTGCGGATTGTTGCTGTTGGGCTTGCTTCTAATAGGCAATCTGTCAGGATTGGGCATTGTCTCAGTTGGCAGTGGCCAAGAAACAAATGCCTTGGTGAATGGTGACTTTGAGACAGGAACATTGGATGGGTGGAACATCAGCGGGGCCTGCACTATCAGCAACTCAACAGTTCACAATGGCTCACATTCCGCATACATCTCAAGTGACGTATTTGACAGCTCAATCAGTCAGGTCGTGTATGAAAGAGCACGTCTGTTCGTTAATTCTAGCATAGAATTGTCATCATGGATCTATCCTCTGGCAGTAGGGAGTCTAGGCGAGGCTCAATACCCCGCTTCAGGTTTGGAGCTTCATTTCTACAATGAGTCTTCGATGCAACTTGCATTCAAAATACAGTACACGTGGTGCTCGAATACATACCTCGGCAACCTGACAGAGATTAATGGAGTATTATACGCATTTTATCGGTTCTTCTCTTGGAACGTTTCTGAGTGGAATCTCCTACGAAGAAATGTGTCAGATGATTTCCACGCTGTTTTCGGAGAAAACGACTCAAACATTGTATTGCACGACATATATCTCTATTATCATTATTCTAATGGTGACCCAGGTGCTTTCTTTGTTGATGACCTTGAGATCCACTCTCAATCTGGTCCTCGGACTTGGATTGTCGATGACGATGGTCCAGCAGACTTCAGCACTATTCAAGAGGCGATAAACGCTGCAAGCGACGGGGACACAGTCTTTGTCAGAAACGGAACGTACTATGAGAATGTGATCGTAAACAAGAAATTGTCTCTTGTTGGAGAAGACAAAACGTCGACGGTCATCGATGGCAATGCCAGTGGAAATGTCGTGCTCATGACGTCCGCAGCATATACCGCTAACATTAGTTCTTTCACTTTGAGAAATGGGAGAGGCATAAACGATGGCGCAGGCATCGACATACGAGGATCTAGCAATCACACGATCGCCGATAACATAATCATAGACAACGAATTAGGCTTACGCCTGTATCCCTCTCATTACAACATGATTTATGGCAATGAAATCACTTCAAACTTGGAAACAGGCATTGAGCTTCGCAGCAGCAGAGCCAACTCCATCTTCAATAACACCGCTTCAGAAAACGGGTTCAACATGTGGATAATAGGGTCTACTGGTAACAACATCGCGAATAACTCGGTCACAGACGGCGACAGAGGCATCAGCCTAGACGAATCGCCTAACAGCGTACTGCGAAACAACAGAATCTCGAACAATTATTTCAATCTCGATGTCTGGGGAAAAGGTGCTTGGGATTATGTCCAAGATATAGATGCCTCCAACCGTGTGAACGAAAAAACGCTGTACTTCTTAGTCAACAAAGAAAATTGGCAAATAGATTCCTCGACGTTTCCAGATGTCGGATACCTCGGGCTGGTGAACTGCAAGAACATGAGTGTAAGGGATATGGCTCTGGGAAACAATCTCGCGGGAATCCTGCTCGCCAACACGTCCGGCTCTGTGTTAGAGAACCTGCGGATCGACCAGGATTCAACGGGTATAGATCTTGAATTCGGGTCAAACAATAACACTGTAAGAAATAATACTGTGTTTTGGTCTGAGATGGCCGGCATCTATCTAAACGAGTGTTGCAACAACAGCATTTGCCATAATCAAGTGACTTGCCTAAACAGCGCTATACGCACGGTCGGTTCAAGCAACTACAACCTCATTTACCATAACACGCTCATACAATTCAATCCTTTCCAGATTAGCCTCAGCTCAACAAATTCGTGGGACAATGGCTATCCTTCTGGCGGGAACTACTGGAGCGACTATGCTGGTGCAGATGCTGATGGCGACGGCATCGGAGACGCGTCATATGTCATTGGCGCATACGACAATGACAACTATCCACTCATGCAGCCTTGGACTTCACCAGACATAACAGTGACTGACGTCAGTTCTTCAAAGTCTGTTGTCGGGCAAGGCTTCAATCTGAGCATCAGCACCACTGTTGAAAACTTGGGCAACAAGATTGAAGGCTTCAACCTGACAGTTCTTGCCAGCTCCACAGAACTTGCAACTCAATACCTATCTCTCATAGGTGGAAATTCGACTGTTGTCACTTTCAAGTGGAACACAACAAGCTTCGCCTATGGCAACTACTGCCTCACTGCAACCGCAGAAGCTCTCGAAGGTGAGTTATTCACAGAGAACAACAACTTCACAGGCGATTGGATATTCATCACTATTGCAGGCGACATCAACGGGGACCAGTCTATCAACGCTAAAGACGCAGTGACACTTGGCTCTGCTTTCAGCTCTACAGTTGGCGATCCACGCTGGATTGCAGATGCAGATGTGAACGGTGACAACTGGGTCAACGCGAAAGACGCGGCAATGTTGGGAGCGCACTTCGATCAAAGCTGGTCCTGACAACGCACAAGTCTTGAAGAAGCAAGTGCACACGAGTCTCTTGTTCTGGCTCTCTATGAAGCTGAAAAGCGCATGTTCAAAACACGGAAAATCACATATAGAATCACTTTTCAGTGATTCATGTTAAGTTGTCGTCAGGCATTGCGTGCTGTTATTGTCAAACACCCACATGATGTCAGCTGATATCGAGAGAAAGCAGGCAGATTCGGGCTTTTTCGGGTTCTGTAGTGACGCGCAAGTGTTTTATTGGACTCCGTACAGTGTAGTGGGTCAGGCGCAAGTGCCCTTACACAGAAATGTGTGGTGCAACTGTGCTCTTGACGACACTAGTGCGAACTAGTTCTCGAATATCAAAATTCAGGACTAGCATACGCGCTATATAACGAAAAGGAGATGAAAAAATGAAAAGAGAACATTCATTAACCAAACTGTTCGATGGCGCTCTCAAGGAAGGCATCGTACATGTACCATTAGGGCATAGGTATCTCGAAGATGGCCCTTACGTCGTTGCGGCGACAGAAGAACAGAATGTTTCCGTATTCGAGACAGAAAGCGCAGACAACAATGCAGTTTTCGTGATTCGCGTTGGAAACGACTGTATAGAAATCCCTGAGAGATGCATAGGCCTCGAAGAACCGGAGCATCTTTCAGACTACCTTGGAAACATCACTAAGTGGCTAAATGCAAAGAACTTTGCCGTGAAAGCAATTATTGACTTTTGCGCTGCCGACTGAAGCACGCTGTAAGCGCTAAGAATACCATGTGTCAAATACAAAGGAGGTGATTTCATGACACAAAGTCTAGAAGACGTAATGTTCACAGTCAGGGTTCCCCCTTTCAGCGCAGAAGAGTTCATCACTGCATGGAACGATGCTTTCAATGCGAAAGTCCGCCAGATGCCCCATCTTGCTGTGCGGAGCTTGCACACTATAGTTGGACTCTGTCTGAGCCATGTCACGATATCGTATCGCGGAGATTGCACAGATATGAGAGATAGCTCCATATTAATGCAAGACAGCGGAACAGGAAAGAAACCCACGCTGCAATTCGTTGAAAAAATGGCTGACTTGCTCAGCTACAGCAACAGCAGACGCAGCAACATCACACCAGCAGGAGCAGTTGGCACGATCAGACTGAAGAACAGTGAACCCGTGCAGTATGAAGGTGACCTGAAAAAGTACGACTTGGTCACATGCGCAGAAGCAGATAGCATTCTATACACAAAGATAGACTCTTTCGGCAACGATTTGCTCACGAACATCTCGAAGTCCCAGGACGCTAGCAACAAGATCAGCAGACGCCTAGCAGAAGGCGTTGTAGAACCCTATTCAAGCAAGACTTCGCTGTTTCTAACTACAACTGTACCACCCCGGCTGGACTGGAAGGATCAACGTTGGTTTGACAAAGGGCTCTTTCAAAGATTCGGCGTTGCTATCAAAGAGATTCCGCTTGAAACATACAAGTCCGTTCGTGACGAGCTTGTGGACTCAGTGGGAGAGTCATGCGAAGGCAACGATAGAGCTATTGAAGAACTCGCCAAAGAGCTTGACCGCAAGCGCAAGGCTTGTGGAACGCCGGAGTTTGCGTTCTCAGCGGAAGTCAAGGAGACAATCATTGAGAGTTGCCACAGTCTCGACAGGATGCTTGAAGGCATGAAGAATGAAGCGATACTCAACATAACGAAGTCTTTCACGATTCGCAGAGACTTGAAGATGATAACGTACGCTTGCCATCATGCTTGGCTCGACAATCGCCAAGAGCTTTGCGCAGCTGACGTTGACTATGGCTTCGAAGTTTCAAAACAATCGTGGAACGACGTTCTGAACTTCGTCGGCAGGAAAACATCCAAAGTCTCTTCTTGCAAAGATGCTATCGTGAGATTGCTCAGCGACGGAAACACTAGAGCTTCTGCTGATTTCTACAAAGAGCTTTGCGACAGATTCTCGAAAGAAAACATAAGATACCATCTAAGCCAGCTGACAGCCATGAACGCTATTAAAAGAATCGACAAAGACCAATACAAAATGTAAGCTGTTAGGCTTTTAGTTAGTAGTTAGAATAGAGTATAGGATAGTAGAGAAGGCATCAGTCATACACGTCCTCAAAACCATCCCTCACTAACTAACTCTCTAACAGCTAAAGCTGGCTTCCATTGGTAACAGCGATGAAAAACTATAATTATATACATTCCACGAAAAGGGGGTTAAAGCCCCTCATTTTTTCTAAGCAAGCTTGCAGAGCGCGCTGAATCTTGTATAGATCCCCTTGGGAGCGTCAGAAAATATATAAAATCTCAGCGAAGCATGCTTTTTCAGTCTTCGAGCACTGCATTTTTGCGTGAGAAGTACTTCAAAAACCAGCATTTTTCTGATCCAAATAAAAAAGCTGCCGAAGCTTTGCTGGTTTTTGGAAGTGATATGCCGACGTCTCAGCGCGCGCTCCGATAGAGCGTCTTATGCATGGAGCACTTTCTTTCTGCATCTATTGCAGTAGACTGCATCGACATCATTCAGTGCTCCACAGTGAATGCAGAACCTCTTTCCTCGAGAGTCAGAATCCATGTCTTTCGCCTCAGATTCCGTTGTCTCTGGTTTCTTTGATTTCCATATCCCAATGCCCATTCTTCTTTCAAGTTCCAATACCCTTTGTTCAAGCTCCTGTCTTCCACTCTCTGTCTCCCCCACTACTACTCCATCCTGCGCAACCCATTTTGCGAGTAACATAGTGCATAAAGACATCCGGACTTGGTACGAAGCGAGTATAATCAGCAAATCCCTAAGCGGACTCGACGGCAAATTGCTCAATTTGCCCCAAGCATAGAGTGAAATGACCAGAACAGCAATGAAATCGGGGTTTTCGGGGTGTTTGTGGTAGTGCGCGCAATTTAAGCGAGCGCGCAAGGGCATAGCCCGAAAAAACGTTCTATGAAAGCAAAGAGAGACAAGTTGAAACGAAAAAAAGCATGATGTTGATGGCGCATTGTTCCTGCAACGGCAACTAAGCGCCATGCGGGGACAATATGTACCCTGTGAAAATCGCGTCTATGCCGTTTGTGTTCGGATCGGCGTCCCTGTACAGGTCTGTTCCCGTCATTTCAAGCTTCAGCAGCAAACCCTCATAGGCAGCTGTGCCATGACCTTCAAGTTTGCCCTCGAAGAAGATGTAGTCTGTGTCCTTCACTGTGAACCTTCCTTCAAATGTGCCCGCAGCATTAGAGATCGTGAATGAACCAAAACCAACGCCTTCCCCAGTATTCAGACTAAAGACGGCATTTAACACGATCTCTAACACCCCCGTCAAACGTGGGTCCGAGCTTGCGATAGGCCCTGATGCTTCCGCACCTACTTGGCGCACTATTCCACTCTTGAGGACATAAATGTCACCTGGCGAAGTTGCAGTCATATTCATATCTCCTACAACCTCCGTTCGTGTTGCAATTGCGTTTACAATTCCAGGCATTAGGACCGATAACGCCAACAAGACTATGACAAACATCAAGACTCTCCTCATTTCTCTCTCACCTCCTCCCCTACCAGCACTTTGCAGGGAAAAGCCAAACCGATGTTGGAATCTCTGCATTCCACAGTGCGCGTGAGATCTATTAATGAATTATGGAACTAAGTTCTAGCGCGTGCGCGCTGAGTGAGTGTGAGTGAGTACGTAAGAGTGAGAGTAGATGTTTGAGAGCGTGAACGTTTGGGTTTGGGGGTAAAGTTTTATCCAACGCGCGCTGATGTCAGTGTGAAAGAGTGTTGGAGAAAAACGAAGTGAGTCAAGTTGGCAAAGAGGATCCTGTTAAGATCCACCGTGATGGAACAGCGCTATACGACAATGGAAACCATAAAGGCGCGCTCGACAAGTTTCTACAAGCTTCCCAATTATATGAGAAGGCGGGCGATTTCTTCGACGCTTCATATGTGCTGTTTAGAGCGGCTGAATGTAGCTTCTTCTTAAAAGACTATGAAACAGCCATAGAACGCTTTCTGAAGGCTGCTGACATAGCCTTAGAAAAAGGCTACGACCGCTTCAGACTGGGCGCCCTAGAATACGGACTAGACTGCTACAAGGCGGCTGGAAAGGAAAAGGGCAAAGAGGTCGCAGAGTTAAAGAAGAGCATATCTGAAGTGAAGAAGAAAATCGAATCCCAAGCATTCTAATTTCGCGCGCGCTATGAGAAGAGACTGAAAAAAGCTCAGAGAACTATCTGAAGATCAAGGAGAATAGCAACCAGGAATATCTGGCAAACGGAATAGCTCTTACAAAAAAACAGTGAAATCAGTTAAGCGGTTCCAGTCCTGCTTTTCTGTAGATCTCTCTCAGTTTCTCCTGGTTGTAATCAGTGTAATGCCTTGCCAAAACTGATTTTGGTGTTCTACCACAGAATGCATCAACATAGGTCTCAGAGACACCAAGTCTCATCATTTCCGAACAGAACCAATGACGCGATCTGCGATGTAGCTGTACGGATCGCGCGAGAGGCATGTGTCATAGAGGATTCTTCTATAGGAACGTTCCTCTAGTGTTATAAAACTGAACTCGTTCTATAGTATCAGGTATACCTATGAAAAAGATCGGAGCGATTCAACTCAGCGTCTTGATGGTTCTCTTTGCTTTGGCTGCAGTCTCACTATTGGATGCTACTACTTACGCCATTACCAACGGTCAACCAGACGGGAACAATCACCCCTACGTGGGCTTGGTGGTTTTCGAAGATACCAGCGGACACCCAGCATGGCGTACAACTGGCACTCTTCTTTCGCCCACTGTCGTGTTAACGGCAGGACATGGCACAGACGGGGCAGTTGCAGCTAGAGTGTGGTTTGAAGCTGGTCCAATTCCTTCCTACATGCAAGGCGGTGAATATCCATATGGCGGTACAACGTCGTACGAGGGAACCCCGCACACTATGCCTGGCTTTGGCTATTACCTCACTAACGCTGGGCTTCCTGGCTTCATAACCTGCGATGTGGGAATCGTTACCTTATCTGAGCCTGTTCCGACAAGCGTCGTAAGCCAGTATGGTCTTCTACCAGCAGCTGGAGTGGCCGATACTCTGCCACCAATGACCTACGTAGACTTGGTAGGTTATGGCGTTCAGTACCAAGTAACACCCAGAAACGAAGGAGGTCCATCTGGAGCTTGGACGGGAACCAGAACTCGCTATTATGCCCCTGCCCAACTCATATCAGGCAGATTTGCTTTCAGTGACGAGTTCTTAAGGGTCAGTCAGAATCCAGCTCAGGGAAAGGGAGGAACAGCCTTCGGAGACTCAGGTGGTCCAGTATTACAAGCGGGCACAAGGACGATATTAGCCACCACATCTTTTGGTTCAAATGCTAACTGCGCGGGCACAGGCTACTATTACCGCATTGACCAGCCCGAAGTTCTCGCATGGATAAGAAGCTTCCTACCATAGCACGCGCCAAAAGTGGCTTGAAACTCCATCTTTTTTTTCTATTTTTTCTTGAAGATCTGCTATTCGGTTGCTATACAATCTATCCTGACTCTTTCGTAGACATCTTTCAACCTTTTGGGAGAAAAGTCTCCATAGTGTCTTGCTAGTATTCACTTTGGTACTCTTCCACAAATCATAAGAGCTGAAACAAGAAGACACAGTGGATGGTGCTAGAGATTGCTTGAAGGAAAGAATGTGAATCTAAGGGTTGCAGAGAAAGAGGATGTGCCATTTCTTGCGGACTGGTGGAGTAACCCAGACTTTGCTGAGTATTTCTCTCCAACACAGGGGACTAGGGCAGGGATGGAGAAGTTCTTGGAGAGTACTTTTCTCGAAACGAAGCATTTTATCATTGAGAAGAAAGACGGAAGCAAAATTGGCTGGATTATGCACTTCAACTTTCTCAATACTTATATGAATATGCTAGAACTAGCCTATGGTCTCGTTCCAAGCGAAAGAGGAAAAGGCTATTCTACTGAAGCCGCACAGCTAATGGTGGACTATCTTTTCCTTTCAAAGGACATTGTTCGAATAGTAGCAACGACTCACATCAAGAATGTAATCTCTCAGAAGATACTAGAAAAACTTGGGTTCAAAAGAGAAGGAGCAATGCGAAAGTGTTACTTCTGCAGAGGAGAATGGACAGACATGTTCCTCTACAGCATTCTCAGAGAAGAATGGAAAGAACCAAAAATACTCACAAGAACCGCTTGAAGCACGAATTAGTTAGCATCTTTCTGTTCTGTGCTATTTCAACGAGTTCTGTTGACTTCGTTTTTTTTTATACAACCTGTGCTGAACTAGTCAGCACGATGAGAGGAAGGAGGTGAAGGAATGACTGTTTTTAAGGTGGAAACGTACGTCATAAAACCAGAAAAACAAGAGGAATACCTTGCTGTCGTAAAGAAATGGGCTGCCTATATAAAGAACAAAGAGAAGTGTAAAGAGCTAAAATCATGGAAATTATTCTCTCAGATGATTGGGGGCAACACAGGTGGATATGTCGAAATGGGGGAGTTTGAAAGCTTGGCGAACTTTGAGAAGATTATGGACAGGATTGAGCAAGATAAAGAATTCATCGAAACAATCATGTTACCATGGATGAGTTGTATAGTGCCAGGCACGTACTCAATGAACATATGGAAGTCTGTTCCATAAACCAACGTAAAGACTTGAGAATTAGCACTCAACTCCTTTACACCAAGCTTATTATCTTCTAGTTTCCACATTCTTTTCAATAGTCTCAGGAACTATACAGGATTTTCATCGTAGTCCCTGTTCAGTCCACGTATGATGTAGTCTTTAATACTGATTCACCTAATCTTGTCTTCTGGGTGTCAATAGTGGTTGACATACAGACAGTTTCGATAGCTATTGCCTCTGCTAGTGTTGTAGCAGGAGTTGTTTATTACAGTCTTCAGATACGGCATCAGAATCTTCAGATTCAACATCAAAACAAGATTAGAGAAACAGATCTCGTGATGAAACTATACTCAGATTTCAACAGTCTTGAATTCCAGAAGACATGGGAAGAAGTCTTGAAAAGAGAAGCCAAGGATTTCCAAGAGTACCAGAAAAAGTATGGTAATGCTGAAGCAGTAACAGTTGGCATGTTCTTCGAAGGAATTGGCATTCTTCTGAAAAGAAGACTCATAGACATAGATCTGGTGGATGACATGTTCACTTCACCTATCAAGAGGACATGGGAAAAAATGAGGGATATGACCTTAGAAGCCAGAAAAGCCACAAATACACCAGAGACATTCGAGTGGTTCGAATACCTCTACAACGAAATGAAGAAGAGAGAACAGAAACTTCAGCAATCAAAGACCTAGTCCCTTGGAGATTTCAGAGGGTCCCTAGAAGTTTTTCAACGTAGTTCAGAATTTACATGCACAGAAAGAAAGGGAGTGATATTGGCTAGTTCTGATTGAGTGTCTGTTCCAATTCTGGGACTGCCTCAAGTGTTCTGTCTCCGAGTTCTTTGAATGATGGACTCCAATAGTGTCTTAGGAATGTCGGTTAGAGGCTCACTGAATCAGAGATAGGAGTTCCAGTTGGAGTGGTCGAAGTGCCTGGATTGTTTTCTGTTGGATATCTTTCAGGAGGGGTTTGTAGTAGAATTTCATGAATACTGTCTGGCTTATTCTTCCTTGTAGCAGATCAATCGTCTCCTGAGGCAAGCTGTTCCTGAGTCTTGTTGCATAGAGTTTCCTCAACTGTTTAGTCCTAGTGTTGAAACCAACTCTTCCTATCTTCGTGTCTATTGCTGAATACTTGATTCTTGGCTTTGTTTTCAGAACGAGTTGAAGCAATTCTGGAGTTATGAACGATATGTACGCGTTCTTTGATTTTCTTAGAAACAGGTCTGGAAATCTGAAATGCTGTAGCATCATCAATTCTCTGTCAAGATAAGAGTCGAGCTTGTTTCCTTCTGAGAATTCCGTGATTAGGTTGCATGATATTGCTGCTTCATTGGGTCTCAAACCAGTCAGGGCATCAAAAATCAAAACTGTAGAGTAATTTTTGGGTAGCTTCTGAATTACTTGCTTTAGCCATATTTCAGCCTCTTCCAGATTGGTGTTTAGTATGCTGAGGAAGGTTTCTAGGCTTGTAGTGTTCTCCCATTTCAAGCCATGATTCCTTATTGTCTGTCTCCACTGTTCATAGACTCCCAGATACTTGGAAAGATTGCTTAGAGAACTCATTGCTACTCTTCTCACATCTTTGCTCAGCATTAGAAGCTGTGAAGCCTGGCTTGGTTTTTCCAGAACAAAGGCAAATCTCTTAGCATACCTTAGAATCTCTTTAGCATGTCTTTCTCTGTGCGTTTTAAGCAACCAAATGCCAAAGTTTTCCCAAATATCCTCGGAAATAGCCCTCTTGCACTCAGGAGGCCTAGGGTTCAAATCCCCACCGGTCCACAAATCCTGAATAGATTTTTTGTTCCGTCGCGCGCCGGCAAATACTTTGATCAGGTCATTCACGCCAATTGTCTTCCTGCAAAATCAGCTGGATGATTGTGAAATGGACGGACACCAATGGCGACGGTTTCGTCAATGGTCCTGCTGATGGTGACACTTACTCTATCTCTGCATCAGGAATAGTCTTTCTGTTTGCCGCTCAAGCATGAATCGCGCGGGCTAATCAAGATCGCAAACACGCATACGCATGCGCTATTTCGCGACTGATGTCTGTTGGATCATGATGAAATCAAGCGAAATACTGTTTCCGACCGATGTTATTATTCCTCTTGTTTCAATATCAGCCACGGGCTTGTCTAATCTGAAGTCAATGCTGATGTTCTGCCACGTGTTTTCATGTTTGAAATCTCCCGAGTTTATGTTTCTAGAGGCAAGTATTTTTTTTCCACCGTCAGCTGCTACATCGATCGTAAGCAAGTTCGCGGGGGCAGTACTACCTGTTTTGAGTCTTAGCGTTGCTGTGTAGTTTCCTGGAGGTAACGGTGTGTACGGGCCAAACCAGAAGAAACCCACAGATGAATCGTTTTCTGCGTGAAACAGAACATATCTGCTTCTTGAGCCGTTGTCTATCGCGAGAATCCCATTGCTGAGTTTCAGCGTAGAAAAATCATGATATTCTAGCAATGGTTCGTAGACGATTGGGTCACGAGTGTAGTTGAATTTGAAAAGCACGATCTTGTCTATGCAGGCATAAACTCCATAATCTCCAGTTTTCGCCCTCTCTAGTGCATATTCAAAGGTTTCCTCTTCCGTTGACAAGTCAGCCAAAATATAATCCACATTCTGGGTTACGTTCGTAGTGAAATCAAAGATCCTTCGTTTTACTGACGCCCAAGTTGCGTGAGGATAAACTGCATAGGCGTTTGATCTGCTTGAGATCTGTGGAAAGATATTGTTCTGAGTTAACACAGAAGCATTTTCTGGAATCAAGTTTATGATCTGTCCGAGATATTGGTCATGAACAGTGATTCTAGGGGGAACATAAGTGGCGTCAAAGAATTTGGGGAGCGGAGATATCGGCGACAGCGACAAGGTGAGAATCAGTGCTACGATTAGCATTGTTTTCGACATTTTGAGTGCCATCTTGGTGTTGTCTTCGCTTAAGTTCTTCAAGCCTTGAATAGCTGCATAGAACAAGAACGGGATAATATAAGCTGGATATTGATACCCCAATTTGTAGTAAGCACTGTTGTTGGAAAGAAGCGCTGGAGCAAGCCACGCAAATGCAATCGCGAAAGATGAACTCCTAATTGACATGAAGAGCAGTGGTGCCAAGAGAAAGATCAAGTACATGAGCTTCAATGGAAAATCAAAAGCCAATGCCTCTAAAGTTCTGCTTGGGTTCATGAGTACATAGATCGGCATATGCATTGGGTCAGTTCTTATTCCAAGCACATTCCAGTTATCAATGGCCAGATATTGGGTTGAAAATGTGGGATCAATAGGAAAGAATGTACTCTTAGTCCATCGTGCGGTCAGAAGCCATAATGCTGACAACGTTATCGTAAGAATTGGCACGAGGCCTTTTTCATCTGTCAGTTTCTTCTCCTTGAGCTTTTGTCTAATCTTATTTCTGAAGACCCATATCACGTAGACGCCCCAGAAAACTAGAACTATCGCAGTCTGTTCCTCAACCATGAGGGAAAGGGCAAAAAACGTGAAATAGCGTTTCCAGTTTCTTTTCTTAAAGGAATATAACATGGAAAATATGAAAAGAGGGAGAAAAGATTGTACGTGGAAGTCAAACCAATTAACGCCATGTAAAGCTGGGTAAATTAGATAGACGACAGCGAAAATCATGGCAATTGAAGCTGTATTCTTGAACTCTTCCTTCACCAACAAATACAGCGGATAAGCGGCTATTGCGAGGACGACTGATTGCAGTACGAGAAGGGTTTCTGGTCTTTGAAGCGCTGCATAAGGTATAAGCACAAGAAATAGTATCGGACTGAAGTGAACTGCCAGAAAACTCCCGCTAGGGTTCATAAACAACTCCATTGTGTGATAGAAAAGGCGGCCCTCGTTCAGAGTCGTCCACAGAGATTGGTTGAAGATGCCTAGATCCCAAGCGTAGCTTCTGAAAGCATAGTATTTCAGGATAGTGAAATACGAAAAAACGGCAGCATAGGCAATAATCATCGTAAACAAGATGCATTCTGTAAATCCTCTTCTTGAGAACCTGCGACTCGATGATTCAAGCATTCTTTTGAAAAAGTCTCCTGACTTCCTCTTCTATCGCGGGCGCTAGAAACACAGCGTAGAACGCCCTTGGTCCCACGCTGTTACTGCTCACAGGTATTGGTGGGTCCACGACGAGTCCCATCCAAGTCACATAGTCTGAATATATGAAGGCTAGGAGCATGATAACATTCACGAAGAGAACCCGCTCGAGCCACTTGTCCACATCTCAACAACCCTAATTGCCCTATGGTGCGTTTCACATATTACAGTTGCGTGCTGGCGCGGGCTAGAAAAAGACGTTCAACGTTCAAATGTCAATAGAAATGTGCAGACTCCGAATAATCTATGATTTTTGAAAGATTGATCGAAGTTTTGGCGCGAATCACAAAAAGAAAAAAGAGGTTATGCAAGGAAAAGAGTCCTTTGGGGATTTTGCAGTGGAGACGTCTCCATTTGAGCCGAGAATGAGCTACCTCGGCGCGACTTTTCGCGCCTCGCAATTCGAATCCAAAATGAATGAACTTTTATGCGGATACCCACCGGTCCACATGTTATGTGAGAGAAACTTGAATCATGGTTCTAGATCAATGTCACTGCTTTATTCTGAAATTGAAGACTAGCATGCAGGTCACATGCCCATAACAGTGGTATTAAGTATCATAACGATATAGTACAAGTAGACCCGTAATTCCAAGGACATAGGTTGCTTAATCCTCACCTTTGTTGGTTACTTTTTCCGAGGGCAGTGTTTCCAAATCTCTTCTTGGATAAAATGATCGTTGTTGCTGCAAAGGCTAGTCCTAGGAGCGCTGCTATGACTGATGGAAACTCTGGAATGACACTGTATTGATAATAATATCCCAGTTCCTGAGTTGTTATGGTGTTGCCCGCGTTGTCTTCAGCTAGGATCGCATATGTAATGTTTGTGCCCTGTGGATAAGCTGGCATTGTGGCATTCCAAATATCGCCTGCAAGGGGTGCCATGCTAATGTCTTCGATCCATGGTCCGCCTGAGGAGTTGATATAGCTGTACACCAGAGTGGCTTGCTTCACTCCGCTTAAATGATCAGTAATTGTCGCATTAATCGCGACCTTGTCATCCTGTGTAATGATTTGTCCTGGTGGGATTTGAGACACGTCTGTGATGTTTGGTCCCGTGGTGTCGACAGAGAAGTAGATTATTGCGGAGCTTCCCATATTGTCAAGGGTGTCGTTGGCATACATAACCAAGAAGTGAAAGCCGTCAGAAAGATTTGCAAGCGTGACATTGCTATTTATGGTGACATTCGTAGCTCCATCCAAGCTATATCCTATCCAAGAAGTTGGCCTGTCTACCGCAAAATTCAGTGGGATTGAATTTGAAGGGTAGAACACGTTTTCTGGTTGGAGAACTGTTATGGTGGGTGTTGGGGGGTAGATTAGCCAATATCTGAGATATTGGGTCATGTCAAGGAAAATTCCTGTTATTCCGAGTGAAGTCACGGCGTATGCTGAGCCTTGATATAGCGGGATTATTGGGCAGTCTTGGACCATCAGGTTTTGGATTTGGCTGTACAGACTGCTTCGTGCATCTGCCGTAGTGTTTCCTCTTGCCCACGCTATCAGCTTGTCCATTTGAGAACTATTGTAGTTGTGGTGAAGCCACGATCCGCCCGATGAGTCAACGAATGGCTGGATGTAGTCATCTGGGTCAATGTAGTCAGGGTACCAGCCTAGAATGTAGGCCTCCATGTCCTCGCTTTGTTTGTGAGTCCTGTATGAAGGCCAGTCGGCACTGTCCAGAGTCACGGAGATGACGCCGCTCGCTTCCAACGACGACTTCAGCACCTGCGCCTGCTGAGGGCTAGAAGGATAGTGCCCTGAAGTCTCATACCACAGCTTGAAGCTCAGCTTGTTGGTTTCGTTATAGCCCAGCTCCCCGAGCAACTCTGTGGTCTTCGTGTAGTTCGGGTCGCCAAGCGTCAGGAAAGCGTCAGTGTGACCGAACATGCCGTTAGGAATCATGCTGTACAGTTTTTGAGCCTGCCCCAGAAACACCGTGTCAACAAGCGTAGTCCTGTTGATAGCAGCGCCTACAGCTTGTCTTATCACCGTGTTGTTAAACGGGGCATATTTCTCCTGCAAGACCAAGTACTGAATGAAGGCTTCTGTTCCCTCCCACACCTTCAGATTTGCGTTGGTCTTCATGTAGTTGATTTCCGTGGCTGCAAGCTGTCTGAAGGCAATGTCGATCTCCTGCGCCTGAATCGCCAACGCAAGCCCCGTAGAGTCCGCATAGAACTTGATGATCATGTTCTTGGTTTTCGGATAGCCGCTAGCATTGTTCCAGTAGTTCGGGTTTGCCTGAAGCCTCATCTCGTAGTCCTTGCCCGCTGTGCGAGTCCAGTTTGTGAGCGTATACGGCCCCAAGCCCATCGGGTGACTGCCTCTCGCGTTTCCATCAGTATACTCAACCACAGAAGTCATTGGAGCGTGCGCCGGGTCAACTATATACGATGCTTGACAAGCCAAAAGCGAAAGGAATGGTGAAAACGGGATATTCAGGTAGAACTTCACAACGTACGTGCTCGTCACCGTAACGTTGTCGATTATGCTGTCATAGCCGATTCCAAGGAACGGACCATCCGAGTCAGCTATGCCTATTCCTCGGTCAAAAGTATACTTCACGTACGTAGCGTTGAACTCTGTACCATCATCATAGTGCACTCCTTGCCTTAGGTTAAACGTCCAGATCAAACCGTCACCAGAAACGCTCCACGAGGTTGCCAGAGAAGGAACAATGTCGTCAATGCTTCCAGTTGCGCCAGCCTTGTACTCAACCAGACCGCAACCCAGCGATTGAATAATCTCCCAGCCAAAATAGTCATAAGCACGCGCCGGATCCAAACACGACTCAACCGAATCAGTAGTACCCATAACTAATAGTGAATCGAAGCCAGCTCTAGCAGATTTGCATTCAAATGGTAGTGTCAACATACAAGCTGAAATGAATAACACGGTCATTGCCACTACGACAAGGCATCTCATTTGAAGTTCTCCTTCAATCCATTGTTAACTGGAAAAGTTGTATTTGTCATTTTCCCATGTTTTGATATAGAAGAAAGCTCTATTCACCAGGTAAGGAGAATAGGGAAAAAGGCGGGGTTTGCAGGAGAAGTCGTCACTGTGGTGGGAGTTCGAATCCCACTACTCACGCTTGAATACTGAGAATATCGTGAGTTTTGTTCAGAGACCAACCATTTTTCAGATCCAAATGGAATAAACGTCTATGCGGACACCCACCGGTCCACAAATTTTCAAGAAGTGGGACAGAATCAAGTTTCGAGTCAGACGGTCAATCTCTGAGTTGTTGCTGTTCAGAATGCTCTACACACATAGAAAGCGACCAAGTTGACTGAATATTGGTGCTTGTGGCTTCGAAAAATAGAAAAAGTGAGTGGGTGTCTTTGTCAGCTTAGATTTTTCTTTTGTTTAGGACAGATCTGAATGATTTTCCGCAGCAATTAAACAAGCCGATTGTGAGCTCTGTTCTCTTGCCACTCTTGTCTTTTCGACCAGCCATCTTCCAAGTCTTTTTAGGTGTACTGACTTCTTTCTTGCATTTAGGGCATTTAGCCATTTACATCATCACTGTGACCGTTACATCGTACCATGGATAAAACATTTTCCACTATGAAAGGTCATCATAACTAGTTTTCAGCACTAATATTGCCTAATCTGGGCTTTTGGGTGGCATTGATTGTTGGCAAATAGATAGTTTCTACAGTGGTTGCTTCTGCAGGCGTTTTCCACTGGAGCCGTCCACAGTCCGAAATCTAGTGCAGTCTCAAGCTGGAGCCAGCACGTGTTCATACAATCTAACTAGGCGGAGCGCTTTCAAAGAAACATTAAAAGGAGGAGAGAATAAACAATAGTTCTAGGTGTAGGTTGAATGGTGCACGCCGCCGTTTGTTTGGAGAAAGAGGTTCTCATAAAAGACGCGTCCGTTGATGAAGTAATCAGTTTCTGCAACGAAGCTCTGAAAGGGATGAAGCTAAGGATAAAGAAAGAAGAATCAAGCCACGACGGGAAGACAACCATTCTTGCGAGCGAAGGCGCGTTAGTGCCACTTGTGTTGAAAACGTTGCTGTTTCCTTTCAGTCTGGGCGAGTATGTTAAAGCAGCTCAACGGTCTGGAATGCACGTTGTGATCTCCCCAAGCAAAGATGGAATACACTTGTATTCCTGCGGAATTGCCCTTGACGAGATCACTGGAAAATTGGCAAAGTACACGAAGGACGAGGTTGTTGAGGAGGTCACAGATACCATGGAAGCTTTGGATTTCGAGAATAAATTCATCAAAAGAATTCTGGAGCACTTTCCTAAGTCAAAGCAAATAAAATAACGCGACTCTTAGCGCGCGCCAACAAATCGTCATCAGAAACCCTGACAAAACGCCTAAATCCTTGTCAAACACAGTCCTTTGCTAGTGCGAGGACTCTTGACTGAGCTGAAAGTTGGGGACACAGCGCCTGATTTCTCCTTGCTGGATGAACGCGGTTTACCAGTCAGTCTGAAGGACTATCTTGGGAAAAAAGTTGTGGTTCTGTACTTTTATCCGAAAGACTTCACATCAGGTTGCACTGCGGAGGCTTGCAGTTTCAGGGACGATTACAAGCCTATTCAAGATAAAGGCGCGGTTGTGATTGGAGCCAGTCTCGACAGCGTAGAATCACATTTGAAATTCTCTGAAAAATACATGCTGCCATTTACCATTCTGAGCGACCACAAAAAGGAAGTTGCTAAAGCCTACGGTGTCCTAGGCGTCGGAGGCTTTCTTGCAAAGAGAGTGACCTTCATCATTAACAGAGACGGCAAGATAACACATGTTTTCACGAAAGTCGATGTGAAGCAGCACTCTGAGGAAGTTCTGAAGGCACTCGAAGAATTGTAGGTAGCCCTAGGCACACAAGCTTATTCTTATTTGATGATCCGCCAGACAACAGCGGCCAGAAGCCCCCCGATTATGGGCGCCACCCAAAACAGCCAAAGCTGGCTTAGTGCAGCGCCTCCAACTATAACTGCTGGGCCGAGACTTCTCGCGGGGTTTACCGATGTACCAGTAATAGGTATGCCTACGAGGTGTATGAGGACTAGGCTCAACCCGATCGAGATGCCAGCGAAGCCTTTTGGGGTTCTCTCGCTGGTTGAGCCAAACACGACCAACAGGAAAACGAAGGTGAGGACCATTTCTGCCACAAACCCCGAGGTCATGGAAAACCCGGCTGGGGAAGAGGTATCATAGCCGTTCTGACCCAAACCATTGATGGCAAGCGTATATCCGGGTTTACCAAGCGCAATAATATAGAGGAAGGCCGCCGCTATGATGGCGCCGATGCATTGCATTACTATGTAAGCTATCATGTCCTTCAGTTTCATTTTGCCCGTAGCAAACATTGATACAGATATCGCTGGGTTGATGTGGCATCCAGAAACGCCTCCGATGGAATACACCATCGCCAGCACGGATAGGCCGAAGGCGAACGATATGCCTACAGAGCCTATGCCCACAAAGTTAAGGGAGTCTTTGCCCGCGAGCACCGCACTTCCGCAGCCCATGAACACTAGCACAAACGTGCCAATTAGTTCTGCAACATACTTCTTTACGACGATTGCCTCACTCATAATAAGGACCTACACGCTCATGTCCAATCGAGGATGGTTCATCATATATTTCGCTGACGATTTAAATGTCCGATAAGCACGCGCTAGAAGAGCCTGATATTGCTGTCATGCTGTCAGATTGCTTATTGGGCGCAATCTGTCTCAGCTTTCTCCGATTTCATCACCGACTGCTTTTTCCAACCGTCCGAACGAAAGAGCTTTCTGGTTTCTGTTGGCTGCAAGGTAGCCTTTGGCTAGGTCTTCAACCGTTGACTCCAAGAGCATCATGAACTGTGTGCTGGCAAATTCCTTCTTTGGATCCTTCTCTTTTTCTCCGTAGACAATGGACAAGAGGTTCTCGATCATTTGATCCATTCCGTAGAGTTTCAGATGCAATAACTCGTGAACGACTAATTCCTCCAGATTCTCGCATTTTGAGACTTGATTTATCAGAAGAATCGCTTTCTTATCCTCTAGGTCAATCTTTATGTCTCCAGATTTTTTCCACTTGGTCTTCACTATTTTGATCTGTATGTCCCAGTCTCGTAGTCTCAGAAGGTCTTGCCACTTCTTACGGTGTGCTTCCATTTCCTTTTCATCAACCATTATCATACTGACCAGAATTCTCCTCAACACTTCTTCTCTTAATGCTCTCTTAGGTTCTTATGACTTACTCGGTTTTTGACAAGTCTTAATAGCAAATAGCAAACAAAACAGTTGTCATGTTGGGTGAACTCGTTCAGGAACAGACGCAGCGGAGTTTTCTCATGATTTCTCTGCCTGCGGTGATAGTTGTTCTGCTTGTTTTTGGCTTCGTGTCCTTGGCTTACTTGTGGAGGAAAGGAAAATCAACTGAAGCTCTATCACTCTTGAATACGGTCCTCTTGGCAATAATCATTCTGTTGCTGATATTTCCGCCTCACGGCTGACCATGCATTCATTGATCCATGGTTTCAAGACAATTCTATTCGTGGATTATTGCGTTTCTAGATAGCTAAACCAAATGTTCCACTAGTATTTTTATTCCAATTCCGATTAAGATGAGACCGCCGGCGATCTCAATCTTGTTTTCGAAGAAACGTCCCAATTTGCTGCCGAAGGATGCTCCAAGAAATGATAGAATGAACGTCACCGTTCCGATTATGATTATCGGAACTGCAATTGACGTCTGCAGGAACGCGAAGCTCAAACCGACGGCCAAAGCGTCGATGCTGGTGGCAACCGACAACACTAGAAGAACGCGTACATTCAAGGGTTTCGCCTTTTTTTCGCTTACCCCCGACCTGACCGACTCATAGATCATCTTGCAACCGATGAATCCCAGAAGCGCAAAAGCCACCCAATGGTCAACGCCCGAAATCACGTTTCTGAGGCCAAGTCCGCCCATCCATCCCAACAAGGGCATAAAAGCTTGAAAAGACCCAAAAGACACAGCCATCTTCAAAGCATTGCCTGTTCTAAAGCGTCCCGCTGAGAGTCCACGTGCGACGGACACTGCAAAGGCATCCATCGCCAACCCGACTGCTATGAACAGAACCGTGGTAAAGTCCATTGGGCTGTCACTTTTCCCGACTAACGACCAAGCACATAGATATAAAAGCTATTCTCGATGCTGGGTTATTCTTTCAACCATGCTAACGCGGACAAAGCAAGGAAAGGCATGGGAACTATCGATACTAAGAAAGCGTAGACTGGTGATTGAGCGTAGAGGTAGCCTCCCAAGTAGGGTGCTGCGAAGGCAGCAGTTAGGCTTAGCATTTGTGGGATGGAAACCCACAGTCCCCGTTTGTTTTCAGGTGCTATCGTGCCAACATAGGAGCTGACGATGGATCCTGTTACTATTGCACCGCCGTAGAGGAAGGCGCTTGCCATTAGTAGGGTTGGTTCTTTGATGAAAAGCAGCGGTATCATCGAAACGAAGTATAGTAGCAAGCATGTGCTTATGGCTCTTGGTTTTCGCCACTTATCACCCATTTTGCCCACAGCGATACCTATGAAGGTCGTGCCGGCGAAATTGATTGAACCGAACAGTCCCACGTAAAACCCGCTGAGTTTGACTTGTTCTGCGAGGAAAGTGGGCACGAAAGTTCTCCCCACGGTCATGAAGAATGTTATAGCGGTGTAGAAGCCAGCCCAAACCAGCATGAGCCGCCAAAGCCGTCTCTCATCAGGACTACGCACATCCTTCTTTCGGATTTCTATCTCTTTCTTTCGTGGATGTTGACTGTGCAAGAACAGGAATATGCCAGTTGCCACTGCACAAAGCAAGCCAGACAGCCGGAGCAGCCACTGCATGCCTATGATGGTGGCTATGAAAGCGCCAGCTGTGGGTGCGAAAATGTAGCTGAATGAGTAGCTGGACCAAACGAAAGACAAGACAGATGCGAGGTTCTTCTTGTCATTGACAGCGGTGATTACGTACGCGTTCAAGGCGGGAGCACCAAGCATTGAAACACCCCAGCAGATTGTGCCGGGAATCAGTTGAGTCCAGCTTTGTGCGAACGAGTAGAGCAGTGGGGCAAACACCCACGGAGTCCAGCCCAAGATCAAGATTTTCTTGCGATCAAACCTGTCAGAAAGCATTCCACCTGGAAGAGGCGCCAAAGCAGATATGCCGTAGAGAACGGAGAAAACTAGGCCTAGCTGTATGTAGTCTGCCTGCAATTGCCTCATATACAATGGGAAGACCCAGAAGTATAGGCCCTCGCCGAAGGCTCCTACTACGTTGGAGATGCAGATGAGCCAAATGTCCCGAGTGAAGGCTTTGAATGGAACGCCGAACGATAGAATACGCATGTAGGTTGCCAACCTGGACAAGACGCTTCGCCTCCACTCATGTTTAAGAGTTCACCATAGGAAAGCTGAAGAAACGTTTATTCTTTTTCCATTTCAGAACCAGAGTATTACTTTGCAACCCATGTATCGATTGCTTTCTCCATAACTTCAACCGCTTCTGCAAGTTTTGGCTCATCTGGATTGATTGCGCCAAGGCCAAGTCTGATCCTGTCTGACCTTGCTAGCTCATAACCGTCTTTGAAAACGAAGAATGATCCAGGAACGGGAGCTACGCTATATCTTGGAATCGCATACTCGTTTATCCACCTGTAAGTATCTTTTATGGGAAGCTTCACCCAGTACGTGACGCCGAACTTGTTCGGCGAATACTCCAGTCTCTTCTGTTCCAGCCACTTTTCAGTCTCGTTCTTGATTCGCACCCATTTCCTCTTATGTTCTTCAAGTTTCTTCATGGCTTTCTCCAGAAGCTCGACAGCAACCAACTGCACTACGTTGGGGCTGTTGCCAACCGTGTTCAACACATCAGTATAGAGTTCGTCGATAAGTCCACTATTAGCTAATGCAGTTCCAAGCTTCAGTCCGCCTAAACCATAGGCCTTCGTGAAGCTCGTCGTGACTATGCCGAGGTCTTTGTTTATTGAGAAAATGGTGGGCACCGCGCTCCGATCGAACTCCGCGTATATCTCGTCACAAACCACAAAAAACCCATACTCTTCCGCTACTTTCATCGCTTCTTCTAGCTCTTTTCTGTCGGCTACCGCGCCGCTCGGAGCATGAGGATTCGTCAACACAAGCAACGCTGTCTTTTCTGAGGCGATCTTCCCTAACTGATCCACATCAAGTCTGTATGCTTCTTTCTCCTTTCTTTCCAGTCGTTTCAGACGCGGAAAGTTTTCTTGTGCCTGTCGCAGTAGCGGTTCATAAGTAGGATACTCGACTATTGCCTCGGTTTTGTCTCTATTTCTTTCGGCGAGATAACGAATTATGCGCGCGTTTTGGCCGGATGCGCCTTCGCTTGAGATGAAGACGTTTTCAGACTGCACGTTGTACCTGTGCGCGAGTAGCTTTGCTGTCTCTGGGTTTCCATGAGCATAGTTGGCGCTTAAGTCGACTTCGCCGAGGTCCAAATCAAACTGGAAATAGGCTAGGCCACTTGATCTGAAATCATATTTCACTTTTGGAACGTGAATGTACCAGTCGAGGTATGATGACGGATGCTTCACTTTGCAACGCCTTATCGAGTGTAGAACGTGCTTGACCCTTATCTTTTTCCGTCCCATGCTTACGCTTTTAAAGTGGTGAGGACTGCAATCCTTTGGAGAAAATCATGAAGACTGCCCAAACAGAAGAAGGCGTGATCGTGGAGGTCTTTGTGAGGCCGAAGGCTAGGAGTTTCAGGATTGTTGTTGAGGGCGACGAAGTCGTGGTCTTCTGTGAAGAAGAACCAGTCAAAGGTAGGGTTAACAGGGAAATAGTCAAAGAATTCTCCAAGCTTTTGCGTCGGAAGGTTGAGCTTCTGTCTGGTTTTACTTCTAAGCAAAAGAGGTTGTTGATTAGAGATGCTGAGAAAAGTGAGGTTGAACGTGTTTTGCTGGGGCAAACGGGTTAATGTTGGCCTTTGAAGCGCAATATGGCAACTATGCCACCGAAAGAGTTCTTCAGCATTTGTCCTTCTTCTGTCTCGCTTGATATGATTTCAACCTCGGCGTTCGTGTACTCTGCGAGCTGTGCAAAGTTGTCTACCAAATCCTGGTTTTCAGCTATTCCCAATGCTGGCGCCCTGCATTTAGGGCATGGTTTACCAGAAAGCCCTTGTTCAAGGCTCATCAGATTCTGGTTCTTGACCGTTTGCTGTTCCTGATACCCGCACGCGTTGCATTTGAGTGTGACCCTTGAAACCTCTAACCCGTCTGAAAGCAACAGTATTCTTACGGCTCCAGACTCTAAGGATCTGCGAACATCTTCTTCACCGTAAGTCACCATTCCAGTATCATGTCCAATCTCATAAAGAAACTGCTGCATGAGCTTCTTCTCTTCAATGTAACGCACTTTCCGCATGATTTCAGGGGCCCTGTCCACAGCTTCCTTCACGCCTTGCTCCTCCACGTACGAAGTGTCGACCACGCCTATGATCTTGTCCTTAAGCATGTAATTCAGGAACTCGCCCTTCTCAAAATCCAACTTAGTGGGACCCGGACCCGCCAGTATCAAGCCTTTGAAATTCTCGATCGGGAGAAAGGTCTCGTCGGCGTGCTTTCCTACTCTGGTGAAGAACTCTTGAATCCTCATGTCTCTGAGTCTTTCGTATCGTCTGGCTGATTGTCCTCCAGCGCGGGTCTTCCCCTGTATTCCCGATGTCAATCCCAAGACTATGTCGAGTCTTCTGCCCTGAAGAGTGGCAAGTGTGGCTCCCGAAGTATCTACTAGAAGTATTCCATAAGTCTCCTTCTCTCTCAGCATCTCCTGCAAGTATTCGGTGTGGAATCTTGCGTCGCATCTGTAAAGATAGATGTGTATCGGCTCAGGTGGGGATACGACGTAGGTCTCGATTCTTTCGCTTCCTGGACCGTTCTGAGGGATGGCGCCGCAGAATATCACAAGTCCGTTCTCTGGCGGCTCCTTGAACAGTTTGAGCCGTTGCTGGACTTTGACGATGGCGTCCATGACGTTTTTGCGTGTGGTCGTGGACTTTATGTTCGATGCTGTGCCGTACTCGTCTCTCAGCGTGTTCAGAACGTCACTAATTTGCTTTCCAGGCGGAACATATACTGAGACAAGTTCCGTTCCGCGGCCTTCTTTAGTCGCCAGCGTGTTCAGTGTCTTTTTGAGTCTGAATAGTTCAAGCGAGGTTTTCTTGGACGTGCTCAACTGCTTTCTCACGGGGATTTTACTGATTGTAAGCTTACTTTACAAGGAATAAGATAAATGATTTGGGATATGCCCTAAGCTAGTCCCAGAACTTCCTTCAAACTGGCTTTGTATGGGCCTAGTCTTCCGCCGTAGTTGCCCGCAGAAATCTTCACGACACCACCCACGCTTGCGGCGGCTTTGATGCCCTCTCCCATGGCTTTCTTGACCGCTTCAACGCTTAAGCCATCGATAACGATCTCGTAGACGCAGTTTACGTTCTCGGGCACCTGCGTGTCCTGAACTAACGTCTTCAGCTTTGGGCAGAAGGGGTGATTCGTTGAAGCTGGGAGCTTGTACTTCATTGAGCCAGCTTTTGAGCCTGAGCGGCAGACTCCGCCGGGAAAGGGCAAGATCACTTCAGTTGCTTTGGTTTTGATGGCTTTTGCCGCTGCTTCTGCGGCCTTGAGTCCTGAGGGTTTGTCTTTGGCCAGGATGAGTAGGTTTCCGCCTGCAACTGCCTCGGCCGTGCCAAAAGCGTCTTCTACGATGAAGTCTCCTTCCATGACTGGGATTCTCCAGACTTTTCTGTCTCCGACCAGAGCTTTTTTCTGGAAGCCGTCTCCGAATAGGCGTAGGCTTCTGCCTACTTTCAGTTTTCTTTTGGCGTTTGGCATGGCGTCGAAGGCTGAGGTTGTTGGGCACGTCATTATGCATTGCCCTATGCGGAGTACCATTTGCGATTTGAGTTCGAACCTGTTGCGGTTGTAGATCTGGACTAGGATGCCTGCGCGGTTGTCCGGGGTTTTGTCTGGTGATACGGTTGCTTCTATGCCTGCTTCGGCGGGTGACATGATGACGCTGGTTGCCAGGCCGGTTGCAGTTTGAGCTGCAGTTAAAGCCCATTCTCTGTTGTCAGCAGTTATCAGTATTCTTCCAGCCCACATGGGAAACATCTCGGCGAAAGTGTCTGAAATTTTTAGAATGTTCCCCGTTGGCGATGTTACAGTGAAGCATGGTCCAAATGGATCTTTGTCATCATAGCCTACGACTTTGAGTTCGCTCTTGTTTACGGTAGATTTTGATTCCGTCTCGTTCTGTGACATATTCGAACCCTGCTTTGAGAAGTTCTCCGTCTTCCTTAAGAGCCTTCGCGGTAGCGGTGTAATAGTCAGCGCATGCTGTGATTAGCGCTTTGACTTTATGTGACTTCAAAAGTAATGACGTACAACAAGTACGTGGTTGTGTTTGGCGTAAGGATTTTTAGGTAGACGTGCAAATATGATGTTCCTGCATTTGTCGCTTGGAGGGTGCTCATACTTATGTATATCGTTGCGTTACCTGCCAATACGTAGGGTGAGCCTTCTGACTGTGTGATGTTTCCGTTATTGATGATTATTTGATTGCTTGACGTACCATCATGGAAACTTATCATAGTACTCGATAGGCGGGAAAGGTTTGAACTATTATAGCTTTTCAAGGTCAAATTCCATACATCAGAGACTTGATTTATGATTTTCAGGATATAGTCATAAGTGGAGGAAGATGAATAGTTGTAGGTCAGTTTGACTTGGTTGGTTTCTTGTTGATATTGAGTTGCGGTTGTTTTTGTGCCTGTGACTCTTATTTTCGCGTTTCCGTCTGAAGCATAGGATTGTGGATTTGTGTTGATGTTGAGAAGCTTGGTCTCGTTTGATCCGCTTGAGATGTAGTTGAGATAGCCTTCGCCGTTTGCGACGTAGTCTGACGACGAGTAATTCCAAACTTGAATGGTGACGTTGATGCTTGCGAGATCGTATTCGCTAACGACTGTAAAATTGAGCTGCGTCGGCGTTTTCGTTGTCGTGGATGAGAAAAGGAATTCGGTAGAGACTGTGCATTGGGTGGAGCGTGTCGGTTTAAACTCAATCCAGTCTGCTTCAAAGTCAAATTGAATAATCATAGTCTTAACAGTCTTTATTCTCATTTTCCAGTTACCTGAGTCGTCTCGGAATTGGGTTGGATTCGTTGCTATGGTCTGGTTTCTGGTTTCGTCTGTGTTGGCTGTGGGGCTTGAAGTGTAGCTGTCGTATCCATCGCCTGAGGTGGAATATCCGCCCGCTGTGTAATTGTACACCTGAATGGTGACCGTCACCGAACTTGTAGTCAAGGCTGAATCAACTGTCCACACTAACTGAGCCCATGATTCTGTGTTGCTCGTGCCTGTGAACTCGGCTTCACACATGAATTCGCTTGGCAGACTGATATTATTCGCCTTGGTCTGATCGGCTGTAGAAAGCGTATTGTCGTCAATGCGAAGATAGGCTGTCACGGCTGAGGAGGCGGTTGTTACATGAGTGTAGTAATCGATTTCGAGGTAGTCGCTCTGAGATATGACACTGTAATTGGTCCATGAACAAGTACCGGAGAGAGTAGTGGCAGTTGTACCTAGATTCCCAGAAGGCGCAACATCTGTGGCTATCGTTTGCCTAATCGTTCCGTTTGGCTGACGAATCAAAACGTCAATATCTGCGTGCCCTACCGCAGAAAATGCCGATTTGAGAGCCACTAGGGAAACTGCCCAATCACCTGAAGCCAGCAGTGTCCACGACATCGCTTGACCGCCGATCCCAACGGGTCCCTTATCGCTGCCATGCCCTCTGTTTCTACCCGACCCTGGACCTTGACCAGTCACCACATCCCACCTTAGGTTTTGACCACTTCCTTCGGATCCAACTTGCACACCTGAAGTAGATATTGCAAGGTTACCCAGTAACCAAGCGTTTGCAGTGTTCACCGTTACGGTTTGAGAAGGGGAGTTTGATGTCCCAGTGTTGCCTGCACTATTGTCAAACGGTGACGTTTGGTCAACACCGGTATAGGTGCATGAGCCTCCAGTCGCCTTTGAAGTTCCTGACAAGTTTACTGTTACAGTATGGGCTCCTGAATTGGATGCAATCAGATACCATAGCTCACTGCGGATCGTAGCGCTCGCGTGTGTGTCTGCCCGTGCAAATGTCAAGCTCTGAGTTCCGTAGGTGATGCTTGAGACTGAAACCGTTGTTGTCTTGATTGAGATTCCAACGATCATAATTCTGTTTGAACCAGAACCGGTCGTGTGACTCCACGAAAAAGATGAACCACCATCAGTGCTACCGGAACTTACCGCATCAAAGGCTATTGCGCCAGCAGTTTGCCACGCTCTGTAATAGACTGTCCAAATGCTTGATGGAATTGAGGTTACGCCAGCCAGTGAATAGACAAATTGTCCCATTAGTTTTCTTCCAGTTGAAGTCATTGACACAGGTAGGCTTGTTCCAACCGCATCGGCACTCGTCAGTTTGTTGAAATAGTAGTTTTGCCCTCCGATTGTCGTCGTTTCTTGGTGCGCATATAGTGCCTGGGCTGAGGTGGCGCTGGCATAGCTTCTGAAAGTCATGTAGATACCGTTGTTTGAGACTAGATCACCCGTTATGCCAGATACTAGAGTCGTGTTTCCGAGTAAACCACAGCCTGAGGGATAGTAGGTCGTGGTGGAGGTTGCAGGCAAGCTTCTCACCACGAAGTAATTAGAGTCTACTGTTTGCACGCTTGAAGGAACGCTGCCGGAGACGTACGTTCCAGTTGGGATGCTGTACCCATTCGGATAGTAGGTAGGAGTTGGCACTGGCGCCTCGACGCTGACTTTTGCGCTTGTGTTGTTAGCATAGATTGTTTGGCTTCCAACTGTGCCATTGTCAAGAATAACGGATGGAATTGCAATGGTTACGTTAGGTTGGAAGAGTGGAGATCCGTAAACACTGGCAGCCGTGTTCTCAAACAAGAGATTGACTAGACAAAACGAAGTAGCCAGTAGCAAGACTGTACGAAGCATTTCACAAGCGTCAAGGATACGTCTCCCCATATTGCTCCCCATTCTGAGTTCAAGAAAAATGGTGGAAAGAGGCTATTACTGTACGTCCACCGATATCTGTATGTTTGCTGTTATGCCGCTGTTTGCTCCGGCTGTTGCCATCGTTGAAACGTAGATTATCCATTGTGTGCTCGCAGGCAGGGTCAAGTATGAAGTTGTGGATGGTGTGGTCCATGTGGTGCCTGTGACTGTGTAGTTGAATGAGGCTTGGGATGCCCCCGCTGCGTTTTCAACGACGAAGTTTATCGAGGTGAAGTTGCCGACTTGAGAATCTCCAGAGGCTGGCGTGATGGAGATATGGCGCAGTCTGAAGGTGTGACTGGACGAGTCAGTGTTACTCACGTTGAGTGGTTGATCGTATGCCAGAGTCGCGTTTGGATAGGCTTTGAGGGCAAGACTAACCCATGTTCCATTTGATCCTAGCGTTGAACCGCTTGACCAGTCGTTTCCTTGAGCGAAGACTATTGGAGCTACGGTGATTGTGACGGCGGGCTGAAATATCATCGAGTAGTAAACTGCAGCGCTGGCTGTGGATATGAGTATTGATGCAAGAATGAGAGTGAGTAGCGTGATTGACTTCTTGGAGCTGATTTTCTTTAGGTTCATTGCTTCACCTCCCTGCCCCTTCGAAGCATCTTCACTGTCCTCGGACTGAGTGAAACAGTTAGGCCTATTCCCACCGCAAATGCAAGAACCACAAGGCCGATTTGTGGGGTCAGAGGGAAAATGCTGCCTTGCATGGAGCCATACTGGACGACAAAAAAGACTGCAGCCAAGATTGATGGAAAACTGAAGGCTCCAAACCAAGCTTTGGCGATGGTCCATAGTCTCCTTTCAGCCGCTACGTAGAAGTTTGCTGCAACGACGTTGGTAAGGGCTGTTGTTAGATAAGCAAATGAGTACCAGAATCTTGTGCTCTCTTCAACCTGCATTATGTATCCCCTGCTAACGACGAGATATCCGAGTCCGAAGAGGGCAGCAACTTGATAGATGTAAGGTAAGGCTTTGGGAAAGCGGTTGCCCAACAGATGAGTCAATAGACTTAACACTAGAAATAGGTTTATCCCTATTAGTGTGAAAACCTCGGGCGGCAATTGAGTCATTACTATCCACCTTGGTTATCAAAACTAACCTGTTCTTGCACTTAAGCCCTGTGAACTATGAAATATGATTCAGAATCTGAATCAGGCTTTGTCTATGCTGAGGAAGGGCTTCGAAGTTGGGAGGTCCGTGCACAAGTTTTATTATCCGAAGAGCATTCCAGAGATTCGCAAGAGCAATTCTGGATCCAAAAGAGGCCTATGTGTGGTAACCGTTAGAGCGGTGGTCTTTGACTTCATCGGGACACTAACAAACGTTAAGGACTATAGTATGGAGGATTCAAGGAAGAAGCTGTGCAAGGCGATCAAGGCAGAAGGTTTTGACGTTGAGGAAACGTCTTTCTCGGAAGCATACAGCCGCGCTCATGAGAAATATCGAGTTATCCGCTATCAAGAACTGGTTGAAGTGACAAACGCCGTTTGGATCTCCGAAGCCTTGAACAACCTTGGGCTTAGAACAAGTCCAGACGATGTTCGCATAAAGACTGCTCTGAACATCTTCTTCGAAGACTATGTGAAGTCTTTTGAACTCAGACCATGCGCTTGGGAATTGTTGAGAAAAGTCTCAACAGATTTCAAGTTGGGTTTGACTTCAAATTTCACGTATGCTCCTGTGATTTACGTAGCGCTCAGGAGACTGGCGATAAACAAATTCTTTAATGCCGTTCTGGTTTCGGCTGATGTCGGCTGGCGTAAGCCCAGCAAGAGAATATTTGAAGAGGCTCTGAGAAGGCTTGGAGTTAGGCCTGAGGAAACGGTTTATGTTGGAGACAGCCCGCTGGAGGACATTCAAGGTGCTGAGGCCTTGGGTATTAAGACGGTTTTTGTGCCTTCACAGTTTTATTCGCTTGAATTTCTGCACGAAAACCAGATAGTGCCAGATTTGATTGTCAAGGATATTTGCGAGCTCTATCACAAGGTCGAACAGTTTTCCAGCAACGTAGGCAATACTGCTAATAAGACTCATCAGAATTCAAGTCAGTCCGCTCAGAGGAATGGTGGTGCGGCCGCCGAGATTTGAACCCGGGTCGTCAGCGTGGCAGGCTGATGTCCTAGACCAAACTAGACTACGGCCGCTACAACTGGACTACGGACACTTTAACATGTCTGGCTTATTTTCTTTTCCTAAACAGCTTACAGCCATCTAGATCGGTCACGAACTCGAATCCGTCTTCCACCAGATGGACGGCTTCGTCCAAGCTCTTCGCAACTTTGCAATGGTACTCGTCAGCGCTGAATGCTATGAGCTGAGTGTACTTGAGCGTGGTTTCGATTTTCTTGTGTCCCAGCATTTGCATGGCGTGGAGGACGTCTTTGGTTCTGGCGTATTCCATGGTAGCTTTCTTCTTTGCGAAGATAGCAACGAGCGTTGTGAGAGCCATCACGAGTGGCAGAATTAGGGATGATGGGAATTCTGGGATTACTTGGTATACGCTGTAGGGTTCTGTTCTGTCGAGGGTTGCGTTGTTTCCCGCGTAGTCGGAAGCCACTATCTTGTATTTTACCCATGTGCTGGCTGGTTGTCCAGGGATCGTTGCCTCGTAAAGGTTGGTTATGCCATTAAGGTTCATGAATATTGGTTCTTCCCATGTTGTTCCGTTGTTTAGACTGTAGTATAGTGTGGCGTTTTTGACGTGGCTTGCGGCGTCTGTGACGTTTACTGAGACTTTCACAGACTGGTCTGGTTGGACGTCGCTTGCAGGTTCGCGAGTTGGAATCTCGATAGTAGGGGCTGTCTCATCTAAAGTGATTGTATCTAAGTAGGTTTCAGAGGCAAGTCCGGCGTTGTCTTTGACTTGGTAGTAGACTGTTTTTGCTTCGTCTCCCGATGTTAAAGCCCAAGTTTTGGTTGTTGATGGAGTTTGCCAGGGCTCGGTTTCCCAAACGCCGTCGTTGCTGAATCTGATCTGATAGACGCCCGAGGTAGAGTCAGTTGCTGTTAAAGTTAGCGTCACTGAGGTTGAAGTTGTGTAAGCAGTGCCATTGTTGATTGTGATGGAACCTGCAGGGGCGGTCTTGTCTAGTTTTATTTCTGTTATGATTTTGTGGGGTAGTTCCTCGTTACCAGCGTTGTCTGTACTCCAGTATTCCAGTTTGTTGTTAGTGCCTTCCGTAGTGATGAATGGTTGTCCGTCTGCGCTTACTGTTTTGGTTGGTCCGTCGTTGATTTTGTAGTAAGTGTCGGCTACACCGCTTGCATCGTCTGATGCATTAAGAGTCACTGTGAAATCTGTTGTGTGCCACAGACCGTTGCAATCATCGAGTGTCGTGGGCGGAGTGCCGTCTGGACCTTGATTGACTGTTATCACACCTTGACCCTGACCTCCGATTCTGTCTTCGTAATTGTACGGCTCAGGGTAAGATGGAAGACCCGGAACAAGACCGGCTACGATTCCCTCTGCTTCAACAGACACCATATGGGCACCAACGCTCCCCCCTCGAACTGTCCACGTAACGTTCACAGAGGTCCCAGCCGCGAGAACTCCCGTGTCAATTGATTTCCTAGTATTCTCGCCCGAAACCAAAGTCAACCCGGGCGGCAACGCGATTGTGGCACTCGCATTGGCGACATTGTACTGCCCAGGGTAGAAGGGCGGAGGCAATGGATACGTTATGCTCGCTGTGACGTTGAAGACGTTGGACTGCTCAACACTCTGAGGAAGTATAACATCAATTTTCCAAGGGCTGACGACGAGTGCCCAGTGGCCTGAGTAGTCCCACTCCATGTCAAAGTCTTGGTACGTCATGTTGTATTTGGGACCGTTAAGCGAATCTTGAAACGTAATGTGGGAACTGTCATAACCCACGGCGACGATGAAGTGCCAAGTTATCAACACGATTATAGGGTAACCTCGGGCTACGAGAGACTTGAGCTGGTGGATGGCCATGCCGCCGTACTCGAAGGCTGCATATCCTAGTTTTCGTGCAGTATATCCCGTGATGTTCGTTGGCATTTCCCTACCCACCGACGTGCTGAGGTTGCTGAAGTGCGAGGCTCTCACCATGTCTGGAGTGTAAGTGCCATCCGAAGCCGTTCTTGCTGCGTCAGCGATCTCTGATTGAGGTATGACCGGACCGTAGAAGTCGAAGACCATCTGAAGCGCCGCAGGTCCACAATAGTATGACCTAAGCTGCCGATAATATGGCACTGAAATGTAGGCGTGAGTCGGCGCCGTAAGCGGGTAGCGATCGTAATTATTCGCGTCGATTGTATAAACAGTGTCACCTATTCCGTCACTACCCACGAGATTCTGATTTGCGCCGCTGTACAGGTCTGTCCAGTTGTAGTCGCTCCAGTAATTCCCTCCGCTCGGATAACCATCATCCCAAACGTTGCTCTGCGAACTGTAAATCCCGGCTTGGTATGTGTTGTCAACAAAATTGTTGTGGTGGATAACGTTGCCACTTGAGTAGTAGAGGAAAACACCGTATTTGTTGTTTGACACATCGTTTGCAGTTATAGTGGAGTTTTTAGAATAGTGTGATTCTATGCCGTTAGACCATCGTTGTCTGGACTTGTTTGTCACTTCATTTGATATTATTTTGATGTTTTCTGAATAGCCCTGATAGATTCCACTCTCGGTGTTTTCCGAAATAACGCTCGATTCTACGGTCACGTTAAAGCACGAGTAGACAACAATGCCTCCATAATTCCTCGAGGCGCGAACTCTGCTTATCTGGGAGTTGTTAGTGTTGACGAGAAGAAATCCGCTCAGATTTTCCTCAACGTTCAGATTCCGGATAACCACATCTGTCGAGTTCACCAGTGCCAAGTATCCAAGATTTGGGTACATCAAGGAGTCTATCACTAAGTGACTCTGATTGAACAAGTAATAAACAGGCCTTCCGTTAACTGTGTTCGACGGATCGACGTAGTTTGTGAAGTCTGACAGACTCTCTCCATTGACACCAACATTGTATAGGTTGCCGGCCATTGTGTTGTTTTGAAGCCTGCAATCTTGCGAACTGTAGAGCGAGATGCCCCATGAGTTGTTTGAAGCATAGTTGCCTGTTACCGCTATGTTTTTGGAGTGTTCGATGACAATACCGCCGTAACTGTTGGAAACCGTGTTTGACTCTACCCTAACATCTTGGGAGTATCCGATAGCAATGCTGACATTGCTGTCGCGTATGTCGTTCTTTTCGATGGTCACGTTCTTCAAGGCGAAGACTGCTATTCCGCTGAATCCGGACATGCTTGAACTGTGCAGTACAGAAAAGTTGCTTATGGTAACGTTGTCCGAAAAGACATCTATGACTGTTCCAGCGTCACTTCCTTCGATAACGGTTGCATTCCTGTTCTCACCGATAATCGCCACACCCTTATTCACAACCAGGTTCTCATAATAGGTACCATTCTCGGCGAAGATCACATGCCCACCCAAGGTTTCAGGGGCGTCTATAGCTTCTTGTATTGTTGCGTAGCTCAAGCCGGTGACAATATTATGAACACGAAAACCATCACTAGCCTTAACCTCCACTTCACTGAACCGTGCAAACTGGAAGGAAAGCAGCAAAATGAACAAGCTGAGAACAAAGACGATTTTCCTATTCATGTCGCATCTATACTAAAGTCATCTGTTCATGTTTTTATCAGTTGTGCGAAAGGCACTGTACCCCGAATCACAGAAAAAGTCACAAAAGACGCAGGCCTCGTCTTCTGGCGGGCACTCTGCTCCGTCCACATGTATCATGATGCCGAACGAGGAAAAACCACTAAACATCATAGGGGCGCTGAATCAGTCTGTCTCTCAACCCGTGGAAGAGGATCGATGTCAGGGAAGACTCTAATGCTATCGGCCCGGTAGAGATTCGAACTCCCGTCTGACCTATTGTCGTCTAGCCTGTTATCATAAGTCAAATTAAGTATTAAGGAAAAAAGAGGGATCGCAGGAGACGTCTCCATAGAAGTGTTGGTCCAAACTAGACTACGGCCGCGCGATACTGCGAAGAGACACAGTCAATGATGTTAAAATAGTTAGCTTGCTTTTGAATCTCAAGAGTCATGGAAAATAGCGCCCCATTTAGCGAAATGCCCATCTGATATCGTGTTTCAACGTTTTCTAAAGGAAAGGCATAAAGAGCGTGGGTTAACCTCCGTTCTGCAGGGGCAAGGTTCCCAGAAAAGGAAGACTAGCATTGGTGCTGTTTGATCCCTCAGTCTCAGTCGTCGTTTCTCTGTGCTTTCTTATAGCGTTGCTGTACAAGCGAGTTAATCTTGGAATAGCTTTGAACGCAACCGCAATGCTGTTGGCTTTGATTGGTGTTGAATGGTCGAGAATACCGGCCGTTCTGTATGCCACTAGCGTGGATCAGCTTACCGTTTCGGTCGTGCTTGCCACGTTCGGAATAATGCTGCTGAGTCAGCTTTACAAGGAAACCAGGCTCATCAACCGAATGAGTGATAGCCTGAGCAGAATTATCAATAACCCGAAAATCGTGATAGGCGTTCTTCCTGCTGTTTTGGGTCTTCTTCCAGTTGCAGGCGGGGCATTGATGTCGGCGCCGCTTGTCGATTCAGAAGCTGAAAAGCTTGAACTGAAACCTGAACGGAAAGCCTACCTTAACTTGTGGTTTAGGCACACGATTTTTCCAGTATATCCAATCAGCCAGTTTCTGATAATAACCGCCGCTCTCACCGGCATGACCGTCACATCCTTAGTGCTTCGACAAATACCTGTCGTCGTGGTCATGGTGCTCGTCGGATATGTTATCGGCTTCTGGAAGCTGCCAAAAAGCAGATGCAAAGATGAAACGGTTCAAAGGAGCGATTCAAGATCGAACCTCAAGGGTTTCCTCGTGGCGTTTTCCCCAATCTTGGCAACCATAGTTGTGGCTGTCTGTTTGGGGCTGAGCGGTTTTGGTCTCTCCAAGGCTGGTTTTGATGTTTTGATAGCGATTGCGGTGGGACTGCTGGTGCTGATCATGATTTCCAAGGCGACGTTTCCCATTTTTCTGAAGCCATTCAAGAGTTGGGGAATATACGGAATAACAGCCGCAGCCTATGGCGCATTCCTATTGAGAAACACCATGGATGCTGCAGGAATATCCAGCATCTTCAAGGCGTTTGTGACAGGCGGAAACGTCGACATCATCCTGCTGCTTGTTTTCATTCCAATGATCTTGGCTTTCATGACAGGCTCACCTTCAGGCGGAGTAGCCGCCGCCATCTCTATCCTTGCCGGAGCCATAGCGTTTTCATCTAAGAATGCATCATTGATCTACATGAGCGCCTATCTAGGGTACACAATGGCTCCAACCCATCTTTGTCTTGCCTTCACGGTGGACTACTTCAAAACAACATTGGGCAAGGTCTACAAGTATGTGATACCCTCGATTCTCGTAACGTATGTAGCAACGTTGGCAATCTATTTGTTGTTCTGAGGCTGCACATGCCACGAGGCTTTTCTAGTGTTGTCTTCAACTAGCCATGATTAGTGTCGTTCTGAGTCAGGTATTAGGTAGAGCGGGATTTCAGAGGGAGATAAGGTTAAATCGCGCGGTGATGCACCAAAAACACTTGTGAAAATCATAACCGTGTTGGGTGCCATTGCAGTTGCCGTCCTATTCATATTTGGCATCATATTCGCTTTCGCTTCCGTGTACGCTCCAACACGACTGATCGTGGCCGCTCTACTGTTCATTATCGGCTTTGGCATCGCCTACTACATAAGCAGGCAACCGAAAACGATAGTTCAGAAGGTAGAGTTCTCAGGGCAAATGCAAGCCGTGGCCATAAAATGTCCGAACTGCTCAGCATCCATAGACGCCAAATCGATAAAGATAGTTTCTGGCGTACCATACGCGACATGCCCCTACTGCGGGAACACGTTTGAGGTAGCTGAGGAACCGAAATGGTGAAAGTCCACTCTCTGTTTGCCACATTCTTGACATTATTCATTCTGGTCTCATACGTAGGCGCTGCGGTAGTGTGGAGTGGAGTTTATCATCTTGACAATGAATGGGTCAAAATATGGATAAACCAGAACGGAACGATCGACCTGTTCTATAACATAACCCTCACGCTCGACTCAGGCGACAACATAAACTACATAACCGTGGGACAGCCAAAAGCGGATTTCACTATAGGAGAGACAATAGATCAGTACGGCAACAATCTCTCCGCCACTGACGCGAGTCAAGGAAGCGACTACAAAGTCAAAGTCACACTCCAGTCGCCACTGCAAGCAGGACAAACGATCTGGTTCACACTAACCACAAAAGTTGCCCACATGCTATACAACGATACGCAAAACCCAGGCAACGTGGGTATGCAGTTCATCCCAACGTGGTACAATGCAAACATACAGGATCTTCGAGTCTCAATCGTGCTGCCTCCGAACGTCACTGCCGATATGGTTAGAACTTCGATAAACTGGACAAACACGTTTCCGGAGGATGGACAGCACGTAGTTTACTGGGAGAAGCACGAGCTCTCTCCGAATGAGCAGTTTCAAGTCGGCATCTCCTTCCCAAAAGAGCATGAGGAGGATTTGACTCTTACACCAGACGCCTATACCTGTACTGGGGACCTAGATAAGCTTGCAACCCCGTGCCAAAACGCTGTTGATGGCGACTGGAACACGAAGCTTGCTTGGAACAATTCACTGATCGGAGACTCCAGTCTTATCATTGCAGAAAACTACTCACTACAACTGCCAGCAAACGTTTCGTGGAAGTTCAAAGCACATCACTACGTAAGCGGCGGTTCGCTCCTACCGACGCCAATGAAAGCCGAGTGCTGGAATGGTTCTTCATGGATCGATCTGTACGAGATGGATGACCAAGACCACGTGAATGAGGAATTCAATGAAACGATTAACATTCCTAAAATCTCAGTGAGTGACAAGATAACCATTAGAGTAACGATAAGGTATTCATCACACGTCGCCGGGGCAATACCCCCGAACGATCCGGAGCAAATGCTTCACTACGTGGAGTTTTTTGAAGGAGAGCTGACAGAACATGTAATTCGCGCAAATGTACAAAACTACGACGACACAGGGCCGCCTGATAATGGATCATCTGGCGGATTTCCTTCGAGCCTATTTCTCTTCATACCTTACGTCATCGGGTTTCTCTTCGTGGGAGCTTTCATCGTCATCGTGGGTGTCGGCATATACGCAGCAAGCAAGAAGCAGTACATGCTGCCCCAAATCAGCATGGAAACCCTTGGAATCAAGCATGGGTTAACAGCCGTTGAAGCCTCGTACCTGCTTGACTTGAAGCCGACGAAAATAGTGACTGAAATACTCTACAGCCTTCTCAAGAAGAGAGCAGTGTGGGTTGAAGCCACGAAGCCTTCGATAAGACTGAAGATTATGCCCGAGTTCCAAAACAGAACAGGACCCACGGAAGACCCGTTGAGGCACTACGAGATTGACTTCCTGAACGCTATCAAGGAAGATGGAAGGCTTAACGAAGAGAAACTCGCTGGAACAATCATGTCACTGAGGGATAACGTGGAGGAAAAGATGCGCGGATACTGCAGACGAGACACGATCGACTACTACAATAACATAGTCACAAAAGCCTGGCGACAAGTCGAGCAAGCAGGGACGCCCGAACTAGCTTCGAACGCCTACGACGAACAGTTACTCTGGCTGCTGCTGGACCCGAACGTGCAAGTACGCACTCAAACCGCTTTCCATGACCGAGCCTTCGAACCCAACCCACTATGGCTGTGGTACTGGTACGGCTACACGCACTACTATCCGCATCCAACTTACCAACCAAGCACACAAGTTCCTACTCCATCAGCAAAACCACCAACCATTCCGGGCGCGGATTTCGCCAACAACGTTGCAACATCGCTGGAAAGCACGGCAAACAACATCGTAGTCAACATAGAGAAGTTTGCCAACTCGATCATCCCAGCACCACCATCCAAAGCCTCAAACGAACCTACACACCACAACGCTACCTGCGTCTGTGCATGCCACGCGTGTGCCTGCGCTTGCGCATGCGTGTCGTGTGCTTGTGCCTGCGCAGGTGGGGGAGTTGGATAAGGTGGGTTTCTTAAGCAGGGTCTTTCGCCCGCCCAAGATTCCGCATGGACGCTACACTTACAGAGGCAGAGGCAAGTTCACTGGTCTAGCCTTGCAGCTTCGCATCGAACCCGACAGTAAGGGAGTCATGGTGATCAACGCTAACACCGTTCTTTACCTCAATGAGACGGCCACGGCGTACGCCTACTTTTTCATGCAGGGAACTCCGGAAACAGTCTTGCTGAAGAACGTTCGCCGAATGTACAGAGTTAGCGCCAAGACCGCGCAGAAAGATTACCAGAATCTTGTTTACACGGTCAGCACACTCGCTCAGACTGAGAAAGTTTGTCCTGTCTCGTTTCTTGACATCAAGAGCGTTGAGCCCTTCACTCAACAGTATTCAGCACCTCTGCGCATGGATCTAGCGCTTACTTTCAGGTGCCAAAACAACTGCATTCACTGCTACGCTGGGGGTCCACACGAAACGACTGAGCTGACTACTGAACAGTGGAAGAGAGTCATCGATCATCTTCAGCAGATCGGCGTTTTCATACTCACATTCACCGGTGGCGAGCCCACACTTCGAGAGGACTTGCCTGAACTGCTCCTTTACGCACAAAACAAGGGCATGGTAACGGGACTGGTGACGAACGGGAGAAAACTGAGAGACAAGGCATACGTTGAGAGTCTTGAAAAGGCTGGTTTGGACTTCGTGCAGATAACTCTCGAGTCCCACAAACCCAGAATCCATGACCTGATGACCGAAGCAAAGGGAAGCTGGAAAGAAACAGTTGAGGGAATAAGGAACGCTGTTCCATCCAAAATCTATGTGACGACAAACACCACTCTGAGCAAGCACAACGCCTCAGACTTCTTGGAAACAGTAGACTTCCTGAAAGAGTTGGGCGTCGCAGCGTTCGGATGCAACAGCCTCATCTACTCGGGAAAAGCAAACACAATAAACAAAGAGTTTGCCCTGTCCATCGAAGCATTGAATGAGCTTTTGCCAAGAATCCGCGACAAAGCCAACCAGCTTGGACTCAAGTTCCTGTGGTACACGCCAACCCAATACTGCCGCTTCGACCCTGTCAAACTGGGCTTAGGCGTCAAATCCTGCACAGCCGCGATGGTGAACATGTGCGTGGGACCAGACGCCAATGTCTACCCTTGTCAGAGCTACTTCGAAAGCCTCGGCAACATCCTTAAAGACGAATGGGAAAAGATCTGGAACCATCCGCTTGCTACCAAGATTAGAAAGAGAGAATACGTGGAACCGAAATGCAAAGACTGTCAGCAACTGCAAGTTTGCGGCGGCGGCTGCCCACTGGAACTGCAGAACAGGAACTATGTTTGCCTGGAAAACCAGTAATTCACTTCCTTCACATGGATTATTCTAGAGTTCTTACACCAACCCATTTTTCTGCACTCGGTACTCGCAGTTTCTGCAAAAGTTTTTTATTCCTTGGCCAAGAATACTCCAGCATCTAGGAAACAAACCAGCTAGAATGGAGAATGGATAGATGATTGCGGAATACAAGAAACTTGGTGGTCAGAAACTGATGAGAAGCTTCCTCATAGGATTGGTAGTCTTCATACTGGTTGGCCAGTTTTTCATCGTTCATGTCCAATGTGTGGATTCTGATGGAGACGGAATCTCAGACGCGACGGAGATGGAGCTTGCCCAGCGATACTTGCCAAGTCTGCAGTTCAAGGCTGACGAAGAGTTCTTCCCCGTCAACGTAGGCTATCACGTGGACAATTCAATTCTCAAGTTGCGATCCGTGGAGACCGTTACCCCAGTAGACCCACAGCCGACAATATCCTCAATTTCCACGAAGCAAATCGAGTACTACTTCTTAGCCAGCAAGTTCGCTGACTTGTCTGCAATAGCCGCGGACTACGAAAGCAGAAGAGCAGTATTGGGCTACACTGTTTACGGCCGCGTCGCCAAAGAATCTACGTCCACGGTCGTTCAGTACTGGTTCTTCTACGCTTACAATAATGCGCCTCTGAACGATCATGAGGGCGACTGGGAAATGATAGAAGTGATCTTGGACAGCGAGCAAAAACCTGTCTCGGCAGCCTACTCTCAACACTTGAAAGGGCAGAGAGCCTCATGGGGAGACATTGACAAGGTGGATTCGACTCACCCCGTAGTCTATGTAGCCAGAGGTTCCCACGCGAACTACTTCAGGCCATATCAGGGTCGCCTCGGCTTGGAGAGTGATCAAGTTGGTGCTGACGGATTGGTTTTGAAGCCCACAACTTGACGTTGGTCCTGCTCGGGGAAATTGGTGCTGGTAATCATCCGCCTTCTCAAGACTGGTTGAGCTTCGGCGGCAGGTGGGGAAACTGGGCGAGCTTGGCTGACGCTGAAGTGGGGTTTGCCGGTCCTTTCGGTCCAGGCCAAGGGGACAACAGCTACAAGTGGAGTAGCCCTGCTTCGTGGGGACTGACAGAGGTCTCGGAAGTCAACAACATGTGGTTTGCCCTGAGCTGGATTGCTGCCAATTTCCTACTCATTTTCATAGTGATAACGGTTATTCTGTCCGTTTGGAAAGTGTGGAAGATTGTTAAACTGAGAAAGAAAGGCGGCCTTAGACTGCCTGCTCTATTGAAGACGAGAGCCTCGGTCGGCGTGGCTTTGGGAATCGTGAGCCTAGTCTTGACCTTTGCTGGGATGCTGCTTCCATGGTACATGGTAAGAGCAAACATTCAAACCACCATAATATCCACACAAGGCGAAGCTGACCTTCTGGTCATGGACGGCCAGAGAGGCTTGCTAGTCAACTTTCTCGTAGGCAACAAAGATCCGTCTCCAGTCTTTAGTCTTCAAATACCCTTTGGGATTCTGCTCTTAGTGGGCATAGTGTTCGGAGTCCTAGACATAGTAGGGATGAAGACAGGAAAGGATCTAGGCAACAAATACCTGAGAGGTGGTTTGTGGTTCCTCATAATGTTCATTCTGATCATTGTGCTCATTTTCGGGTTGACCTCAGCAATTCAGTCTCTGGCGACCTCATTCGGGGTTACATTGCCTCAAGATGCCAAAAACATCGCTCAGTTTGTAGCTGGACAACCACTCCAAGGAACACAGACAACGACTGTGGGTGACTATGGTTCCGCAGCCCTTTCATGGGGGTTAGGCTTGGGAGCCTACCTGCTTCTTGTTGCCGCAATAATAAAACTGGTGGCTGCAGTAGTTCTTAGAGGAGTTAAGGAACCTAAGCCGCAGATTGTGGCGACACAACCGCCTCCACCACCTCCCCTTTAGTGGAGAAGCTTTTTGAACAAAGTCTGACCTTAGGATTCAGCGTCAAGCTGAAGGTGTTTTCACAGTTTGAGTTTGGGAAATATCAAATTTGGCTCGCACAAACACAGCGTCTTTGTGACCGTTAGCTTTCTTAGAGCATCTCAGTGCGGTTAGTTTTGACTTTCAGTCTCCTCGCGAATAGTACGACTGTTACTGTGAGGATTATCAAGATGACGATTGGACTAGCAAACTCTGGTATTGGGTTCTCGTCGCCCTGAACTGTTCCAGAAATAGTTCCCGACTGGGCTGGTGGGATCTTTGGCAATTGGAAGTTGATGTTTGATGTGATTTGGTTTACCGTTACACTCACGCCTGTTGTGTTCACTGAAGTGTAGCCCGTTGCTGAGGCGGTCACTGTGTAGGCGTCATTTTCAAGGCCGCTTGAAATGACGTAGTTGCCTTGATCATCAGCAGTGGCACTTCCGGATGAGGGTGTCGTGTCTCCATCCGCGCTTACGTGAGCGCGCTTTATAGGTTGGCTGCTCATGTCTGTGACTTTGCCCATTATTATCCCCGAAGGTGCCGGGGGAGAAACCGACATTGAGAGATCGACTCTGGTTTCGGCTCCAGCAGTGACGCTTACACCACTGGTCATGTTCGGGGGATTAGCGCCGTAAGTAACCATAACTGTGTATGTGCTTGTTCCCAGTCCGCTCGATATTCTATAGTAACCTGTAGCGTTTGTTTCGTCGGAGCCCATGTACGTGTAGCCGCTTGAGTAGGCAGAGACGTGGGCGTTTGCCAACGCTTGTCCGCCAGGGCTTACTGTTATTCTTCCCCAGATTACGCCGGATCGGTCAAGTTCAAGATTGATGTTCTTGACTTCTTGCCCAGCTATGACGTTAATTCCGCCGACGGTTTTCTCTATGTGCCCTTCTGTGATGAAGGTCGAAACATTGTACGTTCCGGTCGCAAGGTTCATTGCAATGGTGTAGTTCCCGTTTGCGTCAGTAGCGGCTTGGCCCATGAATGATCCGCTCCCGTTAGAAAGCGATGCCATTAGCATCACGTTACTCAAAGGTATCCCAGTACCGTTCTCTGTCACTCTTCCGGAGATGACGCCGGAAAGATGCAGGTAGATGTTTATGCCAGTTGTAGCATGCCCTGCCGTGACCTGCACATTGTCTGTCTCGTTGTACAAGTACCCGTTGGCCATGGCGGTCACGGTGTAGCTGCCATTTTTCAGGCCATCAGCAATGCTGTACTGCCCTTGAGAGTTCGTAACAGCATATCCCGACCCATTATCGCCTGAAGCGATGACAATGGCTCCGACTACTGGCACTCCGCCAGCGCCATGGACGGTTCCTGAGAAGGCTTGTCCAGAAGCCTTAGTGAAGATTAGGAATGAAGCATTAACCAGCAAACCTGACACTACGGCAAAAATCATCATAGTGGCAAGCGATCTGTAAACGGAAGACCTGTTAACCATGTTTACTTCCACCAAACCTGTATCTTAGTTCTCTGATATGTAATTAAGACTTGCACAGAGTAAACTGTAATCATGGTGCCTGTCTTTTCCCAATCGCCATCCAGTAAATCGACTCCTTTTTTGCTGGAAAAGGTTTATTTTCTGGCATAATGCTATCACTCAAGCTACTGGCGGATTATTGTCCGCTGGGATGTGGCCCTAACGGGCTGAACCATAAACTAGAGAAAAAGGATGGTGAACAGATGGCCTACAAGTATATTGCAGAAGCATGGGCAAAACCAGAGAAGTCGTTCGTAGACAGGGTCATGCGCCAGAGACTCATTGAGTGGCGCAGGCAGTTGACCGTTACTCGGGTTGACAAGCCTACACGCTTGGACAGAGCGAGAAGGCTGGGGTATAAGGCCAAACAAGGCTTCGTAATAGTCCGCGTGCGCGTTCGACGGGGTAACATGAGAAAGGTTAGGCCTAAGGCTGGGCGAAGACCGAAGCGTATGGGTGTCAAGAAATTTAAGCCGGCTAAGAGCATAAAACTCATCGGCGAGGAAAGAACTGCGAGGAAATTCCCGAACCTTGAAGTTTTGAACTCTTACTGGGTTGGTGAAGACGGAGGTTCAAAGTGGTTCGAAGTGATTCTGGTTGATCCACATCATCCCGTAATAAGGGCTGATCCGGACATAAACTGGATTTGCCAGAAACAACACCGTGGAAGAGCATTCAGAAGCCTTACCAGCGCAGGCAAACAGGTGAGAAGCCTAAGGCGCAGAGGAAAGGGCGCGGAGAAATTCAGACCGAGCAAGCATGTCAACGTGGGAGCTGTAAAGAAACCATGAGCACCGAGCAGTCGAGAGTCCTCAAACAAGATGGAAAGCAACGAGAAGGCAGAGGTTTTAGCAGAGGCGAACTTGCGAAGGCAGGGTCACACATGAAAGAAGCCCTGAAGCTGCACATCCCTTTGGACCCTAGGAGAAAGACGGTTCACGACGAAAACGTGGAAATCCTGCTGAAGCTGTTGGAAACCAGAAAACCAACCGTCGAAGCTGAGAAAAAGTCTAAAAGCTAATCGCCTCATAGTGTTGGCTTGATCAGTGGTTCTGTTTGTCTTCTAAGAACGTGTTAGGCTACATAGATGTGAGAACGACAGTCCATGCCACTGAAGACACTGAGAAAGTTCTGAAAGCAGTTTTTAACACGCTGCCAGCCGAACTGGCGCAAATAGTTGTCTTCAAGAAAACAAGCGTCACAGGACATCATGGAAACCCCATAACGGTGCTCGAAGCAAGAATCAAAGACAAAACAGCCCTGCACAGAACCTTTGAAAAACTGGCCTCAGGCCTCAGACCGCTGGACAAGGAGCTTCTCAGCAGCCAGATCCAGCAGCACGTAGAAGAGGGGAACCTGTACCTTAGACTTGACAAACAGTCTGCTTACTTGAATGAGCTTATTCTATGCCGAACAGACCCTATACATTTTCGCATACACTTCAAAAAGCACGGCACACAGGAAATCGTGGAAATCTGCAGAAACTTCGGGTTAATTCCATGAGAAGACTCTACGCTGACCTGCATTTGTGCCCAAACCTTAATGATCCAAAGCACGTCTCTGCCCTGATCAACAAAGCCTCGGAACTCGGCTATCGCTTAATAGCCATACCGCTTCCGCCAAACTGCACCGACCAAGAGATAAGACAAATCCAGAAGCTTTGCGCAGAAGCAAGAGTGGATTTTGCCTCACGAATCGACCTGAAACCCAGAACCCCAAACGAGCTCTTAAGCAACCTGAGAAGAATCAGAAGAAGATTCGAGATAGTCTCGGTGTTGTGCGATTCAAAAAATGTTTCAAGACAAGCCGCAAAAGACCGAAGAGTGGACCTCTTGAACTTTCCGCCAACTGATTTTCGCAACAGGTTTTTCGACATGGCGGAAGCTGAATTGGCCTCAAACTCCGTGGCTACTCTTGAAATAGACATGCACCTCCTGCTCACTCTGGAAGGACCAACGAGAACCAGGCTTCTGTCAGTCTTGAGAAAGGAAGCGGGCATAGCGGAAGGTTTCCACCTGCCGATTGTGCTCTCAAGCGGCGCCTCAAACGAGATACTGCTCCGAAAACCTGTTGAAATGGCTGCATTGGCCTCGCTTTTTGACCTTTCAAAGGAATCAGCCTTGGAAGCGGTTTCCAAGAACCCCGTCGCCATAGTCAAGAGAAACAGGGAGAAGCTTAGCCCCCAGTTTGTGGCTCCGGGAATACGTGTAGTCAGGAAGGGAAAGGATTGCTGAAGCGGATCAAGCGTCGTTACTTGGCTCTTGCGATAGATTCTGGCGTGGTGTTTGATTCGAGGGAGTTCATGGATGCGGTTTGGGGTGCCGTTGGCAAGCTCTACGGAGAATATGGAGCGAGCAAGTCGGGGTTGACCATGATAGATTATGATGCGGAACAAGGGTTTGCTGTGATAAGGGTCTCCCTCGTGGCTATTGATATGGCTAGGGCGGCTTTGGCTTCGATGACTAGGATAGGGGACAAGCCCATTGCAGTGCATGTTGTGTCGGTTTCAGGCACCATTAAAGCACTGTATGAGAAGATAAAACGGTAAGGCGTTCTCTCTTGGCAGCTTCTTAATCTCAGAGAGTTTATATTTGAAATTGGTTCACGTTCAATTGATGTGGGATCATAGAAAGCATATGCGAGGAAAAATCTCCGTATGTGAGATGTTGAACAACGTGGGTGAGCACTAATGACTATGCATAAACGTGGCAGGCGCCGGATACACAGTTGGCTTGAATTCAAGAACATTGAGACGGATTCGTCGCCTGAAGCTCAATATCTAAGATGGGCAAGCGTCAACAATCCAGCGCTAGCTCAGTGTGCGCACTCTGGCTGCCCACGATGTAGAGGAAAAAGTTTCAGACTCAGGCATGACAAGAAGTTTGCGAACATACGGTTCTATTGCCCAAGCTGCGGCTTTGAGACTTCATTTCATATCATACACCCCAAGCGAAGCTTAAGCACAATCGAGGTCTATAACAAGCAAGGCATCCAAGTTGGCGCAAAGAAAGTTGATGATTACCATGAAAAAACTGCCCGAGAGAATGCTGATTCAAAGGTTCTGATTGCAGAACAGAGACTAGATCTAGGAGGGGAATGGTTCGACGGCGTTTCAGGAACCAACTCACAGTCCCGATGCTTGACCCGTGAGGAGATCTTGAAACGAATTGAGGAGCGCAAGATGAAGAAGCTCATGGAAGCTATGCTTGAAGAGATTGAGCATGAAGAAGAAGACAACTATGCCGCAGCTTTCAAAGCCGAGACAAAGGAAGGCGATGTTGTAGACTGATTTTCTGTAATATAGTATGAGGAAGAGCAAAGCGCTGTTTCTCTATTTTTGAGGTTCGCATGGATTTATCCACATGCATTGCGTGTGTGCTGGAATTCTCAAGTATGCAATTCCTTGAAAGATGTCAATCGTTTGTTGAATGTTTCAATCGTTGAATCAGCTTAGGCTTCTTTCTTCGTAAGCCAGAGTGTCGCAAAGATTTTATTCGTGGGTGACGCTGTCAAGCCGTGGGGGATGATGTCGCCGTCCCAGTCTGATTGCGGCTTCTTCACTGGTTCTTTTTGATTTTCAGTCATTTCTATTCCTCTTTTAGTAGAAATATGCGCGTTCTGGGCTCGAAAGGCTTTCTTCAGTGCGTGCTATAGAACTTTCTTCTATACTTCAGTACGAAAAGTCTGAAATACAACTTCTCAGTAAACAGGAGATTGTCCGAGAGGAGAAAGAGAATGAAGAATAATCGAGCATTGATCATTATTATCATTTTGAGTTTCGCGATGTTTTCACCTTTAGTCCCTCAGATTGCACGGCGTACTTTTTCTTCTTCTGAAGCACCCAGAACATGGACTGTCGATGACGATGGCCCAGCAGATTTCCACACGATTCAAGAAGCCATCAATGCAGCAAGCGATGGAGACACGATTTTTGTCAGAAATGGAGTGTACTGTGAAGATGTGGTTGTCAATAAGACATTGTTTTTGGTTGGGGAAAGCACAGCCAGTACTATACTCAATGGAACCACAATTGAGCCTACGATGATTATAGAAGCTAACGATGTAAACATAACGGGGTTCACTTTCGAAGGCTGGTCTTTCGAAAACATCGCCATCGATGGAGCAAATGGCGTGGTCATTGCTGGCAACAAGATCATATTCAATGCCCAGGGCATTGACGTGGAAAACTCCAGCAATGTAGCAATAGAAAACAATACAATCAATGGAAACGGACTGGACAACATAGGAATAATGCTTTCATACTCTTCAGACTGCAAAATAGTGAACAACACCGTCACCAACGCTATCTATGACGGAATCAGGCTTTGGTTCTCCAATGACAACTTGCTTCACGGCAACCTTATCGAGGACAATGATTGCGGCATATTCCTCCACGAATCAAGCCGTAACACGGTTTCGGAAAACACTGTATCAGGGAGTGGAGGACCGGGAATCTACCTTGAATCTGGCAGTCTTAATCAAAGGATTTTCCATAACAGCTTCGTTGATAACACGAACCAAGCAGTAGTCTTCGGAGGTTCCACCAACTATTGGGACGACGGCTATCCTTCCAGCGGAAACTACTGGAGCGACTATAATGGCACAGACGCTGATGGCGACGGCATTGGAGACAGCCCTTATGTCATTGATGCAGGCAACAGCGACAATTATCCGCTTATGCAGCCTTGGGCATCTCCAGACATAGCAATGACAAATGCTTCGCTGTCGAAGACTGTCGTGGGGCAAGGCTTCAGTTTAAGCGTGAACGCTAACGTTGCGAACTTGGGGAACAAGATTGAAGGCTTCAATCTGACAGCTTTTGTCAATATGACAGCTTTGCAGATGCAATACTTGACTCTGAAGAGCGGCAACTCAACGGTTGCTACTTTTGAGTGGAACACATCAAGCTTCGCTTATGGCAACTACAGTCTCGCTGCCGCCGCAGAAGCTCTCGAAGGTGAAATACTCACAGAGAACAACAACTTCACAGGCGGCTGGATTTTCGTCACTATTGCAGGTGACCTCAACGGTGACCAGTTTGTCAACGCTAAAGACGCAGTGATACTAGGCTCAGCTTTCAACTCCACAGTTGGAAACCCCGCATGGGATGCCAATGCAGACATTAACGGTAATGGTCGGATAAACGGCAAAGACGCGGTGATCTTGAGAGCACATTTCGATCAAAGCTGGTCTTGACACCGCACAAGAGAGAAATCTCGACATTTTCTGAAGAAGCAAATGCATAGCAAGTGCACATGAGTCTCTTGTTCTGCTCTCTATGAGACTGAAAAGCGCGAGCTTCAAAACACGGAAAATCGCATATACTATTCTATAGGGGAAAATCGTTGTTTTGATTCTCAAGAGCAATAGAAAAAAGAGAAGCTCAGCAGAGCTACTTGCGCTTTCTGAACAGCTTGACTCCGTCAAAGTCGCACACGAAGTCGAGGCCCTGCTCTATGAGCTTCGCTGCTTCTTCAACTGTTTTTGCTGTTGCACTATGATATTCATCACCGCCAAAGTCAATCAGCTGCGTGTAACGAAGCGTAGTTCTCAAATCCTTGTGACCAAGAAGCTGCTTGACGTGAAGCAAGTCTTTTGTCCGATGATATTCCATTGAAGCTTTGAAATGTCGAAAGTCGTAGAGCCTAATCGATTTCAAGCTCATGTCGCCGAGCTTCTGAGCTAATCTGTTGCGTATGCGTCTGTAGTCATTAGAAATCGAAGACGAATTCATCCGAAACAACGAGTCATTCTGATTGAGCTTCTTTCTCAAAACATGCGCATTCAACATAAGCAACGTCTGAGGCTTCAACCTTAGTGATCTGCCCACGCAGTGCTTTGCACTAGTGATGCTGACTATGCCAGTTTGCAAGTCTATGTCCTTGACTTTGAGCCACGTTAACTCTATTGGGCGAGTCCCCAAGTCACGCACCATAGACAGTATCAAAGAGGCCTTCTTCGACGAATTTGCAATAATCATATTCAGCTTCTCTTCACTCGGAATCTTCGGCATCCTGTCATAGCGTTCATAGAACGGCTTACTCCAAGTTATGCTGTTTGCTCTGCAGTACAAGTCGTAAGCTTCAGCGAGACTCTCTTTGAAAGCAGGAGAACAGTCTTTCTGAGCGATAAAGCCCTTGACAAACTCGGAATTGTCAAGCAAACAGAACTCTGACAGATGCCTAAGTCGCTTGCCAACGGCCTCAATCGTTGAATCAGCGTATGCTTCTTTCTTCATGTACCACAGTGTCGCAAACACTTTATTTGAGTGGGACGATGCTAAGATGTGGGGGATGATGTCGCCGTCCCAGTCTGATTTATGTAGATGAAGAGCTTATGACGGACAGACCCCAGAACCACGTTTAATCAAAGACACATTCTTGCTTCTCGAGTCTTCTTCCTTCTCTTTTTAATGGTGAATGCTGAAGCAAGGCTCCCGATCGCTGAAGAGCATCAAACGCAATGTTCGCCAAAGAAAAAATGGGTTGAAATACCCTAGACCCGTGTGTCAAGCAAACATGCGTATTTCACGTGCTATTCTATTAGCAGGAAAGCATACCTGTTCATGGTCTGCGAGTAGTCACGCAAAACCTCGATAGGATAGCCAAGTTGTCTCACTGTTGAGAAAACGTCGACAGCCATTGCTTCAGGGGGCGGACGCGCAGACTTTTTGTTCTTGCACTTGACTCTTTCTTCCGTGCAGTTCTTGCAAAGGCTACAGGAATCCATGAAGAGGAGGAAAGCCTTTTTGTTGCCTGCCAAGAACACCTCCCGCTCTAGATCCAGAAGCTTTTCATTAATGCCCCTCGCCCATTCATGCCTTTCCTCTGGCTTTTCAACTTTCTTTTCAAAATGAAAGACAACAGCTTCCCTGTACTCTCTGAAGAAGATTCTGCACTCATCAACGGGCGGCGTGTTTGGAGGACAGCAGGCGATTTTCCCATAGTCTATGCAGCCAAACACGCATTTCATTCTCACCCATTCAGAAACCACAATCTTCTGTAGATCAGTCCATCTGAAATCCTTGAACCTATGCTTGTGGAACAGTCCTTCTAGCTGCTTTCGATTGCTCATCTCGATCAGCTTTGGAATACGAACACACAAATATGTTTGCCCTGTTCAAATAACTTTGCGCGCCCTAAAGCATTAGACTCTGGTCTGGTATTCACCCAAAAAAGAAATAGTTAGCGCCACACAGTACAAGGCGCGCGCCAACGGACGCGTCCATAGATTACGAGATGATTACGGATTGCCCATCTTAGGTGGTGGCAGTGTCTGCTGAAACGGTAGAAGAGATGAAGCCGCTCCTGAAGGAGTATGTAGAGAAAAGCTCGGACATTGTCAACCTGCAATGGGACGAGCATGTAACTAGAAAACTGCCTTTTGATCCCTATTCGAGAGACCCCCAAATCGCACATTACTTTCTGATGGTGGCATCAATCGCGGAAACAGAGTTAATCGGTAGATCAGAGAACGCGCGGGCACTGATGATCGATCTTTACGCCATCTTGGGGAATGACCTTTTCAAACCAAACCAATCGAGCAGTTTTGAAGAGAGCGTTCAGAGATCGGACACTTTCAACCAATTGCCTGCTTCAAAAACACAGATACCCCATGTCCTAGCCTCAGTAAATCATTTTGTTGAAGAGACTGCAAAAGGAAACCTGATACAGTTGGCCGAGAGGTTCTCGAAACCAGAGGAGATGGTTAGAGAGGTCGGCAAAAACATCGCAAGAATGGGAGGTCGATACATCGACAAGTCATGGATGTACATGCGATGGATGGTGCGTCGCCGTCCAGATCTTGGGGTTTTCAGCAACTTCAGAAGCCGAGATCTGCAGATACCATTGACGTCATCTTTAAGAGATGTTGCTTTTTGCCTCGGCTTGTGCTCCGAGCCAGAGGCCGACTTGGAGAACTTCGAGAAAGCAGAACAAGAGAGGCAGAGATTCACTGATTTTGCAGCTTCCCGCGATATGTTTCCTGAAGACCCAGCAATAGTAGACTATCCATTCTACGTTTTGGGGCGATGGATTCATGGAGAGCAACTAAGCATCCACCTGCTAAGGAATCATTTAGCATTCTGGCAAAGAGTCTATGCAAGAATCCACAGGACCCCCCTCGCATTCGACGTGATATCAAGAAAGGAATCAAGTTTTGAACAAGAGATAAGGGCAGAACTTGAACGACTGCAATTCATGTTCCGTTTTGAGCCGCAAATCCTGAACCTGCCCGGAGACGGAGGTGCACCCCAATACACTCCTGACTTTGTCTTGCCCAGTTGCAGGAAGAAAGGCAAAGTAGTTATCCTAGAGCCTCATGGTCCCTGGACGCCCCTCGAAAGGAGAATGGTCACAATCAGCTCCAGATCATTTCCAATATGGGTATACCCTTCACAAGTTCAACCCGACGAATTACGGTTTGCAAGCAAACTGAGAGCCTTCAGAAAAACCTGGGGAGAAATGTACTATTTAGTCTTGATTGTCCCATCAACGTTCAAAGATCGCGTCGAAAGAGACTATCCCGGCATTTCTGATGAAATATGCGAAGGCAGTGACGTACCCAAACTGCTATATGACCTGAAGAGAAGCAGCGAATAGCGCGCTACATCCACCGGAACCACAGCTTCAAGCAAATGGCATTTAGCGCTCTGAACCGAGAATATGGTGGGCCCGCCCGGATTCGAACCGGGGATCTTCGCCGCGTGAGGGCGACGTCCTACCAAACTAGACTACGAGCCCAGATGATTCTTTCTGTTTTAGATTCCTAGGGGCATTTTGAATACTTATTTCGGATTCATAAAGCCTTTCCCTTAACAGTTTCTATTGAATAAGCAGAGGCGTGCTGATTGGACAAGACCTATCATGACAGGAGCATTGAGAAGACGCTTGAGAAGGGCTTAAGGATTCTTTGTTTTCTGTTTTTCGCCTTCATAGGCTACCTGTTGACGAACTACTTGCACTGAATTGTCTTCAATGCTGGCAATTAGCTGAAACGCAAGTTCGTGCTGCAAACGTGACGAAATGGTCACAATCAAGATTTATTAGCATGCTGCGCCAACTCCACAAACAGTCTATGGTGGTGTCGGTTGAAGCAAAGAGCCTTCTCAGCATTGTCGCTGGCTACACTTTTCGTGTTCGGAGTTGCCGCATTCATCGTTGCCATGCACGGACAAACTGCCCCCTCAAGATTCCTGCTGGCACTATTTCCATTCTTGGTGGTTCTGTTCGGTGTTGCTTTTCTGCGACAAAGCGGGTTGACCATGGCGATCGTGGGCTTAGTCTTGACTATTGGTTTGGCAGTGTTTCAGTTCGGCACACCGCCTGAGGTGGCACTGGGTGCATCAATGTTGGGGTTCATGTCGAGTTTTGGAATTTCCATCTCTGTAGCAGTCACGATGTTGATGGTTTTTCTGATGCGTGAGACAGGCTCACTTCAAACAGTGTCGAAAGTCATCAAGCGACAAGTCGTTGGCAACGAAGTTCAGGCTCTGTACATCGGCATAGGCTTTGGCTCTTTCCTATCTTGCCTAGGCGTGGTTACACCTGCCCTGTTTCCACCGTTACTGGTGACCATGGGCTTCAGTCCATCAGCGGCCGTCGCAATTGCCGTTCTAGGTTATGATCCAACGACAAGCTTCTCACTGCTTTCTATTCCGATAACTCTTCCAGTACAAGTAGGTGCGCAGATGCAGCCACCAATCATGATAAACGCCCTAGCCTTCGCATTCAAGATCGCTATCTTTCTACCACTAGTTTCCACGGGCTTCGCCTTTGCTATCCTATGGCTAGTCGGAGGAAAAAAGTCCATGCGAAAAGGAGCCGTTCCAGCGCTGATATGTGGTTTGGCGCTGGCTCTTGCTTGTTTAGGAGCCACTTCGCTTGACTATTTCACCGGAGTGGAGTATGTCCCACTGAGAATAGTCGGCGTCGTAGCCGGATTGTGCGCCATGGCATCGCTATATATCTATCAGAAACTCAAGACACACGCAAGTCAGGAACCAAGGACAGCTGACTACCCGACGCGCAAGGAAGTCTGGCGTTCTTTCTCTCCATGGATAGCATTAACCATTCTTGCCTCAGTCGTAAGTATCCCGCAGATAGACGAGCGGCTTCACAAAGCTCTCGGAGGCGTTGACAGAATTACGATATTCGCTGACCAAAGCGTTGATCTAAAGGTGTTCTCTCAAATCTACACTTGGATATTTGTCGCCGTACTCGTGTCTTTGCTCACGCTTCGCCCCACAAAAAAACAAGTCAAGGCTGCATCGAAATTGTGGCTCAGGCGTTTTCTCGGTCCTTTTCTGACGTATGGTCTTTACTTCTCAATCTCTTATGTTATGGCCCTCTCTGCAAGGAGCATTGTAGGGGGTAAATTGGGTCTTCCAGATTCAGCTCTTAACATGAACGTTATTCTGGGCGCGACTCTGGCATCCATCTTCGGTGCCGGATACATCTTTGTGGCAGCCTATCTAGGCTTGTTTGGCGCAATTGTTGGTGGCTCAGAAACGAGTTCTAACGTGCTTTTCCTCAAGATTCAGAAGACTGCCTCCGAAAACATTGGACTGAGCGACTCTGGGTTCATGACTGTTTATAGTAGCCACGCAGTTGCGGGTGGCATTGCAAGTGCAGTTACACCTGCGAAGATTAACAATGCAATTGTTACGATAGACGCGGGGAAAAACATGGAGTCGCACATAATGCGAAAACATCTAGTCGTTGCAATACTGCTTACAATAGCCACTGGGATATTAACTGGCATATTTGTGAACCTAGTCATCTAGCAGGAAGAGTAAGACCTACACAAGATTCAAGCTAACAATCCCTTAAGAGGGAATTGAAAGCCCATTTTGGTCATGGTATAAGTCGGCGTATTTTTGATGCGATTTCTTCAACTTTCTTGGCAAACACAGTGCTCGCAAGCCTGTTCTTGTTGCCTATCGCTTCTTCAACTTGCGTGTCGTATGGAATTTCCCCCAGAAAGATCAATCCCAGCTTTCGTGTTTGCTGTTGAATGTTCTTTGAGTCTCCCATTTTCATGTTTTCCACGACACCAGCTACTGGAACTTTCAACTCCTTCAGCAATTTCACCAGTTTTCGAACGGTTTCGAAGGCCAACTGTGAAGAGGTCGTCACCACCAGAAACTCGATGTTCTTGATCAATCGAATCAAGTCCAATGTTGCATCACCTATTCCAGGCGGCATGTCTATCACCAGAAAATCCAGCTTCCCCCATCTTGTGATCGAAAGCAACTCGATCAAAGCGTTTGAAACATCTGCGCCCCTCAATGGCGACGCGTAATCACCCGAATAGTAGACAATCGACATGTACTCCAAACCATTGACTACAGGGGGAACGATACCCTTATCCTCCTTCGGTCGCACGCCTTTAATGCCGAGAATGATGTGCGTTGACGGACTCGTGAAGTCCAAATCAAACAAGCCCACTTCGTAACCTTTCTTAGTCAATGCCAACGCAAGAGTCGAAGCAACGAGACTCTTACCTACGCCGCCCTTGCCGCTTGAAACAGCAACAATCCTGCCAACATTCTCCAATCTTACACTTATTATGCTAGTTCGCGGGTCAACCATCGACTCATCTCACTCCTTTTACACTTTCCAGCCAAACTCCCCTGCCCTCAACTACCTCAAAGTCAGGACTGCTGCACTTCGAACACTTGATGTATGTGTGCGCAACCTCAGGAACAAAATGTATAGCTTCAGCCACACTCGCATCCAACTTTTCCCTTTCAAAAAACCATCTGTGTCCACACGCACGGCACTTCAGCTCGGCCTTCGTCGTCCAGATCTGTATTTTTGTATTCTTGAATTTTCCAGACTTTAACTGAGATAGGGCAAACTGAAAAATGTCCTGTTCAATCTGCTGCAGCTCACCAACCCTTATTTTGACCTCGGTGACTTCCTTCAATTTTTCTTTATCCGCAATTTCAGAAGCCGCAGCAATCACTGCTTCAGCCAAAGCCCATTCATGCATGGAAAAACCTACGTCATAACTCGATTTAAGAGTATTGCATGAAAACTTCCTTAACCAAAATAGAAAAGCCTAAACCGTGTTCATCCAGCTAGGCAAGCATAAAAAGGGAGATTGAAGGCTATTTACGCGATCCCGAAGCGTCCTCAACAACTATCATTGTCAGCGTTGATCTAACCTTGTCAAGTCTTCTGATTTTCCACGTCACTGTGTCTTTCAGCTTATCCATAGTGTCTGCTTGAACCATCGCAACAATGTCGTAGACTCCGTAGACGGCAAAAGCATTATCCTTTCCTACACCTTCGACTTTTTTCAGCTGGCTCAGCACATCTGCTTCTGCGCCTATTTCCGTGTTTATCAGCACAAATGCTTTTGGCATTTAAATCTCCACACCTACATCTACCTCTGAATATTAAAATACTTTGCTACATGCGCTTTGTATCTTCGACTAAGAAGCGCGAGGGATTTGCATACTTAATCAAGGCCAAACTCAAAAAGCATAATTCCATCTTCAACCCACAGTACTGGATTGTTGGGCTAACATATGAAAAGACCCTTCACTGAGACCCCAATTACAAGCCGCGAGATGCGCGCCATAGAACTGAACGCGGAATACTTTGGAGTGTCAAGACTGCAATTGATGGAAAACGCTGGACATCAAGTATCTCTAGAAGTTGCCTCAAGATTCAAAACAGACAAGTCAATCACCGTTTTCTGCGGTCTAGGCGGAAATGGCGGCGACGGCTTCGTTGCAGCAAGACATCTGCTCTCACTCGGCTTCAAAACCAATGTCGTACTTGCAGGAAAGGCTGATGAAATAGCCGACAAAACCGCCTTGGAAAACTGGAACGCCATACGATCATTGAAAGACGCAGTTCCAATCTGCGAAGTCTACGACAGCACCCTAGTACCAAAGATAACTGCAGAAATAGTGATCGACGCACTACTGGGCACTGGCACCAAGGGGAAATTGAGACCACCTATTCTCGATCTCGTCAAAACAATCAATGCCTCTAAAGCGTTCAAAATCGCGGTAGATGTGCCGACAGGGGTCGACTCAGACACGGGAGAAGTATTGGGTGACGCAGTGAAGGCTGACCTGACAATAACTTTTCATCGAATCAAGAGCGGATTTGAGAACGCTAAGAAATACGTAGGCGAACTTGTCGTGAAGCAAATAGGCTTACCGAGAGAATTCGAGAATTTTGCAGGCCCAAGCGACGTTCTGGCAGTTAGGAGACAGCGTCCCTCAGCGTCCCACAAAGGCGATTTCGGCCGTTTGCTAATCATCGGTGGCAGTGAAACATACTCTGGTGCGCCTACTCTTGTGGCTCTTGGTGCGATGCGCACAGGCGCTGACATGGTTTACCTTGCTGCGCCAGAGAAAACGGCCTATGCGATATCCTCAATGTCGCCGGACCTGATAACTATAAAGCTGGAAGGAACACATCTGAACCCTGACAACGTCGCTGAACTCAAATCAAGCATCGAGAAAGTTGATGCGGTTGTCATCGGGCCTGGTCTGGGGTTGCACCCTGAAACTTCGAAAGCTGTCAAGACGCTGATTTCGCTCGTCGAAAATTCACGAAAGCCATTGCTCTTGGACGCGGATGGACTGAAGGCTTTTGCAGCTTACAAAAGAAAGCTCAAAATACCTCTTGTGCTGACACCCCACGCTGGAGAGTATGCCATACTGACTGGAAAAACACTGCCCAAAGACCTAGACCAGAAGATTGCCGACGTGTACAAAAATGCGGCGGAACTTGGTGCTGTGATGCTTTTGAAGGGAGCTGTCGACATAGTCTCTGATGGCCAACGATTCAAGCTCAATTTTACCGGCAATCCTGGCATGACCGTGGGCGGAACAGGAGACGTGCTTTCAGGAGTAGTTGGAGCGCTTTTAGCCCAGAAAATTGAGCCGTTCGAGGCCGCTGTTGCCGGAGCCTTCGTTAACGGTGCGGCTGGCGACTTCGTCTTCAGAGAGAAAGGTTATCACATGGTTGCAGGCGACCTAATCGATTGGATTCCAAAGGCATTCGATGATCCCATGAGTCATTTGCAGGTGCGAGGGGCAAGTGGAGAAAAAAGTTAGGATCATTATTTATCAGGCAGGGCAGTGCGACCCAAGAAAGTGCACGGCCTTGAAGCTTGGCCGTCATGGACTTGCACGCATCGTCTCTCAGATCCGATTCTTGCCTAAAAGAGCCATTGTACTCAACCCGTTCTCTGAAATCGCGTTTTCTCCAGCGGATAGACAGAGGCTTGAAGAGTTTGGGCTTGTAGCTTTGGACTGCAGCTGGGAGCACGCGATGGAAATGTTGCCTTCGCGCGTAAGAGGGACGTCTCGTTGTCTGCCTTTCTTAATAGCTGGGAACCCAGTCAACTTTGGCAAACCAACCAAGCTTTCCACTGTGGAAGCTTTGGATGCAGCGCTTTACATCGCAGGGTTCAAAGATGAAGCAGATCAGCTGCTGTCCATTTTCAAGTGGGGACACACTTTCATCGAGATAAATCGTGAAAGGCTCGAAAACTATGCAAATGTGAAGAACAGCACTGAAATCGTTGAACTGCAGAAGCGTTTCATGAAGGACTTAGAAATCGACTGAAACACCATGTTTCATTCTTTTTCAATTATCGAACTGATCCTCCATCATATGAACCTCCAATCCTAGCACTCATAACAGGAAAGGGCATATGATCATCCTTTCCGCTCCCCTACACGTTCACCTTTCTCTACGTAGAAAATCGCCTATGTCTGAAATGTTCTTTACGATGGCAACGTGTTCATCCTTCGCTTCGTCTGGATTAGCTATTATCTTGCCAAATCCTAAACACTCGCCACGTTCATTCAGAACCAGAGTGCATGCCCCTTTTCCTCTGGAACCCGCGATACTTATTATTCCTTGTTTGAGCAGGTCTCTTCCACAGACGAAAAGCCACTCAGCCTTTTCATTGATTATCGTTTTGTTTGCCTTTTCTTTCTCCGCGATCATGTCTAGCAATGTGAAGCTTGGAAAGAAAATCCTGTTCTTGGCTTTCCCAAGATAAATTCCAGCATAGAAGAAATCTCTTGAAACCAGCCTTTTCAGCCCTGCATTCAAGAGAAAATACCGATTTCGCTTCTCCATCACCAAGTTCTCATCTATGCTCAGGCTCACATTGAACCGATACGCGAAGTCACTAATCAGTTTCATTTTCGAGCTACTCTCTTTCTAAGCTTGCACACAAAGAAACCTTGCGTTTTGCCGGACCAGATTCTTCTGCAGTTTTCTATTGAACCATCAAGTTCTTTCCCGAAAACGTTGATCAACCCTTCATCTCCATAGCAGTCGATCCGGTCAGTCTCGAGACCAAGTGTTTTTATTGCCCAATCAATGTTTAGCTCATCCTCTTCTGGTTCAAGAGAACAAGTTGAATAGATCAATTCGCCCTCGTCTTTCAGCACTTTGGTGGCTTCTGCTAATATCTCCTTTTGAAGTTCAGCATTTCGTTTCACATCATCGATCGTTCGCCTTCTGAACCAGCCCTTGTCTGTTGCCGCGTTGCCTGAGCAAGGAACATCAAGGAGTACACCGTCAAATTTCACGTTCAGCTTGGAGACTTGCCTTGCATCCATCTCGTACACCACAGCGTTTTTGACGTGACAGCGCTCAAGATGATTTGCCAAAGCGGCTAGTCTTCGTTTTTCAACGTCTAAAGCCATTAGCACGCCCGTGTTCAGCATCTGATCGGCCATCTGAACAGTTTTGCCGCCTGGAGCAGCGCAGGCATCAAGCATAATTCGATGCTTTGGTTCAGTGAACAGGGAGACTGGAATCTGAGCAGCTGCTTCTTGAATGGAGTACAAACCTAACAAATACTCTGGTGTGGCTCCGACACTTAGCTTTGAATTGCAAACCCAAAAACCGTTCTCAAGAAAGGGAATAGCTTCTAGCTCTATCCCTCGAGATTCAAGCCGTTCTGCGATGTCTCTGTGTTCAGAGTTCGCAACGTTTATTCTGATAGCTTGTCTTGGGTTAGCATCACTACGTTTCCAACCGAGCTTTTCGTAGCGTTTCTCGAAGAACTCCTTTCCCGACATCACTGAGTAGATAGCCAGTTTTTTCATAAAAAGCTGGTGATGACTTGATGAAAAAGGTAATGTTGGTTATGGACGTTTTCTGCATAAGCCATGAGCCGGCAAAGTTGGTGATCTTTCGGGAAGACTGGCTGGGAATCGTTACTTGCCGCATTCATTTGAGGCAACTACTCGATTTGCAGTTTCTTTAGGTTAAGCTGTGTGACCTTTTCTGTTTCTCTCAAACCACTTTCTTGCTTCTTCAGCAATGATCACAATAAATGCAAGGGAAATAAGGAAGGCCCAATCAGTGAAGCCCAGCGACGTTGTTCCGAAAAGAGGCTGCACAAAGGGTATGTATACTAGGAAAGACAGTATACCGATCTGGGAGGCTATGCCGACCCATATCCACTTGTTGGTTTTGATTCCTGTTTTGAAGATGGATTGCTTGTTCGTTCTGCATGCTAGAACATTGCCCATCTGGGCGACTACTATGCCGGCGAACGTCATGGTCGTGCCTTTGGCATAAACGACGCTGTTCGAGTCAAGTGTCATTCCGAAATGCCAGCCTCCTGCATACCACGCATTGATGCAACCGAATACGGCGCCGGCTGCTATGATTAGTCCTATGTAAAACGAGCGGAAGAAGACCCTCGTACTGAATAATCGCTCTTTCACACTTCTTGGGGGTTCCTGCAATATGCCTGTTTCTGGCGGTTCACGGCTCAACGCTAATGATGGGATTACGTCTATGCCCAAGTCTATTGCCAAGACCTGCACTACGAGAAGAGGAAGAGGAATGCCCAGCAATGCATAGAGCACGTAAGGGATCAATTCAGCCCAGTTGTGAGCAAAAACGTACACGATGAATTTCCTTATGTTTTCATAGATCGTACGGCCAGATTCCACAGCTTTGACTATTGAGGCAAAGCTGTCATCAAGTAAGACTATGTCAGCTGCCTCTCGTGCAACGTCAGTCCCGGAGACACCCATTGCAATACCGATGTCAGCCTCCTTCAATGAAGGAGCATCATTGGCCCCGTCGCCTGTAACCGCGACAACTTCGCCGTTTTGTTTGAGCGTTTTGACTATTCGAAGCTTCTGTTCAGGTGAAACGCGGGCAAAAATGGCATTACCCATTCTGACTTTATCCACGATCATTTCGTCTTTCATCGTCTCAAGGTCAACGCCGCGTATTATCTGGTATGTCGTTGAATCCACTATTCCCACTTCTTGAGCGATGGCTTGTGCTGTGGGTCCGTAATCTCCAGTAATAACCACGATCTTGATGCCTGCTTCCTTTGCTTTCTTCACGGCTTCTTTGACTTCTGGTCTAGGTGGGTCTTTCATGGCTGCTAACCCCACCAGAATCATGTTCTTCTCAATATTCGAGGGTTCAAGGTCGCTCTTCTCAGGCAGTTCTTTGTACGCTACTGCCATGACTCTCAGGCCTTCATTTGCGAATTCACGGATTTTAGCTTCAACAGAGTCCAAGCGTTCTCCTACTAGGGTCTGAACTCTGTCTCCGACTTGAAGTCGGTCGCAGATAGTGAGAATGTTCCTAGGGGCGCCTTTCGTGTATGCAAGTAGACCACCGTTGTTTTTGTGGACAGTTGTCATTCTCTTTCTTTCTGAGTCGAATGGAATCACATGGATCATCGGCTTCTTTACGAGAATGCTTTGCACGGTTAATCCGTATTTCAAAGCCCCAACGAGCATTGCACCGTCAGTTGGGTCTCCGACTATGCTCCAAGATCTGTTTCGATCCGAAGGTGGCTCGACTTTGGCATTGCTGCACAAAGCTGAAATCTCAAGAATCCTCTCAGCGTTAAGCGAGTTCCTTCTTGACAAAGGTTTTTCATTACATGTAAATTCTCCGATGGGCGTGTATCCAACGCCGGATACTTCAACGACCTCGTCGTGAAGCCATATTTTCCTTAAAGTCATTTCGCCTTTGGTAATTGTGCCGGTTTTGTCGGTGCAGACCACCGTTACACTACCAAGAGTTTGAACTGCAGAGAGCTTCTTTACAAGCACGTTTTCTTTGGCCATTTTAAGAACGTTTATCGCCAAAGCACTTGACACGGTGACTTGCAGGCCTTCAGGAACGCAGCACACCATCACCCCAATCATGAAAAGAATGCTACCGATAAAGGACAGTTTAAGCCAAATCAAGCTTGTGAGGAAGAAGACTATTCCGACGGTCAAAGCCAATATGAAATCGACCCTTGCAGTATAGGCGATTTCCTTCTGCAATGGGCTTGGTTCTTCGTGGATTTCCTGAGTCAACCCTGCGATTTGGCCAAACTTCGTATCCATACCTGTATTGACTACTATTGCCTTGCCCTGTCCTCTTGTAACGCTAGTGCTCATGAAAACGAGGTTTTGAGCGTCCAAGTACGCTGCATCCGGAACCTCAACCAGTTCAGTAGTTCGCGGTTGCGGCTCTGACTCGCCCGTCAATGGAACATTGTTTGTCCACAGGTCAAAAGCTTCAAACAGCCTTGCGTCTGCAGGAACACGATCGCCCTCTTCCAAACTCACGACGTCGCCAGGAACAAGATCTGTAACTGATATTTTCTTGAGCTCACCATCCCGGAAAACTTTCGCGTATTCTGGCATCCATCTTCTCAGGGTCTCCATTGCTTTCTCCGCGCGCCATTCTTGGAAGAGAGACATTACTGTATTCACTAACACGACGGCCAAGATCATGAAGCTCATCTCCCACATACTGAAGTCGTTTTCCCAAATGGCGCCTATCGCGGCGAGCAGACTTGCAAAAAGCAAGAGAACACCGAACAAATCTTTGAAATGGGCGAGAAACTTGTAGGCAAAGGATACTTGCTTCTTCTCGACTAACGTGTTTGGGCCGTGTTCGGCCAATCGTCTTGCTGCTTCTTCGCTGGTCAACCCACCGCGAGAGGTTTCGAGTTCTTCAAGAACATTATCAATAGAACGGGCAGCAGCATCCTTCAAAATAAATCACCATTTCAAAAACGATTCCACGAAAAGCTGAATAGTTAGATTTCTGGAGCAGGAATCCTCTCGTTTATGCTTTCAGCTGGGTAAGCTACGACGGCGTACTTTCCGGTCTGTGCCAATGTTCTTTCTAGGTTTTGCATTTGAATCATCCGCACCAAAACTATCAGACGCGCTTTGTGTGTTTTCGAATGTTATCGACGTTTCGTCTACAATGACAACGACTTGGATTTAAGTCAATCGGAACGAAAAATCTTAAAGTCGTAAACCGAATTATCACTGGGATGGATGTTCACGTGCTTGGTCGATATGCCTATGTCATGATGATTCAAGGCAAGTGGTGGAAACGATTTCAGAACCGCCACCAGCAAGGAAGAATGATCCATTCTTACGTCAAAACTGGGCGAGCCCATCCAAAGAATACGGCGTTGATCCTGTTTTATGTTACCAAACCCATGGGCCAAGTTGCTGGTTATGCCGAATTCGTTGAGCTGAAAGCCGGAAATGCTCTAGAACTGTGGGCAGAACATGGCGATGAGTCAGCTTTGGACTCGAAAGGGCAATATGAAGCTTTCATTAAGGGCCGAGAGAAAGTTGCCTTCATTAGGTTCAAAAACCTGCATGAAGCGACAAAGCCGCTTTCATGTACTGACCTTCTAATGGAATTAGGCAAGAGAAGATTGGCAAGAGCAGGTTTCTATATCGACAAGGAAACTGCAGAGAAACTGATTGCACTCATGGAATGAATAAAAGAATCAAAGGGACTGTTGGTGAACGCCAGACTCTGCATATTGTTGATTCTTACAGACCGAAACAAGCTGAGCATCGTCGAATGCAACTTGAAACCACAAACCCTTAGCAGACAACATGGGAATGGTTGGCATAAGGTTAATAGGCTTCATTTTTCATTTCAATGTCGCTCGCTTTGAGCAGTGGAAATTCGGAATGCTTCAAATCACCATGAATACTCATGTTCAAAGAGGTCACCTTAGTCTGGGGAAGGTCTAGTTATGGGACGTTATAGGCAAGTTGAAGAAATTGTAAAGTTGATGAATAACCAGGAAATAGTCAGGAACACAAGTATCATAGCTCACGTGGATCATGGCAAAACCACTCTTTCTGACAGCCTTCTGGCAGCAGCAGGCATCATCAGCGAGAAAACCGCAGGCCAGAAACTCTTTCTCGACTCTTGGAAACTTGAGCAAGACCGGCAAATGACCGTGTTCGCCTCGAACATCAGTCTAGTACACACTCTGAAAGAGAAAGAATACTTGATCAACCTGATTGACACGCCCGGACACATAGATTTCAGCGGCGCAGTCACGAGAAGCCTACGTGCCGTTGACGGTGCCCTTGTGGTTGTGGATGCTGTTGAGGGCCCTATGACGCAGACGGAGACCGTTCTGATGCAGGCCCTTCGCGAAAGAGTCAAACCGATACTATTCATAAACAAGGTTGACAGACTCATTAAAGAGTTAAAACTGAACCCTGAGGAAATTCAGCGCAAGTTTGCGAAGGTCATCCTCAGAATAAACAATCTAATCGAGAAGCATGCGCCGCCAGAACACAAGAAGGACTGGCAAGTCACAGTCGAAGACGGGCGCGTAGCGTTTGGTTCCGCCCTTCACAAGTGGGGCCTGAACCTGCCACACATGAAAGCAAAAGGCATATCGTTCAAGGATATTACTGACGCGTATACGGGCGAATATGAAGATGTGGGAAGAAAAGTTGATGCCTTAAGCAAGAAGGCGCCTTTGCATGAACCCATACTTGACATGTTCGTTGAGCAATTGCCAAACCCATTCCAAGCTCAGCCATACAGGCAGAGCCAGATTTGGCCTGGAGACCCAAACAGTGTGGTCGGCAAATCTATGGCGAAGGTTGACCCAGCCGGCCCACTTCTAATGTGCGTAACAACGATTGAGGTAGACACTCACAGCGGCGTTATTGCCATAGGCCGCGTTTTCAGCGGAACAGTAGAAAAGGGGAAGGTGGTGGACCTCTTGAATAGCCACCAGAAAGGGACGATCCAACAGGTCTACATGAGTATGGCTGCGGACAGAGAAATCATCGACCAGGTTCCAGCAGGAAACATCGCTGCAATTTCAGGTTTGCCGCCAATCCATGTTGGGGAGACTGTTGCAGAACTGGATGTGGAGACCCATGCTTTTGAAGGGTTGAAATACGTTTCAGACCCAGTGGTTACTGTGGCAGTTGAGCCTGCGGATGTCAAAGACCTGCCGCTTTTCGACAAGGTTATGCATAAACTGACTACCGAGGACCCTAACCTGCACTTCCTGATCAATAAGGAGAGCGGCGAGTACCTCCTGAGCGGCATGGGCGAGCTGCACCTTGAAATCACAGCTTACAGAATGCAAGAAGCAGGTCTAAAAGTGAAAACTAGCAAACCTATCGTGATTTACCGTGAAACCATTAGTCACGATTACCGGGGACCTGCTGTAATGGGTAAAAGCCCCAACAAGCACAACAAGCTTTGGATTACGATAGAGAAATTGCCTGAAGATGTGCTTGATGCGATCAGGTCTGGAAAAATAAGTGAAATGCAGACCCGAGATGAGAGACAAAAGGCCCTCAAAGGATTCGGTTGGTCTACTGAGGATGCGCGCAACTTCGTGTCCATCGAAGGCAACAACATACTTGTGAATAGAATTAAAGGAAGGCAGTATGTTGACGAAATCATCGATCACATTAAGTCTGGGTTCAGCGAAGCCGTGAACACGTCAGTGTTGGCTAAGGATCCTGCATACGGCCTGAAAGTCAACTTGGAGGATGTGACTGTTCATGAAGACCCTGTCCATAGAGGCCCAGCACAGGTGCTCCCGATGACTTGGCGGCCGATATGGTGTGCTTTCCTACTGAGTGACCCGAAGCTTCTAGAACCTCTCATATCCTTTGAATGCAAGGTTCCAAACGAGTTCGTGAGCAATGTCACAGCGATAGTGCAGAAGAGACGTGGCAAGATCTTGGACATGATAAACGAGGAAGAAATGATCGTTGTCAAGGCTGAAATGCCCGTGGCCGAATCATTCGGACTCGCAGAAGAACTGCGATCATCAACGCAGGGCAGAGCATTCTGGGCTACTCAGTTTAGCAGATGGGCTATTGTTCCGGAGCAGTTGCAGGGTGAAATCATAAAGCAGATACGTGAGCGCAGAGGTTTGTCACCGGCTTCGCCGAAAGCAGAAGAGTTCTTCGAAGAAGCATAGCTTGAGGATCAGAATCGAAAAGATTCTTCTTCTATCCTCCTCTTCTTTCTAGGAAGAATTAAATTCATTCTGAACAGTATGTCCAGTCAACATGCTCTTGGTGCTGAATAATGTTCGACTTGATGGTCGTCATTTTTGTGATTGCACTAGTTTTTGGGATTGGCTTAGGCTATGTGTGGCGAGAAAGGAAGCGCGTTAACCTTGGCAGGGTCACTTTTGCAGCCATTATCGCGCTAATTTTCCTCATGGGTTTCAACATCGGCTCTGACAATGTTCTACTGGCTTCCATTCCAACAGTTGGTGTCAACGCTCTCGTCATTGTTTCTTTAACCATTTTCTTCAGTCTTGTTTTCGTGAAGATGGTTAGGAAAATGGTGAAGCTTGAATGATAAAGTACATCTTGGCTGCGCTTGCCTGTGGAATAATCGTAGGCTATTCAAACAGCAAGCTTGGTGACGTTTTTCCTAACCGTTTCGTGTCGTATTACTTGTTCAATGCCTGTCTTATTTTTCTGTTGTTCGCTATGGGCTTTGCTCTGGGTGCAGACAAAGAAGCTGCAGTCAAGATAAGAAAGGCTGGCTTGAAGATCTTGGTTCTTCCCTTGACCATTGCCTTGGGAAGCATCGTAGGCGGAATTGTCAGCGGACTAGTCTTGCGCATTGACCTGTTTGCTTCAGCCGCTGTGTCTGCCGGTTACGGCTGGTACACCCTGGCTGGTCCACTGATGGGGCAGATGTTTGGGCCAGAATGGAGCGCATTAGGCTTTATGGTCAATTTCTTGAGAGAATTGCTGACGATAATCACCGTATCCGTGCTGGTCAGAGTTGACAAGTACGCGCCAATAGCGTTGGGAGGCGCCACAACCATGGACACGACGCTTCCCGTCATAGTACGTTATTGCGGGACAGACGCGCTGATGACAGCTTTCACAAGTGGTTTCACACTGAGCCTTATGGCACCTCTCACGATAATCACAATAGCCTCATTCAGATAAGCGCCTACACTGTGACAGCCTCGGAACTGTCTTAATGCGGCCAAGATATGAAATCAATTGCTTTAGCGCGCAATTTGGACGCAAAAGGAAATATCTGTGGGGACGCAGTTCATCTAGGTGTTTGCCTTGGCAGTGAGAGATGCTGAACGTGTTCAGAGACCAAAGCTTCCAAAGAAGAAATTGCTGAGAAAACGTAAGATGCGAAGGGCCTATGGGTGATGTGCGTTTGAAAGAGGCCAAGTTTTGTCCAAAATGTGGGTCAACAGATGTTTTCTGGGCTTCTGGGCTTCCTCAGTTTTGGTCTTTATGGGAATGCAGAAAGTGTGGTTTTCGTGGAGCGCTGATTCTTGAGGATGGCAAGCTGGCTGCAAAGCTGCGGAGTGAATGGAAAAACAAGGAAACCTGAAAGAACTGGGGACCGGAGAGAGGTAGACTGGTCACATAGTGTGTTCCAAATCCTTTTATGCGTATTTCACAATACCAATCGATAGGTGCGGAGAATGGTAGATCATACGATTGTGCACTTCGAGATTCCTGCTGACGACGTGGAGAAGCTCAAGAAATTCTACAGTAAGCTCTTCGGGTGGAAGATTGAAAAAATGGCTGGCCCAATGGAATATTGGAGCATTCAAACTGTGCCCGTTGACAAGAAAGGAATGCCTGTACGAGCGGGTGTCAATGGAGGACTTATGAAGAGGCAGAATCCAGAACATAAACCGGCTAACTACGTTTCAGTTGAGTCTGTGGACGAATATGCAAAGAAGATCACGGCTTTAGGTGGCAAGGTTATTGCTCCAAAGACGGAGGTTCCTGGGGTAGGTTGGTGGGCTCTGGCCTTGGACCCTGAAGGCAATCAGTTTGCTATCTTGCAGCCAATGAACGGTTGAGCAGGAAGAATCGCCCTTTTTTCTTCAAGTCGCGCAACCAAGTATTCATCCATTTGTTCGCGTCACTTGGCTTCAATCTTAGTAAAACCCTCGAAAACCACTTAGAACAACTAATGAATCAATTCCCACAAGTGTCTCCTGAAAGCAACAGTGAGAAATGTTTCTGGTGCGGTCGCCGGGATTTGAACCCGGGATCACAAGCTTGGAGGGCTTGTGTCCTAAACCAGACTAGACGACGACCGCTCAGACTTTGGGAACTACATTACTAGTGTCAGCTAGATAAAATTTCTTTTCGGTGCGCTTGTATTCACTGTGGCTTCTCACTGGGTTTGAACAGTTTCTTCTCGTATTTTGGCTTGGGCCTGAAGCTGCCATGGTACGTGGGCATTGACGTTCTCTGCCGTTCCAGGTTCTTGATTCGCGCATAAAGCTTTGATACTTTGGTCTTAGACGGAATCTTGGGCTTCAGAGGCCTGACGTGGACGGGTGTAAACGCTTTGTCAAGTTGAGTAACTCTCGCCTTTCTGCCTGTGCTTGCTGTTTTGACGTCTCTGACTTTCTTGAAGACTACGTAGCCTTCCTTCAAATGCATTTCCTGGACTTCCCAGCCTGCTTCCAACCAGGCTTTGGCATGCAACCGCGTAGGCGCATTATCCCACCATTTCTCGCTCTTGTATGCTTCTATCGGCAGGTTGTCTCCAATGATCCCGTCGATCCTGGCGAAACCGAGCTTTACCGTGTCAGTGAAGCTTCCTCTGAACTTCAGATAACGTGTTAGTCCATCATACTTGGAAACGCTTCTGGGTGAAACTGTCCTTCTGGCACAGTTGAGACACAGCATTCTGGTCGAATCACCTGTTGCCACGTCCGGTACCATGCAGTCTCTGCAATAGAGCTTGCCGCAGCGTTGGCACTTTCTGAGATAGTTATACCGTAGGACTCTGTTGCAGATGCCGCACTTGTCTTTCAAGTGTTCAAACCACTAAGTCAGGTGCCGTGTCTGTCCTTATTATGTTTGCGAAGCATCCCTCTAACGGGCTGAGACTGATTTGTGATAATCCGTCATCCCATGGTCGGGGCTAATCAACCCTTAACCACAGCCAACGGAACAAACCTAGCAACCTTAGTGGCAATGCCAATCCTGTCACTCACTTCAGCCACCACGTCCACGTTCTTGTAAGCTGGATCAGCTTCCTCAGCCAAAACCACTGAACTCGCGGCTCTAACATAGATACCACGCTGTTCCAAGGCTCTCTTGATGTCTGCGCCCCAATAGTTACGTTTAGCAGCCGTCCTGCTCATCATCCTGCCTGCGCCGTGAGCTGTTGACCCGAAACTGATTTGCATGGCTTTCTCGGTGCCCACCAGAAGCCATGAACTCGTTCCCATGCTTCCAGGAATAAGTACCGGCTGCCCCGCAGAACTGTAATCGCGTGGGATCTCAGGGTTTCCAGGCGGAAATGCTCTAGTTGCTCCCTTTCTGTGGACCCAAACCTTCTTCTGTTCACCGTCGACTTCATGAGTCTCTATCTTGGCAATGTTGTGGGCCACATCGTAAACCAGTTTGAGCCCGAACCGTTCTGGATCTTCCTTGAAAACCTGCTTGAAACTCTGTCTTACCCAGTGCATTATGGCTTGGCGGTTCGCGAAAGCATAGTTGACCGCGCACGCCATTGCCTGATAATAGTCTTCGGCTTCCTTGCTCTTTCCCGGTGCGCATGCAAGCTCGCGGTCTGGTAGGTCTATTTTGTATTTTCCGACAGCTCTTTCCATGACCCGCAAGTAGTCGGAGCAGATTTGGTGGCCGAAGCCTCGGGAGCCGCAGTGAATCATTGCGGTGACTTGTCCCTCATGGTCAATCCCAAAGGTTTTGGCGGTTTTAGTGTCGAGGATTTTGTCTACTTTTTGGATTTCCAAGAAATGGTTGCCTGAACCCAGCGTACCAACCTGCTGCAAACCCCTGCTTTTCGCCGTTGCTGAAACCTTGTTTGGGTTCGCGTTCTTCATGCAGCCGAGTTCCTCACAATGCTCTGCGTCATCGCGCCACCCGAGTCCCCGATCGATCACCCAACTGACTCCTTCCGTAGCTATTCTTTCCAAGTCTCCAAGCGTGACTTTGAGGTCATTTCTACGGCTTCCTAGCCCGCATGGAACATTCTCAAAAATCGTGTTTGCCAACTGAACAAGCTTCGGTCTAACGTCCTGTTCTGAGAAGTTAGTCGTGAGCAAGCGGACGCCGCAGTTTATGTCGTAGCCAACCCCGCCTGGGCTGATCACACCTTCATCATAATCAGTTGCGGCTACGCCTCCGATTGGAAAGCCGTAGCCTTCGTGGCCATCGGGCAAGGTTATCGCGTACTTGTAGATGCCCGGCAAATGGGTGACGTTGGAACATTGTTCAAGAGTTCTGTCTGTCTGCATCTTACTCAACAGGTTCTTGTCCGCAAGAACCAAACCGGTAACGCGCATACCCGGCCTGTACTTCGGAATACGCCAGGAATAGTCGTCCAGTTTCTCAAGTGGAACTCTTTCGGTTGGGGTACGGCCTTCATCTTCGCCCATTTGGTTCACCTACAGACAAGATGCATGGCAAAAATATAAAGGATTTTGGCGTCCGCACCAAGACTCAAGAGTTACGGAACGACGCCGAACTTCTCGACAAAGTCAACAATGCCATGTACGCTGTTGCCCAGCACAGTCTCGCCCAAAACAGGATGGGCCTTAACGTAGTCCAAGGCCCGTTGAAGAGCGATATCACTTTCGACTATTCGCTTGCTTATTGTTTCCAGATCTTCTTTGTTATCTATTCCCTTTTTCGCAATCGTTGCCCACAGCCTAAGTTGCCGCATATAAACCTGCAGTTTTTCCGTTGCGCCAGACGCCTTTCCAAAATGGCTGTAGAGCAAGCCCGCAGCCTTCAAGTCGACAAGCTTGCTTATGGATTCTAGGGCAAGATCCAGCCGAAGTGGCGGCGGTGTAGTTGGAACGATCACGCCGATCTTGTTTAGGTAGATGCCAGCGGCGTCACCTGGAAAGACGCTCTTGCTGAGTGTTTCATAGTAGCTTTGGTGGTGTGAAGAATGCCCAAGAGTCTCTACGACTCTTAATCTTGTGTCATTTCCAAGGTCAAGGGTCATTCCGTCATTTGCTGCTATGATTCTGTCCTTAGGCACAGGTTGTGGCTCACCATAGAGTTCAGTTATCTTTCCGAGGACAAGCTTCGACTGTTCCCACAGTTTTTCGGGATGAGCCAGATGAGGCGCGCCCCGTGGATGGACCACAACTTTCGCGTTAGGCAAATACTTGAGCAAGGTTCCAACGCCTCCAGCATGGTCCAAGTGTATGTGTGAAACAGCAACGTAGGCCACATCGTCTGGTTTGATTTTCAGATATGCTAGACCAGAAAGCAGGTTTGGTACCGAGGAAGCTGGGCCAGTCTCAACCATTGCTACGCGTTCGCCCTTCAAAACGTAGCTGGCGATAAAGTTCCTCATTCCCGCGGTTTCAGCATCAATCAAGTAGATGTTGTCTTCGACCTTTGTAACACTCATTAGCGCTTCACATCAGAGTTTTCAAGCTCTTCAAGCCAAATGCTAGAATCGCTAGCAGCTGGTTTAAGGGTTTCTTGGCGAGCGTTTTAGACCTGATAATTACATTCTTTTGATGTGAAGACTTCATACTCTTGCAGATTCACATTGAACAATCGATTCAGACACGAATACCACTCGAAGAACCAGTGCTCTCAAGCCACACTACATCACTTTGCATAAGAAAAGGCTCAGCACGTCTTAGGCGGGCTTGGGTTCTTGGATATATAGATCCCATTGGGTGTCGTTTGACGAGACCACCACTCGCATGACGAACGTGCCAGTAATGGACACGGCCAAGAACCCCTGCGTGGAGTTCGTGTCCAGATAGCTAGTGACTGCAACCTCGTCGGAGTACACGCCAGCGTCGTTCTTCATGTAGACTGCAAGGACGAACGCGGGGTCTTCCTGACTGATCTTCCAAGCCACGCGCCACACGTTATCAATGGGGAATGGTGCGATGTCTTGGGTTCCCCTATTTGAAAATGTGCCAACTGTCTGCCAGGTAATAGGTTTTGCAGAGATGGCTTCGTAGGCTACCGCGGCTGCGACGATGATAATTATTGACAGTGCGAGGGCAACCTGATGCTTCTTCTTCATTGAATCTTTCTCCTACGGTTACAGGTACGCGTTGAAATAAGAGTCATTTGGTAGTACACGTTTGGACGCGCGCTAAATAACGTTTCTAATTCGCTAGAATTAGGATTCTGCTTAGATGTCAAGAATAAACTTCAAAGTAACATGCTCTGGTTTTATGGTTATTTCCATTCGGTGATATGTTACGGCCTTTACGCCTACCTTTTGCACGTGCCTTGTGGAGTCAAATCTCTCTCCCCAAATCCGTGCTCTCAAACTGAAACCCTTTGCAGTTTTGTCAACGTTAACCTTGAACTTGGAAAACATCATTCCCTCAACATCAAACTTCACAAGCAAGGCTTCCAACCAATTGTAGAGAAGAGCATAATCATCCGGAGCTTCAACTTCAACATGATCCTCAATGGATGGAATCACCTTTCTGGCGTCAGTCATGACCTCAAACATCGCATATGCGGCATTCTCAAAAGCCTCTGCTAAGTCTCTGCCATAAGCGGCAACGTACGCATCAGCAGTGTGTTCAAGAAATTCAAAGCCCTTTTTGTCATCCATGAACCATTCCAACTTTCCAGAAAATGCCCACGTCTCTTAACCACTCTGTTGATACATAAAGGTTTAATGCAAATCGTTGCGTCGTGTAAACCTGTCTTGAAGGTTGATAAGGCATGGTTGAGAAGGCATCTGTAACGATTGTGATCTACTGCCTGTTGGCGCTGGCGATAATGACAAGCGGATACTTTTCTCCGGCAGGAACCGAACTCATCGTCTATTTTCCGATTGCGCTATCAATTCTGCTTTTGATCCCAGTCTATGTGTGGCAAGGAAGCTATCGCCGAAAGACTGAACTGTCAAAAGGGCTCTTTGGAAAAGACAAAGACGCCGTGATCTCCCAAGTTTTTGTGCTCTTCGCGTTAGCCATGTCGGTTCGGATTCCATCTGTGCTGCTGTTTGGGGAACCGTACGAAAAAACACCATTGATCTATCTTCTTGTCCTAACGATGCTTCTCTTGGAGAAAACCGATCTTACAGCTTTCGGCTTCAAAACCAAGAACCTGGGAAAATCATTGTTCTATGGCTTCGCGTTTTTTGCTCTGTTGAATGGTTTGGCTTCAGCAATCCACTACGTCTCAATCTACGCCTTTACAAATCAAATGCCTATTCAGTCCTTTGACCTCGTTCTTTCTCTGCTATCGATGCCTTTCATGACTCTCTGCGTAGGCATCAGCGAAGAGGGACTTTTCAGAGGTTACATACAGACGCATCTCCAGAGGTTCTTTTCGTCTAAGCGAGCGATCTTCATCCAAGCGGCACTTTTTGGAGTCTGGCATTTCGTGTGGAATCTTTATCCATTCAGTCCATTCGATATGGCCATGTACGTGGCTACGACGTTTTTAGTCGGTTTGCTTTTCGGCTACTTCTACAGCAAAACCAAGAATCTGATCCCATTGATCTTTGCCCATGGACTCTGGAACAGTGTACCACCATCAATAATACAGAGTGAAGCTGCACAGAGCTTCGTCTCAGCATTGGGCTTATCTAGTCAAGTGTTGATGTCGTTTTTGCCATTTGTGCTGTCTGCGTTGGTTACAGTCATCTTCATAAAGTACTATGTGAAAGAAAACTGACGGCAAACCTTGCTGTCTCAGCTCGGATCAGTAGTGAGATCTATCAGGTTTTCCATTACAGTTCTTATGAAAGTCGGGCACTTCTCTTCAAACACTTTTGCTGATCGGGCCATTTTCAAGCCGTTAGGGTTTGAAAGCTCGTAGCCAATGAGATCTTTGCAGAAAGCGCTCCCATGTTTGTTTTCAAATTCCATGTAGAGCTTTCTGGAAAGCTCGTAGGCCTTCAGCCGCTTTTCAAGCGAGGGTTCGTCTGTGCCGCATTTTATTCCGATTGCCATCACTCCACCGGCCAGAGCTCCGCAGACAGAGCCACATCGTCCTATTCCTCCGCCGAAGCCTGTTGCAATTCTCGGAATCAGCTTGCTTTTGCCGTTCCAATGCTTGAAAATCGTTAGCAAGACGCTTTGAGCACAGTTGTAACCTTGACGAAAAGTCTCCACAGCTTTTTCGCATAGTATTTCCTTCTGGCTCATTCCCTGAAGCCCCATGGAAAGAAAAAGGATGTTTAGAACTGTTTCGGGATTTTCTGAATGATGGCGACCAACAGTTTCACGGCGTTCTCTACATCTTCGAGGTTGAGCAGTGAAGTGGGGCTGTGAATATATCGTGTTGGAATGGAGATGACCCCGCTTGGCACTCCATCTCTCGTCAGCAGTATGCGTGCTGCATCTGTTGAGCCTGCGAGGCCAGTTTCAAGTTGGTAAGGAATCTTGTTTTCCTCAGCCGCGTCGATCATCAGTCGGAGAACCTTTCGCGGAACAATCATTCCACCGTCTGCGACTGTTAGGGATGGGCCTTTCCGCATTTTTATGGGGGCGTCAGTTTCTTTCACTTCAGGCGTGTCTCCAGATATTGTGACGTCGAGTGCGATGCCGAAGTCTGGGTATATGCCGAAGGCCGACGTGGCTGCTCCTCGCAAGCCAACTTCCTCCTGCACTGTGCCTACTGCGTATATTGTGCATTCCGTCTTTTTCAGGCGTTTTAAGGCTTCAATCATTATTACGCAGCCTATTCTATCGTCAAAGGCCTTGCCGATTACAACGTTCTCTTTGATTTTCGCGAACTTCACGTCAAAGCAAATGGTGTCTCCGACTCTTACGCCCATTTCCTTGGCTTCTTCTTGGCTGGTTGCTCCGATGTCTATGAATAGTTTGTCATACGGGATGACTCTTTTTCGTTCTTCTTCTTTCTGGATGTGCGGTGGCTTTGATCCTATTATTCCGTGTAAGGGCCCTTTTTCTGTGAAGACTAGGACCTTTTGGGCTAGGAGTATGCGGTCATCTATGCCGCCGACTTTCGCGAAGTGCAGGAAGCCTTCTTTGGTGATCGTTTTAACGAGTAAACCGATCTCGTCCATGTGAGCGGCGAGCATCACTTTAGGCGCGTTCTTCTCTCCCTTTTTTGTCCCGATGACGTTTCCAAGTTTGTCTTCTTTGACTTCGTCAACGTATGGTTTGAGAAATCTCTTCATCAGGCTTGCGACTTCGTCTTCTCTTCCCGTCACGCCGTAAACGTTTGAAAGTTTCTCTAGGGTTTCGGTGATTGTCATGTCAAGTTCCTCTCAAAGACTATTTGGAATCACTGGATTCTGTATTAAACGATTTTGGTTTCAAATAGGGCTTAGGTGCGTGCTCTGGAAAGTAAAGCTGGGTTTGCTGAAGTTTTTTATCAAGCTTGCTGTATTGATGAATGTGGTTCGATGCGGAGAAGTCTTCAACTGAGTTTAGCCGCTGTTTTTGCTGCGCTGCATGCTACGCTGTACCTTGTCTCTTTCGGATTATGGAGGAACTGGGGAATCTATCTGGAGGCTCTGGAGGGAATCATTTTGGGTCCAAAGATCGGTTTTCTGGCAGCGCTTCTGGGCGGCTCCATAGCTAGAGTGATTAAGCCGGATCCTCTCTTTTGGATGTTCGGGATAGTGGCTGAGCCAGTCAGTGTTCTAGTAGCAGGACTGTTATCCAAAGCCAAATGGAAGCCAGCGCTGTTAGTGTATGCTGCAATGCTGCTAGCTTACTTTGCCCACCCATATGGAAGAGCCCTTCCATTCTGGACAATAATGGATGTTCTGTTTGCTCTGGCAGTCATCTACCCTGCCGCGAGACTGAGCAAATACCTGTTCAAGACTGAAGCAAAGCGCCTGCTACCTATTGCATTGGCATTGGTCTCATTCGTTTGCATAGCAACGGACTCGCTGGTGAGAGTTTTCCTCTTAATCCCATGCGGCTTGTATACCACTTTCTTCAGCAGTTTTGAGGTTCTCTCCGCAGTGTTTGTTGGGGCAGCTTTCGATTCTTATATCGAAGACGTCATTGTCGTGGTCGTATCATTAGTTGTTGGTGTACCTTTGCTCATCGGTATACTGAAACTGAAGGTTCTGAACAAGTAATAAGGCAAGAGCGCTCTTTTGTGCATATGTTCTTTGGAATCTGAGGGTTATGAGAGTTATGACAATTCTTAAACGTTCTTAAGCCCTAGTACTTGAAGAGGAGCAGCTTTGCCAAAAAACCAGTTTGAGAAAGTCTTCATCTTCTTGGATACTGACAAGCATGCGAGTGCCTTCGACATACTCACAACCATAGACCTTCTTCCAAAGATCTCGGTCCTGAAGTACGAAAACGTCACCGCGGAAGATGCAGAGAAGATCGTCCGCGACGCCATGTTCCCAAGAGGGCCTGAAGGGGCTAAACACACGAAGATATTCATCAACGGACAAGACTTTGAGCAAGCCAAGAAAATCTTGGCCAGAGTGCAGAAATCGATGTTTCCGCCCTTTGAGCTCGCCGTGATAATCGATCCTAGAGGAGCCTATACGACGGCTTCGGCTGCTGTGGCGAAAACCTTTGAGCTTCTGTCAAGGAGAAACTTGGGAAGCCTCGACGGTAAAACAGTCAGCGTTTTGGCTGGAACTGGACCAGTTGGGCAAACTGCTGCGTTACTCTATGCGTCCGAGAAAGCTAATGTGACCGTTACGTCTCGATCGCTCCAAAAGGCCTCTGCACAGGCTGCAATGGTGAATGAAGAGGTGAAAGCAAACAGGGTAAAGGGTGTTGAGGCCAAGACGCCTGAGGAAGTTGGCAAGGCCATAGAAGGGTCAGAGGTCATTCTTTCCGCCGGGGCAGCAGGCACGCAGTTACTTCCCCTGACCGTGCTGAAAGAATTTGGGAAGAAATGCAGAGTAGTGGTTGACATCAACGCTATTCCACCCTTGGGTGTCGAAGGGTTAGGCGTAGATGCAGACGGGGAACAGATCACTTCCAGCATTTTTGGTGTGGGTGCGTTGGTCGTGGGGAAGCTAAAGAACAGAGTCGAAGCTGAATTAATACTCAGGACCGCTGAGGAATCGAAAGGAATATTCGATTACAGAACAGCTTACGAGATAGCCAAGAAGCTTGTACTTGAGAAGAAAAAAGAGCAAAATCCCAGCAAGACTGAAACGCCAAAACATTGGCTCCCCTAATTAGTCCGCGTTCTGACAGTTTTTGCGATTTCTTGAGCGCCGCTTTCAATTCCCTCTTAAGGGATTATTAGCTTGAATCACTTCTGGTAATTTGCCAGAAGTTGCAAGCCCGGAAGTGTCAATAGGTGTGTTGGGTTTATCGTTGTGGCAACCCGAGCCTCTCCGACGGGGAAAAGGCGTTTGAAGAAGGGCGGAACCCGGTTGAAGAGGATAGATTTTAGCTATTTTGCCGTCTTCAAGACCCCAAACGTTAGACGATGGAGACTTACAACAGTGTTGTATCTCACGTTCTTTATGAGGCTGGATTGGTTCTTCATCATATTTCGAAACCCATTGTTGCGTCATCCCAAACGCTTCCACAATCTCTTTCTGTGTCCCCTCTTTTCCACTCGCTTGAAGCAACTTCGTCTAATTCGCGCGCGCGATTATTGAAGCGAGCTTATGCTGAGGAATAGAAAGTTTGTCGTTTTGCCTTCAGTTCCTGAAGTCCAGATCATGTTCTAATCATTAGAGAGGGAACCGCTGTGAATGTCATGGACACACTACACCTATAAGGCTCAGTAGGAGAGTGACTTTCAAGCCATACGATCGACTTCAACAAGCGAACCTGCAAAACAGATATGAACAAGCTCTTCAAATCTGTTTGTGATCCTTATGAATCGAAAGTTTCTGTTTGTGACGATCGTGGCGTCTTGGATATGTATTTCCGCTTTAGTGTCTTGCTACCGAACAGGGGCGGCAGTGAATTACTCTGCGAGGAACATTAACACTGGAATTGTTTATCAGACAATCCAATCCGCAATAGACGATTCCCAAACCCTAGTTGGCCACACGATCTACGTGAAAGAAGGTACCTATTTCGAACACGTCACAGTTCACAAGTCCCTATCTCTAGTGGGTGAACAAAGGTTGACGACCATAATCAACGGATCAGGATCGATAGTTTTCCACGTGACTGCAAACAAGGTTGCAATCAAAAACTTCACTGTCCTGAGCGGTTACATGGGCGTTTTTCTTGATCACGTTAATGACTCAAGCATCACAGAAAATGTTATGGTGGGAAACGATCAGTTTGCCGTTTATGCATACTACTCTAAAAACTGCACTATAGAAAGCAACAACGTTGCTAACACAACTGGCAGCGGCATCTTGGTGACAAACTCGCAGGATTTCGCTGTTTGTGATAATGACGTGTATGGCAGTGGCCAGTACGGTATCAACGCTAACGCTTCTGTTAATGGGCTTATCAGACGGAATTTTTCGCACAGCAATTTTTTTGATGGAATAGGTCTAGGAATGAGTTCTTGCTTCTGCAATATCTCTGAGAATACAATGGCTGATAACAGGTTTTTCGGGTTATGGCTTGATTACGGCTCTGAAAACAACACGGTTTGTCAAAACGATTTCATTAATAATGGGAAAGATGTGGTGACCGTCGGCCTGAACGATTGGGATAATGGCTTTGAAGGAAATTACTGGAGTAAATACAGTGGATATGATTCCACCTATGATGGGATCGGGGATGCCCCATATGAGATAACGTATCCAAGCGGAGTAACTGGACCAAAACAATTCGACCGTTATCCGTTGATGGGGCTTTTTTCGAGTTTTGACGCTTACAGAGAACGTCGAATTGATGTAATTTCGAACTCGACGATAACTCGTTTTATGTTTGTCAAATCAAACACCACGTTTTCCCTGCGCTTTTCCCATGAAACAGCAAATCAAACATTCGAGTTCTGCAGAATCCGTGTTCCCTACACGCTTATGGCTGAACCATACACGACTTTTGCTGACGGGGATATATCTCGCGCTGAACTTGCGTTGCACGACGACGGAGCAAGTAGATGGCTCTACTTTTCCTATAATGTGTCACTAAATGAATTGACAATTGAAGGAACCAAGCCAGTGGACATTGATCCGCCTATGATTCTTGTCATATCTCCAAGCAGCCAAACGTTTGCAGCTGACTCTGTTTCATTGGTGTTTGCTCTTGATGAAGAAGCATCTTGGGTTGGGTACAGCTTGGACGGCAGGAGCAACGTAACCATTCCTGGCAACACGACTTTGTCAAACTTGTATAACGGAACACATTTTGTGTTGGTCTATGCGAATGATACTGTTGGCAACATGGGATACTCTGAAACAGTCTACTTCGTAGCCACTGTAGAAGGCGGCTTGCCCATTACAAGCTTGATTATTGGTGTTGCAGGAGTTGCATCTATAATCGTTGTGGCAACCTTCTACTATCGCAGAACTAGGAAAGCGAAAAAAAGCATTGAAAAGGAAGTCAAGGCTTCTTAATCGATTTTGGTTCGTTAGGTTTGGCGGTGTCTCGTATGACTATTCTTCCTTTTCTTTGATCTTAATCTCCTTGATAATTAGAGTGTTTTCCTTTCCTCCAATGACTCTGAATGACTCTTTGAGTTCCTCTTTGTGCGGGAATTTTGGCAAGAGCACTCGCAGATGGATTCTTGAGACATTTTTGAGACAGTGACAAAATGCGGAAGCGGCTTTACTGATGAAGATCTAATGAAGCTGCCTATACTAGTGAATCAACATAAGATAACGGATAGGCACCCGCGTGTGCAGTCGCTGATTGATGCTGAAGTGTGGTTTGAGTCCGTCGTTGTGTTGGAGATACTTGGCGCTGCGATAACTCTCAGTCCTATCCATGCATGTGCCGTGGACATAATTCGCAAGGGAAGCGGCTTGGCATTACGCTTTCCACGATTTACTGGAAACATCAGAATCGACAAATCAGCCGAGGATGCTACGACTTCGCAGGAAATAGTTGAAATGTACAATGGGCAACTCAAGAAGATTATACAGCAGTAATGCCATCGCGTTTTCTTGATGCAGGTTTAGAAGACAAAAAAGGAGGAAGGGAGGGTTATGGTGGGCAATTCATTGCGATTGTGTTCTCGCTCAATTGGATTTCTGTGGTATCCATGCGAAGTAGCATCGTGTTATATTGTGGGCTTTCTCCGAAGACGAGTTCTGGCGCTTGATATGATTTGTAGTAAGCAAATACGATTGTTGCTAGGACGCCGTCTGAGTTTGTGGTTGGGCCACTCTTTGCCAGTAGCGTTTGTCCGACCACTAACACATTTCCAGATGTTGCCGTGAGAAACAGTGCTTCTGCGTTTTCGTTTTGATCAGTCTCTTTTAATGAGCTGATAATTGTGTTCTTCTCTTTCTCGATGAGGAAGTCTCCAGGTATTATGTCTATTACTTTCAAGTTTGTGGGGTCAAAGCGTATTCCAGCTTGCCAGCCGTAGACGTCTGAAACACCATTTACGGTTATGGTCGCTGTGTAGTAGCCTAGTGGTTGTGGTTGGGCGATAGGATTCTGGAATAGCATGGCCATGGCGAATCTTGTGGTTAGTGGCAAACCTACGCACACGAGTAGCAAGAGCACTATTGCCTTTCTGTTGAACATTCTTGTGTGTCCAATCATTAGTTTATTCTCCAAATACCTATGGGGATGTGCCTGATTGAAGTAGTACAGTTTATTCTTGATGATCGCGTCTTCAACGCAAAGCTCCTTCAGCCTAATGTCTAAGGTTTTTCGCGGAAGTCCAGTTATTCTTAGCAACTCTGAAAAACTGCGTGCCTTGCTTCGTAGCGCGGAAAGAATGAGGCTGAAGTCCGTTTCTTTGCGGTTTTCAAGGTTTATGGTTGATCCGCATCTTGGGCATCTTACTTGAGGCATTCCTTTATCCCCTAGATAATCTTCGGTCATTTGCGCCCTAATAAACATTAGTGTAAAAGAAACTGCCACGATCTAACGCTCTGTCATGGCTGTTTGAAAAGAGTTTCTATGAAACTTCAGGCTGGAGAGAGCACGTCCATTGAAAAAGAAGCAGATTCTCCTGTAAGCGCGCGCTTCTGAATACTGCACAGCAATCAACTGATACGCGCAGGCGCATATACCTGGCTAGGGCAACCCCGCAAAGGTAACTCGCGCGCGCTCTTGTCAACGGGGCAAGAAAGTCAACATCCTCGACGCGATTGTGCTGGACAACTACTTCAACCAAAAGTGGACTTAAGCCCCCTTTATTCCATTTAACACGAAACTCTAAATTTTGATCGTATTTTGGTCCCGGACTTCGTGTACGATACTCGTCCATAAAGTCGTTCCATGCTGGCCATTTTGCCGCTGTTTCATTTGATACACAAGAGTGTCACTCATTTAAACATAGATAAGAAAAAAATCGGTGAATAGAACAAACTGCCATAATACATATAACCAAATCTGCAGTACTTTTGCGTAGGTCAAAAGGAGGCATATCAGCCAAATTTGAAGGGGGAAGGGGGAGGCAGTGGCAGCAGGTGGCAGAGCGGTGTTGAGTTCAATATGAATGAGGGCCGCGAGCAAATGCAGTTTCCCGTTAAGATTTTCCGTGCTAGGATATTGACCGTTTGGTTACTGGTTTTGGCAGTCCTTACTCTGACGCTGCCTTACAAAGTTCTTGCGGATGTCGCTTGCACAGTGACTCAAGCTCAAGGTGCAACAGTGGTTAAGGTAGACCCGCCCCTAATAGAGTACAACACTAACGCTACAGGCCAACAGTTCACCATCGCCGTGAAAATCGCCGATGTAACAAATCTTTACGGTTTCGACATAAAACTCGGATGGAACACAACATTCCTCGAACATGTAAGCCACTCCGTTCGCGTGCCAAAAGACACATATCCGGACGGCGTTCTATGGAACCCAATAATACCACCAATAGAAGACGAGGTTAACGCATCTGCAGGCACCTACTGGGTCGCCTACGCGTCAAGATGGCCAGCGCCTTCTTTTAACGGCTCTGGCACAGCCTTCACAATAACATTTAAAGTGAAATATCACCCCGCCCAATACACAGCAAACATAACACTTGAGCTATACTCCACAGACCTAGCATTTCCCGACGCCAGCCCCATACCACACACGAGGGAAAACGGAGCAGTAATACTATACGCCCTAGCAACAGTTGCTATTTCTCCAAGCTCACTTGCAGGCCCGCCTGGCTGGATAGGTATCAACAATACGTTCACTGTTAATCTGACCATTTCCGGGGTTACTGATCTTGTCTACTGGCAAGCCGGTTTGTCCTTCAATCCAACAGTGCTGCAATGTGTTGATTTTGTCGAGGGGCCATTTCTACAAGCCGGAGGGGACACGGTCTGGCAGCCTGGGGTCATAGACAATGACGCAGGCCTGATCAGTCCGTACGGTTGCACTCTGACCGCTGAGGGGGAGGGTTCTGGAAACGGAACTCTCGCCTTCTTGACTTTCAAGGTTAGGGCTACAGGAGCCTCGTCCCTGATTTTGGGAAACGTCATCCTTCTTGACTCTGACTACGACAAAATTGAACCCATAACATTGCGGAACGGGTATTTTGAACTGCCCTCTGCTGTGCCAGAGCCGCCAAGCGCCTACTTCTACTATTATCCACGGGTTCCCTATGTTAACGAGATAATAGTGTTCAACGCTTCGGATTCCACTCCAAACGGCGGCAACATCACGAGTTATGAATGGGTTTTTGGTGACAGCACTCAAGGTCAAGGAGTGGTCGTCAACCACACTTACACAGATCCTGGTGAATACAATGTGACGCTCATAGTGACTGATTATGAAAACCTAACTGGCGATTTTTCCGGAATAGTCACTATCCTGCCTTTGCCACTTGGTGCTTCAATTGATGTCTATAGTCAAAGGGGTGGCAATGGCTTGGACAAGCCCAGTGACGCCTTCGCTCCCGATGAATGTGTGATAATAACAGCTTACTACACGTATAACGGGGCTCCAGTGGCTGGTAAGCTAATCACTTTCAACCTATATCTTCCGAATGGAACGAACATATTGAGTCGAGTCATTGAGACAGACGACAATGGTCTGGCTTTCACGTCCTTCTCAATACAGCAAGAGCCTGTCTTTGGTCTATACAGCCTTAATGCAAGCACGCCGTTTGGAGGCCAGATGGTTTCAGATTCTCTTAGTTTCAGGGTTGGCTGGCTTGTGGAGCTTCTAGATGCAGTTCCGTGCAATAGCCATGGCGTTCCCAAGATCGCGTTTGGGCTGGAAGAGCCGCTGTACTTCACTGTGAAAGTGCAGAACATTCGTTTTCATTCCGCGAAAGCCACGTTGACTGTCACGGTTCTTGGCGAGACTCAGCAACCCATCTTGTTTGCCGCAGGCGAGTATGTTCTTCCACCAAACCAAACGATCCTTCTCTTGAATATGGGTCGTGTCCCAAAAGGTGCACTTGTGGGAACCGCTACAGCCTACGTGAACGCCTTTCAAGGGCTCGGCGGGTCTCCTCCTTATTGCCCAGAAGTGCTGGCTGCACTTGCTATAGTGCGTCCCATTCCAGATGTAGCTCTAGTGGGCGTTACAGCATCTCCTTCGGAGGTTTGCGTTGGGCAATGCGTTATGATTACACTTACTGTCCTTAATGACTGCAATAAACCCCAGAGCTTCAACGTTACAATCTACGCTAACAGTACCGCCATCCAGACCTTGACTATCGTGGACCTCGACCCGTATGTTGAAGCGTGCTTCACTTGCACATGGGATACCTATCCGTTCTCGCCGGCGAACTACTTGATAAGTGCTCAAGCGAGCATTGTCCCCGGCGAAACCGACACTGCTGATAACACGTTTGTTGATGACGTCGTTCGTGTTTTACCGCGTACAAGTCCTGTGCATGATGTAGCAGTGACGGACATTCACCCTCACAAGACCGTGGTGGCCCACGAGCATCTCTTAGTAGTCGATGCCACCATTCAAAATCAAGGCGACTACACCGAAAACTTCAACCTAACCCTTTACGCTAATGCAACAATCATAGACACATTCACAAGCATCACCTTAACAAACGGAAGCTCTGCCATCATCACCTTCACGTGGAACACTTCAAACTACGCTTTTGGCAAATACATCACAAGCGCTTATGCTTGGCCCGTTCCATATGAAACGGACACAATAGACAATACTCTGTCAACATCGGTTACAGTGACAATTCCAGGCGACATCAACGGCGACCAATACGTAAATGCGAAAGACGCAGTCATATTAGGCGGGGCTTTCGGCGCGAAACGTGGAGACCCCCTTTACAGCCCTAACGCGGACATAAACGACGACGAATACGTCAACGCCAAAGACGCAGTCATTCTGGGCACTTACTTTGGCCAACACTGGACTTAGGTCCCATTTTTTCCATTTTTTTTCCCTGACGACAACAAGGTTAGTAATCAACTTCAGATCCGCGGCTGTGTTTTCGATAATCTCTTGGTAATGGCCTAGACTGAATATTAAACTGGAGAAGGAATGTGAGAAGAGAAAAAGTGAGGGACCCACAACGCTCCGGGGATGGGGGAAGGAGAGAAGGGAGAATATAGGAACAATCTGAAAACATATTCCCAGGCATACTGGGTTACTTCCCCCACCGAGTAGAAGAAGGTTATTGTGAATTTAAGACTTTCTATCACGGTTTCCTCACGCATACGATTTGAACGTCACTGTGGCTGCATCATTTGCAAAGACAACGTGCTTTTTCTAGCTGGCCTTGTTATAGGTTCTGACAACAGTGGGATTGCCATATTTATTTATCATTTCAACTTTTCACATGTCTGTCTTGAATTATCTAATAGAGGCAGGGTTCATCATTGATGATGAGGTATTTATTGCGTTGACTCATATGATACTTTGAGATGAGATGTGCCTTTCACATTGGTTCTTTCTCCTTTAATTTGCAAAAGGAACTTTTTTGGACGGCACATCTCGTCCAACTAACATACGCTTTTATTACTTGTTTATTGGGCTGGCGTGTGAAGGTCACTCGAGTATAGCCTCTCTTTTGGCTTTATGTTTTGCTCTCTTGAATGCATTCTTGGACTAGCAAAGACGACACGATTGAAGTGTGGATATAGAGACAGATCTTGTCGGGACTGTGATGAACCTGCATAACACCGCATTCTCCATAGTCTTTGCCTGCCAAAAATGTTGGTCAAGTTGGACTCAAGAGTTGCGGAACCATCCGCGCGCGCCTAGAAGGAGTCTACCTGAGGGGGTTAGCTTACTCTTGCAGCATAAAGGACTGTAAAGTGGTAGACAACAACGTTGGCGTTCTCGTAGAAACTGAGTACAACCTGATCACTAGAAACGTTTTTGCCAACAATAATGGTTCAGGGGTCATGGTTCTTCCGCTTTGTTCTGGCTGTTACCTTTTGAAGAAGAACATCATAAAGCAGAACGAATTTCTGAACAACAGTTATGGTCTATGGCTGGATTACTCTCTGAACACAACGGTCTTTCATAATAATTTTATCGATAATACCTGTCAAATTCACACCTTGGGATCGACAACCACATGGGACGATGGATACCCTTCTGGAGGTAATTACTGAAATGGCAACCACATCGACCTTTTTAGAGGATCAGGTCAGAATCTCAGCGGAAGCGATAGCATAAACGATATAGCTTATGTCATCGACACAAACAATATTGATAAATATCCGCTCGCTGGCCCTTCTACTGCTTTTGAGGCAGGCACTTGGAACAATGTATCATATCACGTGGAATTTGTCAGCAACTCGCCAGTTTCTGACTTCCAATTCGATCCTAGTGAAGGACCTTTTCTAGACTTTAGCCTGACTGGTCAAAACGAGACATCGGCTTTCTGCATCATAAGTCAGAGATGAAGGCTCTTTTCATTTGACAGATAGTGCTAGTTTTCGGTCTATAGGTCTCTCTTCAATACTTCTGATCATTCCTATTGACTTATACGGCGATCGTTGCGTTTGATGCATTTCCACTTTGAGACATGCTGGACAGCTATGCAAATGCCGAAAATGTTGCATTCTATAAGGTTTCTGAGCCTGAGTGTCGCTTTCTTTCAACAAGCTCTGCGAGTCCATCCATTGTTAGCCTATTTTTTCTTATCATTTGATATGGAATTATGAGACTTATTTTGTATAAAAGAGGATGGCACAATACTTATTAGCTAATATTGAACACTATCTTTCCTAGGGAGGAGAGAGGAACAGGTGGAAACGGGCATGCTAGGATTGAAAACAGGGAAGCGCGATAAACTTCGGATTTACTATGACATTCTTGCAGCCCTAGGCGATGTATCACATATTGAAGGTTCCTGTTTGACAAGAGTTGCGCACAGGGCAAATCTGCCTTATGATAGATTTTACGAATATTTGCGTGGGCTTGTTCGACTTGACATGGTTTCCAAAGTGGGAGAAGGAAGATTTTTCGTGACTAGGAAAGGTCTTGAATATGCCAAGGAATTTGAAAGGATGGACGATGTCTTGAGTCGTATGGGGCTTTCTCTCTAGGTTCTCCTACGTTTCATGTTTCATGCTAAACATGGTATAGACCGGGAGAATTTCTGGCTCGTGAATGCTTCCCTAGATTCTGTTTGCTTTTAGCGTTAGTCACTTTCTGTTTTAGACGTAAACCTTTGTGCTTGCGTCAGCATGGTTGCCAGAAGAATCGTACGCTCTCACCATGATCATGTGCCATCCATTCTTAGCTGATTTGGTGTTCCATCGATATACGTAGGGATACTGAGAGTCTGTAGCCATCAGCTTATCATCCGTGTGAAATTCTATATTGCTGATTCCAGACTCATCCCACGCTAAAGCCGTAACATTGATTGTTCCAGAAACGGTTGCGCCGTTCAAAGGTTGGGTAATGCTGACGGTAGGCGGAGCAGTATCCTTGGCTTTATTAGCAACATTAGTGTGCAAGGGGCTTGACGCACCAACATTGCCTGATGAATCATAAGCCTTAGCCACCAACATGTAAACGCCATTTAGGTCGCCAGTCGTATCCCAATAGAACTCGTAAGGCACATCAAAATCAACAGCCAACAGAGTCCCGTTCTTGTAAAGCTCAACCCTCGAAACAGCAGCATTATCACTTGCATCAACAGAAACCGTAACGCCCCCAGAAACAGTATCCCCACTCTTCGGGCAAGTTATCGTAGCGCTGGGCGGAGCAGTATCAGGCGGAGGCGAGGGTGGAGACTCCGATAAACCAGCAGCCATCCTCAAAGCGGCCGAAGCATTCACCCCACCCCAGCCATAATAAACATCATAGCCTGGATCGCTAAGGTCGACAGCCGTAGACTCAGGAATCTGCATGCTAGGAAGAGAGGTTCTGCCTCGTTGTCTAGGCTTTCATCGCTTGGAGAAAGAAGGGAGAAAGGAGTTTCCCTAAAATGTGATTTTGCTCCGCCTAGACGATTGCATTCGATTGTCTATATAGAAGTATTTTACTCACTTGATGTCCATCCAGCTTATATTCCCATTTGATGCACCTCTTTGTCGCTGTTATAACTACTTTTGCCCTAAATGATGGGCTTATTGTGATACGGAATTGATTCTATGGATGTCGTTTGCTCGCAGTGTTGGCTATTTTCTGTTGGAGATGTAGGTCTTTACACAGGCTTCGGAATAGTTGCTGGGGGAGTCACAAGCCTTTGCGGAAATCCTTAGCGGACCTAGTGTTCCAACGATAAGCCAATCAGAACCACAAATGCCAGCTACTTTGGGCTACCACAGACTTTTAGGGTTATGGTAATCATATGTGTTAGTGAGCCAGTGGTTCCTGTGATCGTTACGGTATAAGTGGCCGTAGAGGTGGTTGAACTCACGGTTATTGTAAGCGTGGAGGTTGTAGAGCCGCTTGAAAGCGCTACTGAAGGCGGGGACAGAGTACAGGTCACACTTGCACTTGGACATGAAGCATTCAAGTTTACCGCAGAACTGAGACCATTCAACCATGTGACAGTTATTGTTGAGGTCTTACTGCTCCCCCTCTTGATGCTGAGCGAGCTTGGAGATGCTGACAAGGAGAAATCTCCGGGAGCAGCTCCCTGCGTTGTGGCGTTCGCGGTATTGGAGTAGCCCGAGTTGCCGGCTGCATTGTAGGCGTAGACCCGGTAGTAGTAAGTGGTGGAGGGGCTGAGGCCTGTATCGGAGTAGCCCGTGACGTTGGAGCCCAAAGTGACCAGTGGTAAGAAGTTCATACCATCCGTGGAGCGTTCAATCTTGAAGCCTTCCTCGTTTGCTGCATTATCCATCCAGGCCAGATTGATCTGGCTTGAAGAGACTGCAGTCGCAGTGAGGCTGGATGGCACGGCAGGTGGAGCAGGTGGAGTTGCGAGAACCGTGAGGCTAACTGTGGTCGTACGAGTAAGCGAACCGTTAGTCCCGGTTACGGTCAAACTGTAAGTGCTGGCTACCGTCGTCGAATCAACGTTTACTGTCAGTGTTGACGTTGCTGAACCTCCAGATGGAGGCGTCACTAGAGTAGACGACAAAGTACATTTAGAACCTGTGGGACAGCCTGAAAGAGTCAAGTTTACCGTAGAGTTGAAGCCGTTCAGTGAAGTGACTGTCAAGGTAGAACTGCCAGAACTTCGCGGCTGGATCGTTAGGGAGCTTGGAGATGCTGACAAAGAGAAGTCTGGGGGCGTTGATCCGGCAGCCACTTTTAGAGCTTTGGAAGCGTTAATCCTTCCCCAGCCGTAGTAAACATCGTATCCTGGATCACCGAGGTCCACGGCCGTAGACTCAAGAATCTGCTCAGCCTGCTTTGGGGCTAGAGAGGGATTAGCTGAGAAAATCAAGGCTGCGAGACCCGCTGTTATGGGCGTTGAAAGAGAAGTGCCAGATGCGTAACCATAGGCGTAATCATAGCTGGTAGCTTGCGTCCCAATGATTGTGGTGAAAATTCCGTCTCCAGGTGCTGAAACGTCAACGTAGGGACCGTAACTTGAGAATGATGCCAGTCGATCGCTACTATTGGTCGCGGCCACTGAGATGACGTACGGATTGTCCACGTAATCCTCGTATTTTCCGGTGTTTCCTGCAGCGGCCACAACTAGCCCGCCCTTGTCTACAAAGTATTTTGCGGCGGTTGTGAGGGCGGTGCCGTTGAATATTTGCCAGCTCATGCTGGCCACTTTTGCGCCTTTGTCAGCCGCATATGTAAGACCTTTGGCTAGCAGAGAGTAGGATGAAAATCCAGTTCCTGGATTGTTGACTTTGATTGGTAGAATGCGGGTTTGCCATCCTATTGCGGCAATGCCCAAACTGTTGTTCGTTGCGGCTCCAACGGCTCCTGCAACCATTGTGCCATGACCGCAATCGTCCGTTACGTTTGTGCTGTCGTCGTAGGCGTTGTAGCCTCCAAGTAACTTAGAGCTTAGGTCCGGATGGTTGGGGTCGACGCCGGTGTCGAGGACTGCGACAGTGACGTTGGGTTGTCCAAGAGTGATGTCCCATGCATCAGGAGCTGAGATTTTTTGTAGGTGCCACTGTAGTCCATAATACTTATCGTTTGGGATTGCTGAAATGGATACTTCGAGGTTTTCCTCTACAAAATCGATTATGGGATCGCGTGACAACGCAGATTTGACACGGCGAAGAGCTTCTTTGGGAACTGAAACCACGAGAACATCAATTTGGGGGATTTCGTCTACTATCTCCAGTCCTAATGACGATAGAGTGCTCACTTTGGATTGTTTGCCTGCTCCAGGCTTAAATCTCAGTAACAATTCGCCTTTGCTTGACTCTCCTTGGGTATGGTTTATGGGGAAAAATGTAAGGATTATTGTTAGGGTCAAGATGATTGTGGAGATTGCTCGAAGGCAACTGTGTTTGATCGTATACATCACTGTATATTATTTATTACTACTCAATATTTGAGATGCTGCTGCCTGATAAACCTATCCGTGCACATGTCGAACACAAATACACACATCAAGCCTAAGGTTGTTCTTCTTCGCCGAGTTCCCCGACATGTTCATACACTTCTGAAGTTCTGTCAATGATGTTTAAGATGCGGATTTTATTCGGTGTAGAAAGGGATCTTGGTACATAGGCAAAGAATCGACAGATAGGTATAAATTGAAGTTATACCAAAGTATAACTCGTGGTAAGAATGTTCAAAGAAGGAATGTTCAAAGAAGAAATGAAAATAGGCCCCAAAGGCCAAGTCGTCATTCCAAAAGCCTTTAGGAAATCCTTGGGCTTATACGCAGGAAACAAGGTGATATTCACGTTAACGGAGGATGGGTTGCTGCTAGAGAAGCCGAGAGAAGATGCTGTTGCCGTTTTCAAAGAGATAGCAAGGTCTGGAAAATCGGTCAAGGTTAAACCCCATGAGCACGTTGAACAGCTAGAAGAAAGATACAGATGATATACCTAGACGCGAACGTGTTCCTTAACGCAACACTAAATCAGGAAGACGAAGGAGAAAAAGCTAGAAATCTCATCCGAAAAGTGCAGAAAGTCGAAATAGCAGCGGCAACTTCCGCTCTGAGCTTCGACGAGGTATTCTGGATAGTCAAGAAACACCGAGGCTTCATGAGCGCATTGAGAGCAGCCAAAGCACTTCTGGAAGTCCCCAACCTGACATTCTTAGAAGTCAACGACGAAACACTCTGGTCCGCCTACAACCTAGCCGAAAAATACAAACTCGACCCCAGAGACGCCATTCACATCGCCTGCGCCCTAGACCATGCAATCTTCACAATAATCTCCGAAGACGAACACTTTGACAAGGTTAAAGAGATCAAGAGAATAAGCATACTAGACTTTCAACCCCAAAGACAGAAACCATAAGTATACATAGAAAAACCCCAAACGCCTGGCGTTATTTCTCCAACTTGTGGGATGGTATGATATTGGCGCGCGTGCTGCTAAAGGCAACTACACTCTAAGCGTCTACGCCTGGCCTGTTTATGGCGAAACAGACACTCACGATAATTCATTAGCATATGGTAGCATAATCATAGTCACCGTTTCAGGCGACACTAACGGCGACGGAAACATGGACATCTACGACATAGTAAGACTAACCTCAATATACGGCGCCAAAAGAGGCGAACCAGGCTTCAACCCCAACTGCGACATAGACGGCAACGATGTAATAAACATATACGACGTCGTAATAGCCACATCACGCTACGGCTACAGAGGATCATAAACGCTGCCTTTTTCTCTGCCTTCATTTTGAGACAAAACCTTTAAGAACCCTCGAACTCTGCATTTTTGCTTAGCGTGGCTTGTTCACTTTTTGTTGGAGACATAGATCCTTATGCTTGCCTCGGCCCAGTTGTTGAAGGAGTCATATGCTCTCACCGTGATCGTGTGCCACCCGTCCTTAACACTTCTCGTGTTCCAGCTATATACACAAGGCGTCGTGTAAACTGTGTTTTTCACCTGGTCATCAACGTAAAAACCTATTTTGCTTATTCCGGAATCATCCGTAGCTGACACCGATATGCCCACAAGTCCCTTAACTCTCGTGCCGTTCAACGGATAGTTAATACTAACGGTAGGCGGAATGTTGTCGACAATGTTGGACACATTTACTATTGCAGGGTTCGACTCTCCAGCATTACCTGACGTGTCATAAGCCTCAGCTACTAATGTGTGAGGCCCATTGGAGTCGCTGACGGTGTCCCAGTAGAATTCCCAAGGCGAGGAAGCATCTGTGGCAAATAGCCTTCCGTCCTTGTATAATTCAACTCTTGAGACCGCAACATTGTCGCTCGCATTCACACTGACCGTGATGCCGCCGGAAACTTTTGACCCATCTGGTGGAGAAGCTATCATCGCTGTAGGCGGAGTATCATCCTTGGGCGGTGTGATGCCAGTAGCCGCGCTCAGCGCCCTTGCAGCATCAATCCTACCCCAACCATAGTAGATGTCATAGCCCGGCGTGCCT
>Ga0315277_10000072_pt1 | contig 159139 bp, 118 predicted proteins | sample YL17G05_15_MG_FD_203695 | JGI IMG/M metagenome (GOLD analysis project Ga0315277, IMG submission 203695) | Sediment microbial communities from Yellowstone Lake, YNP, Wyoming, USA - YL17G05_15 | ecosystem: Environmental > Aquatic > Freshwater > Lake > Sediment | place: USA: Wyoming | collected...
TGTCCCGCTAAGCGATTCGGAGTGATGGAATGTCCCAAACGGCTCAACTATCCTCGTCCTCAAAGAAATCGTCGTTTTCTTCTTCGTCATCAGTTTCCTTATCCGAATCTTCGTCAGCGTCCTCCTCTTCCTCCTCTACATCATCGTCGTCTTCTTCCTCTTCGTCATCGGATTCCCATTCATCGTCGTCGATGTTCCTCTTCTTGGGAGGATAAGGCTTCATGTCAAAGAGAGTAACATCATCGGTCTCGCGGATATCATCCTCTTTGACCATTAAGGCCGATGCCGCGATAATATCCCCCTCGTCAAGCTTCATCAGGCGCACGCCTTGCGTGGCGCGACCGATACAGGGAATCCCCTTGACCTTAGAGCGTATCATCTGACCTTGAGCAGAGATAAGTAACAATTCATCTTCCTCCTTCGCCATACGCAAGCTCCTTACTTCTCCTGTTTTGGCGGTTACTCGGGCGCAAATTATACCCGAACCGCCGCGTTTCTGTAGTGTAAAATCCTCTGTTTTTGTACGTTTTCCGTAACCTTTAGCATGCACAATCAGGGCATCCCCTTCCTTGGAAAGGGACATACCAACTACTTTATCGTTTGTTTTGGCGGAAAGTTTGATGCCCCTTACCCCCCGGCTTGTACGGCCTGAGGGCCGGACATCGGTCTCGCTGAAATGTATCGCCTTGCCCTGTTTTGTCACAAGCATAATATCGTCTTTGCCCTCTGTCACCCTTACCCACCGCAGGTCATCGCCCTCATCGAGGGTTATGGCAATTTTACCCGTGGAGGGCATATAGACGTATTCGCTCAACAGGGTCTTCTTGACGACCCCTTTTGCTGTTGCCAACAAAACATAACCTTTAGTGTCGAAATCGTAAACGGGGCACATGGCCTCGACGTTCTCGCCGGGGTCAAGGCTCAACAGGTTGATGATGGGAATACCCCTCGCGTTACGGTCGTAGCGGGGGACACGGTGCGCTTTAAGGCCAAACACTTTGCCACGGTTGGTGAAGAAAAGTATGGTGTGGTGAGTGGTCGTGGCAGCGAGGTGATAGACAACATCGTTGGGTTTCATCCCCATTCCCCTGATGCCCTTGCCGCCGCGTCTCTGAGCCTTGAAAACGGAGGCCGGCGTCTGTTTGACATAGTTGTCGCGGGTGATGCTTACCACAATATTCTTGAGGGGGATAAGCTCCTCTTCTCCCATTACAACCCCTTCCCAATTGATAGTGGTGCGGCGGGCATCGGTATATTTGGTTTTGATATCCTTAAGGTCTTCCTTTATCAGCTTACGCTTCTCTTCATCATCCGCAAGTATCTGCTTCAGCCGCTCGATCGTAACTCCAAGCTGGTCGCGTTCCTGTGCGAGCTTGTCGTATTCAAGGCTTGTCAAGCGCCTTAGCGTAGTGTCGAGGATTGCCTGCGCCTGCAAATCAGTGAAAGCGTACTCGTCCATCAACCGTTTCTTTGCTTCGGCACCATCGTGAGATGAACGGATGAGGGCGATTATCTCGTCGATTATATCAAGGGCTTTAAGAAGTCCTATGACGATATGCAGCCTTGCTTCGGCTTCCTTGAGCTCATACTCCGAGCGGCGCGTGATGACTTCGAGCCTGTGGTCGATATAGGTCTTCAGGCAATCCAGCAGGCTGAATATCCTGGGCTGCATCCCATGGAGCGCAAGCATGTTCACATGGTAGCGCGTGTAGAGAGGAGTGAATTTATAAAGGCGTTTGAGCATATTCTGCGGGTTGATGTCCCGCTTCAGCTCTATGACGATGCGCATACCCGTGCGGTCGCTCTCATCGCGGAGGTCCGCTATCCCCTCTAAACGCCCCGCCTTCACAAGCTCGGCGATTTTTTCAACCAGGGCGGCCTTGTTGACCTGGAACGGTATCTGGTAGATGGCAATTCGCGTCCGCTCCCCCTTCATCGGCTCTATCTCCGCAAGGCCGTAAACATCAAGGGAACCGCGTCCTGTCGTGAAGTAATCCTTAATTCCATCTATCCCGTTAATCGCTGCACCGGTGGGGAAATCGGGACCCTTTATGAACCGCATAAGGTCCTCGATTTTAGCATCGGGTTTGTCAATCAGGTATGTCAAACCATCGCATAACTCGCCCAAATTGTGAGGTGGTATCCTCGTCGCCATACCTACGGCTATTCCATCCGTGCCGTTCATCAGCAGGGATGGGATCCTGGATGGTAGTACTACCGGTTCCTGCCGCTGTTCATCATATGATGGGATATAGCCGACGGTCTGCTTCTCGATGTCGGCGACGAGCTCCTCGCTTATCTTTGACAGCCTGACCTCGGTGTACCTCTGTGCCGCCGGCGGGTCGCCGTCAACTGACCCGAAATTGCCCTGGCCGTCGATTAAGGGATAGCGCATTGTAAAATTCTGGGCTAACCTGACGGTCGTATCGTAGATGGCGGCATCGCCGTGAGGGTGATATTTCTTGTTGACATCCCCAACAACTGCGGCCGACTTGACCCTGGGGCGGTCGGGTAGATAACGTTCCTCCCACATCGAGTAAATTATCCTGCGATGCACCGGCTTCAGGCCATCTCGTACATCGGGTAGCGCACGCCCCTTGATAACTGTCATTGCATAGGTAAGATACGCTTCGCGCATCTCATCCGAGATGGACTCATCGACTACATACCCAACAAGATTCTCATTTTTTTCGTTTTCGTCAGCCAAATCCCCTCCGGAAATAACGGTTTCAACCGTAGCGGTATCTAAGGCTCATCCAAATCAATCTCGGGCAAATCATCACCGGTCTCCTTATCCTCGACCGCCTCAATTTCGAGGAGCACCAGCGGGTCATCGCCCGGGCCCAACAGCTTCGACCTGATGATATAATCGCGGTTACCGAGACGTTTTACCGAGAAACCGAAACTGAAGTAATATTCACGCATGTAATGAACTATCTGGCGGAATGTCTGTCTTGAGATGTGAAAACGCCTGGCATCCTTGCCCCGGATAAAATAGGTGATCTCGGCTTCCAGGCCGCCGGGATGCATCTCAATCCGGTCGCTGTCCCTTTCGAGAGCCAAAGTGATTATCGAATCGAGGATGGCCCGGACCTTTTCCCAGGGCTCGTCCATGAATCGCGCGCGGCTTTCCTCGCTGAACGGATAACCGTCCTGCGGTTTGAGATCGCGGATTTCGATGATGACTTCCTCGCCCAAGGCTAAACGCCCCTCTTTAAGGCGGAATAAGTAGCTTATATTGCCTACGCTCATCACGTGCTGCCCCGTTTCGAAACCCGGCGCTAAGGCAAGTCGCCATAACTCCGCAAACGACGGTATGGGAATTGAAAGCACCCGCCGTTCAGGTTCGCCTTTCTTGGAGAAATAAACAACAATATCATTCTGCTCAGGGACAAACCTTATTGAGCGCATCCCCTCCTCCGCCGCACCGGCGAGGATGGTCTCAACATAGCGTTTAAGCTGGCTTAGCTTGGTCGACTCCTTTTCATTGGGCTTATCCATGGATAAGGTGTCACCTTTATATCCGCAGCATGATTACACTTCTATGAATTCAACAGACCCGGCGTATTTGTTGATGAATTCCTTTCTCGGCTCAACAGCGTCCCCCATAAGCATTGTGAAAGTCTCCTCGACCAGGTCCGCGTCTTCTATTATGACCCGCACAAGTTTCCGCTGGTTGGCGTCAAGCGTTGTTTTCCAAAGGTCCTCGGCGTTCATTTCCCCCAAGCCCTTGAATCGATTAACCTCATATTTCTTCCCCTTCAATTCCTTGCGCAATTCCTTGAGCGCTGCATCATCGCGGGCGTACAGGTTCTCGTCACCGCGCTTAATCCTGTACAACGGCGGCTGAGCGATGTACAAATGCCCCCCCTGGATCAGCTCCAGCATGTGGCGGTAGAAAAATGTCAGTATCAAGGTCATTATGTGGCTTCCGTCAACATCGGCGTCCGTGAGGATGATGATACGTTTATACCTGAGCTTGGTCTTGTCAAAATCATCATTCACACCTGTTCCTATGGCGGTTATGAGGTTGCTTATTTCTTCGTTGGACAGGATTTTATCTATCCGGGCTTTCTCGACATTGATGATCTTGCCTTTCAACGGCAGGATAGCCTGGTGGCGCCGGTCACGGGCTGCTTTCGCGGTGCCGAGGGCCGAATCACCCTCGACAAGAAATATCTCGCATAACTCAGGGTCGCGTTCCGAGCAGTCCATCAGTTTGCCGGGCAGGTAGGTGGTGGCGAGGATGGATTTCCGCCTCGTCATCTCCTTCGCCTTCTTGGCGGCATCCCGCGCCCGCATGGCATCGATACCCTTTGCCACGACACGTTTGGTAATATTCGGATTTTCCTCGAGGAATATCGTCAGTTCATCATATACTGCGCTTTCCACTATGCCCTTGATATCCGAGTTGCCCAATTGTGTTTTTGTCTGCCCCTCGAACTGCGGGTCACGTAGCTTGACGGATACGATCGCGGTCAAACCCTCGCGGACATCATCACCGCTTAGATTGCTGTCCTTTTCCTTGAGGATTTTAATCTTACGTCCCACGTTGTTTATAGCCTGCGTCAGGGCGGACTTGAAGCCGGTAAGGTGGGTGCCGCCCTCGGTCGTGTTGATATTGTTCGCGAATGAAAGGATGCGGTCCTGGTAGCCGATATTGTACTGGAACGCCACCTCAACGACATTCCCTTCCCCTTCCCGGCGCATATAGAACATCTTGGTATGCAGCGGAGCCTGGCCGGTGGCGGTATTAAGGGCTTTGATGTAGGCCATCAACCCCCCCCTGAACAGATATTCTTCGCTCTCACCGGTGCGTTTATCGAGCAGTGTTATGCGAAGTCCTGCGTTGAGATATGCAAGCTCCTTAAGCCTGCGTGCTATGGTTTCGAATTTGAAAACGAGGGTCTCGAATATTTCAGGGTCCGGCTTAAATGTAGTTTTTGTGCCGGTTGATTTTGTCGGTCTTATCTTTTCGGGGGGTTTGACCGCCTTGCCGCGTTCAAAGCGCTGCTTATACAGGTATCCATCGGTCTGGACTTCGACGTCGCACCATTCGGAGAGTGCGTTGACCACGCTTACCCCTACACCATGCAAGCCGCCTGAGACCTTATAACCGCCGTCCGCCGAGAATTTGCCCCCCGCATGAAGCATCGTCATAACTACTTCAAGCGCGCTTTTATCTTCTTCTTTGTGTAAACCGACGGGGATACCGCGACCATTATCCTGAACCGTAACCGTGTCGTCGTCGCCGATTGTTACGTCAATTCGGTCGCAGAAACCGGCCATAGCCTCGTCTATGGAATTGTCCACCACCTCTGCGACGAGATGGTGAAGGCCCTTCTCGCTGGTCGAGCCGATATACATCGCGGGACGGCGTCGCACCGCATCAAGCCCTTTAAGGACTTTAATGCTGTCGGCGTCGTATTTTGACTCGTTCTTCCCCTGGTCCGGAGGCGGCTTAATCTCTTTGCCCCCGTTGGGAATATCTCGGCTCATCGACAATTCCTTTCACCTTCTGATGAAATGCCTTAGAAAGGTTCAATTATACCATTTATTGCGGGTTTCGGCCACATTTTGCCTTATAAATATTAATAAAAAATATTGCATTTTATATCTGTCCACCCGCATGGGAAATTATCTTATCTCCATTCAGCAACCTATGGTCGACTACCGTTAAAAGATTGACTAATCACCTTTGAAGAAGTTCAGGGAACAAGGCAATTTTTAAGGTAAATTTCATGAATCCTAAGACGAGATTTTTATGTGTTCTAACTGGAAAAATCTACGGGAGCCCACCATGAGGCGGGCTCCCGGTGTTGACTATATTCAACGAATCTCAACGTTGCGGATAGGGTTGATAAAGCATCAAGTCAGGTAGAACCGACAGCACTTGCATCGACGCCTCATTGATATCCGTGCTTTTACTGAAATTCTCAATCTCGTTAAGGGTGACTGCACCGCCGGTAAGCCACGTGATGAACAGCTGGGCCACGCGGATATCGTCCGCCCTTATCAAATCATGTTCGCAAACGTAGTTGCTGTTGGCGGCCAAGGCTTTTTCGAGGCAGGTATAAGCATCGGGGAATAGACTCTTAACATAACCGTAGACTGGGAGATTAGGTCCTATCTGAACCGGGTCGGCGTTGACATCGGCGACCATGGTCATCAATGTACCACCCTTGCCAACCCAAGCGTCAGCATCTTTGAAATTGATTACCGCCTTATCGAATTCACCAAGACCCTCATCCCATTCAAAACCGGGGAACATGGGGTTAGTAGCGTGGTTATCCTTGCCACGCTTGACATGTACCCATGCCATGCCGTTGTAAGCCGAGGAGGAGAGGGTGAATTCATCGGATGTGGCCGAAAGCTCACGCGATGTGAGTGAGCGGTTGAAGTAATAAAGGGCTTGCTGGAAGTCCTTCTGCTTGTAGGAGTCCCAGCCCAACTGCAGCCATGGGTTGTCAAGCTTCACATTGCCAAGGTCAATTACCCCCGGGGTACTGAAGAAGAGCTCCTGGGCGTAACCGAGGTTGCGGCCGATGGACTGGTTAAGGTGCTCGGCCTCGAATGTCAGAACCTGGTTGAGGGGGAGGCTCTGGATGCTGAACTTACCGGCTTCAGGACCGGACGCGGGAGGGTTGAACGTGGGAGCCACGTTGATGCCGGCCTGGTTATACACCCTTATTGTAGTATCGAACCCCCCGAGGGGGTAGCCCTCTTTGTCAACTATAGTGCCGGTTACACCGCCTGAAGACCCGTTGACATTGCCCCCCGGCGGGGGAGTGTTGTCTACCGCGCTGGAGCCGGAGCATGCACCGGCCCATAGCCACGCGGCCATCAACACCACGAGGGCAAGCAGTTTATAGATGTTTAGTTTATACATTATCTAAGATCCTCCGTAGGTCCGGTTTATCATGAATAATTAAAGTTTGTTATCTCGATAGACGTCTGGGCCGATATCTCGCGCGGCAACGTATCATCATCAAGGAAATGCTTCGGCACACCGACTATATCGATAATCAATGTACCGGTACGCCAGCCCAGGTCCTGCATCAAATGCACACGCCCGACATAAGTAGCACTGTCAAGTTTCCCGAACACGATTTCATTGGGGAAATACTTCAGGTCGGTCGTAATGGTTTCATCGATTGTGCCGTTGCCATCATCGTCGAACCCTATGTTATAGCTTATGGGGTAACCGTCGTTTATCAATTGAGGGTTGCCATCATCATCTACGTACCAGGCTACTTGAGGCGGTTCCATAAGCTCGAATTTTGTACGCATTATAAAGATGACATCGCCGTGAAGCACCGGGTTGGTAAACGCCCGGACAATCATATCGTCTTCGAAGGGAGTGAATTGCTCCTGTAAGGAGGCATAGGCGTCCACGAGACCCCAACCGGTTGTGGCATCAATCCCGGGTACACCGACGGCATCGCGGTTTGCCGAATTCTTCAACAGGTCCGTTACCTGGTGAATGCTCAGGAAGGGGTATTGCGACCAGATAAGGGCGACAGTCCCTGATACAAATGGGGCGGCGAATGAGGTGCCCGTTCCAACAGCATAGGGGTCGCCATAGCCGTGAAGCGTGGTGGACAGGATATCTTTACCCGGAGCCACCAAGTAAGCCTGCGTATCGATTGATTTCGTGAGCGAAGGCCTGTTGGATGAAAGCAACAAACCATTGGCTTGGTCAATGGCCCCGACAGCGATGACATCATCATATCCGGCAGGATATGTTGTGCTGATGCCGTCATCGATGGGCTTGCCATAATCACCGGCCGCGGCGACAAGTACGGCGCCTTTCGAAACCGCGTACTGAACCGCGGCAGCTTCGCTCTGAAGCGGCCCGGTCTCATCAGCGCGCTCAAACCCGTAGGACATGTTGATGATAAGCCTTGCGTTGTACGGGTTATTGAAATATGCCGGCTCGCCGTCGAGCGGGTCGGTCATATCCATGGCGTTCAGATATTGGTTCGTGGCGTAAATGATGCCCTGCGCGCTATCGGCGCTTGTACCGTTCCCCTGCGAGTCGAGCATTTTTATTGCAAGCAGGCGGGGGTTCCATCCCACGGACGCGATGCCCGATGTATTGTTGGTAATGGCGCCGCATATACCTGCGACCATTGTGCCATGGCCGTTATCGTCCATCGGGTCGTTAAACCCGTTTCCATTGGGGATAAGGTTGATGCCCTCAATGAATCTGATATTATCCTGTACCTGAGTGGGGTTGAGGTCGTCGTGCTTGTAATCCACCCCCGTGTCGAGGATGGCGATGAGGACATCGTTCACTTCAGGTATCTCAGTATAGGCCGGGTCGCCCGGTTCGATGACCCATGCCTGCGGAGCTTTGATATGCAACAGTCCCCACTGGTCATTGAAGAACTGGTCATCGGGGGTTATCGCCAAATCGAATGCGTGCTCAATGAAAACCGGCTCGCATACTTCGACCACCGGGTCCTTTGCGAGGGTGTTGATATATGAGGCCAAATCAGCCCCGGCGGGAATAGAGACGTTCCGGAAGCCTATTTCCGGCATATACCTGATTTGCTCAAGTTTGTGTTTTTCGAGGAAGGCCGCGACTTGAACATCGCCCAGCGACGGGTTGAGCTTAATCATAAGCTGGTCTGATACGATGTTCCCGCGGTCGCGCTCGACGGTCACTTCCCGCACCAGGGCGTCCGCGGTGATTGTCTTGGCGTTCAAACTTTGCCCGCCTCTCCCGGTAACGGCCTCCTGCTCCGAAGTAGAGCAGCCCGCCGTGAGGAGCAAGCCGAGGAGAATCGCTGCTGTTAATAGTTTTGATAAGAAGTCCAACCTGATCCTCCAGAAAAAAAAATTGTATCAATTCCGTTGGTTATGCAACGGATACGCATTACTATACCGGCTCACAGAGCCGACAATAATTAAGAAAGTATATGGACTGCCACCGCATTTGTCAACCTAAAAGGGCCCTTGTCAAAACTCATTCAACATTACAAGAAGTTACAATAATTTACCACAATTTACAGACATTGTCAAGGGGAGCGAGGTTCATATTTTTGATGAAAATGCGGCCAGTATGGTGAAAAGGCGACTGTTAGAAACCCACCTGGGAGCACACCTGGGAGCGCAGCCATCCTTGGCTGCTTATTTAATAAATCATGCAGGCTGGAAGCCTGCGCTCCCAGGTAAGGGGAAAATAGAATAAGTGAGGAAAATTGATTACGAAATACTTAATAATGCATATACATTTCCCGGCATGAGAATGCCGCACCTGGGAGCGCAGCCATCCTTGGCTGCTTATTTAATAAATCATGCAGGCTGGAAGCCTGCGCTCCCAGGTGGGGGTAAAATGGGATAAATAAGGAAAATTGATTGGGAAATATTTAATAATGCCTGTATATTCCCCGGCTACATGAAATACATTAATCCCCAATCGCATACAAAATATGGCCCGCTTCGACGTAAACCGTGCCGTCGGCGCCGATTGCAGGGGAGCCCGCCTGGTATGGCAATGTAAGGTTGAAAATCTGGTTGCCGTCGGTGTCCCAGCATTGCAAGCCGGGGCCATAGTTTTCACCGTTGCCGCATCCGACATGGATGTGGCCGTCAGCGGAGACAGCCATCATGGCGGTTGTGATAGCTGCAAGCGGCTTCTCCCATACGGTATTGCCATTGGCCGGGTCCATCTTCCTCAATCGATAGCCGGGGTAGATGTCATCCCATCCGCCTGTGGCATATATATACCCATCGGCATCATGCGCCGGGCCGCAGTGGAGGTAGAAATCCCACGGTGCTGACCACCAGAGCTGCTCACCGTCAGGGGCGAATTTGTTGACATCTTCCCCCATGTCGCAAGCAACATAGAAATTATTATCCTCATCCAATGAGCCTGGCCATTTGGTCTCGTAATTGACATAGACAGCAGCCCATAGCGAGTTGCCGGCGCTATCAAACTTCCATAACTCGCCGGCTGAATCAGTGACATATATATTCCCGTCGCTCCCAATACACGGGCAGTGATACAACATATCCGAATATGAATATCCGATAATAGAATGATGCCATCTGTGAGTGCCGTCTGGATTCAAGCACCATACTTTAGCTACCCCACCCATGGGTACGAGCGACTGGAAGTAGAAGGCACCATCAGCGTCGATTTTAACACCGCCGTCGATAAGCTCATATGATGACGCGGGACTTAACTGGTAATACCAATCCTCACTTCCGTCCGATGTGTTGACGCAGTAAATCCGACCCTTATAACTTCCAGCAGCTCCGGCATCACCACCGTAATACACATGCTTCCCGTCGGGTGAAACGGCGGGCTCGCGGGCATAGTAATTGCCGACAGCGGGAAAATGCATCCATTTCTGGGAGCCATCGACGGGCTCGATAGCGACAAGACCCGGGCTTGTGATGGAGCCGTTTGATTTATAAATCCCGCAATAGATTGTCCCGTCCAGCCCTATTGATGGGGCCGAGCATACCGGCTCTTGGTCATATGTCCACTTTATGTTCGTATTCGTGGTTCCATCGAATGCCGAAAGGCATCTGCCTTTTTCATCGCAGCCGAAATATGGCCAAATGGGAGTGGGGTCAAGGATTATGGTGAACGGATTATCGCTGATGTCGTTTATCCCCGGGTGCTTGGCTTCTTTAACCCGTACTTTGGCGTTCGTGGTCGGATCATTTGTCACGCACCATTTGAAGATGCCGCTGTTTTCGATGTTAAGGGAGATAGGATGGACATCGCTTACGAAATCATCCTTTGAATATTCCAACTTCACATTACCCACGCCACCGGTTGAAGTCCACTCGACATCGTGGTATGTCCAGGCATCCCAAATTTCCCCCCCGTTCGGGGCGATTACCTGTATAGTACGGGCAATTGGTGAAACCGGGGCGAAGTGCCGCTGGTAAGCTGCCACTTTCCTGCCGGGAAGTTTCCCCTGGTAGCCGGTGGCCTCGCATTCAACGGTGATGAGGATATCGAGCCATTCCTCAGGAGGAATAACATTATTAATATTAATTGTATATGTGGAATACCCTTCGCCACCTCCCGATGGTGTATCTAAAATGCATGGGGGGAAGCACCCGGGGGATTCTATTCTCAAAACATTCATTTCAGAGTTGTACCAGTCATAGACATCAATGGATAACCACAAATCGCCGCCCTTTAAATTTCCATCGTTGAAGAGGATATTTTCAATCTCAGTAACAACGATATTCCAGGCTTCCGGACGGTTGGCGTTGGGGCTGAAATCATCGGGGGCGGTCCACGGTGCATTTCCCTGCGGGTATTCCCAGCAGGCGTCGATGGCGTAGTTGAAGATAAGGCCGTAACTATCCCATTGTATTTCATACCGCCTGACATTTTTTTGCCCTGCGGAGAAAATGCCGCGTTTAGCGAGGTTGGCAGCGGTGACCGGGTCATCGGGGCCGATGCTGTCGGTGAAATATTTGTAACCGTTTATCGTGGATGCATACTCTGCGGCTTCATCGACGAGGCCGAGCAGGCCGTCCTTGTAGCCGAACATGGTCCCGTCGTGCGGGAATTCACGCGGATTCCACCATCGGGTGTAGCCGTCGGCGTTTACGAGCCTCGTTTCGCTGGGTTTGGGGAGACGTATTTCACTACCCTGGAATCCGAACAGGCTGCCGTCGGTTATGACGACACCGCAGACATCGAAGCCGGTGAATTCGGTAAGCCCAAGGAACGGGTGGCGCAGACCTATGTACGCGATAACCTTGTTGCCTTCGAATGTGACGCTTTCCAATGTAAGGTTCACTAAAAGGGGCGGTTCGAGAAAGACGAGTGCGTTAAGGTGCATATCTCCGGTGCGAAGGGGCTCGTATTCAAGGGCGTTATTCTCGGGGTCTATGGTGAATTTATAAAATCCAAAGCATTGGTGGGAGTCTGATTGCTGTGTTATGCGTGGCGTTGATATTCCCTTTTCGCCTGTCGCGGCGGGGTCGGTGACGCCCGATGATGAGCAGGATGAGAGGGCGATCAACGCGAGGATAGCTAATATGCCTAATAGTAATGACCGTCTAAACATCTGGTCATACCTCCTGGAAAATATCTTGTGGCTTATCCCAATATTTTAGATGATATTACATATCAAATCATTAGGGGAAGTGGGAGGTCAGGGAATGGAGGGTAGGGGGCATGCAGGCGAGAAGCCTGCCCTGCCGGGATTGGGAGTTGTTTTTAAGTGACCATGAAGAAGTAGCGACCCTGCTGGGAGCGCAGCCATCCTGGCTGCTTATTTAAATAAATCATGCAGCCCCGTCTCGCCTGCATGATAATGGTCAAAAATCATAAATTCTTCTAACGCGGCGGATATTTTTGAACATTTATAAGCGGGAAACGTCCAAGAAAATGCGTGCGCCTCCTATAGCAGGGAAGGTAACTTCCGCAGGGTTTGGCGTTAGGGAATGATGGATATAGTTCGAAAGGCCGTCCAAGACGGCCTTTCAACGTAAGTGGGTTGCCTCATGCAGGCTGGAAGCCTGCGCTCCCAGGAGAGATAAATTTTCAACAAGAAAAAACTTGTTTCTGGGTGGCACCCTTTTGTCTTCAAAAGGGTGGTTAATGGGAAGCAATTTCACGATATACATTTAGCTTTCATCCTAATATGCTAAAATCTCCCATGCATATGCCGCGTGGAAAGAAGAAATTGAAGGCAGGCAAATCGCTGCCGCAGTCTCCATCCCCTAAAATCAAACCGGAGGATTGGCGGGCGCACGACCCCCAAATCACGGAGGACTTGTGGCTGATACCCCAGCGGGATAAGAGCGGGGAGCATATCGGCGACTACCACGGCAATTTCGTCCCGCAAATCGCCAACCGGCTCGTACTGCGTTTCACGGAAGCGGGGGATGTGGTGCTCGACGGCTTCGCAGGCTCCGGTACGACACTCATCGAATGCAGGCGGTTGGGACGTCACGCGTTGGGATTCGAATTATCCCCCGACATCTGCAGGTTAGCCGAAGGGCGTTCGGGAAAAGAACCGAATTCGTTTGGTGTCCATACGGAAGTGCAATGCGCTGATTCTTCATCAAACAAAGCAGCGGCTTCGTGCCATAGATTCCTAAAACGATTGGATAGTGAATATTTCGACTTGCTGATATTGCATCCCCCATATTCAGACATCATCTCCTTCTCCCATGATAAGCACGATTTGAGCCGGCTTGGCGACCCCGATGAATTTGCGGATGGATTTATGTCGGTTTACAGCAACCTGCTGCCATTTTTGAAGGACGGCGGCTTCATCGGGGTTGTGATAGGGGATAAATATGACGAGGGGGAAGTAATCCCGTTGGGCTCAATTTTGCTGCAGCGTATTTTGGCCAAGGGCGGAGTAAGGCTGAAAGGGTTCATCGTGAAGGATATTCAGCATAACCGGGCGAAGCGTAACCTTGACCACCTCTGGCGCTACCGTGCGCTTAAGGGCGATTTTTTCATTTTCAAGCATGAATATGTGCTGGTATTTCAGAAGAGGAAGTCGGCATTTTTCGGGAACAAGTGATGGCGTACAAAGGCAAGGCAATAATGTTCGATATGGACGGGGTGCTCTACCGCGGCACATCGCATCTGCCCCACGCGGCGGAAGCGGTGGAGTGGGCGCGGGGGCGGGGCATTAGTGTCGGGTTCATCACGAACAACTCAACACGGTCAGCGAAGACATATTGCGAGAGGCTTGCGGGATTCGGCATAAGGGCGGAAGTGTCGGAGATGATGACATCGGCCATGGCGACGACGGAATATATCAGGACGAATTACGGCGAAGGCGGCACGGCGTTTGTCATCGGGCTTGAGGGTATAACTGAAACCCTCACCGATATAGGCATCGAGGTGCTTATGGTCGATGATAACCGCAAGTGTAATTATGTCGTCGTGGGAATGTCGACGGATTTCAACTACCAGCAGTTGTCGCGCGCGCAACAGGAGATACTTGTCAACAAAGCCATTTTTATCGGCACGAACAACGACCGCACTTTTCCCTGGAATGACGGCACTGTGCGGCCGGGCGGCGGTACGATGATCGCAGCGGTTGTGGCCTGCACCGATGCTACGCCGATAATCATCGGCAAGCCGAATACATATATGATTGAGCTGATGGCGAAAAGCTATGGGCTGAAACCATCCGATTGCCTCGCGGTGGGGGACAGGATTGATACGGATATCGTCATGGGCAACCGGTTCGGGGCGCATACGCTGCTCGTGCTTACAGGTATCTCGAGGAGGGAAGATGTCGCGAAGGCGTCGGGGGATAGTGTGCCGGAATTTATTATCGATGATTTAAACGGGTTCGAGAAGGTAGTGGAGCGGTTGTGGGGGAAGTAGGGGCGACCCGGTGGGTCGCCTGGGCGCACGCTGTACGACTCCGTTTAAGTTGTTTAACAATAAAAATAAATATGGGTATCGCACATCTATCACCCGCGCAGCGGGTGCGGCGTATGCCGTGATGTGCGATTGGCAGGTGCCTAATGAAATATATAACCTTATTAATTATTTCCATCTTAATCCTCGGCTGGATACCCACGGTCACCGCCGCGCAGATTGAGGATATCCCCGGTGAACCCAAGGAGCAGCGGGTCGAGCGGCTATTTTTTTATATAAGCCGGTGGAGCAGGAAATATGAGGAATTGAGCGGCCCGGCAATAAGGGAACTGCGCTCAATGGGCGTGGATGCGGTCGCGATGCTCATGCACCATCTCGAATCGGATGACGTACGCGAACGCGTGATGATGGAGAATCTTATCAACGGCATCGGGGTCGATTGCACGCCGTATCTTGTCGAGGCGTTGTCATACCCAAGCGCCGTGGGGCGCTCGCGCGCGGCGACATTTCTCGGTAGCGTCGGCGACGCGCGGGCTGTGCAGCCGCTTGCTGACCTGCTTGCGAAGGAGAGTGATTGGACGGCTATATCATCGGCGATTGCGGGTCTGGGCCAACTTGCATCGCGGGGGTTTCATGTGCCGAGCGAGCCGGTTGCGCCGTTTGCGAAGCATGAGATGGAGCCGATACGTCGCGCGGCGGTTGTCGCGTTCGGCTATATAGGCGATGCGCAGACGATACCGTTGCTTATTGAAGCATTTAACGATGAATTATTCTCGGTGCGCTACCCTGCGGCGCAGGCGTTGGCATCATTCGGCGATGCCGCCATCGAGCCATTGGCGGGGCTGCTGAGGGACGGCGATACAATGCGGCAGGCGCTGGCCTGTTATGCATTGGGGCTAAGCAGGAGCGGGAAGGCATATGATTATCTTGTAACCGCCCTCTCTTCCCCTGAGCCTGTGGTACGGGCGCATGCGGTTGAAGGGTTGAGGAATTTGGGTGATAAGAGAATACGCTCGACTTTATATAAGATGAGGTTCAACGAACTCGACTTCGCTGTGTTGGGTGAAATTGAACAGGCATTGGCGAGTTTGTGAACAGGAAATCATCGAACCGGCTCCCATGTGCGGGTGCCATAATCACCGTTCGCACCCCAGGCGTTTATACCATATCCGGGCCTGAAAGCTCTTAGCACCTGGTCTTCGCGAATAGCGAAGGTTGACAGGTAGCCTGGGGGCCTTGTAATACGCGGGAACGCTACTGCAGTGAAAGTGCAACCATAGCCATCACCCTCTGCGGCCAGACGTAATGGGTTAAATGCCGCTGTCCATACGGAATAACCTTCAATAATATTTCCCCCTGAGTATCCACGGGCAATATATTCCGTCTCGACAAGATTCTCCCAGGAACCATAATAATGGTCGTTATTGGTATATTGGTATGCGAGCTCAGTTTCGCCATAGGCTCGTAGTGTGGACTTCGCGCGAGATTCCAAGGTCCTATTATGTTTGACGGGATGCCCCGGCCCATAGCAGGCTATCGAAATAAATGCCGCGAATATTGATATAAATGATACAATCAGGATTGCATCAGTTATGTGGTTTTTATTGAATATAGTTTTCATTTTTGCCCACTCCCAATATGGAAGGGCGAAGCATTTCGAAGACGAAATGCTTCGCCCCTACAATACGCAACAGATACAAGAACAGCTATGATAGCGGCGAAAGAAAGGCGTAGCATGGGGTCCCCAAGGCGCATCCTTGTGACAAAGCCCTTCATATCACACCTCCCTCGTTGGATGACATAATTGAAAGTCCTACCGTGAATTAATATACCTTAAAATCGGGGTTTGCGGTAGGGTGAAGCTGAAGAGAAAGTCACCGGCAAAGGGGGATGCCGCGCTACATAATTTGAGGAATTCAGCATATAATGGTGGCTGGCCTTATAAGGATGGTAACCCATGAAATGGGATTCATGGGCTACATTTATCTTATGAAATGGTATTCGTGGGCTACGTTTCTTTTATGAAATGGTATTCGTGGGTTACATTTGTTTTATAATTATGGAATCATGGGTTACTTGTTATGTATAGGACGGATGGTTCTGTAGGTTACATGAGGGTAGAGAATGATGCTGGATGATAATGCGATAATAGAAACCCAGGATCTGACTAAACGTTTTGGCGACCTTACGGCGGTCGATAAACTGGCCATAACGGTTCAGGCGGGTGAGATATTCGGCCTGCTCGGCCCTAACGGCGCGGGTAAGAGCACGGTTATCAAGATGCTCACAACGCTACTGCCGCCGACTTCCGGAAGCGCATATGTTGCCGGGTTGGATGTCACGCGCAAATCCGCTGCAGTGCGTGGCCTTATCGGCTATGTCCCCCAGCTTATCTCGGCGGACAGCATGCTTAGCGGCTACGAGAACCTTCTCATATTCGCCAAGCTGTACAGCATCCCCAAAGCCAAACGTGAAAAGTTAGTGCGCGGTGCGCTGGAGTTCATGGGGTTGACAGACGCGGCGAATAATATCGTGCGCAAATATTCGGGCGGGATGATACGCCGCTTGGAGATTGCGCAATCGATGCTGCATCGCCCGCGCATTCTCTTCCTCGATGAGCCGACCATCGGGCTCGACCCGTCGGCGCGGCATGTCGTGTGGGACCACGTCACGCGATTACGTAGGGAGAATGGGACAACGATATTTATGACCACGCATCTCATGGATGAGGCGGACGCCGTATGCAACCGTATTGCGATAATGCATCGCGGCAAGGTGGTTGCCCTGGGTTCGCCTGCGGCGCTTAAGGCATCCATCGGGCGCGAAGGCGCAACATTGGACGATGTTTTCATCCATTATGCCGGTGACTCGATGGAGTCGGGAGGGAGTTATCGTGAAACCTCAAGAATACGACGTATCTCGCGCCGGATGGGTTAACCCGTTTGTCGTGATTGCCGGTTTCATAAGCAAAACGGTGGTCATCATCGAGTTGGAGATACGCAAGCTGCATCACGACCCGACGGAGTTGATTATGCGCGCGGTGCAGCCTGCGTTATGGCTGTTGGTATTCGGGCAGGTGATGAGCAACAGGTTCCGTATCAGCGGGAATGTCAATTACAAGGACTTCATAGCTCCCGGAATTCTGGCGCAAAGCGTGTTGTTTATCGCAATATTCTATGGCATATCAATTATCTGGGAGCGCGACTTGGGCATCGTGCACAAATTTCTTGTCACCCCGACGCCGCGCGCCGCGCTGGTCCTGGGAAAAGCGCTGTCCGCAGGAGTACGTGGATTGTCACAAGTATTGATAATATATTGCTTATCACTGATTGTCGGGGTCAAAATCAATTGGCACCCGCTCGCTCTTATTGGTGTTATAACCATCGTGATATTGGGGGCGTCATTTTTCTCAACATTATCGTTGGTTATAGCGTGCCTGGTGAAGACACGGGAGCGGTTCATGGGTATTGGGCAGGTTATAACCATGCCGTTATTTTTCGCGAGCAATGCGATTTACCCTATTGACATAATGCCCACATGGCTGAAGGTTATCGCGAGGGGTAATCCGCTGACCTACGAGGTGGACGCCCTGCGAAGTATGATGTTGGTCGGCGTACCAACCGTATATGGATTCGCGCTGGACTTTGGTGTGTTGCTTTTAGCGACGGTGATTTTGGTCGCGCTGGGCAGCAAGCTGTACCCGAATGTTGTCACATAATATTGAGGATGGTAACCCACGAAATGGGATTCGAGGGTTACATTTTTTTGGATAATGGGATTCGAGGGTTACATTTTTTTGGATAATGGGATTCGAGGGTTACATTTATTTGGATAATGGGATTCGAGGGTTACATTTATTTGGATAAAATCGCACTGGGATGTCCAATTGTTCATGTTGTATATTTGTACAATTACCTCGCAACTAACTTCTTCCGAAATATCAATATACCTAACGTAATAAAACCAATACCCCATAAAATAACAACCAACAACAATCCAAGTTGTTCAGTTAAGGGTTTCTGGAACCAGAATATACCCTGGAAGCCTTTCATAGCCCAGTAAACCGGTGTGAATTTACCGACTGTTTGCATCCAGGTGGGCATGAACATTGAGGGGAACATAGCGCCGCCCATGCTTGCCAATACCAGGATGAATAATGTGCTGAGCCCTCCTGCCGACCGTGCGGTGGTTGCGAGGGATGCCAAGAATAACCCGACACCTGATGCCATCAATGCCGTGGCGAGTATGAACACAAGGAGATGAATCGGATCGCGTATAATATTCAACTTGAACATAAACATGCCGGCGATAAAAAGGAATATAAGCTGGATTGAGCCTGTAGCGATAATATTCATTGTCTTTCCGACTAATATGGTGCTTATGCTGAGCGGGCTAATAAGCAACCTTTTGAGCGTTCCGTTATCGCGCTCCTCCAAGAGGGTGGTCGCCGCATGGGTAAGGGTGAAGAATGCGAACATGACCGCCATACCAGCGACGGCGTGGCTGTAACCGGGGTTGTCTATATTAAGGCCTGCGACTTCTTCATTCACGATGCCCAATTGTTCCGCTTGTTCTTCTGATATGCCCATCATGCCATTCCCATTTTTCCCATCGCCGCTGTCCTTTTTGCCGCCCTCTTCTTCACCGCCGGAAAACATGGAGCCTATATCATTCCAACCTTCCTCAATGTATTTCCTCGCGAAATCCATTGTTGATTCGGGGTAGCCCTTTTTTTCGAACCAGCTTTCGAGCTTGGATAGGACCAGCCCCTTGCCCTTGATGTTCATCGATAAACCGATGAGGGTCTGGTAGATGATTTTCGCCTGGACTGCTTGCCCGGGGTCGTTGATGAAGCGTATCTTGCTGCCTTTCTTACCTTCCGTGAAACCTTTCTCGATGACTATGAGCGCGGGGAGGTACCCTTTCTCGACCTGTTCTTTTTCTTTGACAAGATTTTCCTCAGTCGGTTCGATTATTTCGGCATTGAGGATATCGAGCCCCGAAAGGTCTTCGGTCAATTTATGCGTTTCGGGAGTGTTATCAAAATCGCATATGGCAACCTGAAGCGGGGGTATGTCCCCCTTGGTCATTCCACCGATTGCAAAGCCTATTGCCGCGCTCACAACAACCGGAACAATGAATGTCAGCATAAGCGCGAGCTTGTCGCGAATGAACAGCTTCCAGTCCTTGACGAAAATAAGCCACGCTCCGCTTATCAATCCCGGAGCTCCCTTCCTGTGAGTTTGAGAAATACCGTCTCGAGGTTCGGCTCATGTATATGAAGGCTCTTGGGTGTCATCCCCATATCTATGAAATCTTTTATGAACGCGGGGACATCCTTGTGGATGCCGGGCCCGGTGAACCTTATGCCTCCATCTTCGTGTATGGGGGAGAGTTTCGCGTATTTATCCAGCATGGGCTTGAGGACATCCGCTGCGATATCCCCCAATTCGATTATCACCACATCTTCCCCTCTGACCATTTCGATAAGCTCATCCTTGGTGCCTTCCGCGATAATCCTGCCGTGGTCGATTATCGCCACGCGATGGCATAGCCGCTCAACTTCCTCCATGTAGTGTGATGTATAAACGATCGTGCGTCCTTGCGCTGATAAGCCCTCGATGAATTCATATATGAAATTTCTGCTCTGGGGGTCTATGCCGACCGTCGGTTCATCCATCAGGACAATAGGGGGGTCGTGCGCGATGGAGCATGCGATATTGAGGCGGCGTTTCATTCCGCCGGAATACCGCTTGACCTGCTCATCAGCCCGTTCTTTCAAGCCGAGAAGGTCTATGAGTTCGCTTGTCTTTTTGCTTAATTTTGCCTTATCTATACCGTAAAGCCCACCGAAGAACAGGATATTCTCCCGTGCCGACAGGTCTTCATAAAGGCTGGCTTCCTGCGGCACAACACCGAGCATGCGTCTTACACCGGAAGGATTCTTCGCCGCATCAATTCCGCCGACAGTGATTTCGCCCGCATCAGCCGGCAAATAAGTGCTGATGATGCTCATCGCGGTTGTCTTACCGGCGCCGTTAGGCCCTAAAAAACCGTAGCATCGCCCTGAAGGTATATTTAGATCAATGCCGTCAAGGGCGATGGTGTCGCCGTAACTTTTCCTGAGTCCTTTTATGGCAATTTCAATTTTGCCGCTGGTAGTATTCATTTTGCTGCACTCTCTGTTAACAAAGCAAGTTTCAATTATAACATGAGTCGATCCAACTGTAGGGACGGGGCTTGCCGGGTGTGTCTTTTTAGCGATTAATGCAGGGTAAGTTTGATACTGAGCCCGGCGTTGCAATGTGGTGCTGTAATAAGACCACCCCCCCTTTAGTCCCCCCCGCAAGCGGGGGGGAGATGAAGAAGGGGCATCACGTTATTCTCTATTACGAGTAGGATAAAGGGGAGCCTATAGCAATTTCCCCTTTCACGACAAGGATAAATACGGGGCCTGCAGTTATCTCCCCCCCGCTTGCGGGGGGGATTAAGGGGGGGCTCTTACTTGGAAGCAGCCCCCCTGTGCTAAAATATCAGTTCAACCGACTGGAGGTCCGCGAATGCCAAGGGATATTAAGCCGGTTTACTTCGAGGACGGGGTTGTGAAGATGGTCGACCAGACGCTGCTTCCCGGCCAATGGAAGGAGCGGGAATATTCCACCCACGAAAATGTGGCGCGTGCCATAGAAACGATGGTTGTACGCGGCGCACCTGCCATAGGTGTCGCGGCCGGATATGGCGTCGCACTGGGCGCTCAGGAATATGCCAACCTTAAGCCGAAGGAGTTCGGGGAAAAGATGGATGGAGTATTGGCAAGGTTGGCGCGGACGCGTCCCACTGCGGTAAACCTTTTCTGGGCGATAGAAAGGATGCGCAAGGTTATTGAAGATAACAAGGGGAAGTCAGGCATTGAAGTGGCGAAGATCCTACTCGCTGAAGCGGAGAGAATACGCGACGAAGATGTGGCCATCAACAAAGCCATCGGGGAACATGGGCAGGAAATTCTTACCGATGGCATGAATGTCCTCACGCATTGCAACGCGGGGGCGCTTGCTACGGCGGGGTGGGGTACTGCGTTGGGCGTAGTACGGTCGGCGAAGCAGAGGGGGAAGCGGATTCATGTGTGGATAGATGAAACCCGACCCAGGCAGCAGGGGGCAAAGTTGAATACATTGGAGTGCGCTATCGAGGGCATCGATTTCACGCTCATCTGCGACACAATGGCCGGGCAAGTAATGAAAATGGGCAAGGTCGATGTTGTCATCACCGGCGCTGACCGTGTTGCGCGTAACGGCGATGCCGCGAATAAAATTGGGACATATTCATTGGCTATATTGGCGAAACATCACGGCATTCCTTTTTACATCGCCGCCCCGTTAAGCACGATAGATTTCAACGCGGCAAGCGAGAAGGATATACCGATCGAGGAGCGCGACCCAAGCGAGATTTTATGCTGCATCCAGGGGATTGAGCTTATAGGCGGCGTCAAGGTCTACAACCCCTCTTTCGATGTAACCCCGCATGAGCTTATCCTTGGGATTATCACCGAGAAGGGGATTGCGCGGGAGCCATATATTAAGAGCCTCGCGGAGTTGAGGGATAAGGGGTACGGGAAAGGTTAATGTATATATATAATATTAACTTTTGATCACCCACATCCTCGCGGATGAGCCTTCGCCAAGGCTACGGCTCACAGGCTCGGCTGTGGGCGGCACCCGGTCGGAATGCCGGTTTGAAAACCGGCGCACCCAGTGTACCCGGTGCTTGCCTTGTGTGCCGAATTCACATCACTCCCTTCAAATTAACCTTAGAACAATGGATTATAAATGTGGGTATCTTAAACATATTTATAAGGATGGCGGGTCGACTTTGCTGCGCATAATAGCCCGATGTTTATTAGCAATATCAACAGCACTCCCGGTGATTATGATGGGATGCTCCGGCGGCGGCTTGAGCAATACGACACCGGAAGCGCCGCCTTCTTCACCCAACCCGAATGAATCCGCCGCTGTCCCCCCTTTCAACAGTGACGGCGGCAGCGAGAGGATGTTGCTTGGCTTATGGCAGTTTTATTTCGACCCAGCCAGCCTGTCCGTTGAAGCAGTACCATTAAGAAATGCCGACCCGCATTACGATATAACTAAGATGCTGTTGCCGCCCATTTGCGGCAATTGCCTTTCGATCAAGGTCAATTCCTTCTTTCCCATATCCCGGGTCCTTGATGTCGATGTCACGCTTCGCAATCCATACCCGGTTCCGGGGCATGATGTACGCGGGATTCTTTACACCAACGACCAAGGTCACAGGCTGCTTAATCCCGATGCGTGGACGGCGTTGTATGACATCCCCGGCGGCGATCCCATCAACCCGTTCAGGGCATTTGCCAAAAAAGAGGCTAAACGTACATTCGGGACAACGAAAACTTATACTGAGAAATATTACATTTATATTCCAATTCCGGCCCATTATGAGGCAATTACTTATGCCGCTGATGGATGCTGGCTCGGCAATTGCAGCGAACCTTACGCGATAGAGAATTTCGACCAGCTCAACCCGTTGGGGGATTCCATCGGCGCTACGGCAGACCTCGAGGTCTATGTCCATGACTGGCAGAACAACACGAACAAAGTCAGCATCTCCGTCCCTGAAATAACGGGCGAGCAATTAACCCCGTTTGATTATGTCGGCGATGATAAATGGCGGATGACAATCACCGTTAACGTTGATGTCAAGGCCGGGCCGTATGTCGCGACGATTATGGCGTCATCTTCAGATTCGGGCGACATCGCCCTGTACCGTTATGTGACTATCATTATCACGGCGGCTGAGCCGGTAGTTCTTGGAATCGACCCCGATAACGGGCCTGCAAACACTTCTCTGGCGGGTGTGATTGTCTCCGGCCAGCAATTCCAGGGTCCCGGGGCAAGCGTCAAGCTCATCAAGCCCGGCAGCCCCGATATGGAGGCAAGCAATGTCAATGTCGTCGATGGGTCGCAAATCACATGCGATATAACCATACCCATCACCGCCCCGCTCGGAAAGTACAATGTCCAGGTCACCAATGGCAATGGATTATCACATACCGCATATGAGCTTTTCGAGGTTATTTGCCCTGCCCCGATAGTACAGGGTATCCAGCCCGATAATGGGCTTATTGAGACCAAGTTAACGGGTGTCACCATCACGGGGGATAATTTCATCGGCCCTGATAGCACGGTAAAAATGCGGATGTCCGGCCACCCGGATATCAGCGCTACAAATGTGGTTGTCGTGAACGGGCAGACTATCACCTGCGACTTTACTATTACATGCATTGCCGTTTCCGGGATGTATGACATTCAAGTGACCAATGCCTGCAGCAGCTCCGGAACGGGGGCAGGCCTTTTCGAGGTGTCATGCCCCTCACCGATGGTGAATACAATCACCCCGAACAAAGGGGATGTCGGGGGGAAATTGACGGGGGTTGTAATATCGGGGTCGGAATTTCTATGTGATACCGCTTCAATAGAGCTTACGAAAACCGGGGCACCCGATATCCCGGGATTAAATATTGATATCATAAATAAGGGTACGATAATCTGCGATTTTAATATCCCCACCGATGCCCCTATCGGATTATATAATATCAGGATGACAAACGGATGCCAATCAAGCAACACAAAGTCCAGCGCGTTTGAGGTCGTCTGCCCAATGCCGACAACCAATTCCGTTTCGATACCCCATTGTGATGCAGGGGCTGGTTTGACTGGATTATTAATAGATGGAAATAAATTCATGGGCCCTTCGCTCGATGTAATCCTGAAGAGAAAATCCGCGCCGGATATTGCCGCTTCCAATATTATCGTCCTGGATTCGAATACAATCTGTTGCGACTTGGATATCCCTCTTGAGGCGCCGATAGGGCTCTATGACATTGAAATCACTAACGGTTGCGGGACCAAGGGGACAGGTGTCAATCTTTTTGAGGTGACATGCCCCGTCCCGGTCGTTACGTCAATTGTTCCCGATAATTGGGTCATTTACCCGGGCCAGCCGATTAACGATGCGGTTATCATAGGCAGTGGGTTTATCCCCTGCGACGGGGTGACATCGGTTTACATCGACAACGGCGAATACAAGATTTATGCAACGGATATCAAGGTCCTCAGCAATTATTCGCTCACGTGTGATTTTAATATTCAGGGCTACACTTATGAATTCGGGGAATATGACCTGGTTGTCGTAACCCAGCAAATGGGAATTGGAAAGGGCTTATTCGCTATCTATAACAATATTTTATTCCAGCAGAATTTCAGCGCTGGTGATGGGGCGTGCATCGCCACAGGAACGCATGGCGGCTACAATTACTGCGGCATGTGGTGGGATTCATATTACCCGTGGAGCACACCATATCCCACAAAGATGTATTCGGCGTTCATGACCCCTGAGTTTGATGTACCGTCATTTGCCTCTGATGTTCACTTCAGGATGCTTCATTCGATTGACACTGACATCCTCGAAGGCGCGGTCGCAGGCTGGACAAACAATGACGGGGGCACTTTCTGGGGGGATGTTCTGGATGGGGTCAACCACTGGTATTTCGAGGCCGGGCAGGATTACAACGGAGATGATTTCTACAGCCCGATCTACGAGGGGCTGGGTGCTTATATCGGTTGCACGCAAGTCACCGGATGGGCCAACCGTTACTGGTTGGGGAGTTTCGGCAGTGTAGGGGGGACTGTCTGGTCAAAATTTCATTGCACCGGCAGCGCGAACCTGATAGGTATGAGCAACGCCCGTTTCATGGTTGTCTTCCTGTCCGACAGCTATGTCGAACATCACCGCGGGCATGAAATATCGGACCTCATCATTTGGTACGACCCGCCTAAATGACAAATATATTCCGGGGGCGGTCTTAATAGAGAGCAACTTAATGCTTATTGAGGTGGGCTATTCGTACGCCGGAATGGGACTGTCCCTCATGCGGAGACAGCATGAATAAACCAATTTACATAACTCGCGTGGGGACTGTCCCCGTCTCCTAATTGTTATCGATTACAACATCGAATATCTGCCATCCCATGAAACCATTGATCTCGCAGTTGTTGTTGCCATCGAGCGTGTGAGTGATGAAACGTATCCAGAAAATATCCCCTTCCTCAAGGTCAGGCAACATGAATCGCGACCAGTCCTCCTCCTGGTGACCATCCCACCATCCTGAGGAGTTGTATTTCAACCCGCAGTACGGATAAATCTTCTTCCAGTCCGCGCATCCCACCTTTATCTCAGCCCAGCACCTGTCATAGTATTCCTCAATATCAATCTGATGCTGCATCCTCATTGTCAACGGGAGGTTGTAACATCCCGGTTTGATGATTAGCGGCGGGCTTTTGCACCAGGTGAGCGTAATGCCTGACATGTTCCCGTAGCATAATCCCCCGTGACGATTATCCGCCGCGCCCGCAGTAACCCAGTTGATGGTCCAGAAATCGCCCGGGCCATGGTCCCACGCATCAGGTCCGTCAAAAGCCTCATTCATTATTTGGGGCAGGCACGGCGGTTCAGTATTTACCGGGAGGTTTATCTCAAGCATCGTGTAAACATAGTCTTCATAGCGCCAATTGGTTTGCGGGAGAAGATGGCCATACCATGAGCCGCCAAATGTTCGAGAATAGTCAGTTGCGGTAATAAGCAAAGTTATGTCGCCCACCCCTGTCGGTGTCACAGGAATGTTACTGAATGAAAATATCCCGCTATAAGCGGTTGTACCGAGGGTGTACCCGGTAAGCCCCTGTTTATCAATGCTTCCACCGGCTGCTTCGAGGGTGACTTCGGTGCTGTCGAGCCCCTGCCAGTCCCATACCTCAACATCAAGGTCGAAATGCCCCCCACCGGTGCATGACCAGAAGTAGGCCGAATTATCCGACACAGAGGCGGTCAGGCAGAATGCCTCCGCGCAATTGGCGTCGCTTATATCGAAATCATCAAGGCCCCATGGCGCGGCGGAACCTGATTCCGGTAGGGAATAGCTTGCAAGCACCGCGTAATTGAACACCAGGAACCCCTGCTTCGAACCATCCCAATCGAGGATATATCGCCGTCTTGCGCTGCTTCCCTCGGAGAAGCGGCCGCGGTTGGCGAGACCGGAGGGGGAGCGGAAGAAGGTGACAATATCATCGTCGGGGCCAAGACCGTTGCAGAAATATTTGTAGCCGAAACGGTTTCCGGTGAAATTGCCTATGTATTGCGGGGTGCCGAGTTCGCCATCGACATAACCGAATGGGACCGATGCGAAATCATGGGGATTCAGACTCGCTGTCCAGCCGTCGGCGTTCGCAACTTCAGGGCCGAACACAATCCCCCTTATATCGAATGCCGTGAATAACCCCGCCACCGGCTGCAGCGGGTGCCACAATCTCACCTCGAGTGTGACGCTATGCTCCACAGGATTAACGATTATCGCACCCGGGTTTATTTCAAGCCCCAACGGATTATTCTGCAACAAGCTTAAAGCGTTTAAAGAAAGAGATGCCGCGCGGCAGGGGATAATGTCCAAATTGCCTGATGATTCATCGATGCATATCTGCCATAAACCCATCAGTACCGTCTCGCCACAGCCCGCTGCATTTTGTTGATCCTGAATTATTTCCGGGGTGGATGTTCCTTCTGTAGCTGGTGATTTACAGCCAAACGGAATGGTTCCTAAAAAGATAATCAGAACAAACGGGTAAAACCATCGACGCATCTTAAGCCTCCATGCCGGGACGCCGCCGAGGGGCTGCCCAAAGTTCCATTAATACTACCACATTTTTTCTAAATAGATTTGATTTATTCCAGGTTATCATTTTGTTGAACGAGTTGCTTTGTGTATCAAACACAACCAAAAAGGCCCGGCGTAGCCGGGCCTTGAAAGCGAATGAGGCGGGGACGGGTTTAATTAGTAACTGCCATCTCGAAGATGGTCCATCCCTCGGCACTGTTGCCAATGCCGTCTAAGGTCCATAAGTCAAACCTTATCCAAATCGTACCGCCGGGGCTGACTAAAGGTGTAAGGTCAGCATTGGAGTCGCGTTGACTGAAGTTTTGCCAATACCCGGCCCAGGAGTCGTAAGGATGATCATAGAAATCCAGCTCGTACCAATTCCATCCATCCAGACTATATTGAACACCTGCGTTATCCCAATAGCCTGGTTCCTGAACTTGAACTAAGTGGTTAAGCCTAAGATTGATGCTCCCGGTCCACCAGGGTGGGATGGTGATGCCATTGGTGCGCCAGGCATACCAGTTGCCGCCAGTCCAGCCATATTCACTGCAAGTCGATTCTCTGACATTTATGGTGCCATTGTCGAACCAGTGGCAATGCCAGTAGGTGGCATCCCTTGACCAGTTCGGGCTTTCACCTTCGGAGGATTCAAAGGATGTATAGTAGATAATCAATGCAACCTTGAAGAGCTCAGCACCGGTCCCCTCATTGCCACAACCGTTCGTGACCACGACATCCCATAAACCAATGGCTGCACCGGTGAGGTCGAAGTCGGCAGTTATTTTGGTGCCGTCGACAAAGTTCACATCAGTACCAATGATGTCGGAGGAACCGCTCTTCGAAAGTTTAGCGGCCAATTGTGTGCCGTCCGCGATTGTCCCGATGATTTCAGCATCATCAAGGAAATCACCAGGCGACCCCATACCGGGGGAGAAACCGGTGACCTTGGTCACAGGGCACGTAACTTCAAAAAGCCCAACACCAGTGCCATCAGTGCCACAACCGTTTGTGACTACGACATCCCAGAAGCCTACCTCAGCACCTGTAAGGTCGAGGTCAGCGGTTATTTTGGTATTGTCCTTAAACGTTATATCTGTGCCGATGATGTCGGAGGATCCCGACTTGGTGAGTTTAGCGGCTAAAGATAGTCCGTCGAGGAATGTCCCAAAGATTTGAACATTGTTCAAAATTTTGCCGGTGTCAGCCTTAACGGGGGTGATACCGGTGACTGGAGGGGACGGGCACCCTTCGCCGACTTCGATGCTGCAAGTGAAGGCGTTGTAGATCTTCTTGCCATACATCGTTTTAGATGGGGGGAGGAGACCCATTAGCCAGCTTTGACCGAAGGTCTTCGTGTCAATAGCCTTGACGAAGATTGTGGCCGGACCAAGCTTCTTAGGGATGACAGCTGGTTTAGCGCAGTTGTATACATAGCTGTATGGTGTGGTTCCAGGACCCACAAATGTCGCGGGGCTTTCAGCAGTAAAACTCAAGTCGGGGGACCAGAAAACCACTGAATTGATGTTACCCTGCCAATCCCAAATCTCGGCATCGATAGAGAATCCCCCACCACCCATACCCCCGAGGTACCAGGTTGAGTTTGAGACTTCCGTAACATTCGCGCAGAAGGCCTCCTGGCTGTTTGCGGTGGTGATGAAGAAGTCGTCGACATCGATCGGCGCTTCACCGATCGGCCAGTCATAGTTGGCGTAGATTGCATAGTTGAACGTGAAGAAAGCGTGGGTTGTACCAGTCCAATTAAGGATATAGTGGCGCCTGTTCTGTGTTGGATTCTCGGTGAACACGCCGCGCCGAGCCAGATTAGCGGGGTCGGACATGAATGTCACAAGATCATCATTCGCACCCAAGCCGTCGCAGAAATATTTGTATCCCGCAAGCCCTTTATAGTGAGCTACAGAGTCTGGGGTCCCCAAAAGGCCATTTTGGTACCCGAACGGTACGCCCTTAAAAAATTCTGGGCTTGGGATGACGGTCAAGCCATCCGCATTGGTCACCTTAGGGCCGAAGACCACGCCGCGGACATCAAAGCCCATAAACGTGGCGTCGGGGATGGGATGAGTGAGGACTACATCGACCTGGATTTCGGGATCCGCAATAGATAAGGTCCCGAAGTCGATTGTCATCCCGGTTAACGCCGGGGGCTCCAAGAACCCGAGGACATTGATGATGTTCTCGCTGGTGCGTAAGTCCGCAACATCGATTTGCCCTGTTGCTTTATCAATAACAACATTCCACAACCCCAAACACGCTGTTGTGCCTCCTTCTGATTCAACAGCCACCTTAATGTCCTCAGCTGGAGTGTAAGGTGTTTCGCCGCCACCCGAGCAGCCCATCGCAATGGCTACTATCATGAAAGCAGCGAAAAGTAAAAACCGGGAATTGTACATCTGAAAACCTCCTATATTTTTTATGTCCACCGCTGACCGCGGATGGTTCCTGACCATACTGTTCTCAGAACTAATTCACTTGTATAACACAGGCCACGTTTACATTCATGAGCCAATCACGCGAATGTTAGTTTATGAGCAATATTTTTTTCTTTCCTATTCACTTTAGATACGATTTTATACTCAATAATAAGTTTTTCCACAATAAAGTTTATTTAATGGGCCTTGGCCTTAATGAGAATGGTTATTATTTCGTCACCGTTAGGGCATGTTCAGTGGATTTATAAATTTGGTAAAAAAAAGCTGATTGTATTCTGGGCGGCGATTAACTGCCACTAATAGGCGTAAGGGGACAAGAGTAGTGAAATCATTCATTTCAGAATATAGGAATGTAAGAGGATTAATATTCAATATAGAAAATATAAAGGTGAGGCCAGATTTGGTGAAAAGCCCCATTAAGGGGATATGTTTTTTGAGACCCCGATAATCTCCTGTATTGCCAATTGCCAAAGGGAAGGGGGCAGGTATTTCCCCCAGCTCTCGTCGGGAAGGCCTTTCTGGGTGTGGTAAAGGAGCGAAAGGATGAAATAACTTGGTTCCTTTGGGCGTGATAAAACCTTCATACCTGCTTCGGCAAGGGTCCTGTCACCTTTGTGTGAATTGCACCGCGGGCATGCGCAAACAAGGTTTTCCCACGAGAACTCGCCTCCCCTGTGCTTGGGCATAAGGTGGTCAACGGTCATATTTGGCGCCGTTGAACCGCAATATTGGCAGATGTACCTGTCGCGGGATAAAACCGCTTTACGCGAAAGCCGTACTCGTACATCCCGCAACCGAATCTTATGGTTGATTCTTATTACTGTCGGAACGGGATACTGGGCGCTCACCGTGCGCAACCCGTTGATTTTCCCTTCAACCACCTCGGCGCGACCGGTGAATACCATTTTTGCCCCCTTTAACGCCGTGCACACATTGAGGGGTGAATAATCACCGTTGAGAACTAAGCAGGATTTCCCTTTTAATCCCATATAGACACCATGCCAAGCTTGGGTTTAACCCTCATAACTTGGTTGCAGGGGATTATACCACAACAAAGATGTTTCCTGAACCGCATGAACCCTTGCTGGACAGTAAAAATTCCAGGCTGAAAGAGCCGCATACCCATCCTGAGACATCGGCTAAATCTGGGATTATTGTCGTTTATAGTGTTTCTTTTAATAGGAAAATAATCCGTTAGGCCGGGGCGGAGATGTAATTTCGAAATACTACATAGTGATAATAATGTTGGGATGTTATAGATGTTTGTTTCGAAAATGGTTCTTAAAAGTACCATTTGAGCATTCTTTGTAGAATGGGAATTTGAGGAGTGGTACGATGGTTATTGCAGATACTCTGAGTGAAAAGATCAGGAATATTCCAACATTACCGGCGATTGTCATCCAGATAATCAAAACTACCAATAACCCTACCTCGTCTGCCAGGGATCTGAACAAGATCATCACGAACGACCAGGCAATCGCCGCCAAGATACTGCAGATGGCGAATTCCTCCTTTTACGGGTTGTCGACCAAGGTGAACAACCTTAACAGGGCTATCACCCTCCTTGGATTCAACACCGTGCGTTCCCTTGCCCTGAGTATCTCAATTGTTGACCATTTCAAGGGGCAATCGTTGAACGACTACTTCAACCGCGGCAAATTCTGGGAACATTCAATGGGTGTCGCGATGTTGAGCAAGATGCTCGCTGAGAAACGAGGCGGCAGGCTTAACCCCGAGGAGGCTTATATCGGCGGGTTGCTCCACGACTTGGGGGTCATCATCCTTGACCAGTTCTTCCAGGACAAATTTTCAAAAATCCTCCAGCTCATTTATGAAACGGACGTAAATTTCCTCGAAGCTGAGTTGCTGGTCATCGGCCAGGACCATGCCGGCTTCGGTGCTGAAATAGCTGCTGCATGGAACTATCCGGAGCTTTTGGTTGCTACGATCGGGAATCACCATAATCCGGAATACAATGGCGATTATACCGAGTACTGCAACGCCATTTACCTTGCGAATTATTTCGAGTATCGCTTCAACGATCCCGGGGCCAGGCGAGTCCCCGAACTCAATCAGAAGATTGTGGGGAGATTCATCTCCGATGATGAGCAGATGGAAATCTTGAAGGTCAAGTTTGAAGCCGAGACGGAACGCAACAGGGAGATACTCAGGCTCTTCCATTAATACCTGGGACTGTTCAAAAACCTATCCTCGTGATATTTCCGGGGCTTTCCCCCCTCGTGTTCTTCTTGCTGAATATTCGCAAATGATGTATCCGGAAGCTTCTCCATGCTTTGGGGTATCGCTATAGCCCTCATGAAGGTTGAAGATATCAGTGAGGATGGAAATGTAAATTCATAACGTTGTAAAACGGATAGTAATATTGCGGAGACATAAATGGTCATGTAAAGAAATGGAAACGGCGCCCTCTCTCAAGCTGCATTTTCCATGACAATATCGCGAGGGGAGATTTGGTGACTGCCATGGAACTGTTAACAGACACAATCAAAAATATCTCGACATTGCCTGCGGTTATTATCCAGATAATCAAAACAACCAATAACCCCGCCTCATCAGCACACGATCTGAATAAGATTATCACGAAAGACCAGGCAATTGCAGCCAAGATACTGCAGATGGCCAATTCGTCATACTATGAGTTGTCCGGTAAGGTGAAGGACCTCGACAGGGCTATCACGCTCCTTGGGTTCAACACCGTGCGGACCCTTGCCCTGAGTATCTCCATCCTTGACCATTTCAAGGGGCGGTCGCAAAGCGGCTATTTCAACCGGGGCCAATTCTGGGAGCACTCAATGGGTGTCGCGATACTGAGCAAGATATTCGCCGAAAAGCGAGGAGGAAGGCTTAATGTCGAGGAGGCATATATCGGCGGGTTGCTGCACGACCTGGGCACCATAATCCTTGACCAGTTCTTCCATGAAAAATTCGCCAAAATCCTTGAACTCGTCTATGAATCCAATATTGATTTTCTTGAAGCTGAGAAGATGGTAATCGGCATTGACCATGCCCAGTTCGGCGCAAAAATAGCCGTCGCCTGGGATTATCCACAAATGCTTGTGAGCATGATTGGGAACCATCATAATCCGGAATATGACGGGGATTTTGTTGACTACTGCCATGCGGTTTACCTTGGCAATGTCTTTGAGTGCCGGTTTAAAAACCGGGGCGGTAAGCGAGCCCGGGAGCTTGATGAGAATATTGCACAGAAATTCTATACCGGTGATGAGCAGATGGAATTCATTGAAGTCCAGTTTGAAGCCGAGATGGAACGGAACAGGGAGATAATCAGACTCTTCCAGGAATAATCGGGGTCTATACCGGAAATTTCTTCTTGTGATATCTACCGGGTCTGGTTTCTCGTGTTATAATTCTTCACTGAATATTCATTGACAATACAATTTAGAACCTTTCAATACAGGGGTTGTGCTTAGCCATCGCAAGTTCCCGAAGGGAAATACAAGTATTTATCAGGCATCCACAAGCTTCGAAACCCCGTTTTTGGTGCCAAAGCGGTTTTTGCAACGATTCCTTCAGCTCGGTTTTTTAATACGGTAAGAAATGCACATTTGAAATACTTGATAGAGATAATAATATGATGAGCCATGAATGGTTAACTCCCAGAGGGAGAGTATTTTCGGCCACATTTCCCGAGGGAATATCCCGAGGAATAATATGGTGGTTATTGTGGAATTGTTAATAAGCAGAATCAGAAATATCTCAACCTTGCCGGCGATAGTTTTCGAGATAATCAAGACCACCAATAACCCGGCCTCTTCAGCAAGGGACCTGAATAACATCGTCACCAAGGACCAGGCAATCGCAGCCAAGCTGCTACAGATGGCTAATTCATCCTATTATGGGTTGTCCACCAAGGTGAAGGACCTCGAAAGGGCTATCGCGCTTCTTGGGTTTAATACCGTGCGGTCCCTTGCCCTGAGTATCTCCATCCTTGACCACTTCAATGGGGTGTCGTCGAGCGAATATTTCAACCATGGCAAATTCTGGGAACACTCAATGGGTGTTGCGGTGCTGAGCAAAATGCTCGCCGAGAAGTGGGGCAAGAAGTTCAACCCCGAGGAAGCGTATATCGGCGGGTTGTTGCACGACCTGGGTATCATCGTCCTTGACCAATTTTCCCATGAAGACTTCGCCAAAATCCTCTTACTCATCTATGAATCCGATATAGATTTCCTTGAAGCCGAGAAGATGGTCATAGGCCATGACCATGCCTACCTCGGTGCGGAATTAGCAGCCTCATGGGACTTTCCGGAACTGCTTATAACCATGATCAGTAAGCATCATAACCCGGAATATAATGGGAATTATACCGACTATTGCCATATGGTTTACCTTGCCAATGTCCTGGATTACATTTTCACTTATTCCGAGGATAAGCGAGTTCCCAAGCTTAATGAGATGGTCCTGCAGAAATTCATCCCCGATGATGAGCAGATGGGAATTCTGAGGGTCAAGTTTGAAACCGAGATGGAAAGTAACAGGGCGATACTTAAACTCTTCCATTAGTGCTTAGCGGTAATCAGAAATTTATTCTTGTGATATTTTCAGGGCCTGCCTTCGTGACCACGATGGTGTCCTCGTAATGTGCGCTTAAACCGCCATCAGCGGTTTTCACCGTCCAGTAATCATCCAAGGTAAGGGTGGCATAACCGAACTGGCAACTCATCACTTCGATAGCCAAAGCCATTCCAGGCAGAATCTCATGCCCTTCGCCTGTCTTGCCGAAATTATGTATGGGGGGGTCTTCATGCAGGAATCTCCCTATGCCGTGGCCATAAAGGTCGCGTACGACATTAAACCCGGCCCCCTCGACCGCCGTTTGAATGGCATGGGAGATATCCCCTATATGGTTTCCGGGGCGGCATTGCTCAATAGAGTCCTGCAAAGCGCGCTTGGTGGCGCCCATGAGTTTTTCGGCCTGGGGCGATGTTTTCCCTATGGCAACGGTTATTGCGGCATCGGAGTAATATTCCCGCCAGATGACCCCGCAATCGATGCTCGCAATATCCCCCTCCACAAGACGCCTTGGGCCGGGTATGCCATGCACAACTTCATCATTTACCGAAATACACAAAGTGGCCGGGTAGGGGCGTTTCCCCCTGACCCCCTTGAAAGCAGGGTATCCGCCGCGCTTAAGTATCTGTTTCTCTGCGAACTCATCGAGTTCAACCGTGGTCACACCCGCCTTGACCTTCGGAACTAAAAGGTTCAGCACATCGTGCAGGATAGCTGCGGAATGCCTCATTTTATTTAATTCATGTTTATGCTTTATTTTTATATTCATGGTTTCCATTGAAACTCGGGTCTCAGCAATAAATCCTGCACCGAATCGGTCGATGAAGAATTATAACACTCTTGACATTGAATAAAATTGGGGACGGGGGAACTTTTTTAGTCTTTCTGGGTACGCCATGCAATGTTTCCCTGAAAAAGTACCCCCGTCCCCAATTTCAAAGTGTTACGAAATCGTGAACCAATCGCGGACATTTGTTATCATATTTATTGCCCCGCCGTTTTGAAACCCCATGAGAGAATATGAGGAGATTAATGTAGGCGTCTTTATATCCTCTAAGAGGTGCCTGAAACGGTACGGCAGTCCTGTGTTATAATCCTGTTTGGAGGCGAGTTTGGCAAGGAGCGAGGGAATAGGTGAAAGGCTCAGGCAGGCGATTCAACGGCTTGGTTTGGAGACCAAACGGGTCGCAGACCTTACCCATGCAAAAATCGAGCTTAATCGTCTGCAAGAGGTATTGAAAGAGCGTGAGGGGGTACTCGGGAAGAGATTATTGCAGTTGAAACGTCGGGGGGCTGTGAAGGATAAGTTTATACTTGAGGCGCTGAAGGAAGAATTCGAGGCCCTGGCGGATTGCGAAAGGCAGATAGAGGCGGCCTTGGCCGATATACATGGACTGGCAGCTATCGAGCCCCCTGCGTGGCTATCGCATGCTGTGTCCAAGGGGAGCGGGGAGGATGAGCCCCCGTCGGCTCTGGATTCCTTCGAAGTAAGTTGATGTATGCGTTAATCTGAGAAGCATTACGGGATGCGCGACTATGAACTTATAGGTGAATTGGGACGCGGGGCATACAGCACCGTATACCGCGCAAGACGCTTGAGGGATAACCTTGTAGTCGCCCTCAAGCAGTTGCGTCTTCCCCCCGGTTTAGATGCGCATGAGGAAGCTTTGCTCCTTGAGCGGTTCAATTCGGAAGCGGAGGCCGCAAGGAATCTGAATCATCCCGGTATCGTATCGATTATTGAGTCCGGGGAAGACGAAGGCACATATTTTATTGCGTTTGAATATATCGAAGGGCATACACTACAGTCTGAACTTGCAGGGAAGCGCCGGTTCAAGCCGAGGGAAATTGCGTCCGTCGGGCGGCAATTGGCGCAGGCGTTGGACTATGCGCATACGCAGGGGGTTATCCATCGCGATATCAAACCCGCCAACATCCTGCTGGCACCTGACGGCAAGGCGTTGATAATGGATTTCGGCGTCGCCAAATTGCTGGGAAGCGACACGCAGGGTGCCGAAGCCGGTGTGGCTTTCGTGGGGACGCCGCAGTATTCAAGCCCTGAGCAGGTTACTGCATCCAATGTCGATGCGCGCACCGATATTTTCAGCCTTGGCGCAGTGCTTTATGAGATGGCCGCCGCCCGCCCGGCTTTTGGCGGGGAAAGCTTAGGGCAGATTATCCACCGCATCACTTCCGTGCAGGCTGAGCCCCTTAAGCGTATCGACCCGACATTTCCCCCGGCATTGGAGAATGTCATTTTCAAGTGTCTCGCCAAGGACCCCGCGTTCCGCTACCAATCCGCGGCTGACTTGACCTATGCGCTCATGGAGGCATACCCCGAACCCGGAGCGCAACCATCGGCATTTATCCCTTCAGCGAAGACCCATCCGTCGGGCGAAGCTGTGTTCATCGTGACAACAGGTGCCCAGGAAGGACGGGAGATAAAGCTGCATCCGAGCATTACCACCATCGGACGCAAGACCGGCGATGTGACTTTCCCCGAAGATGACGCCCTTGAAAACCAGCATGCATGGGTTACGCACGAAGAGGGAGGATATTTCCTCTATGACGCCGGTACTGCGAATGGCACTTTTGTAAGCGGGAAAAGGGTGGACCGGGTCGGCTTGAATAACGGCGATGAGATAACCCTCGGGCGGCAGAGGTTCATATATAGCGGCCCGTCGGTGGCGAGTGGAATTCCGGCGAAGCCGCTTACGCCGGAGGATGTTCTCCCCAAACGCAAGCCCCTTATTAGACTGCCGGCGAAGCCGCTTGGGCGGTATTGGTGGGTTATCGGTGTTGCAGCAGTTGTGTTAGTAGTCCTTATAAGCGCGGTTTATCTATACGTGATATCCCCCGCTAAACTCGCTGATTATTACGACAGCCAGTTGCTCGGTCTCTATACGGCATGGGAAGCCGCTTTCGTGGATTCGCAGATTACTACATTCGAGCAATTGACACAGGCGGCGGCAAACCTTGACCCAGATGCCGCAAAGGACATCGAGGGGGAACTTAGTACAAACGGCAGCGACGGCTCGGGCATCCTGCGAGAAAGGGCCAAATTAGAGCAGGCGAATAAACTTAAATTTATCGGTTACCTGTATATGGCTGTTGAAAAAATCCAGGATTTCAAGGATAAGGACGCACTCGCCGCTGACTTGAATAAAATCACGGGGGGGATTAATTACCTGCAGGCGGTTGAGAAGAATGAGGATTGGTTGACGCGTATGCGCAAGTCTTCCGCCCGTCTGCTCAATCTTGTACCTCTTGTTGCAACATCCCCGGCCACTCCAGGCGCGGATACCAACAGGGATCGCGCTGCCGCACTTTTATATAAGGCTTATAAAGCTTACAAAGACAGCAGCCATTTCACTTTCGACCAAGTCCTTTCATATTTTGAGGATGTTGACAAGGAGCTTTTAAAGCTCAGGAACGACCCTAAGGAGGCCGGTTTCGCCAATTACAATCTCGCCGTATGCTATTATTTCACGGGCACTCATCTTATGGACAACCAGCAATATTACAGCAATGCAAAGGAGTATCTTGATTCTGCGCACGAACTCGCCTCACAGTTCGAAGGTCGAGGGCAGGCGACGTTGCAATACTCAGTTTCCGGAATAGATGCAAATCTTTACGACCCGTTGAAACTTATCGCCGAGATAGAATTATCATTGGATAGACTTAACGCAATCACCGGTGGGGAGTAGGCTGTGACAATTGCGCTATCCCTCATCGGCGGCCTTGCCCTATTCCTGTTCGGTTTGAATATAGTCGGGCGTGCGCTCTCTTCGGTTGCAGGGGGCGGCTTGCGCAAGCTTGTCCTCTCTTTCACCCGAAACCGCTTCTTTTCATCGGCCATAGGGTTTGCCATGGCCATCCTCCTGCAGTCCACGTCCGGTATGTCCGCTCTCCTTATCGGGCTTGCCGATTCGGGGGTATTGCACCTGCGCGCCGCTATACCGCTCCTGTTGGGAGCTAATATCGGCGCGACCGTTACCGTGCAGGTGATAGCTTTCAACCTGGCCGACTTCGCGCTGCTTTTCATCGCCCTTGGATTTTTAATCCACTCCGTAAGCAGGGATGACCTGACGCGCGCTGTTGGTGAAGTCATCCTTGGTTTCGGGCTTGTCTTCTACGGCATGGGGGTAATGAGCCTTCATGGCCGGGAGATGGCGGAAAATCCCTGGATCAGTTCATTTCTATCTCATCTTGACGGGCATCCTGTCAATGCCGTGCTTGCGGCAATAGTACTCACTGCCATAGTGCAAGCCGCCGCCGCTACTATAGGTTTGGCAATAACGCTTAACGCCATGGGACTGATATCCATTGAGACTTCGCTTTATATTGTCGCGGGCGCGAATATCGGGACGGTCTCCGCGGCGGTCATAACAAGCTTAGCGGCAAACTACAAGGGCAGGCGCGTTGCAACCGCACATGTGTTCATGCGCCTTGTCGGGTTGGCCTTGTTCATAATATTCATGCCGTTCTTCGCAAAAGTATCAGCCCTCGGCGGGGCGGGCAACGCCCGTACAATCGCCAACGCGCATACATTGTTCGCCGTCGCGCTTTTCGCCGTCGCGATTCCCTTTACATCCCAAGTCAGGCTGTTTATAAGGCGGTTGATACCCACCCGCGTGCAGCCCGCGAAGCCCGTGTTGCAGGCTATGTACCTGGAGAGAAAATTCATCCAGTTCCCGTCTATCGCTCTCAACCAGTCCTGGAAGGAAATACAGCGCATCGCCCTGTACCTCGAGCAGATGATGGCGGACATAGGGCAGCTTGTCACGCAAGATGAACCCGGTCTCGTAAACAGGATTAGAAGACATGAAAAATATATCGATTCGCTTGTCAGGCAAACCGTTTTATATCTCGGTCATGTAGGCCATGGGGCCATCTCGGATGTTCAATTGAAAGGGCTGGTTGAACAATTGTTTCTTCTCGATAACCTCGAATCGATTGCCGATACCATCAAGAGCATGGGATCGCAATCCGCGAAGCGTATCGATGCCGGCATCACTTTCAGCGAGGAAGGCGCAAAGGAATTATTGGAGATACATGGTAAGGTGACCGCCCTTCTATACCGCTTGGCGAGGGCTTTAAAAGAAGAAAGCCGGGATTCAATGGCCTCTATAGCCGCGGCATCCCTTGAAATCGAACATGGGGATGAAACGTTGAAACTTTCCCATTTTCAACGCCTTATGTCGGGAAAACCCGAAAGCGAATCGAGCACGACCATCCACATGGAACTCCTGAACCTGCTTGGCCAGGTGAATTCGCGTGTGGGCAGCATTGCGCGCAGGTTGTCACCCACCCTGCCTCCGCATCAAGTCAGCGTTGATGATTATGACTATACTGCGGGGGGCGATTAGAACTGGTAATACAGGAACGGGGCTGTTTCGGAAAGGATGAGTATGCATACCCCCATCAGGAAACCGAGGATAATCGCCCACCATAGTTTCGGCTGGGCCTTGCGGGCATAGACAAGCTCCCACGCATTTGGAGCAAACATCGCCCATGCTAATGCCCCGAGGACCAGCAGGAGGAACTCAAAACGGACATTGACCGGTGAAAGGAATTGCGGCAGGTTGAACATCTCATGAATCATCGTCGCTGACATCGCGAACGATGTCGGCCTGAAGAATACCCAGGAGAATGTGACGAGGAAGAATGTCCCGAACCTTCCCCAGATGCGATTTCTCGGAACCCATTTCGCCTTTTTAAACAGGTGATGGAAGACCAGCCAGAGGCCGTGTATGCCGCCCCAGATGACGAATGTCCATCCTGCGCCGTGCCATAGGCCGCCGAGCAGCATTGTTATCATAAGCGCCGCATAGGGCTTGCTTCGTCCGGCTGCTACAGGGAAGAAGAGATAATCGCGCAGCCATGTCGAAAGGGAGATATGCCATCGCCGCCAGAAATCCCCAATGTCCACCGCCTGGTACGGCGAGTTGAAATTCTGCGGGATTTTCAACCCCATCATCTGCCCCAGCCCGATTGCCATGAGGCTGTAACCTGAGAAGTCGAAGTAAAGCTGCAGCGCGTAGCCCAATATCGCCACCCATGCTTCACCGGGCGAGAGCCGCATATAATCAGCGAACATCGGGTCGATGTAATATGCAATGCGGTCTGCAATGAGGACTTTCTTCACCATCCCGAAAGCGAAGAAGAAGAAACCTAAATTGAGGTTTTCGGGCAGCAGCTTCGTCGGGAGGTTTCTCAGGGACATGTATATTTGCCTGTAACGTATAATCGGCCCTGCGACAAGCTGCGAGAAAAGGGAAACGAAAGTCGTGAATTCAAAAAGGTCATCCGTAGGTTCGACCTGTCGTTTATAGACATCTATGGTGTAGCTTAGTGAATGGAACACATAAAAACTCATACCTACAGGAAGGATTATCTGCCATCCCGGCAGTGGGGCAGGGTGCCCGAACCATCCGAAAAGGGCGTCGATGTTCCTCGCGAAGAAGCCATAGTACTTGAATATGCACAACATCCCTAAATTGGATACAAGTGTTCCCACAAGAAGCAGCTTGCGCCGCGATTTTGATTCTGTTGTTTTTAAGGCTTTTCCTATGAAGAAGTCAACTAAGGTTGTGGCAAGCATGGCGAAGCAGAAGCGCCAGTCCCAATAGCCGTAGAATACATAACTCGCGCATGTCAGCCATATATGACGGTAGCGCTGTTTGCGCAGCAGCCAATACACCGTGATGGCCACCGGGCCGAAAAGGAATATGAATATGTAGCTGGGGAAAAGCATCCTTATTCTTTTTGGCTTTCGCTTAAAAGGTTCTTCAACAGGGCGTTGCAGTTCTCGGGGCGCATGTGGATTTCGTCATAGAACATTTCAACGTCGCCGCCGAAATTCTCGACCTTGAGATAATCGCGGAAGATCACATGGGGCGCGGATGTTGTGTCCTTCAAGTAACCGCGTACCTTTTCGATGATTTTCTCCCCTCCCTGCAACTCAATCACTTGCAGGACCTCAGGGTGATAGGGTGTTAAGAAGGCATACACTATAATTCCGTTGTCGCTGCAATAGCGTAGGAATTTTTCCCAATATCCCTTGCGGGTTTCCGATAAATCCTTATAGCTTGCAAGCCCGAGGCTGCGCTCCGGGTAACGCCGCACCCTCAAAGCTATCCTTTGTTCAAGGTTGAATGTGCCCTTTTTGATATCCGCCTCGCGGCTTGCCATAATCGCCATTCCATTATTAACGTACTCGATATTCGGCCTGCCGGCTTCCTTTTTCAAGGCTCGTTGCAGCACTGCGATGGACTCCCCGGTTTGCTCCATTGAGAGCAGCATGGTCAAACGCTTGATAAGCAGTTCGTCAGGGTCTTTGCTCTGCGTGTAATACTTCGCATAGTCCGGAAGGAACCTACCCTGTGCTTGCGTCGGCAGGGTAGGGTGGAAGGCTTCGAGGTCGATTCCGACTATGACCGTATCAATTGGCGCACCGCAATCCTCGCGGACATAACGGATGGTGGCGTAATAATCCTCGGCCATTGCCGCCGGTCCGCCATAGTTGAAACAGGGTTTTCCGGTAAGCCTGGTCACATATTCGGGATCGAACGACATAACCCTTGAGGAGCCGATGATGAGCACCTGCGGGGGTGGCGCCGCTTTGCGTATAAGGTCCCCTTTCAATTCGCGTACATTGACCTCGGCGGGTGGGAAGAAATTGAAGTAATACAGCTTGAACGGATTTACTATGAAGTTGAGGATGATTGCCAATACAATCATGGCTGTAACAATTGAAACCAGCCAGTGCCAGAACCTTTTCTGACCCCAGCCGGATTTTTTCTCCCGCACACCATTCGAGGTTTCTTTCAAGGCATCATCCATAACTGTAAAAGATTAGGTAACAGTAAATGCCGGGTCAAGTGGAACCTTGTCCTGAACCCCAATCTTCCCTTTTTATCCGCCCTCATTAAAACGCTTTAAATTTATTCATTATGGAAGCATGGATATTATTCAAGGGGAAAACCGCCGTTTAGTACGGCATTAAGGAAATGTTATGAAAACCGAAAAAGTAACTTCTCTGATGGACAGCGTTTCGCTCTCAGAGCAGCTTGGCCAGCGTCTGGCTCTCGAGGATGAAGTCATCGGCCTCCTTCTCAAGTGCCCATCCCTTGAATTCGGGACTATCCTGCGCGATTACGGCCCGCCGAGCTCGGCCTATTCGCAGCGAATCAGGTATATCCACAGGGCCATACTCGACATTGTGGCAAAGGGCGAGGAGTTTGATACTGCGTCCGTAATCAGCCTGCTTACGGAACAGGACAAGCTGACAGCTGCCGGAGGCACGGAATTCATAAGCGAATTAGCCGGCAAATCATTAAGCCCCCCAGAAAAATTCCCGACCCTTGTCCAGCAACTGAGGGATTTGTACCATCGCGATAAACTGCGAGCCCTTTTGGAAATGGCGATGGCAATGGTCAATACGAGCGAACATAAACCTGAAACCGTCGTGAATATGCTCCAGGAGGACTTGAGCCGCATTCTTGAAATCTCGGAGCATGATAAAGCGAGAACGGTCGGCATGATTTTGGAGGAGCTTCATCAGCGTACCGAACGCGGCATTAAATCGGGTTTCCATTCCTATTCAACCGGGTTCGAAGCAATTGACAACACAATTGGGGGAATAAGCCAGGGTGAGCTGATTATGATAGGCGGGGCGCAGGGTGTCGGGAAAACCATCTTGTGCCTCCAGATGGCGAGGAATATCGCTCATGACGGCAAGGCCCACGTGCTCTATGTCTGCTACGAGCATAGCCCGGAATATCTCCTGAAAAGGCTCATACCCCTTGAAAGCATAAATCCCATAGGTGTGACCCCCTTCGACCTTGGGCTTACCGAACGCAATGTACTTGAGGGCCTTGATAAAGCCAGCGACGGACGCGTCGGTTTCCTCGATTTGCTCAACGCTTCCTCGCGAGGTAAGGTGGTACTTGAGAAATTGCTGCAGTATAAAGACCGCCTGCATATCATCAAGGGCGATTCCTTGAAGACGACGCTCCACGCGATACGTTCGATGATAATCGAGCTGAAATCACAGTCCAACGGCCAAGTGGTGGTGTTTGTTGATTATCTCCAGAAGGTCCCTGTTTTTCCCGAACCTGACCGCGAAGAGGAGAAGGTCACCATAATCACACAAACCCTGAAGGATATGGCGCTAAGCCTCCAGGTGCCCATTGTGACAGTCGTCGCGGCCGACAGGGAGGGATTGAAGGCCAAGCGGTTGCATATATTCCACCTGAGGGGTTCCTCCGCCCTCGATTATGAAGCGGATATAGTGCTCATTTTAAATGATAAGGACAAGATAATTTCTAAGAACAATGTTGCATACAATCCGAGCAAGTTAACTGAGTATAGGCAGTATATTATTATTACTGTTGAAAAGAACCGTACAGGACGGAAGATGATAGACTTCGAATTCAAGAAGCATTTCAAGTTTTTCTGCTTCGACCCGTGCGGACGTTCGGTCCAGGAACAGCTTATCGAGGAGAAACTGTTCACGGAGTAAGGTTGGCGGGCCGGTTTCCCCACTGGGTACGGCCGTTTTCTAACCGGCATGACGACTGGAAAGTCGGCGTACCCAGTTACTGGAAAGTCATCATACCTATCAACTCAATTCTGTTGACAAATCCACGTAGTTGATTGACGATGGATGTATGCAAACACCCGCTGACAGCAGGACAAACCGGCTAAATCTCCCAAGAATGATACTTATCACCGCCCTGATATTCTGCCTGAGCTACATCTCCGTTTACGGCGCGCACCTTGAGATTGTCGATATAAGGGCGTTAGCGGCCGGTGATATCGACAGGATGCATAACGAGGTTATCAACGGCAATGCTGACAGCCCCACCCAATACAGGCCGTTAAGCTACTGGTTCGCCGAGTTGACGAAATTCATTTGCTCCGGGAACATTTTCCTGACTTACCTTATGAACCGGTTTCTTTTCACTTTCCTTGCAGGTCTGCTTCTGATGCGGTTTTTCAGGCGTTACCTCGGGTTCACGTGGGCCTTCGCGGGGACAATATATTTCTATGCCGTGCTGCCCTGGGCATACTTGGGGTATCACCATCAACCGGCGGACCCGATTAACTTGTTCTTGTTTCTGCTTGCCTACAATGCCATTGTCGGTGGGAAACCATGGTGGCTGATACTTATTGTATGCGTCGGGATGACCAACCGGGAGACGGTTATCCTGTTGCCGTTCCTCGATCTTCTGGCCAACATCGATAAACGCCCTATCGGAGGGCATATTCTCAGGTTTGGCCTGAGCATAATCTTAGCCGTTGCTGTTTATGGGGCTGTTTATTTACATTATGGCCCAAGGGAACATCCCGATCCATTTATTATGGTTTGGAGAAACCTCCACGATCCGTTGCTCATCAAGTCAGCAGCGGTATTCCTGCTACCACCCCTTGTGATAGCCTTGGTGGGATGGGGGAGTATGCCCCTTCTTCATCGCCGCATGTTTTATTTTTCCTTCCTGTTTATAATTTATTACTTCATGTTCGGTTACTTCCGTGAGATGCGCCTTTTTACTCCCATACTTCCTCTCATTCTCCTCTGCGCTTTGCATAATATGAAGGGTTGGTTCGCGGGAGATACTCAATAAGCGCATTAGCCGAGGTGCCAGTCGGCAAAGGAGCTTTGGTTCTTATTAAACCCTATAAATTAGCCTTTCAGGAAATTCAGGATATTAATCAGTAGGCCGGGGTAATTCCTGTAAAGGTTGGGCCAGGATGGTTCCAATAATTGCCCTTCTGGTAGTGGCCTTAGCCGGTTCGATATATCTTTTTACCGGCAACCGTAACGGTTCAGAGGCCAGACCAGTAACGGATAAGAAGAACAACTCCCACGCGGACCGTATCGCCAACGCCGTGCACGCCGCTGCAACGCGAAAAGTACGCGAACCTGTTACCTTACGTGAAAAGGAACCCCCCAAATCCGACGGGCTTATCAGACAGACGGGCCGAACGCAGGTTAGCTTCGAAGGATTGCTGTCCCGTGATTTGGAGAATGTCAGGGTTTCACCGATTTTCCCCTTCAGGGAGGAATGGAAGGGCTGGCTTTATGTCCCTGAGAAAGTCCGTAAGGTGACCATAGATGACATAATCTTCCACTTATTGAACCTGAGTCAGCTCCCCTCAACAAACATACCTGTGCTTTACGAAATAAACAGGTATGATTCCTCCGCCAGCGATGTTGCAAGGGCCATCGAAAATGACTGGAACCTTGCCGCGCGTATACTCAAACTCGCCAACTCCGCTTTTTACAGCTTGGGGGAGGAAGTCACGGAGATTAAAAGGGCTATTACTCTTCTTGGTTTTGACACCGTCCGTTCCCTGATATACTTGAGCGCGATTTACGGGGGTCTCGAAAAAGTCAAGGGGCCGATTACTTCCAATGCCACATTCATGCATTGTCTGACCACAAGCTGCGCCACGGAATATTTTTCGCAAAACCTTAACCAACAGGCACGTGGCCTTATATCCACGGCAGGATTATTCCACGATGTCGGGAAAGTGCTCTGTTCACATATCAGCAAAGTCAAAACTGAAGCAGCCTTGGACGGAATGAAAGGTTACATACCATTCGACCGCGCGCAGCTTGATTCCTTCGGGGTGAGCCACTATCTGATGACAGCGATCCTTCTTGACCTGTGGCGCTTTCCGCATAAGCTTACCAATTTATTATTGGAAATCGCACCTGGAGCACGGGAGATAAGCGGAGAGGCGAAGGTCCTCAAGGACGCAAGTCTGTTTGCTGCGAAGTTGGGTTTTGATGTATGCGGGTCTGAAGCGGATTCAACCGGGTTCGCGTTGCAGCTCAGTCCCGATGAAGAACAAGCAGCTGAAGAAGGAATTCTATCCAGGGTAGCTGTCTTCGATTACGCGAGTTAAGTTGGAAACCGGTCAGATGGTCATATCAGTATAAGTTTTGATAAGTTTGTCTTTTCAAACCCAATCAAACGCAACCCCCTTCCCGGTTAATTGATAATTGCTATCGCATCGGGTCCGTCCCCCACAATTAAACTGTCGGCTATCGCGCCGGTAATTCCATCGATGATATAAAGCGTATCAGCGTTAAACTCAAGCACCGCCAAATCACTCCCGCCAAGGTGGCTTATCCCGGAAACATAATTGTAACCGGTACCTGAATCGGGGATGTCAATTTTCGGCCATGCTATCAGCGATATCGAATCGAACCTCAGCACATCGCCACCCATTCCATCGGTTGCATATCCCGCGCCGGTCGGGCTCAGGGCTAATTCATAAGGGGCGCCCAGGAGCGAGACTGAACCCGACATCGTACCGGTGTCGTGGTTGTACACCTCAACGAGGCCATTACCTATGTAATTAAAGGTGTCGGGCGAAAAATCCCCTGCGCTTATTATATAAATAAGGCCGGCCGTTTCATCCGGGCATTCGACGCCCACTGTGTTGCGTCCTTGAACGGTCATCAATTCATCCACTGTCGCTGTGGAAGCATCAATGATGCCCACCGCACCGCGTCCTCCCGCGGCATACACCATGCCCAAATTGGCAAGATTGGAGAACGCGACATATACCTTCCCATCAATGAAGCATACACCCTCAGGCCAGGGCATATTCTCTTCCGATGGATCGTCATCGTTGAATTGGTCGGGGCTGGGAAGTTCGACCGTATGCAGCACCGGCTCGGTCGCATCGGGATCTATATTGACGAGCTGATTCGCTAAAGTAAGCGAAACCCACAAAGTCCCATCATCCGCAAGCGCCGTTGCGAATGGATTTGTCCCCGCACCGGTTGAAATTTCCCGGATAGTGGTCATGGTTTTTGTATTGACCACATGTATTGAATTTGACAGGGAACAGATGATATAAGCCCTATCACCCTCAACAACAATATCATTCGCCGCCTGTCCGGTGGGGAGAACATCCCGTTGCACCGACCATAAACCGTTTGTCCTTGCGGCAACGCTAAGGGTTTCGCCAAGGCTGTTGGCGATTAGCAGTCTGACATCCCCGCCCACGATGGGGCCGGGTTGCGTTCCCCCGCCGCTGCATCCTGCGCAAGCGGCATAGAGAACTAAGATCCAAATCAATGCAGATAACCTTTTCATATCTTACACCTCCTGTGTAATGCTCAAGACGAATGTGCGCCCCGGCAACGGGAACCCGCGGACATCCAACAAATCTTCACCAAGCAGATTTTTCACTTCCAGAGCGAGTTTCGAACCTTTGTTCAAGGCGTAATTGAAGCCGATATTGATGCTTGTATCGTCCCCCAATTCCTTTGTATTTGCCGCTGTGAGGAACCGCCCTGCGGCGAAGTACGCCGTGAGATGTCCGCCGCAGGCGCCGTTCGGATTATCGTATATCAACCCTGCATAAGCGTCCCATTTCGGTCGCCCCGGGATTTGCTTGCCATATGTGATGCTGTCTTTGTCCGATGCGTCAATTGCGTCGGTGTGGGCGACATTACCCTCGATACGCCATGCGTCGCACAAATCATACTTCATGGAAAATTCGAAACCGCTAAGCTTCGCGCGCCCGAAGTTTAGGGGGTGGTAGCGATGGCCCGACCCGAGGACATACTCAATCAAATCCCTCGCCCGGCCCGTGAAATAATCAGCTTCGATTCTCAGCGGTTTTTTTTCATATACAAAACCCGCATCCGCCATCCGCGTTTTTTCCGGCAGCAGACCGGGGTTACCTGTTATAAAACCTTCATTGCGGTACAACTCCTCGAAAGTAGGTGCGCGGAATGCCGCTCCCCAATTGGCTTTGATATCAAGTTCGTCATTCAGCTTGCAACGCCACCCCAATTTAGGTGACCAGCGTGTACCGACTTTTCCAATTGAGTCATACCGTATCGCCGGTACAATCAGCGAATCCCCAAGGGTTATCTCATCACGCATGTAAACGCCGATGTTATCCCTTCGATGCGCGTCACCCTGATTAGGTTTGAATGAATCCGTCCCCCAATCCGACCCGATTGTGAAATGATGTGATTGCCCTGGGAACTCGGCATATTCAACCGCTCCGCCCAACGCCGTCTCAATCCAATTGCTGCTTGTGGGCGTGCCGATACCCTCGCCTGAAGGGTCGATGTATGTCCGAGATGTTCGCAGCAAATTCAAATCAAGGTTAAGCTCTCCCGCCCCACCGGCAATGTTTTCGTTGCTCCCCCTTAGATGAAGGAGCAGGCGGCTATCGGATTCGTCTGCATCAGGAGTAGGGAATGTTGTAAGCCCGGGAATTCCCTTGCGGCTGTGGTTCGTGTCGATATCGAATTTGTATACCCAATCATTTGAATCAATAGAAAGCCCGGAGAAGAAGCCTTGCGAATCATATTCGTTGTTCTCCCGCGCAGCGATGAAGTCATCGGACGAATCGAGCGAAGTTCCATTATCGTCAAGGTATTTGAATCCCCCGCGGAAAGTTGTGCTGTAGAGGTGCGCGAAGTAACCAAGCTTGTCGCTACGGTCGGAGAGGAAGAGGTCGCCGGTGAGATAACCGAATGAACCGGCCTTGATGGAATAACGCGAGAAGCGCTTTTTCTCAGCCTCACGGACAATATTTACAATCCCGCCCGCGGAATTGTTCCCGAAAAGGGCGGCTTCCGGCCCGCGAAGCACTTCGATGCGCTCGACATCCGCAAGGGGGATGTCGCTCAAATCGACTGTGCCAAGTCCGCCGCCGTTAATCGGCACGCCGTCGAGCATCACGAGCACATCGCGCGATGACAGCCCCCTCAGCGAGATGGTTGACAGCTTGCCCAACCCGCCGAAGTCGCGCACAGAGAGGCCCACAGCCGTCTCAAGCGCTTCGGGTAGCGAAATCGGAATGCCGGGGATATCATCTATCTTCAGGATTTCCCCAAACGCGGCAAGGTCCTGTTGTGGCTGTTCGGTGGAGGGTGCTTCACCTTCGACGACCACCTCTTCAAGCTTTACAGGTTGTTCGTTGGGCTGATTTTCATCGGCTAAAGCTCGAATGGGTTGGGACAGCAGCATTAATGAAAGTGTAATAAGGCAGGCAAATATGTACGAAAGCGCTGCCATTAGCCCGCGTGTTGTATTGTAGGGGCGGGGCTTGCCCCGCCCAGGGCAAGGCTCCGCCTTGCCCCTACAAATGAAACCATAATTACGTCTCAATGCGCAGTTTATTGAATTGGATTTTATTGGGCAATCTAATGCCAAATAACATGCCTTGGGTGGTGTGTCCTTCACGTAGGGGCGACCCGATGGGTCGCCCTGGGCGACGCACTGCGTCGCCCCTACAATAGAATCACCTGGGTGCCGCACATCTATGATGTGCGGCAGGCTGCACATCTTTATAACAATATTAATCCGAATAGGAAATCCGGTTCGTGAATGCAACCATAAACAACATTTCTTAAAAATCAAACCGGCCTCCAATAGGCCGGCATCGGCGGGACTTACCCGCATGGGACGCCGGCTATCTCTGGTAGTCTTAGCATCCCACTCCTCTGTCGGGTTTCCTGGCTCTGGTTCATCCCGCCGGGACTGCCTTCTCGGTTACCCGATGGCTACTTCATTGTCCCTGCGGTCCCCATCACAGTGGCCTGACCGCCCCGGTTTCTCACCGGCTTCCCCGATAGCAGGGGAGATGGTTGAAACCGAGTTTAACGCTACAGTTAAAATATGTCAATAATTAGGACTCGTTTCTATAATAAAAAGAACTAATAATATCCCTCCAAATCGATTAAGTGGAGACCGTCAGTCCCACCCGTCACATACGCGAATCCGTCTGATATGGCAACGCACTGCCCATAAATCGTGTCGACTGCTTTGACGATATAAGCTGACTCGATTGGCTCTATGTCGATTATCTGAAGGCCAGCAAGCCCATCTGCCACATATGCATATTCTACTGATACAGCTACATCGAGAGCATTCCACGGAGTGTCAACAGTTTTGACGACATAAGCCGAGTTGATTGGCTCTATGTCGACTATATAAATAAGGGGACACAAGGTCGAACAATACGCGTATCCGTCTAACACGGCTATCTGATTAGTCAAACCCTCTGCAAGGGGTTTGACGATATAAGCCGATTCCGGCGGCTCTACGTCGATTATCTGAAGCCCCCCAAACCCATCCGCCACATATGCATATCCCGCTGATACGGCAATACCCTCCGCCATTTCCGGCGTGTCAACCGTATTGACGATATAAGCCGATTCCGGCGGCTCTACGTCGATTATCCGAAGACCGCCAAGCCCATCCGCCACATACGCATATCCGCCTGATACGGCTACATCGAAAGCATCATACGGAGTGTCAACAGTTTTGACGATATACGCCGATTCTGGCGGCTCTACGTCGATTATCCGAAGACCAGCATCAGAATCCGCCACATACGCGTATCCGCCTGATATGGCAACGTCGACAGCGAAACTCGTGGGGACGGTTTTGACGATACAAGCCGATTCCGCAGGCTTCACATCGATTATTTGAAGACCTGCACCGTGATCCGCCACGTACGCGTATCCGCCCGATATGGCTACACCGTCAGCATACCCTGGCGTATCAACCGTTTTAATTATATGCGGTTCAGTCCCCGTCGGTAAAATATATGCTGATAGGACATTACTGTTCCCTTCCTCATGCCCCTTGCCATCATTTGCTCTTACACCAAAGTAATAGGTGTGTTCCAATGTCAAGCCGTTGATTACGCAAGGTGAACTTCCAGCATTAGCTACCTTGATATGTCCGGTGCCATTGAACGGGTCCGTGCTGTTTATCGAGTCAACATAATAAACATTATATTGAACCGGATCACCCTGCGGGTCGGTGGCTGTTCCATAATAGACCGTTGCTTGACCAACACCAGGGGTTACATTGGTTATCCCAACCGTTGTGTCCCAAACCGGGTATTGCTGCACCTGGCCCACTGGCACAGCATAGAGTTTATTGCCATTCTCGTCTTCATTGCCCTTTGAATCCTGCGCGCGTACGCCGAACCAGTAGGTATGCCCGTTAATCAGACTTGTCTTTTGGTACGGTGAAACGATGTTCTTGACTGAATGGCCGCTACCCCCAAACGGGTTTTGCGAACCGGTTGCCGTCTGGTCAACGATATAAAGGTTGTACGTAACCGGAATGTCCCCTTGCGGGTCAGTGGCTGTGCCGAATGTAACCCAAACATGACCATCGCCAGGGACGACATCTTTTATCCCCTCATAGGGCCAATCCCAGATGGGATGCTGAACTCCAGGAATAGCGGGGATCTTGTTTGTATTGGGGTCCTCATTCCCTTTCGAATCAACCGCCCTTACAGCGAGCCACCATTGATGGCCATTTTCGAACTTTCGGGTACAGGGAGATGTGATGTTGTCCACATGAAAGCCGCTTGTGCCGAAGGGATTCTGTGAAGTTGTGGCGGTCTCATCAACCCCGTAAAGGCGGTACATAACCGGGTTGTCCCCTTGTGGATCAGTGGCGGTTCCGAAGGTCACTGTGATTTCACCATCGCCGGCGTTAGCTGCTTTAATCCCCACCGTCCCATCCCAAACAGGCCATTCATCGGCATGTTCGGTCACATTCACGATACGCCAGTTAGACTCCACGACCTGATCGAGTTCCAAGTGTAAAACCCAAAGCTCGGTTTTTGGGATTTTCGCAGTACCCCTTGCCTTGATCTGATTATGACCTATTTTATTGGCTTTCAATAATCCCGGAACATATTCAAATGAGAGGCCCGACTTGTCTTGAATAACGACCGAATCCGCAATAACAAACTCCCATCCAATCATGCTGAAGAGTGTGTTAATTGCTGAAATTATGTGGTTTACAGCGGTCTGAAATATTCCTCCAAGCGCAGCATTATAATCATAATTATTGTAGAGGTTCATATCAAGATCTGTTTGAAAATCGGTAAACAAAGGCCGGTCTTCCGCGCAGGCCTCGAGCATATCCCCGAGCACTTGCTCGCCGGTCTTAATACCTAAACTAACCAACTGCTTGATGATATCTTGTTTTATCTGAGCCTTAAGGCTATCAGGGACTTTAAAAACTTCAACCCCAGCTATCGCAAAAACTTTATCTATGAATAAATCCATCGAGCTGCCTAAAACGTTGTCTTGACATTTGAAATGCCCTATAAAAGCTGGTGTTGCCGATGTTCCCAGGGCCATTTCCTGGCTCAGGTTTTTGATTTCAATCTTATGCAGATCAGTGGGTATAATTGTGTCAAGGAAATAATCAGTGAGGATAAGGCCTAACTTCACTTCCAGCGACACCTTGAGCGCTAAGGGAGAGCCGGTGCCGCCGGTTTTTATCGCGACAATTATGTTGCCAGCGATTAGGCCGAGATCAATGAGGACCTTGTTGTTTGTAATCAGTGAGCTAAGGGTGTCAGACCAAAAAAGGGTAAGGTGGACAGGTTGAATAACAGCGGCATCCCTCTGCATTTGGGCAATCCGCTGGGCGGTTTCACGGTATTGCACAAACGCCTGTAAAACTCCAGATTCTTTAAACATAGATTGAAGCATCTGGGCTTCGCCTGACGGCAATTGGCTGATATCCTGTTCAATCATAGAGCAGATCATATAAAGGTCATTCAAGGCTCCAGCGATTTCCGTCATTTCCTCATTGCTGTAAAGGTCAGCCTTGGCATCCAAATCCTCTATCAAGCCATCAGCTATTTCTCCCAGCGATTTCAGTCCATCATCAATTACCCCAGCGAATTCAACTTGTGTATATGGGAGATCAGCTATAGCCTTAACGTTGAAGGTCACTTCAGGAGTTGTCAAGCTGTTTTTGGTTAGAATAATCTGGTACGCCCCAGCTGTGATTGGCGGGACATAAAATTTCACCCAGTCATCGCCATAAGCAGCAATAGGTAGCTGAAGATCACCAAAGGATAACTTCAACCCGCTTGTGTTTTCAGAAACACCCGAGCACTCAGCGTTTATTAACTTCCCTGGAGGAGCAGATGGTGGGTTAAATGATATAATCCTGAAATCCTCGCCACCTCCCCCACCGCAACCCCAAATCCCAGTGCAGTTTAGAATCATTACCCCCACAAGTATCATTATCTTGCTTGCTGTTTTCATCATCAACCTCCGGTTCTGGAAGGCCCAATTATAAGGCTATTCAGACGACCGAATCAAGGATTGACAGTGCAATTTTGTTGACACTTCGAATCATCACAGATTATAACGTATTTGGAGCAGCGATTTGTGACACCTACGTGGGAAAAAAATGGAAATTCAGGCGGTAGATCAGGCGTCGAAACGACCGGATTCTGCGAACTGAAATGTCAGCTACTTCTCTTTTCCTGCCGTAATGACAATAGTCCTTGCAATGGGGGAAATGAGGAATTCGAAATTATCCATTGCCTGGCCGGGTTCGAGGTCGAACTCAAAGTCGAGTGGCTTTATTTCATGATATTCAGGTATCTGTTCAGCAGCTACGGCAAGCTTCCAGTGGCCGGGACGTAGCTCGGTGAAAGTAAATTTCCCGTTCCGGTCGGTATATCGCGTATAACTTTCCTCGTCGTTGGTCAGGGACATGGCTATCCCGCTAAAGCCTTTTGTCGAGTGATTGGTTTCGTCCGCATTCCCGTTAGAGCCATTGCTGTTGCCGTTCACACCATTCGTACTATTCGTATTATTCCTGCCATTCCCGCTATTCTTGCCATTCGCCCCTTGCTGGATTATCACCGCCCCGGCAACTGTTGCCGCTTTCACAATGGGAATATCCAGTTTTACTGTTTCTCCTGCGACAATAGTGAAATTGAACGGTGCGCGCAGGTTGGCTACACGTCCAAGGCCAAGGCTCCCGCGCTCGATTGTAAGCTCATATTCGCCCTCCTCAAGCGTGGGGAAAACAAAGAGGCCGTTCTCATCAGTCGCCACTTTCATCCCGTCAACACCGACGACGATATCCTTCAAAGGCTGCCCGTCCTGTTCACCAACATATACTCGTCCTTCCAAACGCCCGCCCTTGGGTAACCACGGCACAGGGACTTCAAGAGGGAATGTCAACATCAATGCTATATCCAAATTGTCGCCAAAATCCCCCCCTTGCCATTGCGTCATAAGCTGAATGGACCTATCCCCTTTCAGGATATGTTTCAGGTTCGCCCGTAGCCATCTTATATCCGGTTGGTTGGAACCTTCGCTATGGCTGTACTGCGCGTTTAATTCAGTCTTGCTATTGATCTTGATATCCCCGCTAAGCCAGAATTGGTCAATTCTCTGCTGCTTACCTTTGAATTCGGTATCTTCGACATCCCAGCGGTAACCGCCCGAAATCTGGGAGTCGCTGTTGGGTCGGGCGTTAAACATGAGTTCATATTGGCGTATATTGCGGCTGGTTTCGGTGAGCAGGTTATTCCTGTTGCCGAATGCTATTATCCCGGTAAGCGAGAAATCTTCAAATTGGTGGGAAATCTGGATGTTGGTGGTCTTATCATGGTCATCCCACTGAAGTAAGTTGGTATCCTTGTTACTCTTCCATCTCCTGTAAAGGCTCACACGCCCGACGTCGCAGGTGGACCAGTTTAGACCGATATCATAATTCGAGTATTCCGGGTGAGGACGTAACGGGTCTCCGCCATAATCCCATGAACTGCTGGAATAATTGCTCCAGAGGCTCAGATTATCGCTAAGGTTGAAGCTCAAATACGCGCGTCCCGAGTCCGTACCACCCCAATATCCTGCGAAATCGGTACCTCCGCGCACCAATTCACCATCGAACTTGAAACGCTCGCTTATTATTTTGGCCGCAAGCCGGTAGGCTTCCGATTGTTTTTTCCCTTCGCCTTCACCGTTGTCATATTCGCCCAGGCCATATTCGGCCTCAAGATTGACCCCTTCAGCCGGGTTCGATGTACCTGAAAAACTCCATGTAACCCCCTTTCGCTTTTCCCTGTTAAGATTCGATGGCACCTCAACCTCTTGTTTCATGAACCCGGTAAGGGTAAATTCGGTGTTTCCGGGAGCCTTTATTGAGATTTGCCCGCCGGCCAGGATTTCCGGGAGCCATCCGTTTCTGCGTTTGCTCGCAAATCCCCTGAATGAGAAGTCATCGCGGCTGATTTTGAAATCGACGCCCCGTCCGTAGAAATAGCGTTCCGTCAGGGGTGTGATGGTGATCGAATCATCACCTAAGCTTAAATAACCTTTGTCGTCCACGCCATATTTTACGAGGTAACTTTCCTCCTGGAGGAATTGATGTCCGCGCCATTCTGATTGATAGGGGCTCACAAACTGTATGATTCCCCATCGCCCTTCACCCAGGTCGCCTTCCAAGTCAAGTTTGAATTGGGCTGCGAGGTTTTCGTCCTCTTCCCATGAGAACAGCAGGGAATATGAGCCCCGCAGAGTCTGATATAAATCCCCCTGTAATTTTCTCGGGAAGACCGAAGTGGTGATGCTTGCCTTCGCGCTTACCGACCCGTGGTTTAAATCGAGGGCATGGGCGATAAGCGTAACCTGGTGTTTTACTTCCCTTGAGATGTCCTTGGGGGTAAAGGCGCTGATAACCACTTTTTGGGATTCACCCGGTCCCAGATTGAATGTACTGGGCTCTGCTTTCACATCCCAGGGTTGGTCCGATTTGACATCGGTCTCGAAACGGCTCGACGCGTTGCTCAGGTTTAAAACAATAAAAGTGCGCGTATAGATATCCCCTGAGAATGTCCTGTATTCACCCGTCGGCGGATGTACTTCCACCTTGGCCACCGGCAGCAGTTCGACCTCGACCTGCGTCTCGTCAGCGATGCTGAAAAAGCCCGTAGTCGCAACTTTGATATTGGCCGTATATCCCCCCGCAAACGCGTTTTGAGGGATACTGAATGCAACGAAAAGGAATTTCTCTTCATGCGGCTGTAATTTAAAGGGGAATAGAGGGGAAGCAAGCGTCCATTCGGGAGGTAATTCAACCGTTGTCTCAATTTCATATTCAGAATCGGTATCGTTTAAGACGCGAAATGTCGATGTAACAATCTGCCGAGGTTCGGCTTCCACCTGGGCAGGGGACATATTATCAATTCTCAACCCGGTTCCACGGGCAAAAGCCGGATTTGGTGTCGAAAGGATCCAAATGGCCAGGAGGATTGACGCAATAAGCCAGGCAGCCCTAACGGTAAGCCGGCGACATGCCAAGCTGCCGTTTTGGGATGGCTTCAGGCCTTTATGCGCAAAATTCTCCGGGCCTTTCCCCATCTACCCTCCTTTCACTTCTATCTCCGCTTGCGCGGCTATAAGATTTGTCGCGCCGTAATCGGCGATAATCAACCCGATATAACGCCCCTGAGGGATATTGAGCTCCCTCAACTCGAATTTGTAGTCGCGTCTTATGCCGGGAAGTATTGATAGGGTCCTGTATTGCTCAGAATACACCGTCGCGCCTGTCCAATCGCGCAACTCAAGCCAGACTTTGGGGCGGAGGTATGTATTCCCCTGGTTTTCGAATGTCGCCATGAAATCCAACCCGCCGCCGGCGGGTTTTTCAGTCCATGCCGCGATGAATTCGGCCTTTTTCTCTTCCGTATCAGGGATGGTTACATAGACTTTCACCCCGTGGCGCACAACGACGTTTAACCCGATATTCGCCCTTTCCCCGTGGGGTGTGTCATCATCCGGTGTGGGCTCACCCTCTACGAAGAAAATCCCCCAATAACTGCCGGATAACTCCGCATCGTCGGGTATATTGACTTGGAAATATATTTTTTCAGACTCGCCCGGGGGAAGTGTCACCTGGTTGGGGAAGACCTGCATCCACTTGGATAACGAGCGGGGTTGAGTCCCGACATCCGGATATTGCTCCCCCTCATCCGTTTGTGTCCAATCGCCGATGTATATCTTGATGGTTACCGGTTCCGATTGCTCATTAGTTACGTTAATCCGGCCCATATATTCCTCGCCGGGTTTCAGCATAAGCTCAAAAGGGCCCATCTCAACCGAGACGGCATCCGCATTCCGCGGTGGCGAAGCGAAGAATATGCATGCAGCAAGAATAAGACAAATGGCTAAAGTACCCCTTTGCCTCATCGGTATCATCTCCTCCTCGACGGGGTTGGACTTTGTCTCCAACCCCTTAAAATGCAGCTAAACAACTCCCCCTATGTTCTCCCATACCCCTTACGGGGTGGTGATAGTGTACTGAAGGGTGGTTGTATAAGTGCCTGGTTTGTCCAATGACCATGATAGAAGGAATTTGTAATCGACATCGAAGCTTCCGCTGCCGCCTCCCACCGAACCGGATTGGACGGTTACATCGGATGTAGTCACCTCTGTCCAGGAAGACCCTGCGGAGAGTTTCCACAGCAAATCACTAAGCGGCTTGATGTATGTAAGGTCATCGCTCTGCCCAAGGTTGGCGTTTAACGACTTGACGGTCACCACCCAATCGACATCGCTCGTCCAGTCTATGGCATTATTTGCAGATACTTTCTCCCCGGCATCGAAATCGAACGCAGTCGCGTTAAGGCTGACACCGGAATGTGCTGTGATACTCTGGGCAGCTTGGGCGGGAATTCCCGGGAGCCCGGTAAACGCGAGCAGGATGACGATTATATATAATCGGCATCCAGAGAATATCCCCCAGAATACAGGAGTTTCCGGCTGTTTCTCCATATGCACCCGGTAACCGCGCTTACATAAGGATAGCCCACAGGGCCGGGCATCTCGTGATGCCACCGGCCCTGTAGAACTATGTAAACGCATCAAGTAGTATGCGTAAACGTCACAGTCTGCGGTTGGTCGCTTTGGACAGTGGTCCATCCTAAGCCGGTCGCAAGCCAGTCCAACAGGAACGTCATGTCTCCTGTATTACCATAATTCACGAACGTATCCAGCTCCACTGTGGAAGGTGTTACGGGGATCTGCTTGAAACCTACCCCCGTGGCGTTTCCTGCCGCCTGGGTATCCTCAACCCACAGAGTGTAGTCGGTATACGCCGCGTCCAACTCAGCGGTAAGCGTCCAGCCGGATGTATTATCCTGCAGGGTCATCGTACTGGCATTGGCACTGAATACGAAGGTGTTGTCGAGGTCGATTGCTATGGCCGTCAATGTAACATCATTGCCTGCGGCGAAAGTTGATAATGGCGGGATTGATATGGTTACATCGACTGTATCGACGGCCGCCATTGCGGGGGATGCTATAAACGCAACGGCAAAAACGGATATCAGAATAATGCCAACCCTTTTCATCTTTCTTACCTCCTCAGGTAATTTCATCTCTACTGGCATTAATATCCTGAGCCGTAATTTAAATTTACCCCTGTTATTAATATAGATTAAGCGTTTGGGGCATTAAAAATGGGGCTTATAAGGTGAAATCAGGTTCCATCTGATTTAAACACCATAGGACGCAGGTTCTACCTGTCATCCGGGGTTGGTAAGCTACTTATCATATTTCCATAACCAATTGTGACCATAGACGATTTCCCAATCTGTGGGTATCCGATGTTCAACATTGACTTCCGAAAGCTCCCAGATATACCAGCCTTTATTATCTATATATCCATGCCTGTTGTCTTTACTTACCCTTCCCACGCCCCCATAGAACGGGAGGGCAGCTGTATAAATGGGCTCGATGACGGTATTTCCTGATTTGCTGATATACCCCCACTTCCGGTTTTCTTCGAATCCCGCAAGGCCTTCAGAGAACCCATCTACATTTTCAAATTGGGGTTCAATGAGGATATTTGAATATCTATCTGTAAATCCCCATTTACCGTCGATAACAACCCCTGCATAACCACCGCAAAAGGATTTGGCAAACGTGAATTCCGGCTCGATGGCCATCTCTCCAGCAGTATCAATAAACCCCCACTTCCCTTCCATCTTGACCGCAGCCAATCCTTCCGAGAAGGGTTTCGCATCCTCAAACCAGAGTTTGATAGGGAACTCCATGGTGGGTGTGATATATCCACATTTCCCTTTATGCTCTACAGCCGCTAAGCCCATTGAGAACCGCGTGGCTACGTCGAATATGGGATGTATCACCATCTCCCCGGCTGTATTTATAAATCCGTATTCCTTTCCGAAAGGAGATACACAGGCTAATCCTTCTGAGAAGACGTCGGCAAAAATATAAGACCCCCTGATAACCATATCCCCCTGGCGGTTGATGTATCCCCATACCTGCTGCGGTCCCATCACCGGGGCCAAACCATCTGAAAAATCCCTTGCCCTTTCAAACCTTGGGGCAACCACAAACTGGCCGGAAGCATTGATGTAACCGAACAACCGGTCCTGTGTTACACGCGCTAAATCTTCATTGAAATAACTCGCCCAACCAAAACGTGGGGGGATTATTAAATCCCCTTCCTGGTTGATGAAACAATACTTCCCTTCTTTTACAGCTGGGAAAAGCATAGAAATTACTTGGGGACGGTCCTACTTGTTCGCTTTCGCGCAGGACCGTCCCCAGTTTCGATTACTATTCACCCAAATTCAGCCGCACATCGACCACTTTCGACCCCTTGCCGGGGACGAAGCTGAAGACGGGGTTAAGGTCCATCTCCCGGATGCGCGGGAAGTCGACGGCAAGATAGGAAATACGCAACAGGATTTCAACAAGGCTCTCAATATCCGCACCGGGCTTGCCGCGTACACCGCTCAGGATTGCTTTCCCCTTAATCGAATTAACCATGTCCAACGCATCCTGTTTACTTAGGGGTGACAGGCGGAACTGGACATCCTTCATCACTTCCACAAAAATACCGCCAAGGCCGAACATGATAATCGGATTGATCCCCTCGGTATTATTCACGCCAATGATTGTTTCAATTGCGTCTCCAAGCTGTTCCTGGATGATGAATGAAGGCTTATGGCCCTTGAACTTCTCACTCATCTCGTCGAAGGCCTTCTGAAGGGCGGCTTTTGTCTTGATGCCCATTGCAATGCCCCCTGCTTCTGTCTTATGCACAATTCCTGCGGCATCTACCTTGAGCACCACGGGGAATTTCAACCCTTTCACTGCACCTTCCAACTCTTCGACATTTCCAACTTTCACGACTTTCGCGGTAGGTATGCCATATGCCTCAAGCGCCCGGAATGCATCAGCTTGCGGTATATAACCGCTATCGAGAGTGTTGAATATCGATTCAACTTCAGCCTTGTTAACATCTAATTTAGGATATTCCGGCTCAGGGGCATGCTTGAAAAGGCCGTAACGGGTCATATTTATAAGCACCCGCGCGCCGGTTTCAGGGAATTCATAGACAGGTACACCACCCTGGCGAATGGCTCTGATAAGCCGTCCCCACTTCTCGATGGTCATCAGCACGACGATAACCGGCTTCGTCGCCTTATCGCCCCAGGCCGCTATCTTAGCCGCGATGCCGTCCAAATCAACAAACGGGGCTGAGATGAAGTTAATAAGTATAGAATCAACATTCGGGTCATTCATGAGCCCTTCGACGGCGGCATTGTAATGGTCCGGCCCGGCGGTGGCGATGACATCCACCGGGTTCTCAACAGCCGCCATCGGCAGCAGGTTCTTGCGTAGAAAATCCTTAGTCTCAGGAGTAAGCTCGGCAAGCTTAAGCCCTGCGGCGATGCACTCATCCACCGCTAAAATGCCTGGCCCACCTGTGTTCGTGATAATTGCCAAGCGGTTCCCCTTAGGCTCAGGCTGGGTTGACAGGGCAATGGCCGTCTGGATCATCTCATCCTGGGTGTCGAACCTGATAATACCGGCCTTCCTGAAGATGACATCGGTGGTGACATCCTTCTCCATCAGTGTGCCTGTATGCGACGACACTGCCTTGAGCCCTTCCTTTGTTTTGCCCGACTTGACCGCCAACACCGGTTTCCGTTTCGTAATATTCCGCGCTGTTTCGAGGAATCCGATGGGGTCTTTGAGCGTTTCGATATGCAGCATGATGACCTTCGTGCCGGGGTCGTCGCCGTAGTACGCGAGAATCTCGTTCATCGAGACATCGCACTCGTTGCCGTAACTGGCATACATGCGGATGCCCTTGCCGACCTTGTCGAGATGCAGCTTGAGCACTTCACCGACGCCGCCGCTCTGTGCGAGGATGGAGATATTGCCCTGCGTCATGGGCACGAAGGTGAAATTGGCATAGACCCACACGTTTTCGTCGGAGTTCTGTATCCCCTGCGAATTGGGGCCATATACGCGCATGCCATATTTATGCGCAATCTCAACCATCTCGCGCTCGAGCTTCGCCCCTTCCTCGCCAACTTCCTTGAATCCGGCGGTATGCACTATGGCGAATTTCACCCCCTTCTTGCCGCACTCCTCGATGGTTTGGGGTACGAGGGTGTTTTTGATGGAGATGTTCACCAGGTCAATATCATCCGGAATGTCAAGGATTGACTTATACGCCTTGAACGATTTGATGTAAGGGTCCTTGGGGTTGACGGGGAATATTGGCCCCTTGAAACCGTGGTCCAAGAGGTTCTTCATGACGATATGGCCGATACTCAGGGGATTGTTCGACGCCCCGATTATCGCTATCGCTTTCGGCTTAAACAATGGATCGAGCATTTTTATCTCCTCCTGAAATCATAATTAGTTTTCTATCTCATTTTCATTGGTGTATCGGGAACTTGTTCCCAATACAGGGTTGCGGGTTTCGGGAACAAGTTCCCGAAACACCGACTAAATACCTCTAACAATGGGTGCCGCACACTTTAGTGTGCGCTTTCATACATAGGCCATCCGCACACTAAAGTGTGCGGCACCCTCTATATTCGAATAAATGTACCTTTTATTTCAATAAATGTAACCCATGAATCCCATTTCGCAGGTTACTATCTATATTCCCCGGCTTGGTCAACACAGCCATATTCTACCTCTTTTACAGCCGGGTAAAGCAAATTCGGGACTTCAATCTCTTAGTTTTTCCGTAATCGCGAATGGCTTCCTATGCGCCGCTGTCAGCAGGCCCACTCTCTAATTGGGAGCGGATTTCGTCGAGGATGGGCTTGATTTGGTTCTCAACTAAAAGAGAATAACCGTGTTCTGTTGCTAACTTGAATGCTTCCTCAGCGAAGGGGAGCGCAACTTGGCTTGAACCTTCTTTTACCAGGACGGCAGCTTGTAAAGCTAACGATTCGGCTAATCCCTCAATACTCCCTAATTCGCGGCAGATCTGTTCTTTCTCCTTCAATAATATTTTTGCCCCGGGCAGGTCCCCCTGCTCTTTAAGGATTATCGCCTGATTTCCGAGGCAGCTCTGCAAGCCTGAAGGATAGCCGAGTTCCCTGAATATAAGCTCCGCTTCTTTGATAGCCGTAAGGGCCCCGGTCAGGTCACCACGTTTCTTCAATACACTTGTTTGCTTGTCAAGAGACCAACCGATACCTATTGGGTCTTTAAGCTTACGGAAAATGCTTTCGGCTTCCTTGTAAAGCCTCATCGCCCCATCCAGGTCATTTTTGCCCTCGAGTATCAGGGCTTGATAGGCAAGGGCACGACCGATCCCCACCGGGTCGTCAAGTTCCTTGGCAATAGCTTCTGCCTGCTTATATAGTGTTAGTGCTGATTCCAAGTCGCCCTGGTAATGGGCGATATTGCCTTGATTACGAAGGGCAAGCCCTATGCCGGCACGGTCCCCAAGTGCCCTTGAGATACGCTCTTTCTCCTCAAAAAGCGCCCTTGCTCCATCTAAATTGCCTTTGTCCCTTAGTATTAGGGCTTGATTGGTGCAGCATAGACCTATCCCTGCGGGATTATTGGACTCCCTGTGAATATGTTCCACCCTCTTATAAAACTCCAGGGCTTCATCTATCTTACCGATTTTATATAGAATCGAGCCTTGATTGCTGAGGGAAGTAGCGATACCTTCGGTGTAATCGAGCTTCTTAGCAATGTCCTCGAGCTCTTTATACAACTTCATGGCATCTTCAAGGTTACCACGATCGCTCAGAATATTTCCCTGCTCGTTAAGTGAGATTCCAAGGCCTTTCAGATCGTCTGTATCCCGGCAGATTTTTTCTGCTTCCTTAGCAATGCTTAAAGCCTTATCCAAGTCACCACAGGCTTTTAAAATCTGTGTCTGCTGGCAAAGGCACTTTGCGCAGCGTTCCATTTGATTCAGTTGCCTGAATTGGGTTTCCAAAAAGGACAACAGGGAAAGGGCCTTATGATGGTGACCGGTATCCTGCATCAGTTTGGCGAGGTGCACCAGGTTTTTAAGGTCTAAATACCCCTCCGGGGCTTTGAGCACAGGATCATATGAATCAGCCAAACGCAACTCCGAATTCCCTTCGACCTTGACCCAATATCGTTTAACATCGTATTCATCCTTCTCCCACGCTATCTTGAAGAACTCGAGGTCCGCGAGCAAAGCATGTAGCCGTTGCCAGGCCTTGGATTCAGCCAACTGCCATGGGAGTTCATCGACGACGCGGGGGGTAAGTATGAGGGAGCCGAAATAATCGGCCAACCGCATATGCGCCGATTGTTGTTCTTTGCCGGTAGGCAGATAGCGGGCCGTCACTGCTTGGTTCAAGTAATCATGGGAAAAACAAAGCAGGCCTGAACGGTTTATGAACATGTTCTCTGCGGCCAAATAAAACGGCGCCCAATGGGCATGCGGAATAGGCTCTTCTCCATCACCCAATATACGCAACAGCTCCGCTTCCGATAAGCCCCGTCGCGACGCCCATATCATCGACAAGGTTGTGTGAACCAGTGCAGGATGCTCGATCTCGTAATCCTCTTCGTAGCGATGAAGTATCCTTTCATAAAGGCCGGGTATATTCTCGGCCTCCAAATAATGCCCGATGCGCTCATCCAACTGCTCATGTTCGCCGAATACGCGCAGTTCCTCGAGCAATGCGCGCAGGTATAACGGGTTGTGCACCTGCTTCTCAGAGGCGATGCGCTCGATACGCTTTCCGCTCAGGCTCTTGCGGTACTGGGCGAGGTAACTTCGTATAAGCTTCCTGCACTCCTTGGCATCAAGCGGCTCAACCTGGATTATAGGCCATCCGCGTTTTTGCAGGTTGTCCAATGGGCGTCCCGGCAGTGTCGACAATATGAGCCGTGTATTTGGCGGAATAACAGGTGGAAGCCATACAAGGTCCGGGGCGCCATCGCGGTCTTCAAGCTGATTGAGCGCATCGAGGATGATGACAACCCGGCCCTTAGCCGCCGCCATGTGAAGCCAGTTCGCAAACGCGAGGCGCAATTTGCCGGCTTCTGTCGGTATATCTTCCTCGAAATTAAACCGGCGCTTGAGTTCACCCATGATGCGCCTCAACATCGCGGACCAATCAGCGCTGTAAGGGGTCGAACCGATGAAGTGCATTATGAATAAATCTTTCTTGTGCTTCTTGCGATATTTTATCGCCCAGTTGGAAAGCAGTGCCGATTTGCCTGAACCTGACTCGCCGAGCACAACAAGCGGCGGGCCGTCCTCTTTCGCGTGGTCGTTCAAAATGTCGAAATATTCTTTCCGCCCTATATAGACCTTGAAACGGTTTTGCGCATATGCCTCATGCTCTGCGGCTTCCCTGTCAAGCGGGTCGGGCTGCTCCCCTTCGGGGAATAATTTATCTATAACCGACGTTAAATCCTCAAGAACCAACTTGCCCAATTCATGGGGGTTGGCATAATTCTCACGGATGGGCAGACTGCTCTCCCTTATTTTGTCTTTCAACACTGAGAGTTTCCGCCTGCGCTCCTCGGTACGCCTTTCGGCCTCGAGGGGGCCATATCGCTCTATGTCGCTTGGAATGGGGAGCTCGCGATATTCCTTCCTCTCATGTTCCGGAAGCATATCGACATATCCGGGGTTCCGGAAATAGAAAAATGAATGGTCAGCCATTTTCGGATCGTTCAAAACCCCGTGGAGGATTTCAAGCTCTGTTACAGAGCGCTCGCTGTGCTCGGCAAGCCACGGCTCCTGCCGGATCAACTCCCGCGGTATCTCATCGGGCAACCAGCCGTAGCGTTCACCAAGTATGCCTATGAAATACGGCCGGCATTCACGGATCTCCGCGAGGCATATCGGCAGCACCTTCCCCTCGGCCCTTTGTTCGTCGGTAATTCCCCAGCGCAAATCAACCTCGCCCCATACAACGCCGCGCTTTTCGCACATCTTGCGTAGCTGGGGGAATACACGCTTCACAAGCTCATCCCGCTCCTCTTTCATATCGCGGAAGGTCGAGGAAATGAATACGCGTATAGCTCGCTGTTGGGGCGATCGAGGTCTTTTGCCCTCTTTATTCTGGCCTTTTGTCTCTCCCCTTGGATCCTGATATGGATTCACGTTCGGCATAATCAACCTCGACTTCGCTTGTATATATTGATTTTCAAAGCGGGCCATGCCTGTCCGCCGGGAATTCGGCAAGTTACTGGAACTGAGAGCGGATGCTGTCTACTATAGGTTTAACCACCGTTTCGGCAACTTGGTCATGCCCATGCTCTAAGGCCATCCGATATGCCTCTTCGGCAAGGAGAAGGCCTTCTGTTTTTTTGCCTTTTTTTGCCAATATACTCCCTTCAAAAGCAAGCGATCCCGAGAGCTCCCTTTTATTTCCGACCTCGCGGCATATGTGCTGGCATTCTTTATACACGCGCATCGCCTCATCAAGCTGGCCGCGGTCTTCGTATATATTGCCTTGGTTGGCAAGGCTCCTTGAAAGTTCTTCCTTATCCCCAATCTCGCGGCATATGGCTTCGACCTCTTTATGCAGCCTCAAGGCCTCGTCCAACTCTCCACGTTCAAAGTGTATATTTCCCTGGTTGCAGAGGCTGCTTGAGAGCCCCCGCTTATCCCCGATCTCGCGGCATATGTGCTCGACCTCCTCATACATCCCCATAGCCTCGTCAATCTCCCCGCGGGTTTGATGAATGATTCCCTGGTTAACGAGGCTGCTTGCAAGGTACAACTTATAGTCAAGCTCACGGCATAGGATCTCCATCTCTTTATATAACAGCATAGCTTCCTCAAGCTCCCCACGAAAATAGTGGAGAATCCCCTGGTTGCCAAGGTTCCCTGAAAGCCGAGCCTTATGGCCGAGCTCACGGCATATACGCTCATCCTCCTTATACAGCCTCATAGCCTCGTCAAACTGCCCACGGGTTCGATGAATCATTCCTTGGTTGCCGAGGCTATGTGAGAGTCCCGCCTTATCACCAATCTCGCGGCATATGCGCTCCTGCTCCTTATAGAGCCTCATAGCTTCATCCAGCTCCCCACGAGAGTAGTGGATAATTCCCTGGTTGCCAAGGCTGCTTGAAAGTCCCGCCTTGTGCCCAAGCTCGTGACGCAATTGCTCATCTTCCTTGTACAACCTCATGGCCTCGTCAAGCTTACCACGAGCCTGGTGTATATTCCCTTGGCTGCAGAGGCTGTTTGAAAGCCCGGCTTTATCCCCAAGCTCGCGGCACATGCGCTCCTGCTCCTTATACAGGCGCATAGCTTCGTCAAACTCGCCGCGGGTTCTATGGCTTTCCCCCTGATAGCCCAAGCAGACAGCTAACTTCTGCCGGTCACCCGACTCAAGGTATAGATTGGTCAGGTATTGCGAAAGGATTAATAACTCCGAAAGGTGCCCTGTGTCCAGAAAAAGAGATGATAAATTTATGAGGGCTTGTGCATCCGGGACTTCCATCGGTGCGTCTAAAACAGCCTTATAGGCATCCACCATGCGGAGGTCCGAACCGTCCTGCACTTTCACCCAATATGCCTTTGCATCAAACCGGTTCTGCTGCCAGACAGCAGCGAAGAAGTCGATGTCCGCGAGCAAGTCATATAGCCTTTGCCAAGACCGGGATTCGCTGAGCTGCCACATCAGTTCGTCAATCTTCCTCGGTCCCAAATCCAGCTTGGCGAAGTAGTCCGCCACACGAAGATGCGCCGACCGCTCATCTTCTTCCGATTGTAGGAACCTGCGATGTATTGCCTCCCGGATGTAGTTGTGGACGAAACAAAGCAACCCCGATCGGCTTACGAGTAATCTTTCCACTGCTGAACTGAACTGCGCCCAGTGGCCGTACGGCATTGGTTCATCGCCGACACCCAGGAGGTCCAATAACTCGGCTTCTGAAAGCCCCCGTCGGGATGCCCAAATACAGGTCATCGCGTCCTGCACCAATCCCGGCCACTCGCGGTCATAATCCTGCTCAAGCCGTTTGAGAATTTTCTCGTAAAGCTCGGGAATATCCTTCGATGAGAGGTAATGCTCGATTGCCCTGTCCAAATGCTGATGCACTCCGAATAACCTTAGCTCATCCAGCAGGGCTCTCAAAAACAACGGGTTACGTGTTTGCTCGGAGGCGCTGATCCTCTTAACCTGCACGTCACTTAAGCTTTTCCTATACTGGCCCAAGTATGCGGGAATCAGCTTTGTCCGCTCATTATCCTTGAGTGGTTCGACAGTCATCGCAGGCCAATTGCGTTTTTTCAAATCATCGAGGGGCCTGCCCGGGAGGGTCGAGAGAATCAGCCGGATTTTCTGTGGTATGAAGGGCGGAAGCCATACGAGGTCGGGGGCGTTATCGCGATCCTCAAGCTGGTTGAGAGCATCGAGTATAATGACCACCCGTCCATGCCCGGTTTGCGCATTGGCCATATGAAGCCAGTTCGCAAAAACCTGCCTTATCTTGTCCGGGTCGGTTGGGATATCATCCTGTATATCAAACCGGCGCTTCAATTCACCCATGATGCGCCGTACCATCATTGACCAGTCAGCGCTGTATGGCGTTGCACCGATGAAGTGGATTATTACCAGATCATCAGGATTGTCCGCACGATATTTCATTGACCAGTTGGCAAGGAGGGCTGATTTCCCCGATCCCGATTCGCCAAGGACTACAAGTGGAGGACCGTCCCCAGCAACATGGTCGTTCAGATACTGGTAGTAGTCGTCTCTACCGATATATATGCTGAACCTGCTCTGGGCGAATGCATCATGTTCTGCAGCTTCCCTGTCAAGCGGATGAGGCTCCTCGCCTTCCGGGAAAAGCTTATCAACAAGCTTACTCAGGTCCTTGAATACAAGATCGCCAAGCTCTTTCGGATCGACATAGTTGTCCCTTATCGGAAGACGGCTTTTACGAATCCTCTCTTTAAGGTCAATCAGTTTCTCCCGACGTTGCTGCGCCCTCAGCTTAGCCTCCGTGTGCCCGAGATTCTCAATCTCCTCAGCGATGGGGCCCTCTACGAAATCCCCCCTCTTCTCGGCGGGTATGGTATAGATGTATGCCGGATCACGAAAGTAGAAATACGCATGGTCGCTCATTTCGGGGTTGTTCAAAACCCCGTGGAGGATTTCCAACTCGGTCACTGACTTTCCCCTATGCTCAACGAGCCATGGTTCCCGCTGTGTGAGTTCCTCGGGTATCTCCGCCGGTATCCAACCGTACTTCTCACCGAGCATCCCTATGAAATATGGCCGACACTCATGGATCTCTTTTAAGCATATGGGCAAGACTCTCCCCTCGGCTTTTTGTTCGTCGGTGATGCCCCACCGCAAATCAACCTCGCCCCATACAACCCCTCGCTTTTCGCACATCTTGCGAAGCTGGGGGAATACCTGCTTCACAAGCTCCTCCCGTTCCTCTTTCATGTCGCGGAAAGTGGAGGAGATGAATACGCGTATCGCGCGTTGTTGCTGTGATTGCGCGGAATTAGCATTCATCGGCGCCCTCCCGTTACGATTGCCTGAACAGGATGTAAAATCGCGAAATAAAAAGCAGTTACGATATCTATTTCTTTTTCTTGATCTGCAGCTTGAAACCGGCTAAGAACTTGGGCAAATCCTTAACGAGCTTAAGGTCGATATCTCTACTCTTCTGATCCAACTCGCCCCAGGGAATCAACATTGGCGAGATCCTGTTCGCCAAATCCTTTATGGGGCCGTATTTCCATCCGGCCATAAGCCTTTCAGCAACCCACCTCGCGTGTTCCATTTCGGCCATGATCCCGATTTCATCACGAGAGAATTCATACAACGGCACTTTCCCCTCCTCAACAACATCGAGTATGCAATCTATCTCATTCAGTTTCTGCACGATATGGTCGACAGCCTGGCGGTTCGACTCCTTCATTTCGACGGGGAGACCATCCCATTCGCCAAGTGCTTCAGGACTCAGCGGAAGGCGGGCCGGGTAATTCGCCCGGTATGTCCTGTTCAAGGCTACAGCGATGCTTTCCCGTATCGGATTGGGAAGGCCCGTATATCCTATGCCTATATAAGCCCTCAGTGTGTATGCATCCTTGGGCAGCACCGGGATATCCCTCAGCGGTGACCATAGCAGGTCGTTTTCCTCCACCCTCAGGCTTTCCTCTGTACCTCCGATGACAGCCACTTTCGCACCCAGTGCCGTTGCGAGCAGGTATTCGAAAGATGACAGCGAATTCCCGCCCAATCCGATTACTTTGACAGCCGAAGGCGGGATGCCGGATGAGAGGATGTCAATCCAGTATTGCAACGATTGTGAGTGGTCGAAATGCAACCCCTCTGTCGTCCTTAACTGGCGGTACCTTTTATCCGGTTCAACATGCACCGGCAATGTCTCGGGGATGTAGCCGATTGTGTAAACCCGCGTGGGATATGTATCCTGGATGTCACCAACGATCTTGCTTATCCCGGCAAATGTGCCGCCCGAAATGATGTTCCCATCATAGTCGCTAAAAGCCTTAAGCATTACCTGCCGATAGCTGTCGACCTTGGCTTCATCAGCCTTATTGTGCGAACCGACGACAATTACAACAGGTCCTTCAATCCTCCTGAAATTCTTGGAAGCCAACTTCTGAATTTCCTTAGGTGAATGTTTATCCCTGAACTTGACATCCCTGACTATCCGGAAAAGCTTGACAGGCAGGTCAAACCATCTTTCCACTGCGGGTTTCAATTTCATCAGCGAGTTGAGTGATGTATCCACCATGAACGATGCCGTTGAAATCCCCAAGGCCCTTGTATATGCCGCCATGCTCATATCCGGGTTGCGCATCAGGAGGTAGAATTTGCCCAAATCATAATAAGCCCAAGGGTAGTTCACCCCGGCTTCAATCTGTTCCCAGCATCTCTCAATAGCTGCATTTATGACCGGCCCCATTACCGAGATCACCGGGCCAATCTTGCGTGTCCCGATCCTGTACTCGAGGTAATTCCCGAGGACATATGGGTTCCCGGGGTCTATTTCAAGCGCGAGTTTATAAAGCTCGAGAGCTTTCTTATCGTCTATATTTTTCCAGGTACCTGCAAGGGATGAGATGGCATCAACATCATAGCCATCCATCTCGACAGCCTTTTCAAGGTATGCTTGTCCTTTCTTGTATGCTGCCGATTCCGGGTTGTCTTTGCTCTGCTTGCAGATCGCTACGCCGATATCCCTCAGCAGCGGTTGGTGACCCGATTTTACGTAATCCGAGAGCACATCGATGGCTTTCCCCCAATAGCCAAGGGCGATATAGAGCTGACCGATTTTGTGGGCCGTTTTGAAATCACCCGGGGCATGTTCGAGGATGACTTGCTGGATTGATATTTCATCCAAAATCTCCTCAGGGGATAGATATGACTCATAACTCGATGTGTATTTCTTGATTGTCTTCGCGATTTTCTCCATAAGGGCATCGGCATTTTCCAGCAGCGGGGCGATTGATGACAATTCACGACGCAACCTTCCCGGCAGCTTCAGTGTATTCCTGATCATCATTTCGTTTCTGTAATCCAACCAGATATGCTCAAGCATGCGCCTGACTTGTATTTCCACCCACATCGGGCTGGTTTTATCAGGAAGCACGGTTTTGGGAACAGAAACACCTTCTTGCGTCATCATGATGCTGTCGGGATTGATAACCCCTATGTATTGAATAGGCCGATGGCCATATGCGCCTATTTTAAGCCCACCGCTTACATCAAAGCTGGCTCCCTGGTTGATGATGAAGCTTTCCTTTATGAGACTGCAGACAGGGCCAATATCATCTGCGGACTGAACGATAATACGCAACCCGCATAAATCGGTGAAATCGCGCACCGGGTTGTCATACTTCCCGTAGGTCCTCATAACCTTGTTGGCGAAACTCTGCAGGGATTTAGCCCTCGCCTGGACGATCGCTGAGGGTGCGACCTGCTTTATCGCAGGCGCAAGCACCTCAATGAGGAACTGGTGGAGTTTCTGATATCGGGGATAAACCTTAGCGTACCCGGCTATCTGTTGTTCAACCCAGCCTTTATCAATGTTTTTGCCAACCATGTTAGCTTTTTGCCTCCGTAATTATTGTGGAGATTCTCCGCAAAATATCCTAATCAGCCCATATGTTCCAGGTAAACCGTTTTCTCTGGTTTGAGGATGTAAACTCAAGCTTCCACTGTCCGAAATCATTCGAAAACCCATCAGGAATCGCAGGTAAGCCTTCCCTTAGAGGCTCGAATTATATCATGGTAAAAAATAGATTGGAATGTCACATTCATTCCCCTTTTCCTTTCTACAGCGCAAACAGGGCCGCGCCCAATGCCCCTGTGAGCTGCGGCTCCGGTGGAACCTTGACCGGTCTATTCAGCCTTTTCTCGAACAAGGCTATTATATATGGATTATACGCCACAACTCCCCCTGTAAGCACTATTTCCCCGTTCAGCGGGTCCATCTCGACGATGCGCCGCACCACCGACTCAAACGCACCGGCGACGATATCCCCGATCCTGTCTCCCCGCTTGAAATTCGTCAAAATTTCCGTCTTGGTGAAAACAGTGCAGAAGCTGCCGAGCTTTACCGGTGCCTCGGACTGCATCGCAAGGGCGTTCAATTCATCGAGGGACAGTCTTAACAGCGATGCTATCTCCTCAAGAAACGCCCCGGTACCAGCGGCGCATTTGCGGTTGAACTTGAACCCGACACGTTTGCCTTTCTCATCGAGGGTAATTATCTTGTTGTCCTGTCCGCCGATATCAACAATCGTCATCGGCCCCCGGAAATAATAAAGGCATCCCTTTGAGTGGCAGGCTATCTCGGTCTTGCAGAAATCAGCGCACTCTACTTTATCGCGCGCATATCCCGTCGCGGCGGTCAGTGCAATGTCCGTTTCCTTCAACCCAAGCTCGTTGAGGATGGCGTCGCGACATTCCTGCGCGACCTTCGCTCCTTCGGCGCCGGTACGCTGAACCATAGCGCCAAGCAAGCTGCTATCCGGCCCGACCATCACCACCTTGGTCGCGGACGCACCAACATCGATACCGCAATATATATTGCCAGTTGCCATTTTTATTGGTTATGTAACTCACGGAATGGGATTCGTGGGTTACATTTTATTCGTTATTTATTTCCCGGCAAAGGAATTGCCGGGCTAAATGACTTCCCAGCCTGCCACACTTGTCGCTCCCTAACGGTCGCGGCTCGGATATTCTTCTTTGATGTTTCGGGACACCCTTGTCCAGAAACCCGATTACGCCTCCGCCAACTGCTCTGCAAACGCCTCGATATTCGTCTTCGCCTGCTCCTCCGAGTAGCACCGCATATCGTTCAAATCCCCCGGCACAACGATATACGGGATGCCCATCTTCTCCATAAGCCGCTGCGGCAGCCCATAGCGGTTGTTGGAATTGTTCGGGCAGGTTTTAGCGTCGTGGTACAATACGCCGCTTATCTTATATTTCTCAACCATACGCTGGATATATTTTTCCTTGAATGGGTCGGAGCGCACGATGAATATCTCGCTGTACGCCTTCGCCATGCTCCGGAACGGGTCTTTCGCATCAAACGAGTCGAATATCCAGCTGTTGCAATAGGTCGATGCAACCACGCACGTCTTCAGCTTGGCAAATAGTTCGGAATGTTCCCTGAGCTTGCCCCAGATGGGCATACCCTCCCAGTACAGCCGGAACTTCTCGTCGGCGATGCTTCCGATGCCCTTCTTGACGCAATCCTTCAACTCGGCAACGAGGATGTCGTAATAGTCGATTGCGCGCTGCAGGCCGCGCATAACAACCGCCGGGCCCATGTGAATCGTGCAATCGAAGAAGTTTATCGGCGACGGCACCGCCTCAGCCGCTTCCAGTACGCCTTTCCATTTTTCGGTTAGCTTCCTGGATAGCCCGACAATTTCCTTGAATTTGTCATAATCAAATTTTCGCCCGCTTATTTTGCTCAATGGCTCGACCATCGCCTCTATCTGCTTCGCGACCGGCTCGATGAAGACATCGGTCACTTCATTGATGCTGCGCGGCGTCTCAATGCCGAGAAGCGGCACCTTATAATGCTGATGGTAATATGACATCCACTCCTTCACATCGCGGCACTGGTTCGTGTTGTAAACGAGGACATCCGGTTTGGGGAATACGAACCCCGGCATCTTCGCCATCGGCGTTTCGCCTTTGATGAATGAGCCGACATCGCTGGTGAGATACGAGCATATCTCGGGCGAGTAGCCTATGGCGTTGGCGGATGGAATAAGGTCGGTCGCCATACGCGACGAGCCGAGCATCGCGCCGTGGTTCTCGGGGAAATATACCAAGAACCCGAATGCGGTCAGAAGCTCCGACGGCCCCACGCTCGTGCACCACGCTATCTTCTTCTCGCCCGTCTTTGCTGCCTCAAAAAGCTCGGTGAAATATGCCCCCATGACATCCCGCATTGCCTTCGCAGACTCGATTTTCCGCACCAAGGGTTTATCCTCAGGCATAATTAAAACCTCCTGTTCCTTGCGTTTGGCTCCTACCCCTCCCCATGAAATGGGAACGTTATTATATCAGATTAAGTCGGTTTTACCACAGGTTACAGGGTACACCGGTTCTCCAATCAGCATGCCTGCACTGATGTTGACATGCCTGATTTGTTTTGGGATCTGAACGCGTATCCCGTAATATGGTCTTATAATGAGAAGAAGAGACTGAGACGTAAGAAAGGAGAGACGCTATGCCCACAGTCAACATTGACGGCCCCATAATCAAGGATATCGAGATTAAGAGGAAGCTTGTAAGGGAAATGACCAAGGTGGCCTCGGAGGCCTATGGCATCAAGGAAATCGTGGTGCTCATCAACGAACATTCACCGGAAAACGTCGGTGTCAATGGCGAGTTGGTTATAGACAGGAGGAAAAAATAACATCATGTAGCCCGGCATCTCCCTTGAACCGGCCATATATCTCCCCACTATCCTTGCAAGGGGATGCCGGGAAAAATCTTACGCATAACTTCCGAATAAATTATAAAGAAGTATAGCAAGCACGAGAAGCGTTATACCTACGAAAACCCTGTCCTTCTCGAGGGCGAATGCGAGCAGCGAATACGCAACCCGCGCGATGGGCGTCGCTATCAGTATCAGCAGGCCAAGCTCGATAATCCCCCGCGCGCTAAATTGAAATACCGACCTGAAAATCCCCGTTATACTGCAGAACCTTGCCGGCTCACCGTGAAACACGTGATATTCAGGCGGCTGCAGGCCATATTTATAAAGATAATATATGCCCCCTGCCAACACTACTGCCGCTGATATGCTCACACCGGTACGCAGCAGCACGCTGATGGTCTTCTCAAGCTGCCCATTGGACCAGAATCTCATCCCCATGCGCTTCATATCCTTCCCCCTGCGCCGTTGATAATCATCTCGATTGCCAATCCGAGGATGACCACCCCGAAGAGCAATCGCAGGTATTTCACTCGCGCTCCGGTGAGGATACGCGCCCCGATGATTGACCCCGGCAGCACGCCGAGCATCACGGGCATCACCAACCCCGGGTCGATATAGCCTTTGCCGAGATATATCCCCGCGCTTGGCGGCGCCGTCTGTGATGTGTTATTATTGATTTCAGGAGTCACCTTTCTACGGTCTGTTGTGAGCGGTATCCGAACTGGACAATAGAAAGAGACGATGATAAATGAAGGAAGAATTCTATGTGGTGTAGCCTGGTTTATAGCAGGCATTGTATGCATTTTAGTAAGCATTGCTTTTCTTCGCGCGGGATGTTGGCTTTATAACCGCATTGCAGGCTATCTTAAATCACCCAAGGTTGTCCCCGAACCGAGTTTCAAGAAGGGGATGCTCATTGTTCTGGTCACCGGTATCTATTTTTTTGTTCTGTCATTAACATTGCGTTTCTTCTTTCCCGAAGGTGTAAATATGGATGTGGGAACCTTGAGATACAAAACCTGCTTAGTCGTCCAAGCTTTGACAATCTTGATTTCTATACTCGCGCCTGCTTTAGCCCTTAGCCGGATTTTACCGACCAGGTACTGGAGGGCTGTAATTGTAATCATTCTATGCTATTCAATATTTGTAATACCTTTCGTTCTGATTTACTACTTGGGCGGGTTGCCAATGCGTGCTCCGAATCCCGACACGCCAATTGATCTCAGCAAGTAGCATGTGGCCCAACAACCCCATTTCCGGGGATATACCAGCCTATGGGATACAACAGGGTGCCGCACACTTCAGTGTGCGCTATTCATTCCCGGCAAAGGATTGCCGGCCTACCTTCCCATCAAAACGGCCATCGTCTCTTGAATTCCGGAAACTTGCGCTCCACAAGCGCCTTCAGACCGACAATCGCATCGGGGTGTTTGAATGTTTCAGCGAGGCATTGGTCGAGCTCGTATTTCGCCGATGTTTCCAGGTCAACACCATTCATATAGTCATGAAATCCCTTGCTGATAAGCCAGTTGGATACCCACACCGCGTTCGGCGAATTGCCCGCGACGCGGCTGCATATACGCTGCACCTGCTCGCGCCACGGCGATGTGTGGTATATCTCCGCCTGGCGCCGCCCGAATGCATACAAGGTCGGGATAAGGTCGGCGTTGAGGAAGAGATTCTTCATCACGCGCAACTCTTCCTTCTCATCGAATGTAAGCTCCGTCGGCAATTCATCGATGCCGAGCTTATTTAACTGTTTATTGGTTAATGGTTTACCATCGTTCTTAGCTATGGCTTTGCATATTATGCGGGTTACTTCCTCGCGCTTATTCGACTGCACCAGTAAATCAGCGAGGCCGAAATAGCGCAGCAGCCGTGGCGATGTCGTCGCCGTGCCGCCTGCCAAGATGTAATACCGCGCCATCGCCACCGCCAATTCCTCATCGCCGGTGGCGCGATGTATGATGCGCGGCAGCGTCAATGTACCGCGCAGCCCCGGATAAATGCCGAGCCGCGTCTCGGGCATGGCGAACGATGTCCGCTGCGTCGCAATGACGACCGTATCCTCGTCCCACGCGAACGCCATTGCCGTCTCAACGCCGCCGCCGTACGCCTGCCCGTCGACAATCGCCACTTTAGGCTTGCCGCTGCCTGTCATCTTGTGAAACAGCACATCCTGCCAGCGCTTCGTGTTCTTCACGATACTCGCGAAATCCCCCCTCTCTACCGCCTCGACAAATGCCGGCACATTCGCCCCGGCGATAAATGTCTTGATGGGTGCGGTGTCGAATACAATCGATTTGACATCCGGGTCTTTATTCGCCTTCGCGAATGCTTCCTCCAACCGGTCGAATACATCGTTGTCGAGGGCGTTGGCTGTCTGCGGCGCGGAAAGCGTTATCCACGCGGCTTCTATATCGGGTATAAATTTATAATCAACAGGGTTAATTTTAATTGGGAAAGTTTTCTTTTTCTCCTCCGCGAGTCTACTCAGATTATCGGGTACCGGGAAATGGTGCCCCAACTTCGCGGCCAACTTCTCCCTGTCCTTCACCATACGCCACGCATCCTTGACGCCCCAGTCGTTGAATATCGCGAACGGCCCCCTGCGCCACAGGAATGCGTTCTGCGTCAATTTCTCAAGCTCCTGCGGCTCGATGACCTTCGCCTGCACAATCTCAAATGCCGCAACAAATGCCACCGCCAAAAAGCGCTCCATAAGCTGCTTCACGAGTTTGTCATCGCTGGAGCCTTTCCCCGGGCCTTCGGGGGGAATCCATCGCACCGACGATGCATCATCCGTCTTGGCGATGCGCCCCACGAGGTCGTGATACCCCTTCGTGGGCTTGAAGAAATCTTTGTAGACGCGATACAGCGGGTCGTTCGGGTCGAAGTCATCGGCGAATGAATTCATCGCGAAAAGCCCGACCGGGAGCCCCGTTGCGTCCATCAACGCGAGAAAGCCGAGCGGCATACCGAACGCCTTGCCGCCCGCCGCCTCTATGTCCGCCTTGGTGTACCCCTCCTCGACCATACGGCACGCCTCTAAAAGCAGCGCCACGAACAGCACATCAGCCGCGCCACCCTTGCGGCTCGACAGAATCGGCGTCGCAACTTTGCCGCCCATTTTCATATAGTACATAGCCGTCTCGATGCTCTCCCTGCTCGCGCTATCCGTCCCCGCCACTTCGCCTGCCCTGTTTTTATGCGGGAGATAGAAATAGTGCATCCATACCACTTTATCGGCGCGCTTCACCGCCTTGGACAAAAGGTTTGTGTCCAACGATGATGAATTCGTGGCGAACACCACATGTGGCGGGCAGAGCTTGTCGAGCTGCTCGAATATTTTCAGCTTTATATCAATACGCTCGGTTGCGCATTCTATGACGAGCTTGAGATTCCTGCCCTTGCATGCGGTATGGTAATCGGTGGTGGTGAGCATCCTGCTTTTTATCGCGGCTATTTCCGCATCACTGTATATACGCCCCCGCGCGGAATCCAATTCCCCCGCGATTGTCTTCTTCGCCTTTTCGAGTATTTCCTCAGCGATATCCAATAACCCCACGGTGAAACCGTTCTGCGCGTACGCCTGCGCAATACTCGCCCCCATCGTCCCCGCCCCCACCACCAATATTTCCACATCATCCCAGGTTGTTGTTTGTTTGGTCATACACATGATCCTCATATTATTCCCATAAATTGATAATCAGTTACTATCCATTATTTAGAATTCCAGATATTCTCTATAAGACTTAATATCTCCCTTTACTAATTTTATTTCTTGAATAATTTTCTCAATCGAAATACAAACTTGTTTTCTTTTACGTTGAAATAGCGTTTTTATTTTCTCAACTTCAAATTCTATCATTTTCAGATAATATTTAAGATATTCCTCACATATAATGTCAATTTGATATGTTTCCACTTTATTAGTTCGAGATGAAAACATCTCTTTTCGAAATTCAATATATTTAACCTGATTTAAAGCAAACCCATTTGGTCTGGGTTCCGCTGCAAACAAATCTCCTTGCAATACGACCAAAGGGTAATAGATTTGAACGTTCATATCTTCATCTTCTATCTTGTGAGGTGGCTCCCAATAATCGTAATATTGTGTAATTTCATAGTCAAGTGCTTTTATTAAAGAACTGAGAGTATTATGATGTTCATCGTCATGTAGAGCTATCCAGGAAGATTTGTCTTTTTTCAATTGGAAAGTACAATATTGTGTTGAAATATTCCCTTTGCAGTAATGATGAAAATTTTCCATTCCTGTAAAGTCAGAGAAACTAATATAACCATTCTCCTGCCAAAATTTAACTGGTATACCAGATACTTTAACCTCATAATGATGTAAAAATGAAACTGGAGATTCCTTAGTAAAGAAAACGATGGGTTGGGCATTATTCTCGCATTCACAGATCAAAACTGGAAAGACAAAATTATAACCCTTCTTATAAATACGAGTCGCCGATATGGCACTGATATCATACTCTTTTGATTTCCCAGTTTCTGGGTCGGGGAACACTGGATTTGTCTCAACATAATAGCCAGCGTTAGTTAATATTCGCTCAACACGCTGTTCTAATAAATAACCCGACTTCTTGATTGCTTCTTTCATTTGTTTTGTCGATATGGTTGTAATAATATCAGGTGTCTTTTTATTCATAATTATCATATCCTAAATTATAGCTTGCTCTTTCGGGACACCCATGTCCCGAAACCCCATGCAGGCGGGACGCCTGCACCACAAGATCACGGCATCAGAATGCCGGGCTGCGCAAACGCACACTGAAGTGTGCGGCACCCATATTTATTAGATAAATGTAACCCACGAATCCCATTTTCGTGGGTTACCATCATTATTTGCTTTACAAATAACTCTTCACCACCAACGCTCCGCCTTGGCCGCCGCCGATGCAGGCGGACGATATGCCCATCCCACCTTGATAAATCAACGCCATCGTAAGCCGCACCGCTGTAGCGCCGAGCGGGTGGCCGAGCGCGATAGCGCCGCCCCACTTGTTGACCTTGCTGCGGTCGAGGTTAAGCTCCTTCTCGACGGCAATATACTGCGCCCCGAACGCCTCGTTTATCTCAATGTTGTCTATATCATTAAATGTAAGCCCCGCGCGTTCCAACGCCATCCTCATCGCAGGTACCGGCCCGATGCCCATATACATCGGGTCAACGCCCGCGACGCCCCACGACACAACCTCCGCAATCGGCTTGATGCCAAGCTCCTGCGCGTACGCCTCCGTCGTCATCACCATCGCCGCACCGCCGTCAACGATTCCGCTCGCATTGCCGGCGGTCGTGACGCCGTTGGGCTTGACCGGTATCATCCGCGCGAGAGTCTGCAGCGTTGTATCGGGCCGCATATGGCTGTCCTTCGAAACAACGGTCACACCGCGGCGCCCAGGCAGCTCCACCGGCGTGATTTCCTTGGCAAGGTTGCCATTTTCGGCGGCGATTCGGGCTTTGGTCTGGCTTTCGTACGCAAGCTGGTCAACTTCTTCCTTGGGGATGTTGTATCTCCTCGCCAAATTCTCCGCTGTATCCATCATCTCCGCGTTGATGTATGTATCCTTCAAACCGTCCTTGAAAAGGAAATATGTCCTCGCACCAGCCATGAACAGATAGCCCCACGCGGAGCCATAGGTAACCGTGGGTGATTGCGACGTACTCTCGTAGCCGCCGGCAAGCACGAGCTTCGAGTCGCCGCAGATGAGCTCCTTCGCCGCGAGAGTAAGCGCCTCGCCGCCCGACCAGCATATTCGGTTGACGGTGAACGCGCGGCTCTTCCACGGGATACCCGCCTTGAGCCCCACGTGCCGCGCGCCGTAATGGGAGTCTATCGATGTATGCATCGCGTTACCCATTATCACGTGGTCGATAAGCTCCATTCGGTCTTCGAGCCCCGCCTTTTTTATGGCCCCCCTTGCGGCATACACCCCAAGGTCTATCGGGTTGACATCCTTGAATTCTCCGCCGACCTCGGTGAACGGCGTACGCGTCGCGGAGAGGATGACCACCTTCCGTCCAAGGTCGCGCATGAGTTTTACCGCGCCGCCTTCAAGGTTGTAGCTGCAGTCGAATATCGGCTTCTTATCCATGAACTATCAATCCTCACTTCTCGTATTCTCGGTTCAACAATTCAATCCCTGCGCTCTTCCCCTGTCCATACCTCCAATGCGATTAGCACCGGGAACTACTTCACCGGGACGAGCATTTTAACATTTTTAAATTTGGTATGGGAGAATCAGGGGGCGCTAAGCGGAAATCGCTATCCCTAATGAGTACTTGCGGTTGGTGGCACGCTTAGACTTGGCCAGCCATCATCGTAATGATGCAGGCGAATCTAAGCGTGCGGGATTGTAAAGTTGCAAGACACGCTTAGATACGCCAAGTATGCTACACATACTTGGCCAAGTCTAAGCGTGCCACCAGGCATCCATTTACACCGGGCATCCCTATATTCCAGGCGTCCCTATACAGTAGGCGTCCATTTGCAATTCGGAAGGGCGTTAAGAGGCTAAGTTACTCGAAGTCCATAACAAAGCTCACAACACCCTCGGTGATGGAAGTCTTCACCTTGAGGCCGCTCTTGTAGAACACGGATTGCATGGGCTTGTTATCGCGCAGGACCTCAGCTGTGAAGCCCTTGATACCATCCCTGCGGGCAATTGTGGCAAGGTGCTTGCACAGGAATGCACCGATCCCGCGGTCCTGCCAGGAGTCCTGGACTACGAACGCCACCTCAGCGCGGTTAGTTTTCTTATCGAGGTAATACCCGCCAATGGCGATAATATCGTCCCCGTATGCCTCTGGCAGGGTCCCGACAATTGCTATCTCGTTACGGTGGTCAATATAGGTGAAATCCTGTATCTGCCTGCGGGGCACGCGCTTCATGTTGCTCATAAATCTATAATACAACGTCTGCTGGCTTAGGGCGTAGAACAAATCCCTCATCCTTGGCTCGTCCGTGGGGTGAATGGGCCTGAAGGTTATTTGAGTGCCGTCGTCCAAGGTCATTGTGGTCTTGAGTTCCGGTGGCCCAGATACCATGCGCGTCTTGATATCGGCAAGTTCCTCGCGCACGTACTTCGCTTCGATCGCCTGCCTTACAAGCTCTGCCCTGAAATCAGGATGTGCGATTGATATTAATGCCAGCGCACGTTCCTGGACGGACTTGCCATGGAGATATGCCACACCGTGCTCAGTGACTACATAATGAACATCTCCGCGCGTGGTTACGACACCAGCGCCTGGTGAAAGCCTCGCGACGATACGTGATATCCGTCCATCCTTGGCGGTGGATGGAAGGGCGATGATTGCCTTACCGCCGATGCTGCGGCTCGCCCCCCGGTTGAAGTCCACTTGCCCGCCGATGCCCGAGAAGAATTTCGTACCAAGGGAGTCAGCGCACACCTGTCCCGTCAGATCCACTTCGAGTGCTACATTGATCGCAACCATTTTATGCTGCTGTGAGATCATGAACGGGTCGTTCACATATTCTGTGGGATGGAATGCGAACTTCGGATTATTATCGATATAGTCGTAGAGCCGCTGAGTGCCAAGGCAAAAACTCGCAACTATTTTTCCCCGGTCGATGGTTTTCCGCGCTCCTGTTACAGCACCCATTTCGATAAGGTCTATAAGCCCGTCGGTGAACATCTCCGTATGTATGCCAAGGTCCTTCTTATCTTTTAAAAACTCAGCAACGGCATGCGGGATTGTACCGATACCAAGTTCTACTGTGGCACCATCGTCGACGAGTGCAGCGACATATTCCCCGATTGGCTTCACCGTCTCGTCGGGTTGTGCCTGCGCGAATTCGATTAGCGGTCTGTCAACGGGAACGAATACGTCAATGTCGTACGCACTGACCAGACTGTCCCCCAATGTCCATGGCATCCGCGGATTAACCTCAGCTATCACGAGACTGGCGTTCGCGGCGGCGCTTTTAACAATGTCCACAGACACCCCTAACGAGCACATCCCGTGTTCGTCAGGGGGAGTAACTTGTATCAGCGCTGCATCGAGCGGGAGCTTCCCGGATTCGAAAAGCCTCGGGATATCGGAAAGGAAAATCGGTGTGTAATCGCCGAGCCCCTCTTGGATCATCGTCCGGACATTATCGGATATGAAAAAGGAATTCACCCGCAGATTGTCGGCAAGCGCCTTTTGCGCGTATGGCGCGTCCCCCAAGGTGAGAAGGTGAACGATCTCGGTGTCGGAGAGTTCCGGCCCACGTGCTGCGAGTGCGGAGAGTAGTTCCAGGGGAGAAGCGCAACCGGTCCCCACAAAAACGCGCTGACCGGCTTTGATCAAACGCACCGCCTCTTCAGCACTCATTATTATCTCTGAATATTTATCCTTCCATGCAATGTCATATGAGGGCTTTACCTTTAGGGTCATTTCTTCTGCTCCTCCTTTATCGTTATCCTTGCATCAGCGACAATGGCATCCTGCCCGATTTCACCGACGATGAAGGGGTTGATATCTAACTCCATTATTTCAGGGAAGTCAGTTACGAGCTGACTGATACGCTGAAGCGCTACGGCGATTGCCTGGATATCCACCGGCTGCTGACCGCGCACCCCTTCGAGCAACGCATATGACCGCGTATTTTTAAGCATCTGCATCGCTTCATCGGCTGTGATGGGTGCAAGATAAAATGTCACATCTTTCATCACTTCTACGAATATACCACCGAGGCCGAACATGAGCATTGGCCCGAAATGGGGGTCCCTGCTCATACCAAGAATCACCTCACGACCCTTGGGCGCCATCTTCTCAACATATACACCGTTGAGCTGCGCAGTGGGCATTTTCTTCGCAATGCGAAGCATCATCAAGTCAAACGCGTCGCTTACTGCCTCTGCTGTATCCAGGTTTATTTTTACCCCACCAACATCCGACTTATGGATGATGTCCGGTGAATAAATCTTCATTGCGACAGGGAAACCGATTCTCTCGGCTATCTCGATGGCTCCCTCGGCTGTTGTTGCTACACGACCCTCTGGAATGGTGAAGTCATAGGCATTGAGTATCTGTTTGGCATCCACTTCACCAATTTCACTTCTCCGGGAGCGTTCATGGTGTGTGATGATGCGCTCGACGCGCCTGCGATTGACAGGAAAACGGGCCACAACACGCGGGGGTCTTGTAAGCCACCGCGAATAATCGTACATCGCCTTCAACGCGCTCACGGCTCGCTCCGCAGACGGGTAATCCGGTAAGTTGTGCTCGACCAGTTCATCCCTGCCAGGAAGCACCGCGTGTCCACCCATGAATGCGGCGAGAATCGGTTTCTCACCCCGCACCCTCTTGGCAACTTCACGGACAGTTTCTACAGGTTTAGTCATAGCCTGTGGGGCGAAGAGCATTATTATCGCGTCAACCGAAGGGTCGTCCTGCGCTGCTTCGATGGCCATTGCGTAACGTTCCGGTGGGGCGTCCCCAAGCACATCGATGGGATTCCCTACACTGGCAGCGGCTGGGAGTTTCCCTTTCAGCTGCATAGCGGCCGATGCGGATAGCTTTGCTACTTTCATCCCGGAATTTTCGACCGAATCGGCGGCAATAATCCCAAGCCCGCCGGCATTAGTGATTATCGCCACGCGGTCCCCTCTTGGAAGCGGCTGCATAGAAAAAGCCGTAGCGAAATCGAGCATATCCTCGAATGTCTCAGCACGGATTACCCCTGCTCGTTTGAACGCTGCACCGTATGCGATATCGGCTCCGGCAAGACTGCCGGTATGGCTGGAGGCCGCCTTCTTTCCAGCCTCCGAAGTGCCTACTTTCAGGAGCACAACAGGTTTTTTCGTCGCAGCAGCTTCTGCAGCCTTGATGAAGTCATTCCCATGCAGAATATCCTCAAGGTAGCCCACAATCACTTTCGTTTCCGCGTCTTCAGCAAGCACGCTTATGAAATCCACTTCCGTGAGGTCGGCTTTATTGCCCATGCTTATGAGCTTGCCAACCCCGAGATGCCGGCCTGTTGCCCAATCCAGTATTACCGTACATACCGCCCCACTCTGGGCGATTACCGAAATATTACCGGTCTTGGGCATGGTCAGGGCAAAGGACGCATTCATATGATGATGCGTGTTAATGAGGCCGACCACGTTAGGCCCAAGTATCCGGACCCCCGCTTCTGAAGCGATTGCAGCAATTCTATCCTGCTCCGCTGCGCCCTCGGGACCGGTTTCCTTAAAACCGGCGGATATGATAACAGTGGCCTTGGCACCAGCCCTGATGAGGGATTTCAATGCATCCGCTACGGAATCAGCGGGGACAGTTATTATACCAAGGTCGACTTTTTGCTCGGTTTTAGACAGGTCAGAGATGCATTTCAACGATAGGATCTCATTAGCACTTGGATTCACGGGGATGATTTTCCCCCTGAACTTCCCATCGATGAGGTTCTTTATTACTGCGTAGCCCACTTTTCCCGGTGAGCGCGAGGCGCCTATGACGGCGATTGAATTCGGGTAAAAGAGTTCTTCAAGCATTGGATTACTCTACCATGATGCCGATGGTATGTGAATTTCTATCTTCGGTAAAGGTATTTTCACCTACAGCCTGTATTTCAATCTGAGGCCTCAATTCCTTCTACAACATGCATTAAACAACATTTTAAAGCACCTGTCAAGCTATTTGTGAAAAATTTCGCAAAAGATTTCCCCTGCCCATTGATACAGTACTTCAATACCGCACTGCCTCAACTGCGACTACAATACCTCACTAAAAAAACCTCAGCTTCGCTACTGAACTCGTGACCTTCATCTACACCGAAACGGGGAACGACAACGTACGCTCCAAGCTTCGGACTAACCATATCTTGACTGCGGATTTCTCACCCAGGATATCAAATATATCCTTGGGGGACAGGCTGGGCTTGTCTCCGCTCGCGATTCCCCAGTGGTATTCGACATCCCAATATGCGCGCAATGCATGCTTCATCTCGACAAAGTCCCGGTAATTCGGATGGCGTACGAAATCCTGGCCGCATTGAATCAGTGGTACGTCTAAATGGGATTGTCCCTGGATCACCTGAAGAATCGTAACAAGATTCTGGCTGTAATTCCAGCAACATAGGGCAAACCAATCAATTGCGGTTCCCAAATCCCATTCTCTCGGATTACCATCTTGCGTATCAAGAATCTTAACACCTACTGTTTGATCATAGAATCTGGTTTCCTCTTCATTGCTGCATATTGAATGCGAACCAGCTGAAAACGGAATGTACTCCCCTTCGTTCTTGTCGAAATTTAGGAAATCATATTGCAATCTGTCCGCTAACCGGCTTACCTGCCATTCCTTCAAGGGGTTTCGCTCCCCAATGTGTGAAACGAACTCGGCAGACGGAATACCACAGAACAAGACAGTATCGACGGAGTCAGCATCGTTGTCCACCCAAGCCCGTAGGATGCGTAAAGCGTTGAACCACTGTTTTACATCTCTATCTGCCCTCTTCTCTTCCGGGGAACTGGGCTTAGCTATATATCGCAATTCACCAATTGACCTGACTAATAAATGAAGACGGTGCAGTGCTTTGTGATGGCACCACTCGAACCGAGTGATTGCCTGGCGTATTTCGTACGCTCTGCTCTTTTCTACATCGCTCATAAACCGAAGTCCGTCTTCAAGCGCATCAATCTCTAAGATTGATGCGTCGGGCCTGCTGACGACATTCACCCAATGGCGCCTAAGTGTCCTGGAAACCTTGCCGTACCCCGGTACTTCAATCATCTCGGATTCATCAACCATCGGTACTCCTCTGGCTCAGCGTACATAATGCAACTATTAAGTATATACAATCCTCAAAACGAAAAAAGGCAGAACCTGTCAACCGCGACGTTCTGCCTACTGTACAAATTTGGCTCCCCGAACCGGACATAAGTCGAACGGTCGAGGAAATCAGGGAGTGGCTAAGAACCGCTGACTTGTCGTCCCTTGATTCCGAATTAGCGCTGATTGAGAGTTGAGGTCGTTGATAACGTGCAACATAGGGGGTAGTTTTCACGCTGAATGCTCCGATACGGGGCATTTAAGCAGCGACCTTGGGTTTGGGTGCCTAATGGTGCATCAAAGGCAAAATTCCCCCAAAATAGAGGAAAGTGGGTATAATGAGAATGGAGCCAGCGGAAGAGTATATTTCCCCTCGCACACACTTCACTTAATGCACAACATGGAAAGGTAAATGAGAGGTATGCTCAAATAACCGGTGGGGGTGTCCGACCCTCTGCGTCCCCTCTCTAAAAAACTAAGGTGCTCGCACAATTTCAGCGCAGTCCTCAAGGAGAGACTCGAAATGCTACCTTTATAACAAAGATAATATTGATAACTTCCGGGAAGGGGGAAGTCGGAACCAGAATGAAGGGAAATGGACAAAAACGGAAACACAATAGAAAAACAAATGGAAAGCATGAAAGAAAAGAGAACATAATAAAGAGCAAGAACGGGTTGGCTCGTGGGGGGGGGAGAAGGGGGGGGAGAATGTATTGATCCCTTACCCTTAAAGCGTCCCCTACTTCTAATATCTTGCCATGCCCTTTTGCCTAACAGGTGGAAGACCACCAAGGCACCAATGAAGAGTCCCAAACGCCTTAGCCACCGGTCAGGAGGCTGTAGATTTGAACGATAGGATCATGGGTGGGCATAATGGATATCCCCGAAGCAAAGAAACCCCCGTTTCGGGGATTTCGACGTTTATATGGGCTGTGGGCAGGATCACTTCGATATGCCCATCGGGATTGCCTGCTTGTTTCAAACCGTCTGATTTACGCTTCCACCCGGTTCAGAATGGTGCTTATCACCTGCGGATGCCAAGTCCCGCCGTTACGGTTGCTTATCTTTCGCTCGGTGAGCTTATGCGCTATGGCGCGAAGCGAATTACCCCGGTTCCGGAGATTCCGCATATACTGAATGGCCTTTTGTTCGTCCGGATTTTCTGTCAAGCGTCCATCAGGGTCGACAGTATACCCATAGGGGACATCCCCGCCGGTCTTAAAGCCCTGCTCCCGCTTATAGGTTAAAGCCGCCTTGGTTCGTTGCGATACTTGCCTGCGCTCAAGCTGCGCAAGCGCCGCGAACAGGGTATAAATAAACTCCCCGGTTGGTGACGTGGTATCAAGGTTTTCCGACAGGGAAACCAGATCGGCTCCGGCATCCCTTAATCGGGTAGCTATGGTTATAGCATCGACGGTTGACCGGGTGAATCGGTCAAGGGAGTAGGCAACGAAAGCAGCCTTATTATCACAGGCAAGCTGAAGGGCTCCCTGCAATCCAGGCCGGTTATCAGCTCTGCAACCGGATAATCCCGCGTCCTGGTATTCGCCTATAACCTCATGTCCCTTGGATTGGCACCAAGCACGCGCCCTTGATAGCTGGGCATCGAGGGATACGCCTTCCTCGACCTGTTGCCCGGTAGATACCCGGCAGTAGATAACAGCCTTATCCGTTCGCTCTTGCGCTTTTCGTGTGCGTTTCATCCTGCATCACCCCGCTGAATTTGTCATACTTCGTCCGAAGGGTGACAAAACCGGCTCATTGACGGGCTTTCAAACCCTTTATCTGCCCGGTCGTCGTCCCCTGGGGAGCTTCGCTTTTTCGGGTATCGGCTCATAGGGCTTGCCTTGCTTCTTCTCAAGGTAAGCTATATGCCGCTCAATGGCCTCTGTCGCTATCGCCTGAATTGTCGTCCTGTCCCAATAAGCGATAGCCCTCAGCTTGGCAAGTGTTCCAAGCTCCATATCAACCCCGATCCTGGGGAGCTTATTACTCTTGCCTTCCCTTTTTGATTTGTCCCCTTCACCTGCATTGTAGCCGCTATCCTGTCTTTTCTTTGTCATCTTGGTTACCATCCTTAACCGTTCTAATGTGATTTTCTGCGCTTATCAGTTACTTCACGCTTAATAATATTATAGCACATATCGCGCTTTATATACATTAGGCGGTTATTCCTTCCCGCGTGATTCGTATGCGTGGCCCACGATATGACTCATCCCATGACTTCCGCAAGGGTCTTAGGTTGCCAGTACAAATCACGTTCTATAGGCAAACCCAAAGGCCCACGCGCCGCTTGTAGCTCTGATAACCAGAAGTAACCAAGTTCTTTTTCCAACCCGTCCACAAGCCCAAAGAATTGGACATCCCCTGTTTCCGGATCAAGTGATGCGCTAACAGCGTACCAAGTCCAGGATGCATCAGGGGTGAAAAACTTGGTGACTATAACAAGCTCATTGAGGGACAATTCACGCCCCGGCCCGGATGGGTGATACGGGTCTTGAGCTTGTAGCTTCTTAAGGTCGGCTTCAGTAAGTAACTTCATCGCTATATCTCCCTTCCGCATTTGCGGGATATTTTCCCCTTACCCCTTACAAACCCTCATTTGATTAGCTTTCCCTGTATCGGCTCATATAAACCCTTGAGCTTCAATCCGGTTTGCACTACCCCACATTTGGGGTTAATACACTTTTCATCATACCCTTGCCTTATTGTGGTTCCCCCACATTGGGGACAGGGACTACCATAAACCGGCTTAAGCTGTTTGGGGTTTCGCCGTTTCATACCGTTACCCCCGTTTCGTAGAACTCGATTTCAGCGTCAAGGTCGATGGTTTCGGGAAGCTCGATACTATCAAGGTCAACGGGGACAGGTTCCGGCTTGTATTCCGGCTTGACTATGAGCTTCCCAAGGATAGCGTTACATCCCTCACAGATAATCATCCCGTCTTCTGCTACAAGCCCTTGGCCGTTCAACCCCAACATTACCGGGCATTTGCTCAGGTGATTATCGAACCCCCCGGCCTTGCGTCGTTCCGCTTGAATGAAAGCATAAGCACCGGGGACGACCTTTTCAGCATACCGGGCTTGCTTTTCGGTCAAGGGAGCTTTCCACCTCTGCGGATTGCCATTAATGAAGCGGGTCACCTGGTCGGCAAGGGAGAACCAGAATAGGGACGGGTCTTTCATATCCCTTGCCTTGACCGGATGTTTCCGGCAATACTCCCGGAACCAGTAATGCTTAGTTTCTCCCTGTTCCCTTAATCCCTTGATGATTGTGGTATAATCCATTTGTAATTCCTTTTAGGTCCCGTTCCAGCGGGACCTTGTTTATTCCCCGTTCCCCGGCATTCCTTCCCCCTAAGCGATTGCCTTGATGTCGATTTCATCAATCGGGATAGAGCCATACTTAAGCCGGGGATCATAGGGGGCGTTTTTGCTTGGTATCCCGCAACTATGAGCCCATTTACCCCGCTTATGAATCCATCTGAAACCGGCTCCCTTGAGTAATTCCCGTATCTCCCCGCTTGGTTTTTCGGGAAACTCAATCCATACCCACCTTCCCACTATTTCCCCCGGTAGGTGATGCGCTTTACAGAACGCTATCACTTCCCACAAGTCGTTAAGCTTCTTTTGCGTTTCGGTAGTGTTGTTCATTTCGCTTTCTCCCTTGTCGTTATGCGCTTTTAGCGCCTTTTGCGCTAATTATACTTTACGCGCTTGAAACTTGTCAAGGGCTGAACGCTGAAATTGTTGAAAGTTTTTTGCCTATACCGCGTCGTTTGTATAGTGCATTTTTTGCGGGGTTGCTGAAAGCCGCATCACAAGCGGGGTTGAGCTATGTAGCAAAAAGCGATAATTCCCGCATCTCCCAGGTCGGGATTACAAAAACGCCGCAAGCCGCGCTACAAGCGGGTTTGCGGGTTCATTTATAAACGGGTTGCGCGCGGCCTAAAACCGCTATTTTTTCGGGGATTATCACTGAATGATATTCTATGCTTGTGGTACTCCAGGGGTTCCAGGGAAGGTCGGTTCCCGATATTCCAAGGGGATGTAAAGGGTTCATTCACTACTACCCGGTAGGGTTATCTACCATCCTTCCTGCTCCCTTCCTCTTGATCTGCAATCAAATTGACGCATTGCCTTCTACCCTTCTATGCTCCCCGGTTCATTTTCCTTCCCGGTATTGACTAATAAATGCTAACCAGCGAGAGGGGTATAAGAACAGACCGGCATGGGGTAATCGGGGGGGGGGGGCTTGCTATAGTAGGTACCATATCACAGATTTTTTAGAAAATTTTTTTAACTCACTTTAATGCTGCGGGACAAGGTCAAGATGCCTTTAAGCCCGAACCGCTCAATGTTGGCGTTGAGCACGGTATAAGCATATGGCGAAGGACAATGGGTGTTATATCTTGCAGGTTTGAGTTCACTCAGTTTCTTCGAAATAATCTCCATCGCATTCATCACCACAAATGCAAAAGACCCGATACTTCTGCAGAGGGGTTGCTCACCCCCGCATCGGGCCATTCATTTAAGTTCGCAAAAGGTTCCAAATGTACTACCTTATAATTATGTAATTACCATATTTTTGTATAGTTATCAAGGAAGGTTTGTCAAGGATTTAAACAACTTCTCTCAAAGCTTGTTGAAGTCGTTAGTCAATTCCATGCGACTGAGGGTCATAAGTCGATGAATAATTTTGCTATTTCACAGGGTGGGGAAGAGCAGCTGCTTCGAGAAAAGGCATTCGAGTTGATCAAGTTGGTGTTTAACTAGGGATATGGTGCTTGGAATGGGCAAATACAGACGTTGGATATGGCGCGAGGGCTACCGCTGAAGAAAACACCCTTGCAGGTGCAACATGAAGGGTAATATGAACAGCGTTGATCTCCAAATCCACTTACGTGTCCAAGCGACATTAAAGGAGATAAAGGCGGATTCCCATGGCATCGTTTACCCTAAGAAAAGGCCAGAGCCAAGGATGTTTGCGCTAGCTTTGGGCCAGAATGGGGAAAGGGTTGCTCAGATGTGATAAAATCCTTAAGGAAGGCGGCCGTTGCACTGATTTCTTTCCGCCATATACTGCATTCGATGTGGAAGTCTTCGCATCTAGCTAATTCCATCTGGTGGGTAAGTGACTGATTCCACCGCTACGTCATCAGCAAGAGAAGCCGCTGAGCGCGTATGTTAGGCTTAAGCTTCTGTTCAGCCCTTTCACCTCTAAGCTGCTAATGGTGCCGCCCATCGATTAATAGAGCGCATTCACAAGCGCTTGAATTGAGAAACGGCTGTAACTGAACCTTTGAAAGCACCTTGCAAAACCCGGCAAAGGAGGGTAGTATCTAAAGGTATTCTAAGGGAAGGCGAGAGTGAATTGTCCAGAGGACATCAGAATTTCTTACCGACCAGGATATAGCGAATGATTCAGTTAAAGATATTGTTATTACAGGATAGCGATGATAGAATTCAGTGCCACAAGGCGATTCAAGAGAGGAAGACATATTTTGAATTGATGCTCTATGAAGCTCCGAGCGTTCTTCGCAAGGCTAAGGGTTCGCGAAAAGGGCAATGTGACCGGCTATGGATGCTTGAGTCGTTTCAATATAACTTGGAGGCTTGTTATTATGAGAACAAAGATGAAGTCACGATTGATGGCATTGGTTGTAATAAGCTTTGCCGCAATGCTCACATTCAGCTTCTGGATTGGATGCAAGGCGAAGCCAATACAGAAAGAGGCACCCTCAATACCTTCTCTGAAGATAGGAGTTATCCTACCCTACTCTGGCCAACTTGCGGCCTTTGGTGAAGAGGGAAAGCAGGGGATCAACCTTGCCATTGAGGAAGCACGGGCCCTTCTAAAGGATAAGCTGGAAATTAACGTTGTTTATGAAGACTCAAAAGGTGATCCTGCCGACTCAGTCCGAGGCTTTCGGAAGCTTGTAGAGGTTGATAAGGTTGATGCGGTGATTGGTGAGGTTGCAAGCTCAAATACGTTAGCAATTGCTCCTGTAGCGGATGAATTGAAAGTGCCATTAGTTGTACCGGCATCTACTGACAAAGATATCACTGTAGGCAGACAATTCGTAGTCAGGGTATGCTTCCTAGACCCCCAACAAGGATTAGCGATGGCCGGGTTTGCTTATAATGAACTTGGGGCTCGTAAAGTTGCCATATTGTACGATAAAGGCAACGATTATAGCGTCGGCTTAGCTGAAGCGTTTTCAACAGCATTCAAGACCTTCGGAGGTAAGATTAGTGGTGAGACAACCTTAAAGCCTGAGGATCAAGATTTCCGGGCGCAGTTGGTCCAGATAAGAGATTGGCACATAGACAGCTTATTCTTACCAGTCAATTATCCTCAAGCTGCTCAAGTAATGCGGCAAGCCGCTGGTGTAGGCTTGGATTGCACTTTCCTCGGTGGCGACGCCTGGAGCTCTCCCGAACTATTTGAGATTGGTGGGGATGCCGTTAGTGGCTACATAACGGCCCACTTTGCTTCCGACAATGCATCTGGGAAGGTCAAAGAGTTTGTTGACAAGTTTAAGGCTAAGTATGGGGTTGAACCTTCTAATATGGCTGCTCTTAGTTACGATGCCGCAGGGATGTTGATTACGGCTGCATCTAAAGTAGATAATATTTCATCTGAGTTACTTCGCAAAGAGCTCTTTAATACAAAAGACTACCATGGAGCCACTGGCACATTTTCTATCGGCAGCAATGGTAACCCAACAAAGGAAATCCAAATATTAGAAGTCAAAGATGGGCACTTTGCTTACGTAAAAACAATTATGCCGAAGCTAGCTTATTAGTTTGTTCCCTTTGGCCAATGGAGAATACCTTGTGGATTACTTCATTATTGCTATTTTACTTGGTAGCACCTATGCTTTGATTGCATTAGGATATGCATTAATCTACCGTAGTTTACGATTAATCAATTTTGCGCATGGTGAATTTTGCACTGTTGGGGCTTATTGTGCTTGGTTATTAGTAAAGTTCTACCATGTCCCGGACTGGCTTGGTATCCTTGCTGGACTTTCTGGGGGGGGATTAATTGCAGTATTATCTTGGACCCTAGTCTATAAACCGCTGCGTTTCGCCAGCCGTACAACTGGGATTCTCGCAGCTCTCGGCATCAGCATCTGCCTTCAGCAAATAATGGCACGGATATTTGGTGCACAGAGCAAAGCTTTTCCGGAGATCACAGGTGATATTCACTTAAGACTTGGGAATATTAGGATTGATTCGCTAAGTATTTTTTGTCTGATTAGCACTGTTGTTCTATTTCTGTTTCTGCATATTATTTGGAAGCATACTCGATTAGGGTTAGCGATTAGAGCTGTAGCAGATGACCGTGAGTCGGCAGAATGTGTGGGACTTAATTCGAATCTTATAATGATGTCAACATTCCTTATCGCAGGCATCGCAGCAGGACTAGCCGGAATAGTATTAGCTTCATCCTTTGGGCGTGTCGAACCTTCGATGGGATTTGGTCCATCAATTAAAGCTTTCGTCGCAGCATTAGTGTGTGGACTGGATTCGCCAAAAGGGGCTGCTCTTGGCGGCATAATATTGGGTCTAGGAGAGACTATTACTGTGGCGTTAGGTTTATCCTCCTATAGAGACGCGGTAGTTTTGCTTTTTCTCGTAATCTTACTAATAATACGCGCAAAGAGAGAGACCCTGATCTCAATCCAGCCTAGCACACAGTTTGTTCAGGATGAATAGTTTTGGGAACTTATTCACAACAACTAATAGTAGATGGCTCGATAGCTGTGATGCTTGCGATTAGCCTAGGTATCATCTATGGTCATGCAGGATTCTTATCCCTTTGTCATGCAACCTTTTTTGGCGTTGGCGCGTACGCGGCAGCTGGGTTTTCGGCGATATATGTTACGTACTACGGTAGTGCCAGCATATGTATGAGCATTTTGGCAGCAGTAATTGCCAGTATGTTATTCGCAGTCATTGTCGGCCTTATGTGTCTATACCTTAGAGGTGATTTTATAGCATTAGCAACATTAGGAATCGGTGAATTGGCGCGGGCCTTGGCGCTTAATATAGAAGGTCTGGGCGGAGCAAAAGGAATCCGTAACATTGAGGCATTGACAACCCCTGCTTTGGCGTTGAGTTTGGCTATTATTGCGATTTTCGCTGCTCGCTTCTTCTTGCAGAGCCCTTGGGGACGCATGATGGAGGCAGGAAGGGATAATCCTTCTTGGGCAGATAGCTTGGCGATTCCAAGGCGAAAAGCACAATTCTCAGCCCTGCTATTTGGTGCAGCTATAGCTGGTGCTGCCGGGGCTTTGTTTGCTCATCATCAACAATATATACATCCTAATTCTTTTGACTTGATGGCAAGTATTACAATTCTGTTGGCCGTAATATTGGGTGGCAAAGGGAATCTGACTGGATGCATAATCGGAGCATTGATTGTTTCATTGTTTCCAGAATTGTTGCGGTTATCTTTGCCTTCTTCTGCCGATTGGCGCGTTTTGGGAATTGGTATCTTGCTCCTTTTTACAGCGATTATTTGGCCTCATGGCATCCTTGGCCGATGGCCTTATCTTGACCCAGTTCGTCGAGTGTTGCAGTGGCTGCGAAATCATTCACAGGGTACAAGAACCGAAGGCTTTCCCTTGCTCAAAGTATCTACATTATCGGTACATGGTTTGAACGTTAAGGCTTCATCCGCGACCATTCTCAAGGATGTAAACTTGAGCATAGATTCTGGGGTTCCTACAGCTTTGATCGGTCCAAACGGTTCTGGGAAGTCCACTCTCGGTAGGGCCATTGCCGGTGATATACCGTCTTCTGGCCTCATAACATTAGATAGTAAGCGATTCGAAAGGTATCCTCGTCTTATCGATGAAAAACAGCTTATCCTTTGTACAACACAGCATCCAACAGGTTTCCGAAATCTCAGTGCCCTGGATAATGTGCGTGTTGTAGCCGATAGATTTCTAAAAGGTTCGCCATGGTTATCTTGGCTTCCTTTGATTAGTGAATGGCATAATGCCAGCTCCCGCAAGACAGCACTCCGAGCTTTATCATGGCTAGGATTAGGTGATCGGCCTGATATACCCTTTAAGGACATGTCATATGGTCAGCGTAAACGAGTGATCCTGGCTACAGCACTATTTTCTTCACCTCGCGTTCTTATCCTTGACGAGCCATTCGCTGGATTAAATCTCCAACCAGGAGGAGATGCAGATGTGGTTATCAATGCGCTAAAAGACCGATTGTCATCTGAAGATGATATAACAATCATTATTGACCACCGCATAGATATTCTTCAAGACCTTTGTAAAAGGGCGATGCTTATTGATGATGGCCAAATAGTCAGAGAAGGCTCATTCGAGGAGATAATTGAATTACCCTATTTCAAGGAGGACTACTGCAACGAACGCATTAGAGGTCAAGAATCTTAGTATCCAGTTTGGTAAAAATCTCATCGTGGATGATGTCTCTTTGACTCTTCGTCAACGGGAATGCGTGGCAATTGTCGGTCCTAATGGTTGTGGCAAGACCACGTTACTTAGAGGAATCTCCGGTTTAGTAAAACCCAGGGGGAACTATAAGATAACCCTTTACGGAAGGGATGTGTCTAAAACTCCTATTTGGCTTCGTACAAAATCCGGCCTCTTTCACGTCCTTGAAGGTGCACGGATTTTCCCATCTTTAAGTGTTCAACAAAACCTCCTCGTAGGTTCACCATTTACCAGGAAAATCCTAAGGGATAAACTTGCCTCAGTTTTTGATTTTTTCCCGGAATTATCTGATACAGGTATACGCAATAGGCCTGCATCCACGCTCAGTGGCGGAGAACGTGAAATGGTTGTTTTAGCGCGAGTCCTCTTGAATGACCCGTCAGTCCTTTTACTCGATTCCCCATTTCTCGGCGCAGGCTCTCAATTTCGCGAAAAAGTTGCTCGCTTGATAACAACTTGGCTTACTGACTTCAACATTTCCATTATTATTGCTGACCATGACATTCATATGCTTGCTCGGGTTGCTTCTATGATATACAGCATGCATAGTGGTAAATTATACCTCTCTAATCATATCATTTAGTTTTTTTAAGTCTTCTTTTACCTTTTCGAAATTCTTTCTATCCTTTGGTTTCTTTGAAACACAGCAGTTGATATCATGAACTAGGTTCTCATATGTTATTGGTCCCAATTCCGGGATGGCTGGCTTTACATGTCTGTTTTTATTTTTCATTATCACGTTCTTATCACCAAACACCTGGCATAAAAGCGCCCCAAATGAATATATGGCTGCCTCCTTACCTATCATAGCTCCGTCAAATATCTCTGGAGCAACATGATAAAACGAACCAAACGCCTTCAATATCCACTCATCCCTTTCTCTTTTCTTCTTTTGTTCTAATCCAGTACTTCCTCCAATATTACAAATAAGCCCCAAATCAATTAGCCGAACGTCCCCTTCTTTCAATATAAATATATTCGATGGCTTTATATCTAAATGAACCAAGTTGACATCAGCCCATTTATCTATTATGTCACCAACATTGGATAAAAGTTCGACCATTTGCCTAAACGTCCTTTGCTTCTGTGGATCCAAAAATGAATCCTCTAGAGTACAGCCCTCTAATTTATCCATTAGTATACCAAATTTGTTAAATCCAGAATCAGCTTCTACCTTTACAACTACAGGCCTTGGAGCCGTCCCAGGCGGTATTTTCGCAAACATACTGTTCATTACTTCGCGCTCAAGCATCCATTCATGGGGGATCTTTAAAGCCTTATCCATTGGCTCAGAGCGTTCAGGTGTCCCTCCTTTTACGTGAAACACTTTCCCGCCTCCTTTTCCACCCAGTTCTTTTATGACTTTATACTCAAATGGCTCGTCATCATGCTCTTGATATTCAAATATCACCCGGATATCCGAACCGTCTTCAAAAATAGGCTTCTTGTCCTGACTATTGTCGCCCTCAATTTGCGTTTCAATAAAAATGTCTGCGACTAAGCTCTTAGATACGGCTTGACAATTCAGTTGTATATCATTATTTTCGCGTGTACGTATCAGATTGCTCTTGTTCAGTGCTTTCGCAATAAGCATGTTCAATGAGGAACAATGATCATACCTCATGTTTTTTATGCCTGATAAAATCTTTTTAACATCTAGATTAGTATTTTCGTAAATGCAGACATCATAGAGTCCCTCTTTCTTCATGCACACCAATTGTATAGGATCCTGCGATTCTTTTTTTCCATAATATAACATGACGGCCTTGTCTTGCTGCATTCTGGTTCTGATCTGACAACAAACTGTAGTCATATTTTCATTCTTGCCATATGGACATTTGGAATGTAAGTCATCAATTACACATGCGCATCTTATCTCAATTTGTGAATCGTTCGGTCCTTTGTCATAAGGCCATTTGACATATGCATTACTTCTTATGTTTGTTTTATCACGCTTGCCCTTTTGAGATACCGCTGGGGAGGAGCTTGTACGCCTTCGTAGGTTTAATTTATGAGATATGTAACCAGCCCCCAAATTATAACCAAGAAAGTACAATGGGGTACTTGCAATATTCGCCGCTAAATCAACCCAATCCTTCCCGGTTTTTCTTGTTTCCTGTGTCGCATCGCAAAGAGTTCTAAGGTCTAAGCCTAAAGGCGATAAATAATCGCATACATGTGTTAAACCGCCGGCCCCAGGGAAGGCTTCTATGGAAATATATCTAATAGCCTCGGAAGATGGCTTGAAATAAATAGAAATTGTACCGCTGTTAGGATCAAAAGCGACAGTAGCATAAGAATGCCGTCCATTTAGTTTAGGTAAATGGTCCTTAAGCGGTACTCCATATTTTGAGAGCCCAGGTGTCAAACGAATCCTATAATTATCTTTATCCAAGGATGAATCACTTGTATGATTATCAATATAAACCCTAAAGTCGCCGGTTTTGGCATTCGAAGTTGTGACAGAAGGAAGGCATTCCTTCACTTTAACAAAAACTGGATGATTTGTATCGGAAGAAGGAAAAGGTTTAAAGAATTCTGAAAAGCCATGTGATTGTTCGGACTTATGGCTATTCCATAGAGTAACTGCTTCTTCAATAATGGACTGATTTGTGGCCGTCATAGGACGTACAGAAAATGAATTTTTGAATAACTTTGCTATAGTTACCGCTTCAAAATCTGAAGTACCTATATTGGTCATTTCATATTTAGATAAGTCGCATATTAATTTATTAATCTTATTAGCGATACTATTAGTTTGGGGAGCACCGCCACCATAGAGAGGGTTTATGTAATCTTCATCGAACATGGCAACAGCCTCGAGTAAACCATGCTCGTCGAAGGAATCAATGGCGGTGCTGGAAAGCATCTTAATTCTACATAATTTACCAATAATCCATGAGACAGCAAAGAGGGCTGAGGGTATATTTAGCATACGTATATTGAGGGAAAATAGCATATTCAATTTCTTCGGTGGTTTAAAAGGAAAAAGGATTAGACGATATCTATTCGCAGCCGGTAAATCCCGCAGTTTACCAGGTGAAACCTGTATTGTGGCTGGATAGTTGATAAATCTAGCCCAGAGTTTAGAACCAGGTTCTTTAGAAGGATAAGTCAGGGCAATAGGAGGTGCAGAGCCCATTGCATCGAGCATATATTTGGGCATAAGGACGTAATATTCTGGTTTATTGGGGGTGGAATCTTCTCGATAAATAATTGTAGGTTGATATAGTTTCAAATGGGCCTCCAACTAATAATTAGTTAATGCTTAATGTTTATACATGAAGTCAATCTTAATAACTGGGAAATGGCAATTGAATAAGCGGAAGGCTGATCGTTTGTGTTAGGTGGTTTCAGCCTAAAGCCTAAAGAAAGGTCATGCAGTTCGGGAAGGCTATGACAAGTAGAGAAAAGCGAATTGAATAAGGGGGTTCCCTTTTCTATTGTGAGGGGGCTACAACAAGTAGATGAAATAAAAGAGGAATTAGCTTTCAAAAATGCTATTGTTTCTTCAATATCATAAGGAGTTTCATCAGGAAAACCGTGCATAAGAAGGACACGATTATGAATACCGAAGGAATGAGCATCTTTTAATATGCGAACTGAGGTATCCAAATCTATGTGTTTTTGGATTAAATCCTGAAGAGGCTTGCTTCCAGTCTCAAAGCCCCAATGTAAGACTGTACATCCACTAAGAGAAAGCGTTTTTAAAGCAAGAGTTGTGAAGGATTCATCCAACCTAGCGAATCCGCCCCAAGTAGTGTCAAGTTTATCACGAGTTATAATGCAAGAAATGTTCAGGGCAAGGTGAGTAGAAATGATAGGGTCAGCAAAGGCGATGTGTTCGGCTCCATACTTGGATATGAGGGTTGAGATGTCAGATGCCAATGCTCTATCCGGGCGGACCTCATATTTAGGCTCTAATAAAGGATAACTACAGAATGTGCAACGTGCCCAGTAGCATCCCCGTGAAGCCATCAAGGGCAGGTGACCGGGTTCAGCATATGCTGATAAGTTGAGGTCATGGAAATCGGGAGTTGGAAGCTCAGCAAGGGGAATATGGTGTCGCGAGGGTTCAGCGTAAGCTTTACACAATGTCGAAGAAAGGGCAGCGAAGAGATCTTGGTCGTTTACGCCTGTTTCAACAACTTCTAATACGTGTAATAGGATTGCCTCGCCTTGATAAGGGCAAAGGAGAAAACGAAGGTCAGAGAGCCATTTTAATGAAGCCAGTTTATCGTAAAGCTGAGTAATCCACGGCCCACCGAGGATTATGCATAACTTAGGAAATGCTTGACGGGCTTCAATAGCAATCGCAAGAGCTGGGACGACCTGATTTACGGCGATAATCGATATTCCAAGGACTGAAGGCTCGATATCTTCGATGTCTGGTAGTATTTGCTCATGCGCAAATGCCCGGTAGTCGTTGTTACCGTTATCCAGAAGATAGGACCGCAGATCATTTGAATCTAGCGATTTAAAGCTATGGGAGATATCAGAGAAATATTCATCATGATAGTCTAACGTGCTCTCAGGATTGGCGTTGCTGACTCGCCAGAAGCCGCCAAAACGCCTTACAAGCAATTTGTATAAAGGGCTCGCAAGGCTTGCTTGTTCTATCCATTTAACAAACTGGTCTCCGTCCATTGTTGCAGCCCAATCTGCTGCGATTGCCTCATCCAAATTGAGTGGAAGATGGGGGGCTTCTTCACGACACTGACGGTGGATTTCACTGGCCTTTTCTTTATCCTTAAAGTGTGACCAGAACCTCTGATTGGCATCGATAACTGTTGTAGGATATCCATTTGACTTAAGGTAAGCTGCCAGTGCCGGGCCAGCGAGATATGGAGCCGATACTTCCCAAACAGGTGGAAATATTAGAAGGCAAGAAGGTCTATACCTTGTTTTTGAGTCTTGATTAAGCACTCAGTACCCCCCGCGCTCCTTTCGGCATGGATTCTGCTTTTCATTATACCAAACCAGAAAGCCTCCACAATACCTAAGTGCAATTCACACCAGGGATTTCCTTCTTCTACGTTCACTCTTGGGCAACCAGAACAAATTATGTTAGACGATGATGGATTATGGCGTAGATCGCTACCATGGAAAAGGTCGAGGCAGATACAAATGAACCATACCATATCTCGGACATTCTCGTGGAGAAGTCTTTCCCAATCCACAGATTCGATTACCTGCTCTCGCCACAGATCTCTGAACCGTATTTCGTGCAAACCATTCATTTCACCCGGTTTTATGAAACAGAAAGAGTTTTGACGTACCCAGTCCTGCTGCGTGTACCCAATTATCACCGCACATGTTTAGCAACCCCTCGGCCTGCAAATCGAAGTTCTTCAGAAGTAAGGTCCTACCAGAATTAGAAGATGAAGCAGATGAAAAACGCCAACGATGAAAAAAGGGGGGGGAACCCTCTGCAGACTGGTCAATAGGAATACCCAGTATTAGTTTTCCTTGTGGTTTTAGAACTCTCACGATCTCCTTTATGCCTGCTAATGGCTCAATAATATGCTCAAGAACAAAGACGCAGAGGATGCAGTCAGCATAGCAACTCGGGAAGGGCAAGTCTTCAATAATACCTTCTTTTAGATAGGAGTTATAATCATTAGCATCCACTTTCGCTTCATTAGATTCACAGTATCTCGGGTCCACCGAAGTTATTTGATTCTGAAGCCTCGTTTTCCCTAAAGAAGAACCGCCTATTTCAATAATGACGCTATCTAAGGGCAGTTTGCCCAGCATTTTACTTACTTCTGCAAGAAAGATGTTCTTGCTCGACAGGATAACGCTATTCTCGCCCAAGATACTATCGTAAAAACGATATGTCCTGCTTAACCATTTGGCCATTTCAATTGGCAAGCCTGGATTCAAGCCTAGCAGGCTGTTTGATGGGTCACAGTTGAGGGAGCCATACTGAAACGTGACTCCCGATTGATGCCAGCACGATGGTTTCAGCCACTGACCAGGAAATGAACGTTCATCCCAGCATTTGACGGGTAGTCCAGCCTCGTCAAAAGCGATTATTACTTCTCTGCTGCTCGCAAGGTGTTCTCGAACCAACAAGTGAGTATGCTTATGCTTGGCTTTGAGGCTCTCTGATCTATGCTCATCCTGGTCATACATCCCCTTCTATTCTCTTGGGTCTGGCTCCTCTACAAAGGCGACTATTCCGAAGTCAGCACAATCCTGAAGGAAATCAGAAACATCCTGGGCGATTCGCTCTCTGGTTGCTTCATAGTCTCCTGTAAACCTGTCGACGATTTCGCCTAGATATCTGGCCTCTGAAAGATAGCTAAGTATCTCGACACCGGCATCATCGACCCCAAAAGCCTGTCCGATATCAAAAGCTAAAACCGCATTCCCTTGAGGGATAAACTTGAAGGAAATATTGCCGCATAGCACGGCTTTCAAGCCTTTACCAGGATCCACTCAACTGCTCTCCTCTTGCCCCTTCTTGTACAAATCTGCAAGCTCCTGAATGGAGGACTTATGCTTCTCCGGAGAACTTGCACTGATTGTGGTTGGTGTAGTAAGCTCCCCTAACCTGGCAAGATGAGAAATCACAGGCCTTTTCCAAGGCTTTTTTTTCTCAGCCTGATTTGCCACTTTTGCTTCCACTCCGAGCCTCCAAGTGATTAATAGAATTCCATATTATCAAAATCATTTCTGATAGTCAAACCACTTCTGTCATTAATATCGTAAATTTTTAAGAGATTATTGGCTTTATGTACAGGTTAATCCCTAAATGTTGTACGGGAATGGCGGTTGAATGATCCTTAGGCCTTAACATTCCCCTCTATAGGCCACACAGCTCAGGACGGAAATCAAGGTTTCCACCGGATAGCTCACTCACATTTCTCTTGCATGGCTTGAGAACATTATTCCCTTTTGAGGACCATTACAAGAGGGTTCGCGCGGACTTTTTGAAAAATCGCTTTTCATAGAAGGGGATAAACGACGCATTCCATGCGTACAGTGATTTAGCTTTCCCCTAACTGGAGGTAAGTCGAACGGTTGAGAGAATCAGGGAGTGGCTGAGAACCGCCGACCTGTCGTCCTTCGACGCCGAGTTAGTCATGGTCGATAGCTGAGGTTGAGAATTAAGGTCGTTGATAACGTGAAACATAGGGGTAGTTTTTTCAGTTAATGCCCTGTCCTGGGGCATTTTAACAACGACCTAAGGTTAGGGTACCTGATGGTACGGGAAAGGCAGAACAGCCCCTAATTGGAGCAAAGCCAGTGAGATAAGAGGTAAACCGGTGAATGGATTTGACTGCCTTTGTGCACACTGTATTCACTGCCACAAATGTAAGGGTAAATGGCATGTATACTCAGAAGACCAGGGGGATGCCCGACCCTCCCCGTACCATTTCCTAAAGAAATTAGGGTGCTCACACAACTTCAGGGTAATCTCCAAGGAGAGAACCCCAATGCCACCTTTTTGGCAGGAACTGCACATCCGGCCGTTGAAGATTTCCGGTAAGGGACAAGCTGGAGCCTGAACGGAGGGAAAAGCTAAGGGAAGTAAGACACAATAGAAAGCATGAAAAAGAGAAGGACATAATAATGCGCAAAAACGGGGTGGATCTTGGGGGGAAAGAGGGGGGTGATACAGAGGGCAGGTATCCTGTCACAGAATCTTGAAATTCTGGAATTCCAGAATAGAATTTGCCTAATCCAATGTCTCTCTTTAGACAAGCCTTTTGAAGCCATGGTCAACCTTGGATTGCCTAGATAGGTGGTTGACTACAGGGATGATTAAGGCAGGTCTCCTGCGGGGAGTGAACCCGGAGGGCATCGAGGGGAGTTGATTCAGCCGTTTTATGCTATAATAGCAGCGAAAGGAAGTAGGTATGGGAAGCCGGAAGCGGAAAAACAGAAATGCAGCTAATCTTAAATGGGGAAAGAGTGGGAAGAGGAACCTTTCCTCTGTAAGAATAGGTCATTGCAAATCACAAAAGACTCGGAGCCCCGATGCATTGCGTTGTGAAGGTAGCTCACCGCGTTTAAAAGCAAGCCAGCCAATCAAAAAAAAATCTCAATTAATAGAGCCTGATCGTAAACGTCCTAAAGGGGATACCGAAGGGTCTTCCAGCCAAACTCCCGACCATATAGAGATTCGTGAACCAGAATCAACTGGGGCATCGGTGGGGAATGCGGATTTCTTTGAGACGATTGAGCCGGAATCCCTATCCTTGGGATATCTTGAAAGCCTAGCCTTCAAAGACTATGGCTCCGAAATCTCGGAAGAAACAAGGCAGCTACTAATAAAAAACGGCTGTCTTCCCTTTGGTAAATTCTTACTCATCAAATATAGGACTGGACATGTTTTAGACATGGCCAATGAAAGTCAATGGGACGAATATTTATTACTTCATGACAAGGTGGTTGCCTGTGCACGATGGGTAGGCAACCTATTTGATATTGACCGATTCATCGACCGTTTCTTGAGCAAATGCCCAACCGTGAGCCTCTTTTACGATGGGCGAATTATAAAACCCATTAAGACCAAAGGGGTTTATCCTCACTCTAAAGGGGAATTCTTCTGTTCTGGGATAGACCTGGCCTTAGATGATTTTGATTCAGTTATCATGAGTTTTGTGAGAGGAGTGCTTAGAAACCCCCGGGAAGCCATGGTCGTAGAGGCTCGGTTAGGATTGACCGATGGCAAAATTGCGACACTTGATGATATAGGAAAGGAAATTAACGTCACAAGGGAGCGGGTTCGGCAGATTTTGCGTAAAAGTATGGAAAAAATCGAGCAATCAATAGACGTCTTAACCCCTTTTTTGATAGTTGCACGGAACCTTATCGGAGAAGGTGGGGGCATCCTATCTCTTGAGGAATTGGTCGTGGGGCTGTCCAAACGATTCTCTTGGATTCAACCTCCCAGGTTGCTTGCCCTTGGCCAGATTTTGAAGTTGGATAAAAGCATATTGATAGATGAGGCAGGACAATTAGTTAGGCTTAAGAATTGCCCTTGCCCAAAATGTAAAGGACCCTCTCATGCTTTGAAATCCCTTATTCAGGTAAACGGGTTGGATGAGATAGGCATACTCGATACTGGTTGCAGGATTGCTTCAGCTTGTCAACCTGATTGCAGGCAGACTCAAAAGCTCCAGACTTTCTCACGCGGTTTCATTATAGCACTCGCAATACGAAATCGCTTTAGGGTATATGATGATAAGATAATGACCAATAAACGATGGCAGGTCAGGTACGGTACATCTATCTGGGAAGTTATTCGCGCTACACTCGAAGAAATCGGCCAACCCACCTATTATTCGACGCTTGCAGAGAGGATTAGGCAATCTAACCTGCAATATCCCAACATTACTGATCACCAGGTTCATGCTTGTCTGACAAACTACCAACGGGTATTTACTGTTGTAGGTCGTGGTACTTACGGGTTGTGTTCCTGGAAATTGGACCCCCATACAACTCACGCTGAGGCAATTGTTCAACTTCTTAAGGGGAGTAGTGGCCCAATGCAGGATTCGACTATCGTGGACAGACTAACACGCGATGGAGAATACAAGAAACAAAATCTCCTTGCCGCGTTAAGCCAACACCCTAAAATCACCAAAGTTGCTCCAGGGTTCTATGACCTAAGAGAAAGGGTAAAGGCCCAGAACCTTGAAAACGATAAGCTAGAGGTCACATCTGGGGATGACTTGGTTCTAAACATTGACGATTCCTTTACAGGCCTTACATTCTCTACAGATGATGCTTCATCTTCGGAAATCAAACCCATTCAGACGGAATCGCCCACTAATTCATTCCCCATTGATAATGATAACCGGGAAGAAGAACTTTTCAATGCGATCATATCTGTAATCAATAGACATCTCAATACATCATATAAGCCTGTATTATTACTTGCAATACTCGATTCTCTCGATGGTAAGTCGGACTGCTCCTTGAATGAAGTTGTCACCAAATTTCGCGATTTTTACGTTAAACGGAGAGAACAAGGTCTCAGGATCGAGAGAAGCTCCGCCGATATCATTGAAGCTCTAGGTTCAAGTAGTCTTAGAACCCTCAAACATATTCTTTTGAGTCGACCTCTCCCAATCCTAGCTAGAACCGGTGCATTGATTTATGATGATACCCGATTGTCGGCTTCTGCAGGGTTCAGAGGGATAACTGGAAACCTGGAGTTGGTTCATTCTTTAAGGTCGAGCGCCAATACTGCAATTATTCGTTATTACGGAACAATAGGAGAAGAGAAACAATGACAGGCATTTGGTGGTGTCCCAGTTGTGATCTTCCTCTTCTTACACACCATTGCCAAATATGCGGAACTACTGCTAAGCATCCCATATCTAAAGACCTTACACCCGTTTTCAAAGAAGAAATGACGATGTTGTGTAAGCTTTTCGGCTTCGATAAGTACTTCGAATCCCCAAAGGATTATATTCTCTGGAATTCTGGTGCTAATTACTATTGCCAAGGCAAACGTATAGCAACGGTTTCTGTTGCCTCAAGAAAACCATCAGTAATTATCAATGAGAATAACCTCTCTTCTCTTATAAGCCCCAAACGGGGAACAAGTAAAACCAGGTTTATCGAGAGACTTTGTAGCGCCAATAAGACATACCTAGACACTATCGAAATAGAAGCTCGCAATTTCATACAAGAAACCGTTTCGGATTATAGGAATTGTACAATCATAGTGAGTTTCTCTGGAGGTAAGGATTCCTCAGTTGTATCTGCATTAGTTCGTAAGGCTCTTTCTACCGGTTCCGTATTACATGTTATGGCTGATACAACCATTGAGGCTCCAAGCACTTACAAATATCTACGTGCATTCCAGCGTGACAATATTAAAACGCCCTTGGTTATTTTATCTACTGGCCTTGACTTCTATAGGGTTTGTGACCTTATCGGGCCACCATCACGGATACTCCGTTGGTGTTGCACTACTCATAAGACCACCCCGATTGCGAGCTTTCTTGCGGCTTTGAGAGAAACCGACCGCAGAGTACTGACCTTCGATGGAATAAGAGCGTGTGAATCGGTCCGCAGAAGCTCTTATGAACGCATAAGCAAACCGGCTAAGGTCAAAGGAGAGATATTGGCAAGCCCAATTCAGAACTGGAGAGATATTGATGTTTGGTCGTACCTGCTTGTTAAAGGGATTTCGTTTAATACTGCCTATCGTCATGGGTTTAGAAGGGTAGGCTGTTTACCATGCCCTCTTAATAGCCAATGGTCTGATTTCATGATCTCTATCAAGTATCCGCAGTTCACTAAAAGATGGGCAAGTTTGCTTGAAGCTCACGCTGTCAAAATCGGGCACCCTAAGCCTACAGTTTTCGCGACCCAAGGATGGCGATCAAGAGCAGGAGGACGAGGGCTAAATCATGAATTAGCTTCGTTAGATAGAGAAATATGTCTTAAAGATTCCTGTACAATCAACTATACCCTAGCTCGACCTTTTTCAGAAACTCTTTTCGAGTTCTTCCGGCCTTTTGGAAGACCGTGCACCATATATGATGATGGAATTCTGTTAAAGGGTAATGTACATAACAAGCAAGAAGGCGTAATTGCTGCAATCAAAATCAATCGGTTACACAATACTATCCGTATATCTATTGGTCCTGTCAAGAATAGACGGTTGTTGTTACAGCGCTTCGAGCGGCAAATAAGGAAATTCCAGAGTTGTATTCTTTGTGGAGGATGCGCGGGCTATTGTGAAGCGAATGCCATTCATGTTAATGGTCAATATTCAGTATCTCAGGAAAGATGCTGCGGTTGTAAGGCATGTGTCAAGGCGAGTTGTCCATCTGTTGAAGCATTAACGAAGAAAGGCAGCTCTGAAAGCTGGAGTATTTGTTATGGGTCTCACTGAGTCATTTGGATTCGAGGAACGATGGATGCGTATGCTGATTAAACGTATTCCAGACTATCCGGATTTATTCGAACCAAGCAAGATTTCTGATGCTCAGTCCATACTTGGGGGATTAGGTAATAGGCAAGTTTTAGCCTTAAGGGATTGGGGGTTAGGGTGCGAAATCCTGGTTAAACAGCCAAATGGAACATTTTCCCTAAACAAACTGGGTCGCATTCTTCACGAACATGACCCCGACCTAGAGGAATTAGGGTCATTTTGGGCTATACATCATAACCTGTGCATGAATATCAAGGGTATATGGTTTTATAGCGTTTATTCTAATTCTTTTGGGGCAGGTAGGTTCACTAGGTCTGATATTAAGGAACGGCTGCTAGAACATAAAAAATTATCTAATTCGATGGTCGAAAAGAAGTGTATGACGCCTCTGCTCCATACGATGAGAGCGACCAAGCTTGGTCGAGAGCTTGGTATTCTTTTTCAAACAGATGATGAATTATACGAACGTCAGGTTCCTAAGGATGAAAAGCTTCATCCAGGAGTATTAAGCTATATGCTCTTGGATTGGGCCATGCGAAATAATAGACGGACTGCGAATATAGTTGAGTTAACTGCATATAATAGTGTTGGAGGGTACCTTGCCTTAGACCAATTATCGTTGATTAAACATCTTACCATTATCCAATCTCACTATTCAGATCGCGTGATCCAGTTTAGCCAGACTGCCGGACTAAATTCAATAACGTTTAATGATGATTTGATTCCCTCAATTTTGCTTAGAGCATATTACGTTGAAAGGGCAAGTTTTGATTGTGACCCTTTAAAAGCCTTGAATCGCGCTGCAGCCATGGAAAGGGCAGCTTAAAGGAGATGTCTTAATTGTCACTTGAGGCAAAACTTACTGGGTTTATTGAAGACCTTCGGAATCGACGATATCCGACATTACTTGTTGTCCAGGGACAGAGATATCCAGTCACACAAGAAACCCTTGAGGCCGTCGCGAAAGTGAACAGGCTTAAATATATGGATTATCGCCATGAGATACTGGATGTCGATGATTCACCTGTGACTTTGGGGGCCTATTTAAGGTCTGAATTGCGTGAATGGTTACGTGATGAAGCGAGGAAAACTGGTGGGTTAATTGTTGAGAAAGCGGATGATTTGATAAGCACTTGGTCCGAAGAAGAAAGGCGAGCATTCTTTATAGACTTTTTACATCTGGAATGTGGGAGCAAGGATAGACCGAATCAGTGTATTCCAATCGTCCTGATATCGAGATTTCCATCACAGATCGAGTTGCCAACTGAAGAGCGAGGCCAGGGTATTCTTTATGACCCAGCAACGGATGCTGAATTATGAAGGGAGGTACAGGATTTGAACACTAAGAAAAGTAGAAGGCTGGATTCTTTGGTCGAATTATCGCCAGGTTTTAAAACTGCTGTAAATCTTAAAGGCGACGTCAATGATGACAGTAAGGTTGCAGCATTCATACCCACTGAGAATGCCAGTGATGTTTTATTAGATTTGGCAGAAAACCTACATCCACTGAAGAACCGCAGGTCGCGCATTCTCACGGGCACGTATGGGACCGGCAAAAGCCATCTGGCAATAGTCTTGGCCAGACTGTATCGAGACGGCACAAGCGATGATGCGCTTCAGCCAGTGTTAAAGAAATTGAAGAATACCTGGCCTGGTAAATATCAGAAAATCATGCAAGAGCGAGATGAAACCAAGGGGAAGTTTCTGTTAGTTCTTCTTGAGGGAGATGAAGGGTCTTTTGACAGTTCCTTGATGCGAAGGTTAGATCATGTCCTTCGAGAAAACGAACTTGACGACCTTCTCCCAGAGACAGTGTTTGATGCCGCCATTAAACGTGTTGCGGAAATCAAGGAAAAGGATAAGGACGCATTTAAACGGCTCGATAAAGTTGTCGCTGACTATGGCTTCCAGAACATTAAAGCCCTTGAAGAACGTCTCAGGCGCAAGGATAAGGATACATACAGTAAGTTCATGGGAATTCACCAAGCCTTATTTGCAGGAGCTCCATTTGTTTCTCATGCATATATGCAGCCAAAGGAGTTTTTCGAAGCTGTATCCAAACGCTTGGTGGATGAACGTGGTTACGCAGGAATAGTGGTCATTTGGGACGAATTCGGTAGGTATATGGAGCGGATTGTAGACGACCCTCGCAGCGCAGAAGGTCAGAGTATTCAAAGCTTCGCTGATGGATGCTGTAATCGTAGCGGGAACAAGCAAATCCATCTGTATTTGATATGCCATCGTTCGTTACAGGAATATGTGAACCTTGCTACGTTAGGTCGTGGTGCAGGAATGTCTAAGCCCCACCAAGAAGAATGGACTAAGATAGTCGGTCGATTTCGTGAATTCACAATGCATTCAACTGACCGCGAGGTCTTCGACCTTATTGATCAGGTTGTGATTAAACGCGAAACTGATCCAGCTTGGAGTGAATTTCTAGCTGGGGCAAGGGATTATTTCGATGAATGGACACATCAAGCAACCAAACTAAAACTCTTTAATGAATTCAATGAGAAGGAACTTTTTCGTAAGGTTACCCTGGGGGCATATCCATTACATCCAATGGCGGCTTATTGTTTACCGTTAATCTCCCAGAGGGTTGCTCAAAATGAACGGACGCTATTTACATTTCTTTCGGATACTGGTTCCGACACCTTAGGCCCATTCTTGCATGAAACCGACGTCCCAACTACGGGTTCAGAGCCACCTTGTTTCACCGCGGATCGACTGTGGGATTTCTTTGGGCAAGATGCGTCGAGAGGACAAACCGAACAAAAACAAATCTTTAAAAAGTGGACACAAGCGGATTCCCAAGTTTCAGCTGATGATGAATTTGAAAAGCGAATCCTCAAGACAGTAGCGCTGCTTCAGATTATCAAGACCGACCGTGCTCCCTGTAAGGAAGATATGATTTGTTTCTGCCTTGGTTTGCAGCAAAGCAGAGTTGCTGATTTGCGTGAAGCTCTGAAAGAGCTTTCCAGCCGCAAGGATGATCGTGAAAGGATATTGATTCAGAACCTTGATGGCAGTTACCGTTTTACCGGAGCAAGCGGAGTAGGCATAGTTGAGAAAATCGAGAAGGCCGTTGAGAATAGAGCAACTTACTTCTCTCCTCTCAAGGCGCTGAAAGATATAAAACCGGACCTACAGGTCCGCCAGGAGATACAAGCCACACGGTATTCTGATGACCACATGCTAAAACGGGCACTCCGAGTGCAGTTTACCAATCTCGCTGAACTGCAATCTGTAGATAAATGTCGAGAATTCTCAGGGGAGCTTGATTTCAGGGACGGAACTGCAGTTATAATCCTTTGTGAGGATAGTTCGGAAATCGAAAAGGCAAGGGGATTTGCGGTTTCTGAATTAAAGCACCCTCAAATAATGGTCGGCATTCCCAAGGCACCAGTGCGTTTCATATATCTTCTACGCATATGCGATGCGCTAAAGTATTTAGAGGAAACTCAGGCTAATCTCTATGGGGAAGGCGCTGATTTACGTGATGAGTGGGAACAGCAGAAAGGGGATCATTTAAATGCCTTACGGAAAGAGATTGAACCGCTGACTGAGGCCGACAGCGGAACTGTTACTTGGTTTGTTGATGGCATAGAACATGACGATATTCGAACTACATCCAAATTATCCGAATCAGTGTCCAAGATGATGGATAAGGTCTTCCCATTGACTCCTATTATAAGGCATGAACGACTTACTACAGAGGAAGGAAAGGATAACTTTGTCGCATGCAGGAAAGCGATTATTGACAAGTTGCTTCTTCCCGACGGACCAAAAGCCCTTGCTAATGAGACCAGGTCCCAGGACAAAAGCGTAATTGAGGCCGTCTATCGTGGGACAGGTATACTTCATCAGTCTCCATCCGGATGGGCTATCGACCAACCTGAAGCAAGCCACAGCAATGAAATGCATAAAGTATGGGAAGCCGTGAATCAGGCCTTGCAGCAAGCACAGTCGAAAGAGCTGCCAGCAAGCACACTGATTAGCCTACTCCGCAAACCCCCATATGGGCTTAGGATTCGCACAATACCGCTTCTAGTAGCTGCTGTATTCCGCAAGTATATTCTCCGTGGTAATCTGTCACTGAAGGACGCCCTCGGTCTTTCTATACCTATTATTGATTCAAACATAATTGAGAAATTGACACTTATCCCAGAGCAGTACATTTTGACTTACACTGAAATAAGTGAGTCACAAGTAGATTGTTTACAAGGTGTAGCTGCCGCTTTTGGCATTGATTCGTCTAAAGATATGAGTGGGGCCCGATTGATCCAAGCGACCCAGAAGGCTATCACTGATTGGTGGGTTGGATTGCCTCCTTACGCACAAACAACTCATGATTTAAGTCAAGAGGCTCTTTTGGTGCGTGAATCGGTTTTGAAAGCTATCTCTTCTGAGTCAACTGATTCACGTAAGATCCTGCTAGAAGCGCTTCCATCGCTCGTCAAAGACAAAGAAGGACATCCAATTAAGATTCGTATGTCAGCTTGGAAAGAAAAGCTGCAAAAGATTAAAGGTGAAATCGAGCAATCAGTTCAAGGTCAGTTAATCAAGAAAGTCAAAGATGCTATCGATGAGGTATTCGAGCAATCAGGGGGCATCAAAAAGTGGTGGAATTCACTTGACGATGTACGTAAACAGACTCGGCTCCCTGGAGATCCGATGCTTCTAGTACATACAGTGCAAGCCATCACCACCGGTAAGATCTCCCCTGAAGAAGCTGCAACAAAGTTGGCAAAGGAAATGACAGGGACTTCGCTTGATAATTGGAATGACCGTAATGTTGATGTGTTCAAAGGGCGTTTGGACGGTGCTAAACGCCAAATAGAGGTCGCGAATGTCTCGCCACCACCTCCGCCTCCTGATATACAAGTACCTAGCGATTGCTTTAGGATTACAATCCAAGGAATGGGAATTGACTGGACACGGACTTTTGTACCGGTGAAGGAGCTAAGTCCCACCGGTAAGACTCTTAAAGGCATAATGGATAGTGCTGTGAATGGCATGGTCAGAGCTTTGTCTGCGGGTGAATTCGAGACTATCCTTCTAGATGTACTTAGGACGCTGCAATGAAATTCCAAATCTTGCTAGATACTTTTGAAATTGAGAAGCATCCTAGCACTATGCATATTTATTGCGGAAGGGATTATCTTCGTGCTTGTGAAGCCATTGACCTGGCACTAAAGGAAGCGCAGAGCATCCGCGTTGCTGTCCATAATCAAGCCATGGCAACATGGTTTGACCAATATCGCGGCATTCCAGGAATTGAGATAAAACGGCTAGACCCAATCTCCTTATTAGCTTACAATCTCAACATACCAGTCTCAGGCATACCCCGAGAGTTACAGGAAGACCCCAAATATGTTATCGATGAAGATCTAATTGATGAGGCCCAGAGGGATAAGTTGCAGGACGGTCAATCAGTAATCTCATGGGTACTTAAGCATGTACTCGGGGAGGTTTGGCTAACGACCAGAATTGACGACCCTATTGCTTTAGGGAAAATAATCACTGCTTTGGCTCAGCTCTCTTCCCTGCGGTTATCCCCTACTACCCTCGCATTGCTTGACCTTCATCTCATGGACTTGGCAATCGAAAATCAACATTCAGGAATTATTAATTGGATTCGTGAAGGGTTAATGTCCGGTCGTGCCAAGCAACTGCTTATGGCTCGTATAATCTCAAATTATCCTGTTGAAATCCAAGCTAAGGCACTGCAATTTGATGATTCCTGGGCAAACCTAGCGCTATTGCCAGACCGTGTAACTACTCTTACAATGGTCCCATTAGAGGCATGCCAAGGCCTTACCATACCTCGTGGGTTCTCTGAGGAAGTTAGGGCATTTATCCGCGAGCAGATCAATAATATTGGTATAAAGGCTGTTCTGCCTTATATCTCAGGTGTTTTGGAAGAGGAACAAATAATTCTTTCTAAGTATATAGAAGAGCGCTATGCTGAAATAGATGAAACATGGGTACCGGTATTCGATGAACTCGAAAAGAAGTTTGGTAATGTATATCCTGCGGCAAGTTTTATTTGCTGGCTACAAAGAATTCGTCCTCCTGCTAAACCGAAAGCTATTCGTAATGAATTTACGTATGGCAATGTTCTGCTGTGGGCGACAGAGGAATATTTCCCATTTTATACATGGGCGTGTATTGTCAACCGATTATCAATAACTGAGGACAATGTAACCAATTTCGAGGAATGGTTGGTTGCTAACTACCGTGTTCTCACCAAGTCGGATGCTTTCGCACCTCTGGCTATTAGAGAGTTATTGGCTACTCATTCTGATAATTGCACTCCTTTGCTCATAGTTATAGATGGCCTTCCCTGGGAGTATGCGGGTTATCTGCAAAAGCAAATAGCCTCTTTCGGGGAATATTATGTAGATGTACGTCCTGGGTTTGCCGGAATACCATCAGCTACAGCCTATGCAAAACATAGTCTAATCGCTGGCAAGCTTACTGATCAGCTTACTGCTCAAGATGACGCTAATATTTCTTATTCGAAGCAGTTCGCGGAAGTCCTTAATTACACCGAATCCGATACTCTTGTCGGTAGACCATCAATGGGGAATCTGTCTCAGCTAGTTCAGGAAAAGAAAAAGGCATATCTATATCTAGTCAACCGGGCTGACCAGATGATTCATGAACCTGCCCAGTCAGAAGCACGTAGAGAGAGCATTTATGCAATGCTTAGTGACCTTGTATCTCAAATATATGAAGCTATTAAAATGTTTATGAAATTACATCAAGAGAACCTTGCGGTAATCATTACATCAGATCACGGTTTCACGGAGCTACCCCAAAGTAGTAAAGTGATAAATGTAGCAGAGGATATTGCTGGTTATGTATCTCATAATAGGTTGTTGCATACACCGGATGATAATTATCCTCAAATTGAAGGTCTCCAGCTCATTGGGCGTGATATTCTGCCAGGCTTTCAAGGCACTCTTCAAATTGCAAAAGGTTATTCATGTATCAAAGCCAAGCCCAAAGGGGCAACCCATGGCGGGCTTACCCCTCAGGAGATTATTGTCCCGATTATTGTTTTAAATACTGCTGAATCTTCTAGATACAATATGCCTGAGGTCGGAATCCTAGGTGAAGTGAGACGTGGAAGAGCGGTCAATCCTCTTAAAATAACAATTGTCAATTCTAATAGTCTACCCATGACCCTCGAGGAAATACGATTGCGGCTTATCAAAATTGAGACAAGGTTACCTCAGAAAATCGGCCCTAATGGGACCTTGGAATTAGATGCATTTCTGGATGGCTCCAAATTAGCCCAAGAGACGGTCCGGATTATTGGAGTTATATCTACCAACTTTGGAGGGATTTCAAGGAGTGACGAAGTCGACCGCGAATACCCAACGGTAGGCGCTGCCTTGGCAGATTCTGATTTTGAGAGTGAGTTTTATATCTAATCGAAGACAGAGCAACTATGAACAATCAACTGGACACGCTCATTAGTCAGCACTTTCCAGATGTAAGTGTTAACAAGAGGCTCTCTAGACAAATTGCTACAGGGAGATCAATCCCTGACTTTGTCACCGACTGGTTGGTGAGCCGCTACACTGCAGATGGCATTGTGGATAAAGACAAAATAACGCAGTTCCTCAGCACTTATTTGCCAGAAAAGAAACAGAAACAGGAGGTGCTTAACGACCTCGTCAAGGGTGTGAGACGGAAGATACTAGATGCATATTCGGTTCAAGTTGATTATAAAAGAGCGAGATTATTACTTGAGATACCATGCCTTGATGTATCTGACGCGTCAGTCCCTGAAACAATTGTTGAAGAGCACCCCTTACTGCTTGGCGGAAATGTATGGGGTAGCGGAACGCTCATCCACAGGCCGAAGGAGGACCATTCAAGGGAATACGAGATTACAATGGTTGATTTCAAACCCATGCAAACAAGTAAGGTTGACTTGCAGTACTTCATAGGAGTTAGGAAGCATTTCACGATTCGCGAATGGCGAGATCTTTTAATTCGAAGCATTGGATATAACCCTGACGTTTTTACAGTAAATGAACAAATGAATTTATTAACGCGTCTATGCCCTATTATTCAGCCGCGAATTAACTTAATTGAACTTGCTCCTAAGGGCACTGGTAAATCCTATATGTTTTCACAGCTGTCTAAATACACTTGGCTTATCAGTGGAGGCGTTATAACCAGAGCCAAGCTATTTTACGATATGCATAGGCGTGTTGCTGGTGTCATAACGAGATATGATGCAATAGTTTTTGATGAGGTCCAGACTATCAGGCTTCAGGATGAAGGGGAGATTATCGGTGCACTAAAGGGCTATTTGGAATCAGGGATGTTCCATGTAATGCAATTCAAAGGCAGTTCAGACGCAGGAATCGTAATATTAGCTAATATACCATTGACTGCTGATTTGAAACCCAAGAGCACAGACCTAATGCAAGGGTTGCCAGATTGGTTACAGGGGCCCGCTGCTTCTGCATTATTAGACCGTTTCCACGGGTTACTTCCTGGCTGGGAAATAAGGAAGTTAGACAAAGAGTGTCTATGCAATGCCATGGCTCTTAAGGCAGACTATCTTAGCGAGGTTATGCACGACTTCCGTAAACGCGATGAGTATCCCCAATTTGTGAAGAATCATACAAGAAGTTCTGGGTACATAAGGGATATTAATGCAGTCGAAGGGTTGGCGGCGGCGTTTTTGAAACTCCTATTTCCAGATCTCAATGAAGTAGAAAATAAACCCGATCTATTCAACGAATATTGCTTGGAACCTGCAAAAGCCCTGAGAGCGAGGATTCGTGAACAGTTAGCCTTGTACGACCAAGAATATAAACCTGAGCTAGCATTTATAGAAATGCACATTTAACCTAGTTTAAGAGATTCTCTACTGTCATACTACGCTGTAAAATCCTGATGGTGGGCTTAAGAAGGGAAGAGAGGTACTGAAGAATTGCAGAAAATACTCTATATCATGTAGACCTATATCACGAGAGTTCAACAAAAACCATTATTTCCTTAAGAGGGAAAGTCATTTGAAGAAACTAACAGATTTCGGATGGCAAGGTTTTCTTGGGAAGCTAACACCTAAGACGGTTGCCCTTTTGGGTAGGACTTGGAGTATCCCGGCTTGGACTAAGGTCCCATCAGGCAAGGATAAACAGAATATGCAAGACTTAAAGCAGTGGATTAGTGCCATGGATGTTTTCACTAAGCTGGACCTCGAATCGACTTTTGCGGAGCTTGTGAGTCAAGCAGACCAGATCAGGACAGTTGGATGCCCTCAAGGGAGGTTTGAATTACAATTCATTGACCCTGAATGGGTAACTCAACATGTTGATGTTGCGGATCAAGAATTGGCTGCGTTGGCATTCATCGAGCGGCCTAAGGAGTTTAAAGAAGCTTGTGATTGGCTTGAAGTTACGCTTATTGATAAATGGGAATTCTATAAGGCAGACCGGAATGACGACGTCCTTGTGGGGAAGGATGAGATAAGGGTCCTGGAAGAGGGTATCAGCGATTATTGGAAAGACAGAGGCTTAGGTGAACGGTGTGTCATAACTACATTAACCAGGGACACTGTGACCGTGATTGACATCGGTTACGAGCAGGAGCCTGAAGCCATTCAGGAATTCATAAAGGAAGGCAAGTCTGGTGAAACTAAGCTCCGGGTGATTAGGCAAGTGCGTGACGCTTTACTCAGGTATGATAAGTTGACCGGGGATTTGCAGGTTAGGATGTATCGCGGTAATCCTGATAAATGCGACGACTTAGTAAGACATGTAGCCGGTGTCTGTTTCCAGAACGCTGATTTGTTCCCGACGGGGAGCGATAGAAAAGCCAGATATGACCTTTCAGCTTTTTCAACTCGACATGCTTTTCTTAAAGAGATCGACTCCTCTTCTGGCCTTGAGAAGATAATTGTCATCAAGATAGTTTTGGAACCCGCAGCTCTCCGTGGTTCAAGAGTCGAAGCTTGGATTCCTGCAAGGAAAGCTCATGATGCAGGAGAGGATGCATATGATGTCTTACTTAAGATGGGTGTAACTGGTAGTTTGAAGGTGATGAGAGTAGAGATGAGGGCTCATTTCAAATCTGGGAAACGAAAAGTGCTGCCCATTGAGCTTGTTGAAAAAGGAGGGGCTTCGCTTTCCGGTGATTCCCGTTACGAAATAATCGATGACCACCTTCACAGATGGGAGGTCCTCAAATGAAACGTGAATACATCGAAATGTTGTGGCGTGCATGCGGCGGGAATGAAACGGGCTATATCACTGCTAAAGAGAAGGCCGAGATCCAGGGGGAGGCGTGGGCAGATTGGCTTAAAAAAAGGATCGTAGCCACTTCGGTCGTCCCCCCTGAGGCATTCCTTGAATCTCATGGTTTGAATTACCCGGCAGTTATCAGAAAGGATGCGGATGGGCAATACTGGGCAATTCCTGATCCTGCCGATGAAACGGAGCGCTTTCCAATCGAACGATCAGATGTCGAGTTGTTCCCTGTGCGCTTGGATATACTTGCCCATCATATAGCCTTAGCTTGGGGGATCGAACCTAATTTTAAACCTGCTCCACCAAAGAGTTGCTTGATAGGTTATAAAGAGAAGAGGACACCTGTTGTGATGTTATATAACCAACTTGATTCCCCGATAATACAAACTCGAAGCATCAAAGAGAATCTGGCTACAAATGAGCTTTTTGTAATAAGCACTGGAGATTATCAGATCTCCCACTCAGGACTTAATCAATTATCCTCAGAAGGGATTACGCTTACTCGGATACAGGAATTCCTTTCGTCTGAGGAGAAACCTTTTTGGGATATTGGTCTTTCACGCAGAATCCAGCTTGTACAACAGGGCTCCCCCTGGGGTATCGATTCAGTAACAAATGATATTTTCTTCGACGCCATTTTGGTTAAGGTTCCCCCGATAAGCGAAATCCTGCTTCGGGCATTATTGGGTAGCATAGGAAAGGTCGTAACGAAGAACGAATTGAAAGCCATCGTTGACAAGGAGCATGGTGAAGTTGAAGAAAGTGTATTCACTGATAAAAATCTTCAAGACCATATTAGGTTCTTAAGGAACGCCCTTCCTGAAGATGCAAGCAAATGGGTTAAAACCGCTTCCCGCAAAGGGTACCGTATAATTCCCCCCTCTGGATAGCTCGATTTTCCCGAATTTAATTCGGGGCAAATTCGGGTTTTTCTCGGATTCTTTTCTCATTACCCATGCGAAACTCAAGCAGGCTTAGGCAATAGCCTATGACCTTGCTTGAGTTTTTGCATGATTAAGCGGGAAGACATAGAAGCGGCTGACCTTCATTCCCAATGGGAAGAGGTAGCTGGCTGTAAGCTGTCAGATACGGATATGCAGGAAATCCGGGACAATCTTTCCGCCTTCTTCAAACTCCTCGCTAAGTGGGATTCCGAAAGTAAGGGTGATAAGGATGGCGTATGAAGCGTGGAAGCTAACTCGCTCGATTTGGCGCATCTGGACTAACGACGTAGAGCTTGCCAAGAAGCTGCGACGGCGCAAGCGTGTTGAGGAAGTTGCAGAGGAACGTGCGCCTAATCCCAAATCACGGCTCATAAGTTGGGAATCAGGGATACCTTGCGCTTGGTATTTCGATGTGCGGGCGGGTTATCACAGGCCAATCATCAGATTGTGCGAAAAACACATAGCAGAGCAAGCTCAATGTGCTTCGAGGGCAGATAAGTGAGGGGTAAAGCGGAAATGGACATATTAAGCAGATACATAACGGAGACATATGGAATTGACTGCATACCGGGGGGGAAGGTCGCTTGCCCGAAGTGTGGACATAAGACCTTTGCTTTGAAGCGTGATGGTTCAATTGCGAAATGTTTCCATCCGGGTTGTTCGTGGGTTATCACTCCGCGTTGTATCGAATCAAGACCGAGCCTGCATAAACTCCTGTCGGGGTTATTGCAGCAGTGGCATAAGCATCTGCTTGAACCTGGGGATTTTCACCAGAAGGCAGCACTGGAATTTTTGATAAAGGGTAGGGGCATTGCGCAATCAGTAATCGAGGCCGCTGCAATAGGTTTAGTCCCGGAAAACCCTGATATCAATACCCCTTTAAGGAATATCCTGAATGAATTGAGAGCAACGCCGAAACGGAAACAATATGACAGCAAAACGACATCAAATTTCGACCCCTTGGCTTATGCTAATTTTTTAGAAGGGCAAGGCACGGACCTGATTGCCAAAGTATCAATGCTGCGGGGATGGTTGGCTTTCTTCTATCAGGACAGCAAGGGCCGATGGTGTGCGATTCATTTCAGAAAACCAAGCACCAAGAAATTTGCCACATTCAAGCCCAAGGGTATGGGTATATTCGGCAAGGATATATTCATCCCCAATTGCTCCAAGTCATTAGCGGAATTAAACCAATATGGAATAATCGTTGAAGGGGAGTTTGATTGTCTTAAGATACAGAGTGTTATTGTGGAAGCAGGATGGGACCCGGCTCTTGTTGTAGCAACTGGTGGGACTTCATTAATTGATACGGAAACGATAGCGGGGCTAATCCCAAAGCCGATAATATGCAAAGACAATGACAGTGCCGGTGCCGATATGGTAGAGACCATCAGCGCAAGGATGCACTGTGAGGTTTGCGCTCCCCCTTCAGGATACAAGGACATCGATGAATATCTAAGCAGTTTCAAGGGACGACCAACTGCCGCTTATGACGCTCTCAAGGACATCTTGAACAACCGTGGACTTAAATTTCAACCCTTTGACGCGGTTCGGGAGAAGATAGACAACATCAGAAAGGGCTATCCCCCAACTCGTAAGTCAGAATATGGGGAAAAATCTGTGAAGCTGAAAACATTTGAAATTGAAAGGCTTGTTTCAGAAGCTATCATCGATGATATGTCCGTGCGTGGGAGCTTCTACCGCGATGGTGACCAATGCTTCTACCTCGACAAGCAGACGAAGAAACTCATTGCCTTGGAACGGGGTGGTATCGGAATAAGCCTACTCCTGAACAACTATGGCCTTAATTCCACTGAGAAGCTGTTCATATACGTTGTCGAAGCCTTGACCATGTACTGTCTCCCGAAAGGATGTAAGGTAAATATACGGCACTACAGCCATTGCAGGGCCGATACAAAGCCATTTATGCTCTTTATTGCCGTAAGTGACAATTCGATGCTACGGGTCACTCATGATGCGGTAGAGCTGGTTGATAACGGCACAGACGGCATCATATTTCTATCCGGGGAATCTGCCGTATCGTCTGATGTATTTCACCGTAAACCATCAGAGGCAAGTAAGCTCTTAGATAAACTTATCCTGCAGCGCATTCCGTTTCTCCCCGGTAAACTGTCGCGGTCTGAATCACAGTTCCTTCTAAAGTGTTGGATCATTGGGTTTTTATTCAGAAGTATTCTGCCGACGATGCCACTTTTAGCATTCATAGGCCCTAAGGGTAGCGGCAAGACGACAGCCCTTCGGTTAATTGGGAAGCTGCTCTGCGGTGAATCGTGGGATGTTATTCCCGTAGGTGATGATGAAAAGGACTTTGACACCCTTATAACCTCGAAGCACCTCGTGGGTCTGGATAATGTCGATGTTCATAAGAAGTGGCTGAATGACAAACTTGCTGTAGTTGCAACTGGGGCGACAATACAGAAACGGGAATTGTATACCACCAACCAAAGCAGGGAGTTTCCGATTATAGCGTCACTGGCGATAACAAGCAGGACTCCAAGCTTCAGACGGGATGATGTTGCGGAAAGACTCCTTATTCTCGAAACCGCAAGGATAGATGAATCACGGCATACTGATTTCATGCCCGACTTTGACATCCTGAATGAAGTCATTCCTCGAAGGTCGGAGATATGGGCAGAGCTTATTAAGTGCTGTCAAGCTGTTTTAGCGGTCATGGGGGACACGGATATAAGGCAGATTAAAGTCCCCGGTGCCCGTATGCAGGACTTCGCAAGGTTCACGGTCATGGTGGGCAAAGCCCTCGGCTGCGAATCGATGGCCCGGGGAATATGGGATAAGCTGATTGCCATTCAGAATGAGTTCACGCTTGAGGAAGACTCCTTATGTGAAGTCCTTATATCATGGGCAGAATCAAATGCAGGGCGACATATTACGGCGGGTGAGCTGAACATCGAATTGCGCGAGATAGCTGATGCCAGAGGACTGAAATGGCCTTATAAAAGCGGGAAGTCATTGGCCCAAAGGCTACGTCATCTAAAGCCAAACCTTAAACATTTCCTTCGCATCGAGGAAGAACCAGGTCCTAAGAAACAAACCTTGTATGCATTTTATCCTATAGAAGAACCACCATCAGCCGCTGATTCCGGGGCGATTCCGGAGTCGATTCCGGAAAATGAAACCCGCATTGGGAGCGGGATAGATGCAGAATTCCGGAATCACCGGAATCAAATTGAGGAAAACTACGAAAAAAAAGGAGTAATCGACGAAACCAAATATATAACTTGTGATAATTCTTTGGTTGCCAATCCAGGATCACATAAGTCGGCACTTTCTACGCACATTGAGAAACCGCCTGACGTACATGAGGATAAAGTAAGCGAAGTGGCTGAAGAGTCCGTACATACGGGTCGGAATCGGCACCGGAATCGCGGGGGGATATACCCCTCCCCCCATCCGGACGACCTCCCCGAACAGTATCGGCAACTCTTCATCGAAAGGGCAGCGATACGTGAATTCGATGGTGGCTTGTCTCGCGATGATGCCGAGAGATCTGCTTTAGAAGATGTAAAACGGCTGATGGAAATAAAGTTCCTGAATTAGCCTTAAGGTATTGACACATATGGAAACTTGTGATAACATTATACCTATGAAAGACGAACAGATTGAGAACATCTCGGATTTCCTGACGGTGAAGGAAGCCGCTGAAATCCTGGGCATATGCCCGGATACCTTACGCCGTTGGGATAGGAGAGGTCTGGTTCTCGCTTATCGGCATCCAGTCAACCGCTACAGGCTCTATAAGCGAACAGACCTCGAAGACCTGCTCAAGCAAATCGAACGACCCAAGAAAGGAAGTAGGAAGAAATGAAATCGGTTATCTATGCACGCGTTTCATCTAAGGAGCAGGAGCGGGAGGGATATTCAATCCCTGCCCAGTTGAACAAATGCCGGGAGCTGGCTGATAAGGAAGGCTATAAGGTAGCCAAAGAATTCATCGATGTAGAGTCTGCCAAACAGCCGGGACGTACAAATTTCAACAAGATGGTTGAATACATCAAGGATGATTCAGTTGATACAATCATCTGCCACAAGGTCGACAGGCTATGCCGCAACTTCAAGGACTATGTCACCATCGATGACCTGAAGGTTAAGCCTCTGTTTGTCGAAGAGGAATTTGCTGACAACGCCGCTGGGAAGTTGACCTTTGGTTTGAAGGTCTTATTGGCAAAGCACTACATCGATAACCTCTCAGACGAAGTTAAGAAGGGCCTTCATCAGAAACTGTCCCAGGGCGAATGGCCCGGCAAGGCACCGTATGGCTACCGGAACGCGTCCAAAGGTGTAGTCGAGGTTGACCCTGTCGCAGCGGGAAATGTTGTCTATCTGTATAAAACTTATGCGACAGGCCAGTATGGGTTAAGGCCGCTTAGAAAGAAGTTCAAAGAGGATGGCTTAGTCTATACGCCCAAAGTCAGCACTCCCCCCAAAAGCCAGATAGAGCAGATTCTCAAAAACCCCTTCTATTATGGGCTGATGAGGTCCAAGGGAAGATTGTATAAGGGGAACCACGACCCGATTATCTCGAAGGAGTTGTTCGATAAGGTTCAGGGCGTATTCCAGGCCGCGAACAAACCCAGGGTCACGCTGCATAGCTTCCCCTACACTGGCTTGATGGTCTGTAGTAACTGTGGATGCGCGATCACCGCAGAAATCCAAAAAGGCAGGTACATCTACTACCACTGCACAGGCAATCGGGGCGAATGCGATTTCGAATATGTCAGGCAGGAGGAGCTTGAAAGGCAATTTGAGCAAATTATCAAGGGCTTGCACATCAAAGAGGAATACTACGACCTGATAATCCAAACACTCAAAGAAAGCCATAAAGATGAGCTTGAGTTTCACAAACAGGCTCTGGGGCAATTAAGGTCGCGCCAGGATGCCCTTAAACAGCGGATAGCCAAGGCCTATGAGGACAAGCTTGACGGGGTAATCCCTGAGGAGCTATGGAAGGAAAAAACGGTTAAATGGCAATCGGAAATCGACGAAATCGACATCAAGTTGAGGGCTCATTCAAATGCCAATTGTGCCTTCATTGAATCGGGTGTAAAGCTAATCGAACTCGCGAAAAAGGCTTATTCACTATACTTACAGAGGAATTCTGCGGAAAGGGGTAAACTGCTCCATATTCTCTGCTCGAACTTAGCCCTTAAGGGCTGTAAGGTGCATTATTCCTACAAAAAACCCTTCGACACACTGGTCGAAGGGGCCAAAAACGAAATTTGGCTCCGGCGGACGGACTCGAACCGCCAACCCACCGGTTAACAGCCGGTTGCTCTACCGATTGAGCTACGCCGGAATGCGCACCCTCATCCCAATCCCGCATACATCCCATCCATATTTTCCCGCCTGTTCACGAATCATTTCCACAGGCGGCGCAGAAAGATACCATGAAAGATGCGTCTCCGCAAGAGTCTGATGAGGTGGTTGAAGCTTTTCGTCGAGACAAACAAAAACCCCCCTTTCGGGGGGGTGAATTTCGTGATGATTCCATTGACTATGGGAGCATAACATATTCGACATCGGCGTGAAGCCTGAACGGTGAGGGCAGATCGGCTTCGGAGATGAATCCCTCCGGCGTTAAGCGGTAGAACAGCTGGGCGGTGACATACAAATCGCCCTGTTCAAATTGGTTATACTCAGCCGGGTCGAGAGTAAGCTCGATATCTTCCTGGCGTTTTTCGCCTGCAGCCAGGGGCCCGATGCCACGCGGGATGCCTTCCTCTTCCCAGGTCTCATTGTCCGAAAGGATCTGGGTGATTTCCCAGATGTTATATGTCCTGTTGCCCCAGAAATCTCCATAGACCTTCTCATACAGGATTTTCTTCTCATCGAACTGGCCGAAATAATTCTCAGCCTTGAGCCTTACAACAAGTATCATTTGCCTGAGAGGCCATCCTGTCGGGAAGTCATGCCCCGCTCTTGCGTTGAGGACTTCCACCGGGAACTTGAGGTGATAAGCAGTTACATTACCCGCTTCATCCTTATCCGGCGAAACCTCAATATCCTTGATGTCGCACGTTGCTGAATCTACCATGAATCCACGGTTATATCCCCCGGCGAAGTAATGGCTCTTAACCTGCTCCCGGATATCAGACGCAACTGATGCCCGGCCACGATAGTTCGGCATGTGGCAATCCTGGCAGGTCTGGGGTTCGGAGCCCTGGGAATACTTGGAGGTTGCCCATTCGCTATATGTATCGAGGAATGTAACCCCTGCTGGGTTCGTATATTGATGGCAGTTCTTGCAGAATTCGGAGCGTGTATGCAGGCTTGAAAATTCCGTCGGGTGAGAGGCTGTTACAGGTTCAATATAAGGCCCTTGCTTGATTTTGCAGAGCGGGAAGATGAGGTAGCCCTGTTCGGAGCGGTCTACAACGAGATGGCAGTAATCGCAGAACACACCTTCGTTGTTGCTCTCCAGGGCCATATCGCCATCTTTAGTAAGGTCAGCCCCGGGGGCATGGCATTTCATGCAGTTGGTCTGGACCTTGTTGCGGACTATTCCCTCAGGGAGGAGAAGGCCGTCACCATGGAGTATTTGCCCGATTGCATCTTCCCTGACCTTGAGAACATTCAGCTCGACTTTGAATGCTTCTTCAGCCGGCCGGGTTTTCATCTTGCGCTCCGCTGGACGTTCCTTCGCCTTGGCTTCTTCCGCTTCTACCTTGGGGACAAAAGCCGGCGATGGTTCCGGGCTTTCGAGATAGTAAACATAGCTCTTATAGTTGTCCTGGAAAAGCGGATCCCTCCAGCCGTGGTAATGCTGCGAAGTTGACCATTCCTCTATGAGAGAACGGTGGCATTGCTTGCAGTTGGAGGTCGGTTCAAACGGGGAGTCGTTCGATACCACGAAAAGCAGGTTGGCATCAACGACTTTGTTGGGGTCCTCGTTGCGAGGGTTGATACGGGTCGCCGGCCTCGCCAATAGCCCTTGGATAAGGAGTGCGGCAAGGAGTACAGCGAGGATGGCGACTACAAATAACCTTTTTGATGAAAACTTAAGCATCGATAATACTACCTCTTCCTTTATTGAGGTAAGAATACAATTACCGGCCGCGCTGGCCCGGAATAATTTGAACACTATAATTGAATTCCCACCCTTTGTCAACCAAGGTTTGGCTCTCCAGGTTTTTCTTTATAAGTTGCCTTTGGGATACCGGATAAGCGACAAAAATTCACTCCGCGTGGACTCGCTTGTCCTGAATCCGCCCCGCATTGCGGATGTTATCATCTTGGCCCCGAAGGACTTCACCCCACGGATTGACATGCAAAGATGTTCCGCTTCTATCACTACTCCGACTCCGGTAGGTTTAAGCTCATGCATTAATATATCGGCAACATTTTTTGTAAGCCTTTCCTGAAGCTGAAGCTTCATCGCCTCCACCTTGAGCACCCGCACCAATTTGCTCGCACCCGCGACGCGGCCCTTGGGGATGTAGCCAATATGCGCTTTTCCCAAGAAAGGAAGGAGATGATGCTCGCATATTGAGAAAAATGGGATGTCGCGTATGAGGACCATCTCGTCGTGCTGTTCGGTGAAAGTTGTTTCCAAAAGGGCGGCGATGTCCACCCCGTGCCCGTTGAGGATTTCCTCGTACATCTTCCAGACGCGCTCAGGGGTGTTGCGAAGCCCTTCACGGTTGATGTCCTCGCCGATGCCCTCAAGGATGAGGCGTACCCCTTGTTCTATTTTCCCTTTATCTATCCTTCCACCTCCAAGTTAACAATCAGCGAAAATAGCATTTTTCTCCTGCGAAATAAAGAGCCCTGGACATGATAGGTTTTCCGAGTAATCCGTAGACGGCATAATTCCCAATGGATAGATATTTTTACGGCCTATTTTTGCGCCTCTATTGGATAACAAGGTTATCAACCTTTCAATGTCCGGCTGCTTTCTTTGCGGCGAATTTGGCGCTCAACGACTCAAGGAGAGCGTAATCTGTCAAGTCAAGCGTCAGGGGGCTGATGGAGATATACCCGTTCAGGACGGCATGAATGTCGGTTCCCTCAGGGTTATCCGCAAAAATCTTCTCCCCGGCAATCCAGTAATAGCTCTTCCCCCTCGGGTCAATTTTCGCGTGAACTACATCCTTATATTTGCGCGTGCCAAGCCGCGTAATCCTGATGCCCTTCACATCCTTCCGCTCCAGGTCCGGGTAATTGATATTTAAAAACTGCGGGGGGCTTGGGATAAGATCGTTATGGTCTTCTATAAAATGCCTTATGAAACCGGCGGCATGGTCGAATTTCTCGCTGTCGAACACGCCGAGGGAAATGCTTATCGATGGTATACCGATCAAGCCGCCTTCCATCGCGGCCGCCACTGTGCCCGAATATGTGATGTCCTCACCCATGTTGGGGCCTTTATTGATGCCGCTTATGACTAAGTCCGGTTTTTCCTCGTTCAGGATGGCGAAATAACCGAGCATGATGGCATCTGTTGGTGTGCCGTTTGTTGTATATGCCTCAACCTCCATTCCAGGTATCGTCACACTGTTGAGCCTTAACGCTTTGTGAAGCGTGATGGAGTGGCCCACGGCGCTACGCTGGCTTTCCGGTGCGACAATGATAAGGCGTGCTATTTTGGTAAGCTCCTTCGCAAGCTCAATCAAACCCGGAGCGAATAGACCGTCATCGTTCGTAATAAGAATCTGCATGGCAAATTATCTTATCAGTATGCCAAACCCTATGCAACCGTCACGGTCAATAAGCTGTAATCCCATCACCCTCAACCTCGCGGACTCGGTTGAGTGTGCCACAAACCCGGTGGCAGCTATCTTTTTTGTCTTCAAAAAAGTAGCTGCTATCCGGGTCTCATTTGCGGATAGCAGCTACTTCCCGAAGACGGGAAGATAGCTGCTACCGCTAAGACCTTCTTTTTCAACACCCCCACTGTCCCCGTCTCCTACACACACCTGCTTAAGCTTGTGATACAATTTAAACGTGGCTAACGAGGAGATAATCTATGGCAAGCATGCCGTCGAGCAGGCGCTACAGGCCGGGCGCGTGAAGCGTATCTGGGCCCTCAACCGCGACCCGGAAGGCGTACGCAAAGCCGTTTTGCGAGAGGCTGAGGAGATGGGTATCAGAGTTGACCTGGTCGAACGCCGTTACCTCGACGACCGCATGGGCAGGGCAAACCACCAGGGTATTATTGCCAAAATAGTCCCTTTTGCTTATCGGGAACTTGATAATGTCCTTGCAGAGGGAAAGCTCATCGGACCTATACTTATATTGGATAAAATCAACGACCCTGGGAATTTGGGCAATATAATACGTACCGCAGCCGCATTCGGGGCAGGGGCGATAATCCTTCCCAAGGACAGGGCCGTCGGCGTTACCCCAACTGTCGAGAAGGCCGCCAGCGGGATGATTGACCTCGTTCCCATTGTCAGGGAAACGAATTTGGCTTCCGCAATCGGCAAGTTGAAGGATGCGGAATATTGGGTGTTCGGCGCGGACGCAGAGGAAGGCGAATTTATCAGCGGGGTTGACCTTACCGGGAAGGTGGCAGTCGCCCTCGGTGCTGAGGCCAAGGGGCTTGGCAGGCTCGTGAGGGAAAAATGCGACGGCATCCTGCGCATACCCATGGCAACCGGCGTGGAATCGCTCAATGTCGCCGCCGCCGCTGCCATATGTCTCTACGAAGTCGCGAGGCAGAACGGGTGGTCGTACCCCGGTAATTGGTGAAATGTCGATGGACCAGCAAACCGGCATAGAAACGCTGATAGAAGAAATAGAGGAATTGGCCGAAGACCTTGAGCATCATACCATCCTCTATAACGATGAATTCCATGTGTTCGACGACGTAGTTATATGGGTCAAAACAGCGACCGGCAAAACCATTGAGGAAGCTTATTCCATCACCCTCGAAGCCCATATAAACGGCCGTGCGATATGTTATTCGGGCGATAAAAGCACCTGCGAAGGGGTAGCTAATATCCTGAGGGGAATAGGGCTGATTGTCGAAGTTGATTGATCGGGTTGCACTGGGTACGCCGACCTTCAGGTCGGCATGCCGGTTTGGAAACCGGCGTTCCCAATCACCGCATATCCCGCTTTATCGGATATGCTCCCTCCAATTCCGCCATACGCTCATACAACTTATCAAACCCCTCCTTCTTCAGCGCACTCACGAAAACCTCCATCGGTGTATGCGTGTGCGGCAGATATTCCAATCTGTCAATCTTGTTATATGCCACGATATTCGGTATATCCCCCCCGCCAATATCCTCAAGTGTCTGATGCACTACATCCAACTTTCGCTGCCAGTCCTCATCAGTGGCGTCGACGACCAGCATGTGATAGTCCGCGTATTTGACTTCCTCCAATGTCGCCTGGAAAGCCGCAACAAGCTGTGTAGGCAGGCGCTGAATGAAACCGACGGTGTCGGTGACGAGGAACTGCTTACGCGTGACGGGGTTGAACCCCTTGCGTGTCAATGGGTCGAGCGTGGCGAACAGCCTGTCATCGGCATAGCCCTCAGCCCCAGTCAGCGCATTGAGCAGTGTCGTCTTACCGCTGTTGGTGTATCCGATTAATGACCATTGAGCCGATTTGCCCGACATACGTTGCTTGCGCTGCGTGCCGCGCGTGACGCTTAGCTGGCGTATCTTGCCGCGAAGTGCCGCTATCCGGTCGCGAATGGCACGCGCATCGGTCTCGAGTTTGGTCTCGCCGGGGCCCCTTGTGCCGATACCGCCGCCGAGCGCGCTCAGCTCCTGCCCGCCGTGACCTCTCAAGCGCGGGAGGGAGTAGAGAAGCTGCGCTAACTCGACCTGAATCTTGCCCTCCCTCGTCTTAGCGCGGTCGGCGAATATCTGCAAAATAACCTCAGTTCTATCCACAACCTCAACTTGAAGTTCGTCCTCAAGATTATTCCTCTGCCGACCCTTCAATTCCTCGTTAAACACAACTGTCGTGGTTCCTGTAGTGTCAACAAGGTATTTAATGTCCGATATGATTTTTTCACCGACAAGTGTGCGTAGGTTCGGCCTGCGCGGACGTGCATAAATCTCCCCGGCTACTTCAAGACCCGATGATTCCACTAAAAGGGGAAGTTCGCCGAAGCTGCCGTCATCTTCCGTCGGCGGTTCCCTGAATTCAACACCGACGATGACGGCCTTTTTGGGGCCAGTATTCGTGCTTTGCTCTAAGCGTTCCATACTCGGCTTTTATTATATCTCATTAGACGGGTGCCGCATATCTGTGATATGCGGCCATTCTTAAACAAAACCGCGGCGGGGAGATCCGCCGCGGCTTTTCTATTGTTACAACTGCCGAAAGTTGTCAGTTAAGTCCAAACTACATCCAGACCGAAACAGCTTATTACTTCCCATCAAGAATTGCTTCAACTTCATCGTGGTCAACATCCATCACGTAATTTATTCCGCTTATACGCGCCGCATCCTGCGTCAGTGCCGCAATATCGTCGCGCGTGATATGATTAAGCGTGAACTTCCTGCTGCCCGCCATAAGCTGGCGCAGCCCCTGTGCAAGGCGCTCATAGTATGTATAAAGGCCGAGCGCGCCTGTGGGGAGCTTGACAAATGCGTCGCCGCCGATTTCCTCTTCAAGGGCGCAAGCTGTAACGAAGATTTCCTCGATAGAAGTGCCGAAGCGTTCGACATAAACCGGCACCTGGTTCTCCTCGATGCGCTTCCCGATTGTCTTGCCGACCATCGCCGAGGCAATTGGCCCGCGGGCCATACCAATGAGTTTTACAAATGGGGCTCCAAGCGCGAGTCCCTTGAAAATCTGGTCTTCGAATGTGAACCCACCGGCAAACGCTACTGCAGGGATATACTGTCCCTTTTCGTGGAGACGTTTCACGTATTGATACGTAAGCGAATGGATTTCAACGGGTGGAATACCCCACTCGTTCATCATACGCCACGGGCTCATTCCCGTACCGCCCCCGGCTCCATCAACGGTCAGCAGGTCTATCTTATATTTGGAGGCGAACTTCACCGCTCTCGCAAGGTCCGCCGGGCGATACGCTCCCGTCTTGAGGAATACATATTTGGCCCCCGCTTTACGCAACTCTTCAACTCGCTGGGCGAAGGATTCCTCGGTGACCATACCGACACGCGAGTGACGCTCGAATTCCTTGAACGCCCCTTGCCGGAATGATTCAATTACGCAGGGGTCCATCGGATTCGGCATGACGACATAACCACGCTCAAAAAGCAGCTGGGCTTTTTTAAGGTCGGTAACCTTAACCTCGCCGCCGATATCCTTTGCTCCCTGGCCCCATTTGAGCTCAACAATTTTCACGCCAAGCTTCTCAATAGCGTACTCCTGCGCACCCAACCGGGTATCCTCGACATTGGCCTGGACGATTATGGCTCCATAACCATCCCGCATGTTGTCCGTATAAAGCTTCACGCGGCGCTTCAAGTCAACGGTATCAACCACCCGGCCGTTCTTAATAGTAGCTTCGGGGTCCATGCCGACGACATTCTCGCCGATGGTCAGCCCTGTACCGGCCAACGCGGAACCGATAGCCAGTCCTTCCCAGTTGTTCTTGGCTATGTTCGTTGAGCCGATACCGGGGATTATCCACGGCAAGCGGAACTTGATGCCTTTGTCGTGCCCGAGCTGGACTTCGAGGCTTACGGCTGGGAATATAGCCTTGTCGCTGTCCGCCTCTATCCCGTGGGCGCCCACAGCGGTCCCCATAATGTTGAAATGTGAATAATCAACGGGGTAGGTCTTCTCCGCCGCGGTGGTTATGACACCAAAAGGTTGCGGGTAGATAACCTCGTGGCCCCGGTAAGCCGACTTGCCGATTTCACACATGCCGATGCATCCGTCCACGCAAGTGACACACATCCCGGATGCCGGGGTAACGGAACCCTCCGTCCTATTTTTTGTAAGAGTTGCAGCCGATGAATTCACACGTGAGAGCGTCATAGTCCTTTTCTCCTTAATATTCTCAGTCTTTCTTTATTTCGCAGGCTACACAGGGATCCATGTAGCACATCATGTCATTGAATTTTTCCTTCTCTACGCAGGGCGGGGTAAGGTTCGCGCATCCGCCGCATATCGCCTTATCGGGCTCGGTGAAGGTACACCTCAGCTCGCATACGGGGCAGACATACATACATCCGCCGCATAACCGGCATACTTCCGATTTGATGTCGAACGGCGTACCGATGCTCCTCTTCTCCCCGCGTCCCCTGAAGCCGATGGCCTTGGCTACCATCTGCTCCTCGCACATACGCACGCATCGCCCGCACAGTATGCAGTCCTCAAACTCCTGCTTGAACCGCTGCTGCCTTACTTCAAATTCCGATGCAAGGTCCTGTATTGTTTTCGACTGCGGACAGGAGGCCAATAGCAGCTCTAAAATCATCTTCCTTGCCCGCATAACACGCTTTGTGGTTGTACGGACTTTCAACCCCTCTTCCGCCGGGTACGTGCATGCTGTAACCAGCTTTGCCCTGGGCCCTTCGCCGATTTCAACCACGCATAACCTGCATGCGCCGTATGGGGTCAGACCCTCCATGTGGCACAGGGTTGGGATTGGGAAGCCGAGATACTGCGCCGCTTCTAAGATGGTCGTGCCCTTCTCAACCGTTACATCCAAACCGTTTATCTGCAAAGTAATCAAGACTTTTCCCCTCCAATCGATAATGCTTCCGATTCATCTTCCCTGCGCGTGAATTCCAAATCGCACCTGAGGCAGCGTCGGGCTTCACATACAGCCTGTTCAGCCGGTAACACCTTCTCGACTTCTTCAAAATTGTGTCTTCGTTTTTCAGGCGGAAGATGCGGTGGCCTTGCCCTGGCGGCTTCCTCAAGCTCATCCTCAGCGACATCTGCCGGTTCGATATATACTTCAGGCAGCTTGACTTCGGGCTGTATCTTCATATCCTCACCGCGCAGATAACGGTCGATTACCGTCGCAACCCTCTTACCGGCGGCTATGGCATCAACAACCGTATTCGGCCCGGTCACCAAATCGCCGCCTGCAAAGACACCGGGACGGCTCGTGGCAAGCGTATCTTTATCAACCGGCAATGTGTCGCCCGCCTTAAGTTTTATCCCTTCACACACCACGCAACCGCTGTCCGGATGCTCGCCAATTGCGACAACTAACGTATCGAGCGGCAATGTAAATTCTGTCCCCGGAATTGGAACCGGCCTCCGACGCCCGCTCGCATCGATATCCCCAAGCTTGTTCCTGATGAAATCGATGCCGGTCAAACGCCCGTTTTTGGAATGTATTTTTATCGGGGTTACCAATATCTCAAGTTTTATGCCTTCCTCCAAAGCGGCGTCGATTTCTTCCTCATATGCCGGCATCTCAGGACGCGTGCGGCGATACAGAATCGTCACACTCTCGACCCCGGGTTGGCGCAGAGCCACCCGCGCGGCATCGATGGCCGAGTTGCCGCCGCCTACTACACCGACATGACCCTTGGCAAGGTTCTCACCGTGCAGGTTGTAGGCCTTGAGGAATTGCATCGATGGATAAATCCCCTTCGCGTCTTCCCCTTCCAACTCAAGCTTCCAGCTCTGGTGCGCACCGATAGCTATGAAAACAGCCTTATAACCATCTTTGAACAGGCTGTCTATCGTAAAATCACGCCCAAGAGCCGAATTGCATTTGAGTGTTACATTCTCATTCACCAAGGCCTTGATCTCTTTGCGCACAATATCACGCGGCAGCCGATAGTCCGGGATACAACTTATAAGCATCCCACCAGGTTCCGCCTCGGTTTCAAACAATGTGACCAGGTATCCATGCAAGGATAGATAATTCGCCGCGGTCAATCCTGCCGGGCCTGCGCCTACAACCGCCACTTTCGGCATATCTTTGTGTATGTCGGCAAAGCTCAATGGCGTATAAACCGACGGGTTGACATTATCGGTGATGTACCGTTTCAACGCCCTGATTGCAACCGGCTCGCTGCCAGTGGTGCCGAGCTTGCATCTCGCTTCGCACTTATGGTCGCATACGCGCGCACATACCGACGGGAACAGGTTCGTCTCCCTGATGACCCGGTACGCTTCCTCTAACTCGCCCTTCTCAAGCAGCGCGATATATCGCCACGCCTCGGTGTCGATTGGGCACGCGGTATGGCACGGCGCGCCTACAAGCTCGCTGCAGACAAACGCGTCGCATTTTTTGTCAACAATATGCCGGATATATTCATCGCGGAAATATTTCAATGTGGTCAGTACGGGATTCGATGCTGTCTGCCCCAAGCCGCACATGGTCGTATCCTTAACTACCAGTGCCAACTCTTCGAGCAGGTCAAGGTCTTCAAGCTTTCCTTTTCCCTTTGAGATGTCGTCGAGTATCTCATACATCCTCTGTGTACCTTTGCGGCACGTGTAACATTTCCCGCACGATTCCTCCTTGAGGAAGTTCATATAATACCTGGCGATATCGACCATGCAGGTGTTCTCGTCCATGACGATCATGCCGCCGGAGCCCATTATCGAGCCCGCTGCGGTTAAGCTGTCATAGTCGATGGGCAGGTCGAACATGCTCGCGGGGATGCATCCGCCCGAAGGGCCACCTGTCTGTACCGCTTTTATCTTCGCTTTGCTTGCAGAGCCACCGCCAATGTCGAACACAATTTCCTTTATGGTGATACCCATCGGCACTTCCACAAGGCCAGTGTTCTTTATTTTGCCTACGAGGCTGAATATCTTCGTGCCGGAGTTACCCTTCGTTCCGATTTTCGCGAATTCATCGGCTCCTCGCTCGAATATTACCGGGATATTCGCCCAGGTTTCAACATTATTAATCGCGGTGGGTTTCCCAAAAATACCTTTCTGAACAGGGTAGGGGGGACGCTGCCGAGGTTCGCCCATCTTACCCTCAATTGACTTCATCAAGGCGGTTTCCTCGCCGCATACAAAAGCTCCCGCGCCCCTGACAATTCGTATGTCGAATGAAAAACCTGTGCCGAGTATATTTTCACCCAACAGCCCAAGGTCGTGTGCCTGTCGCAACGCGATTATCAGATGCTTGATGGCAAGCGGGTATTCATTGCGCACATATACAATCCCCTCTGTTGCGCCGGTGCCATAGGCCCCGATAATCATCCCCTCGATGATACTGTGCGGGTTGCCCTCAAGCACGCTGCGGTCCATATACGCGCCGGGGTCGCCCTCATCTGCGTTGCATACTAAATACTTGCCTTTATTACCCGGTTGTTTCGCGAGCAATTCCCACTTCAACCCGGTAGGGAATCCCGCCCCGCCTCTTCCCCTAAGCCCGGAACGCCTCACTTCCTCAACAACCCACTTGGGGTCGGCCTTTGCAAGTACTTTCTCAAGGGCTGTATATCCCCCCTGCCCAATGTAATCATAAATCCGAATCGGGTCTATAATCTGGTTCCGGCCAAAAATCGTCCGCTGCTGGTATTTGAAGAATGGTATATCATCCTGGTGGTAATACACTTCCCCCGTGCGCGGGTCGTGATATAGCAGTTCCTCGATATATTCACCCGCGAGGGTCGCATCGATAATACGGGGTACATCATCGAGCTTTACCTGGGTATAAAAAGCCTTCTGGGGTTCCGTAAGGATAAACGGACCCATCTCGCAGAATCCATGGCATCCTGTTATCCTCAGGCCCATCCTGTCGAGAAGGTTCATCTGCATGATATATCTTTTGGCGACGCGGATTATGTCGTTGGAGCCGCTTGCCTGGCAGGCGGTACCGGCACATACAACTACACGAAGTTTGTTCGGGTCGAAATCGCCGCAGATCATACTCCGCAATTCTTTTAAATCGTCTATTGAAAATAACCTCAGCATTTCGCTACCTCAGAGATTACAGGTGGTCGCGCAAAAATCCCTCTCAAATTAAATCGAGCATGTGACTCTTACATCCCCTTCGCGAACAGATTTGCACCATGCCCCCACCGCGGACGATCATCGGTACCATCGCCGCCCCGCACATGGGGCAGCTGTTCGGCCCAACTAATTCAGCATGGCAATATGGGCAGAAAAAATTGATTACCGTTTCGGGGGGGACCTCATATTCCGAAAAAACATTGTAGCTGCCGTAGAGCGATGACAGCCTCAACCACCCGTGCTTGTTGTCAAAAGCGGCTGTGACCCGTATCGACGGATAGCCGTCGATGGCATATGTCGAGTCCATCAAGCTGTGATTGCATCGGGGGCAGCTTACTTCGACCGGGAAGAAACGCTTATCCTGCTTGATATCAACCTTATCGAATCCCTCTACAGCCTTTTCAAGAATATATTTTATTTTTGATTTCCTCACCTTCGAAAAATAATGGCCGTCAACTACCACCACTGGCCCAAGGGCGCATGCGCCCAAGCAATTGACCGTCTCCAATGTAAACAGATTGTCGGTGGTGGTGCACCCGGACTTGACGCCCAATTGATGCTCTATTTCCTTCACCACCGCTGGTGCCCCGCGCACATGGCAGGCCGTCCCTAAGCAGGCGGAAACGAGATGCTTTCCCCGTGGTTTGAGGCTGAAATATCGGTAGAAAGTGGCGACCCCGTAGATATCCACTAACGAACGTCCTGTCTTGGCGGCCACTAATTTAAGGGCATCCTCGGGGAGATAACCGTATTTTGCCTGGACATCTTCAAGGATGGCAATAAGCCCTTTATCATCCTGGCTATGCTTATCCAGAATTTGTAATATGCTTTCTTCTTTCATTAATAAATCTCCAACAAACCCATGAAATAATCAGTACAGCAATCCGGTTGTACTATTCGTACTCTTCGCAGTACCAGACCCCGCCTTCGAGGTTGGCGTTTGCACAGGCTGCGCGGTGGTCGCAGTTTACGCACAATCCCTTGTACTGTGCGTTCTCCTTGCCGTTACCATTGCCCTTCTTAGGCTTTGAAATGTGTTCCACCTTTCCGGGGGCGGTTTTGTAGCCGTCAAACTCTTCGCATTGCATTACCGGCCCACCGGCCTCATTGTATGTGCACGAAGGTTCGTTGTTGCACGTACTGCACAGACCCTCTCCCTTCTGCACTTTTTTCTTACCTTTTTCCTCCCGTGTCTTCTTCTTTTTTGATTTCTCAACCAGATGTGGCGGATTCATCGCTGATACCTCCATAAGGTTGTTTACTTACCGCCTAAAGATTGAGCAATTGTTGTGCCGATAGCTTTTTAACATGTATGGGAAACGTAACTTTGTGAAAAAAAGCGCAAATTCCCTGTGTTTTGGAGCCGAAATAGGGCGAAAATGAGGGTTAAACGTGAAATTTTATGCAAATAACCGCTTTCCCAAGGTGGATGTAATCCCCAAAATCCCGGTCGTCTCGGAGAGAAATTAACCATCGGGGAGAAATTCCCCACTTTTGACCTCCCTATTCAAGCCCTTTCAGTTTCTCCCGGAGGGTTTTCCTGTCAATGCCGAGTATCTCCGCAGCCCGGCTCTTGTTCCCGCCCACATTCATCAGGACATTGTGGATATATTCCAATTCAACTTCAGCCAATGACCTGTCCAGTCCGGAATTACGCGCCGCGGAAAACCGCATAAGGGACGGAAGGTCGGGGACATCGATGACATCCGTGTCTGTCATGACCACAAGGCGTTGGATAAAATTCTCCAACTCCCTTACATTGCCCGGCCAGTAATAGTTTTTAAGGATCTGCAAAGCTTTATCGGAAAAACGCGGGGATACTTTGCCTAATTCCTTAGAAAACTCCTTTGTGAAATGATTGATAAGTAGAAAAATATCATCGCCACGGTCCCGCAGTGCCGGGATGGCAATCTGGATGACATTGATTCGATAAAACAAATCTTCCCTGAATAATCCCTTCTTCACCAGGGCTCCGAGATCCTTATTAGTGGCTGATAATATTCGAACATTGACTGTACGAGGCTTCGTCGAACCGACCATGTAAACTTCTTTATCCTGAAGCACTCTGAGGAGTTTAACCTGCATTGCAAGGCTTGTTTCGCTTATCTCGTCAAGAAAAATCGTACCCCCTTCCGCTGTCTGGAAGAATCCCGCCCTGGTTTCATTGGCCCCCGTGAAGGCCCCTTTTACATGGCCGAAAAGCTCACTTTCGAGAAGTGTTTCAGGGATGCCGCCGCAATTCACCGGAACGAAAGGTGCCGAAGCCCGCGCGCTTGTATAATGGATAGCCCTCGCGACAAGGTCCTTTCCGGTCCCGCTTTCGCCGGTAACCAACACTATAGCATCGGTAGAAGCCGCCTTGGTAATGGCTTTGAAGACATCCTTCATCACCTCGGATTCGCCTATCATGTTATAGGAGGTGGTGGGCACCGTTACTATCTGGTTTTCAGCCTTACGACGGATATCCAACTTATCGAGGGTGCGACGTACCGCTATAATCAACTCGTCATCAGTAAACGGCTTGGCAAGATATTCCTCCGCGCCGACTTTCATAGCTTCAACCGCTCCATTGATGGTGGCATAACCCGTTATCATCATGACTTCGGTATCTTTGAAATTTTCGCGTATATGCCTTATAAGGTCGAGGCCGCTTACTTTCGGCATCTTCAGATCGGTTATCACAAGATCCACCGGTGAGCTTTCGAGAATTCGCAGGCCTTCCGCGACGCTTAAAGCAGTGAATACATGGTATCCCTCAGCGGATAGATTCCTCTGGAGCACTTCAAGTGTACTTGCGGCATCGTCGACAACTAAAATGGTTTCCTTTTTTAACGATGGCGTCATCTCAACTACTCTCCTCGCCTATTACTTCCCTGTACATAGGGAAATGCACCTCAAACGTGGTACCTTCACCTACTTTGCTATGGACATCGATTGTCCCGCCATGCGATGTCACTATACCATGGACTACAGCAAGGCCTAAACCGGTGCCCTGGTCAATATCCTTGGTGGTGAAAAAGGGAAGGAAGATCTGCGGGACTATATCCTCACTTATCCCGATACCGGTATCCTGAACGGTAAGGGTAACAAAGCCGTCTCCCGCAAAAGTATTTACTGTGAGCGTACCCCCATTCGGCATTGCCTGGATAGCGTTGACGACGAGATTAACCAGGACCTGGTTAAGTTGTGATTGGTCGGCGGTTATTTCGGGGAGGTTGGGGGAGAGCGAACGTACCAGTTCAATACTCTCCTTTGCGCACCGTGCTTCGAAGAAGTATAGCCCGTCCTCTACGATCCTATTGAGATTAACCTTTCTTTTTGAAGCAGGAACCTGGCGGGCAAACAACAGGAGTTTCTTGATGACTTCCCTTGCGTAAAGAGATGCAGTGACGATTTTATCGATATCAGCTTTAACCCCATCCGGGATATCACCGGCTTTCGACGCAAGTTGGGCGAAACCAAGGATACTCCCCAACGGCTCGTTCAATTCATGGGCGACACCCGCGGCAAGTTGTCCGATTGTTGCAAGACGGTCCGCGTGTCTTAATTGTTCCTGGAGATGTGTTTTGTCCTCTTCCGTTTCCCTGCGCTCAATAATCTGGGCTACTTGCAAAGCAATACTCTCGATAAGGTTCCTCTCCTCTTTTAGGAACGGGCCTTCATATATATCCGGTTTCCTCTCCGAATAAGCGACTTCCACAACACCCCGTTGGTTACCTTTCACAATGATATCAGCAGTTTGTTTCTGCCAATCATCCCTGAATCCCTGATTGGAATAATGCCGGCCATCTAAAATAATCCTGGCATAGGTTATCTCGGGATATTGCCACCCGGGCGGGAGCAGTTCGACAATGCCGTTCAGGACCTCGGGGAGCGAAATGTCGGGCCGTTCGGCTGTTTTAGCAATGCCGTACATGCACATCAGTTCCTTAACCCGTTCCCGCAAAGCCGATTGGGCCGTCAGGTGGACCAGAGATATACCAAGGGTCTCCGCGACACTTTCACAGAATTCTATGTCAGCCTTTGCGAAAAAATCACGGTTTCTGCTTTTCAGAATCAAGAGCCCTACACCTTCGTCACCGACTTCAAGCGGTGTAACCGCAATGGACTTATATCTCCCGCGCAGGATAAGCGATTGTACGCCAGGCTGGTTGTCTATAATCGATCGGTAAATGATGTTGGTGTCGGTGTCACCCGTCCAGAAACTGCCGTTCCTGGTGAAAAAGGGTGATGTAGGCTCAAAACGCTTCATGACGACATCGCGTAACAGTTTCTCCATGTCCGGGCTTTTATCCGTACAGCAATCCATCCGGCAATCTCCATCATGCCCGCAGACCAATGTTTCGCAGCGGAAGTCAGGCTCCGGATATATGAAAGCCTCGGCACGGGTGCAATTAAGTCCATCCTTAAGGCGAAGCTCCACAGCGTCGCATTCGTAGAAATCAGCGATGAGCTTGCAGACATCACTCAGGAAGCTGATAATCGCCTCATCACAGTTGAGGTAGTTCAGTATCTGGCTGGACAAGGCCCGGAATTCCTGAAGCTCACCATGCCCTGTTTCATTCGGTATAAGACGTTTTGATAACCCGTTAGCCATTTCCGTTTCCCACCACCAACTGGTTATATTGCTATATAACCATCATGGTACATTTTACCCCATTATATGCCAAATGTGTGAATTGCTTCTTCATGGGCGCATCCACAGCTTGGTTTTGAGCATATTGTGGCGCAGGCGTCTCGCCAGCATGAATTATGTACATACCAAGATATTGCAGACGGGACGGGCCTGTTGAAAAAGTATCGAATGAATGGTGGCGCACGTTTATTGATGTGCGCGGTACCCCTGGAAACCGCAGATCACAGCATACGCCGCAATCCCGCGGTACCGCGGGATTGATAGATATGCTCTACCCATTCAAACCCAATTTTTCAACAGCCCCATCTTGCCCATATCCTGACCCAATGAAAAGGCCGGGTTGTGATCCGGCCAATGAATCATTCCCGAAAAGAAGGCTCTCAAATAATACCCAAATCCATCATTGCGCTGGCGATTTTAAGGAAGCCTGCGATGTTCGCGCCGTTGACATAGTTGCCCGGGGTGCCATAGGCCTTGGCGGTTTCATAACACTGTTGATGTATGGCCTTCATAATGCCCTGCAACCTCTGGTCAACCTCCTCCCGTGTCCACGAAAGGCGTAGGGAGTTCTGGCTCATTTCGAGGCCGCTCGTAGCGACGCCGCCTGCATTGGCCGCTTTGCCGGGCCCATAGAGGATACCGGCATTGAGGAACACATTAACGGCCTCGGGTGTCGAAGGCATGTTAGCTCCCTCTGAAACCACTTTGCAGCCATTGGCCACAAGGGCTTTAGCATCGGCCTCATTTATCTCGTTCTGCGTTGCTGACGGGAAGGCTGCATCGCCTTTGACCTTCCACACACCTCTGCCCTCATGGTAAGTAGCCCTTGGGAATTTATCGACATATTCCCTGATTCGGCCTCGGCGGATATTTTTCAATTCCATAACCCAGGCCAATTTCTTCGCATCGATACCTTCTTCGTCGATTATATAACCTGTGGAGTCGGACATAGTTATGCACTTGGCGCCCAATTGGTTGCACTTCTCGATGGTGTATTGCGAGACATTGCCTGAACCCGAAACGAGCACGGTCTTGCCTTTCAATGAATCACTTTTTGTAGCGAGCATCTCCTGGGCGAAGTAAGTAGCGCCGTAACCGGTAGCTTCAGGACGGATAAGGCTTCCACCCCAATTGATCCCTTTTCCCGTAAACACACCTTCAAACGTGTTCTTTAGCTTCTTGAATTGACCAAACATGAAGCCTATCTCGCGTCCGCCAACCCCGATATCACCGGCGGGGACATCGGTATTGGCGCCGAGATGGCGATAGAGCTCATTCATAAAGCTCTGGCAGAACTTCATGACTTCGTAGTCGGATTTTCCCTTGGGGTCGAAGTCGGAGCCGCCTTTGCCGCCACCCATCGGCAATGTGGTCAGGGCGTTTTTGAATATCTGCTCGAAACCCAGGAACTTGAGTATGCCGAGGTTTACTGTGGGGTGGAATCTCAACCCTCCCTTATATGGCCCGATGGCGCTGTTGAATTCCACACGGAAGCCCCTGTTGACCTGGACTTCGCCGTTGTCGTCAAGCCAGGGGACCCGGAACATAATGACGCGTTCCGGCTCAACAATGCGTTCAAGGATCTTAGCTTTCCGGTATTCGGGATGCCTTTCCAAGGCAAGTGCAAGGGATTCCACTACTTCCCTTACAGCCTGGTGAAATGTCTCCTCACCAGGGTTTTTATCGATGACATGCGCCATGAATTCTGATACGAAATCAGGCATCGTGGTTCTCCTTTCGGCAGCTCTAAATTAATTTACATATGAACAAATTAAATGTATATAAACGCCAATGGCTGAATAAGCACTTTTTTAATTCATACACAGAAAGGCCACTTTGTCCCCTATTTCACAAGGCCGGAATGATAGCACTTGGGCTATAAAATAGCAACCGCAAAGAGGAACATGCAGGGGATGAACGGCGGTGAGTTTATATCCCGAAGGGGAATTATTCATCAAAAATATTTTAAGGAAGTATGATTGCGAATAAACATAAAAACCCCTTTTACGGGGGCGTAATCTTGTGAAAGAGGTTGCTTTGCTATTTATTTGGGGCCATCGATTATAACCAAGGTGACCTTTGTACCTTCGCCGGGTTTCGATTTGATATCGAGGGTTCCTCCAATATCATCAGCCCGTTCCCGCATACCAAGGAGGCCGAAGGAGACATACTTGCGCTGGGAATCGGCTACCTTGGACTCATCGAATCCCTGGCCGTCGTCCTCGATTATGAGTACGACCTTATCCTTGAGGTATTTCAGATGCACCCAACATGATTTTGCCTTGGCGTGCTTGCGCATGTTGTTGAGGCATTCCTGGGCTATTCGGAAAAGGGCGAGTTTTATATCCGGGTGGATTTCCCGTTCGTCACCTTCGAGGATGAATTGGATCAAAGTACCACTGGGGACGTTCATGGGATTGATGACCCTTTTTATTGTGGCGGCGAGGCCCAAATCCTGGAGTGTCATCGGCCTGAGGTCGAATATGAAGCCGCGTATTTCGTTAAGGGCGTTCTGGGCCAGTTCCTTCATCTTTGTAAGTTCATCAGGAACCGAAGCTGGATTCTTGTCGTAGACTTTATTGACTATGTCAAGGCGCAGCACTACATTGGCGATGGACTGGGCGGGGCCGTCGTGAATTTCCCTTGCAATGCGCTGGCGTTCCATTTCCTGGGAGCGTATGATGGCCGATGAACCCAATGTTGTCTGGGTATGGCTTGTCTTCATGGCCTTGATTTGCGTTTCATCGATACCGCCGGCGTTGGTCAGCAGGAGCGACTTAAGATTCTCAAGGTTGTTTATGGATTCCGTAAGGCCCGTTCTTAACTCCTCGAATAAAGCTTCGACGTAATGGTTCTTGTCGATCATTGTTTTAAGGGTCGATACGGTGTCGGCGAAACGTCCGAGCTCCTGCGATGAAGCGCTTAGGGACCTTATGAAGCCCTCTGTTTTCTCAAGCCCTATATTTCCGATGGCGGTAATGCTCTCCAAGAAACGATGCCCGGAAGAGATTGAATCCTGTATTTCATTCTCTAATATCGAATCCTCGGCTTTGAGGTCGATAAGCCGCCTCTCGACATCTTTCCTCCAGGCAATCAGCTCTTCGATAGCCTGGTCAAGCGAGATGAGAGCCATATCGAGAATCTGAACCCCGTTGGGGGCTTCGGTTTGTGTGTTCTGTCCCAATACGCCTCCAGGCGCCGGATATTATCCCGGTGCTCTAAACTAATATCACGATTCATGCCGTCAAAGGGTTTTATAAGGTTTAAGGAAAATATATCGGCGATGGATTTAAACAACCTTTAATGAAAATTGATTTTAATTGGAGCTTATAAAAAAAAGGGGACAGCCCTTGGGACAGTCCCTAATCAGGCTGGAGCATGAAGTCCGTCATTGCGTTTTGGGACAGTCCCAGGGCTGTCCCCCTTTAGGTCAGAGTCTCTAAGGAGAGTTTCTTATGATTTGGCCCTGCAGCCAAAGGGCGGTTTACCACCACTGGTAAACGCGGATGATGTCATAGAAGGTAATATAGACGAGTAAAACGAGGAGCAGGAGGATACCGGCCAAGTGGATAATGTTCTCAACTTTGACGCTCACGACCGGCCGCCTGAATGCCATCTCCAACACAAGGAAGACAAGCCTGCCCCCGTCGAGGGCGGGCAGGGGAAATAGATTTATCACTGCAAGGTTAACGGTTAAAAGGATTACGATGCTTATCAGTGATTTCAAGCCGCTCTCGGCGAATCGATAGGTTATTGTGATGATGCCCAACGGTCCGGTAAGGTCCCTCAGCCTCGCTTCCCTGGTAAGCAGCATATTCAGGCTTTCGGTGATGTTCCGGAGGTAATAACCCGTTTCGGTGAAGCCGCGTTTCCATGATTCGAGGAAGCCCATGGGACGATAAACCGGGGCAAAGCCGAACCCTAAGAATGCCATCAGGTCTGTTTCGCTGTCTCCATGCGTCAGGTCGATAATAATATTTTGAGTTTCATCTCCCCGTTGTATTTTAAGGGTGATATATGGGCTTACATGGGAGAAATATGGCTTATAACTTGGATATATAAGCTCGGTATCACCCATCGTCGAGTCCGTGGACGGCGGTTCGCTTTCAACGATGCCGGTTTCGTTTGAAGTCCCTTCAGAAGTGCCCCCGGTGTTTACATCCGAAAGGTGCATCGGGTCATAGAGGAGCTTGTACCCGTCGCCCTGGTTTGCCTGGAATGCGAATTCCAACTTTGTGAGCACCGCCAAGCCATCGACGGTGGGCTCATTACCTATGGCGATGATCTCGTCGCCATTGCGCAACCCGGCCTTGAAGGCCTTTGCCTGGGGGTCAGCAGCCTGGACAATATTATTCAACTTGGGCATCATCCCGATGCCGAGAAGCCGCCTTTGCTCACCGGCATTGAATTTCTTGGTGCGGGTGTCATTCCCATGTTGGAAAGTTATGCCGATAGGGCCATTGGCGACTGGTGCAAAGGGGTCATCAACGGCGAATTTGAATTCATCAATAGGATGTATTGTAACAGCAGCTTTCTCATTAATGTAAGAGACGCTGAGCAGCTTATCGCCCTTTTTAAGGCCACGGAGGTTAACTTGGGTCGGTGTATAAGTAAATGGGTTCAGTTCTTCCACCCAGGTAACAACCCAATCCTGGTCATACCTGAACCCGAGGCCGGAGAAATTTTCGTTCACCCGTTGGACTTCAGTTTCCGGGAGTGCAAGCGTGAAGACCCTGTCCGATCGCTGCACATCCAGGGCGAGATAGCGTTCCCCATCAACTTCGACAAGCCTTTCGGGGATTTTACCTTCACGGATTGTGACATAGTCCCCAACCTGCAAGCCCAATTTCTGGGCGGATGTGCCCTTCAGGACCGATGCTATCAAGCCGTTCGGATAATAGACCGCACCCAGATCCCAGAACCGACGGTCGATGTCGCTTAACGTGGTGGAGTTAATCGTTATGGGGATGACTTCCCCCTGCCTTTCGATTGTTACCTTGACCCCGCCCTGGGTGAGGGTTGCTTTCTGGATAAGTTCGTTGATATTCATTCCCCCGACTTTTTCACCGGCGATAGCCCGGATGACATCCCCCTGGAGTATTCCCCCTTTCCATGCCGGGCCGTTTGGATTGACCGAATCCACCTGGGGGATTTCATCGCCCCAGAAAAATCTTAACGAAAAGATGAGGATCACGGCTAAGGCTAAATTCATCAAGCTGCCCGCGAAGATCACAGCGGCGCGTTTTTTTGCCGGTTGCAGGTTGAAAGCGCGTTTTTTCTCCTCTTCGGTGTATTCCTTCTCGGCTGTCTCCTCATCGAATTCCATGCCGAAGACGCGGTTGTAGCCGCCGAGCGGTATAAGCCGCAGGGAGTACTGTGTCTCGCCCCTTCGAAACGTGAATAGAGCTTTGCCGAAGCCGATGGCGAACTCGTCCACGCGCATCCCCATTGCCTTGGCAATCATGAAGTGGCCGAATTCGTGCACCGTCACAAGTACGCCAAGGGCCACCACTACCTCGATGGCGTAAAAAGACGAACTGAAGATTTGAAGGAGAATATCCAAAATACGCTATTTATCATTTTACCCCATTTTAAAATATATATTAATTATCCGCCTGAACGATTCCCTATTGAATTACATAATGGAAAGCCCGTGAATTAAACAGGCCCTTCATCGCTTATCAGCCTTGAAACCCGGTCTTTCAGGGAGATGATGTCGTCATAGTCATAATCCGCCAATACATCCACCTCATCGAGCACTTTTTTCACCGTTTCCGCTATACCTGAGAATGGCAGCCTGCCTTCGAGGAATAAACGGACGGCTTCATCGTTCGCTAAATTCAACGCCGCGGGGGCTGTACCGCCCATCTTGAGCGCTCTCCTCGCCAAAGACAATGCCGGGAACCTTTCCAGGTCAGGTGTTTCAAAATTCAATGTGCTTATGGCAGTGAGGTCGAGGGGGGTCACATCGGTTGGTTTTCTTTCAGGATATGTCAGGGCATACTGGATCGGTATCTCCATCGTGGGGTAGCTCATCTGGGCAAGCACCGAACCGTCCTCGAATTCCACAAGTGAATGGACTATTGACTGCGGGTGTATGACTGTTTCAATACGCTCCGCGGGTATGTTGAAGAGAAATTTAGCCTCTATTATCTCAAACCCTTTATTTAACAGCGTCGCCGAATCCACGGTTATTTTTGGGCCCATCTTCCAGGTGGGGTGGTTGAGGGTTTCGGCAATGGTTATTGAGTCGAATGAATCCAATGGGCGGTGAAGGAATGGGCCGCCTGACGCGGTGAGGATGATACGGCGTACTCCTGCCGATGCTTTTTCACCGACGGCGTTAAGGCATTGGAATATCGCGGAATGCTCGCTGTCAACAGGGATGATTTCCCCGCTGCTTTCCTTGGCAAGGGCCATCAAATATTCACCGGCCATAACTAAGGATTCCTTGTTGGCCAGACAAAGGCGTTTCCCCACGGACAAAGCCATCAGGCTGGGGTAAAGGCCGGGAAATCCCACGAGGCCGTTGAGTACGCAATCAACATCGGGGTGTGATGCGACAAGGCCCAAGCCTTCTTCAGAGTGTATTATTTCAAGGTTCTTGGCGACATCGCCGGCGATTTCCGTGAAGTTGGCGGCCATCGCCGCATCGCCAAGGCATACAACCTGGGGTTTCAATGTCCGTACTTGTTCAGCCAAAATTTCGATGCTGGATGAGCAAGCCAGAGCGATGACGGTGAAATCATCCGGACAGCGGCTGATAATCTTCACCGCCTGCTGGCCGATAGAACCGGTAGAACCCAATATGGCAATGCGCTTCACGCCTTAACCTCAATAAACCACTCAAAGGACAAATTTAGCACCGGATAACCGGTTATGCAACATAGCCATAGTGCAACAATCGGTCGTTGGATGAGTCTTATGAATGTAATTTAAGTGAGGTGGGGAAGATGCGGAAAACAAACAGCCGACTTTTAAGGTTTCTTCTCAGCATATCAATAATCATGTTGATCTTCATTCCAGGATGCAAAAAAAGGCTTAGCCCGAATGATGCGCTGACATTAGCGAGGGTAAGGGAAACAGTCGTCCCTTTTGTTATGGACTATTCCATAAGCAACTGGCAATTCCCCGAATCGTATAAAGCCATGTTGGCTGAAGGTCTTAAACCGCCTGTTAACCCCTACACGGGGGGACCAATGATAGATACAGGTACAGAGCAATTCGACCCACAAACCAGCCCGGGCAACTTCCATTATGTTCCGGTGAAGGATGAGGCAGGTATGATTGGGAATTTCTCGATTTATGTCTTCGGCAAGAAGGGGCTCCTCCGACACATCCGTCCATCCCCATTAGCAGCTGATTAACAGAATTGGGGACGGGGGAAAATCCGATTTCAGTTTTTCCCCCCGTCCCCAATTTCGGAAAAACAATGGCTACCAAAGCTTGATTATGCGAAGACCGTCCTTAGAGGAGTCAAGGTCGCCTTGACCGTCAGCTAAATAAGCATAACCGCAGGATATATCCACACCGAAAGCTTCGGTGTGAGGCCAATCTAATTTGCTGTAGAAATATGCGGCCTCCGGCGCGTTGACATCAATCACTTGAAGACCCCCTTTCACCCCCGTTATATCCTCCTCCCCCCACGCGATGAAGGCGTATCCACCAGATACAGTAACATCATACGCACAACCGGGTGTATCAACAGTACTTACTATATACGCTGTCTCTGGGGGGTCGATGTCGATAACCTGAAGACCACTCCAGTAATCAGCAATGTATGCGTAGCCACCTGAAACATCAACACCATAAGCTAAACCAGAGGTGTCAACTTCTTTTATTACTGACGCCGTCTCGATTGATGATATATCTATAATCTGGAGTCCCGCGGAATAATCCGCGACATAAGCATAACCTCCCTGTATGTCGACAGCCATTGCCCTGGATGGTGTATCAATCACCTTTACCAACTGCGCGGTTCCAATTGGGTCTATGTCGATTATAAAGAGACCCCCTTTTTCCCCTCCCCCGGCTGAAACCCATGTCACATATGCGTATCCGTCCGATACCGCTACACCAAAAGTCCAATAGGATGGGGATGTGTAAACCGTCTTAGCAAGATGTGCTGTCTCTGGAGGGTCTATATCAATTATATAAATGCCATTATAATAGCCGTTCGCAATGTAAGCATACCCCCCCGAAACGGTTAAGCCAGAATCTTGGTAGGGCAAGTAAGGTACTTTGACATCTTTTACCACAAAAGCTGCTTCAACCGGGTCTATATCGATAATCTGAAGCTCTGTAGAAAGCATATCTGTTACATAAGCGTATCCATCCGATACTACTACATCGTTGGCAGCGCGGGAAGTCTCAAAGCTGCTCGTTATGTAAGCTGTCTCAGGGGGGTCTATATCGATTGTGAGTAAGTTAAACGTTCCAGCGACATAAGCGTAGCCCCCGGAAACCGCTACATCAACAGGCCAATTGCCGGTATCGACTGTATTTATTAGCTGCGCCTCTTCCGGTGGGTCGATGTCGACAATTTGAAGCCCCCCATCTCCATCTGCTACATAGGCGTATCCGCCACTTGAGGCAACACCATTTGCATTCCCGGTGGTATGAACAGTCTTTATTATATACGCGGTTTCAGGTTGGGTTATATCTACGAGATAAATGGGGCCTGAAAAACCCGCAACACATGCGCACCCCTCCGATATTGCCACATCGTAAGCATCAGAGGGCGTATCAATGCTATTTACGATGCTTGCTGTATCCAATGGGTCTATCTTGATTATCTGGAGCCCCGCATCTTTGTCGGCCACATAGGCGTATCCTCCTGCAACAGCCACCTTCATTGCATAGCCGGGGGTATCAACGGTCTTTACGATATGAGCCGTTTCGGGTGGGTCTATATCAATTATCTGAAGTCCTGAAGGGGAGTCCGCTACATATGCATATCCACCAGATACCGCCACCCCCCGGGCATTTAGGATACTGACCGTGTTTGTTATATGTGCATCTTCTATCGGTTCTATGTCGATAACCAGAAGCCCTGGGTAGGAACCCGCAACATAGGCATATCCATTAGACACTGCCATATCATAAGTATAGTAGGTCGTTTCAATAGTCTTCAAGATTACAGGTGATGAAGGATTTGAAATGTCGAATATTTGCAGGCCGTTAACCTCCGAACCAACGTATAAAATTTTCCCCGATACAGTAATACTTTCAGGCTTCATATTTAGCCACGAAGGGGTTACATCAACCGGATTACTCGGCTCACCATCCTCGGTTACCTCCACCATGAATATCTGATATGCCGTAAGGTCCATCCATGGTTTTCCCGATGGTGGGTCTTCCCTTTTGCCGATAAGGCACATATAGCTGCCAATGTCGGCATTATGGGCGTTCTCAATGGTTGCCTCATAGCGTGTGTACTCAGCACTATCTTCCTTCCAAGCCGCTATTACATCATCTTCAAAAAGTTCCGGGCATTCGACAAGGACATCGTGGGTAAGGTCCTTTCCCTGCCAATCGTAGATATCAATGATGAGTGTTGTCGAGCCACCGCATTGTGTCAGGTTCCCACCCGGGGCTTCGCAGATTGATATTTGCCAGGCTTCCTGGCAATTTGCATTAGGGCCGAAGTCCTGCCAAGGGTCAGTTACAGGCTGATGGACTGGTGGGACCCAACTTGCATCGACGGCATAGCCGAAGACTATCGGGTTCTGGGGGAGATACACCTTATATGTAACGGTCACCTTGCCCCCGACGGCAAACACCGCCCTTGGCTTTGATGGGTCGGTGATGAACCGCTTGTAGCCATTGAGCTGGGCATTAGGTGCCTGTAGAGTCGCATATTTCCCTTGGAGATAACCCTCAAAAGGCGCATATTCCGCTGTGGTCGGGTTATAGAGCGTTGTGAACCCGTCTGCGTTCACGAGTTGGCCATCACTCATAGCGTGGTCTGAAGTATAGAGCCCTATATCATCCGCAGATGGAAACAAGTGACTGCCGTTGAACATGACAATGCCGCGTACATCAAATCCGGTGAAATTGGGGGTTTGGAATGGGTGGCGTAGCATTACATCAAAATCAACAGTACCATCGGTATTGACTTTAATCTTGGTTATATTGATGCAATCCGCGCATGGTTCCTGCTCGAGGAACTTGATGACATTCCAGTGCGCATCTGATTGACGGATCGGCACCAACTGCATTGAATTATTCGCAGGGTCGAAGAATACAAGGTGATAAGCCCATAAATAATGCCATCCTACCTCTTCCCCGGCACCCGCAATCAATCCCGAATCCGCGCCGCTTGCTCCCTCGATGCCGGTAGTTGGCCCAATTGGGCCTGCAATGTGGCCTCCGTCAGAGCAGGAAACCGCCAAAAGTAGCACAATACCGGTGATAGTCACATGGCTGAATATACGGGCAATCATACCCCACCTCCCATTGGCCCCCATCGTAATTGAAAAGGTTTCAATCTTTTCATTGGGAATTCTACCATGTTGTGGGATATAATTATATGGGGACGGGGGATATTTTCCCGAATTGATGCTCTGCAAGCCGCATGAATACTGGGCGAAAAATATCCCCCGTCCCCAATTTTGCGTTACTTTATTCACAAGCTGGCAGATTGGTTTTGCCATGGAGACGGCAGGCCGTTTTTACCGTTATTGAACTTAATGGTGTGATACAATCATCTGTAAAGTAAACATGTCAGGTCCGTCACATTTCGATTGCCCCAAGTGCGGGAAGCGTTATTATGACGCCCAGCGCTTCTGCGTGGATTGCGGCCTCGATTTCCGCGCCGCGTTCCGTCGCTGCCCGCGATGCAAGCACGATACACCGCGTGAATCCGAGAGGTGCATCAACTGCGATTATGACCTCGTGGCTTATGACATACGCCGCCCAAGGTATATCGCTCTCGCAGTCCTTTTAACAGCTGTCTTTCTCGTTGTAAGCATACCTTATTGGTGGTTTCATACGCCGATAGGCAAAAGACACGGTGTGATTGTGACGGGGGAGATGTTCGTCAGCGGGCCGGAGGACAATGATTATGTGCCGATGTTTTATGAATATCAATCAGGGACAAGGGCGATCCGCAAGGCAAAGGAAGGCGGATGGCGGGGGATGACTATGGGGATGGATGCATCCAGGCTTCTGCCGCTTCCGCCGCCGACAATCCCCTATGAAAATGTATCAATTGGCGAAAGGGTTTATGCCACCGCGAAAGCACGCGATGCTGACGGCAACCTATGGTATCACATCAGGCGCGACCGCAGGGATGTGGTGCGTCAGGGGTGGGTGCACGAGACTAATATCGAGTTTGGATAAAATTGGGGACGGGGGTTATTTTTCTGTGATTTATTTCACAAATCGCCCTATTAGCGGCTTGCAGAGGGCGAAAAATATCCCCCGTCCCTATTTATCATCCCTAATTATCAAAATGGCCATTTATCCCTTCCCGCCGAGCTTACGCTGGATGTTCAGGATTTCATCGAGTTTTTCACTATAGCCAATGAGCAAGTATTGGTTGTTGGCGGTTTTGTAGTAGAAGTAATCCCCCTGGCATTTTTCGAGTGGGTTTGCGATTTGCTTGACAGGTTCCATCGTGAATGGGTTTAAGAAACTTACAGATGCAAACAGGTTGCTCTCTATCTGCGGGACTTTCTCTGGCAATGTGCTATTGGCATAATAATACTCATCGATAATATGGCTCAATTGGAATGTATAGATACAAACCCTCCTATCGCTTTCACTCAATCCCTGGGTCTCTTTCAGGAGCAGGTTGAAATCGGGGGCGGAGGATAAATTGATGTCGCGTTTTACGGTTGAACCATCGGCGAGGTAGGACACGATGCTTGCATGGCTTGGCCCTGAGTAGTTATAGCTTATATCCCCCGGCCGTATGCTCAAATCGTCGGTGATGCTTCGCACCGGCAGGCCCGTATAGGGGTTAAACAGGTTTACAAGAAGATGGCCGGTGACTTCAAGCTCGCTTAAGTCGAGGGGGAATGTGAGGAATTCGGAACGGTAACTTAGAATCGCAGCGGAGATATTTATAAGGTTACCATTGATAATCCTCTTGCATTCCTCATCGTTGTAAATTTTGTCGAGCACGAACTCCACTGTCCCCTGTTGCCCGTTTCCTGCGTTTTTATTCAGGCTTTTCAGGGGGATATCGGGATAGAAGGGGATCGATTCGGCATAGATGAGGTCAACAGGTTTGTCAAAATAGAGGATACCCTTGTTCTCGATGGAAGAGAAGGCATCAAATACCATCATAACGAGCTCGGAGCCGTCAAATGAACCCAATATAGGCCTTATCTCAGCGGGGATATTTTCGGGGATGAGGGATTTGGTGACATCGGTATGTTCCGCTTTCTCGCCCCAAAGCTCCCGGTAAATCTGGAGCAATTGGTCAATTGCAAACCGTTTGCCATTGAGGGGGAAGCCTTTATCGAAGTGGATTGCCACGGATACGATGCAATCGCCGGAGCTTGAGTCAGCGGGTAACTTATAATTCAGGCTGAAGGTCATAAGCTCGTCGAGGTCCTGAGCTTGTGAAATCGCTGTACCTGTCATCAAGAACAGGAAAGAAAGGGAGATAATATAAAGACATTTATAGATTCAAACCACCTCATATCCTGGTTGGTGCAATCATCTTTTCCCTGCGAAAGCCCGGAGTATGGTCAATTATCCAATTTCGGCATTAACAAGGAACCTTTTACGGCATAAGCGTGAAAAACAAACCGAGGGCTCACCCTCGGTCGGCCCCTTGATTACGTATGAAATAGCGGGTTCAATCGTCTGCTAAGTGGATGTCCTTGTCGTAGTATTTTCCCCTTAGAAGTTCCTCTATTGTTTTATAAGCATCCTTTTCATCTTTGGTCGTATTTTTGTCGTTGTTAACCGGGATTATGAATGTCGGCTTACCCGACGAATGTATGCTTATATAGGCCTCATTTGATATGGAAGTCGGTTCAAGGAACCCGCCAAGGGTTTCATCCTGCTGGTAATAGCTGAAGAGCAGGCCGAAACCGGCAACGAAAAGGATGAAGCTTGCCAATGCAAAGCGTATACGGTTCTGCAGGATAAACGGGATGATATAGCCCTCGACAAACCCCACACGCGGTTTATCGTGGAGTTTGGATGTCAGTTTCGCTGTGAGGTCAGCCGGTGGCTGCTGAAGTTCGTCCAGTCGCATGAACTTACGCAGGGTGGCAAAATCATGTCGGAGGTTACGGCAATCCACGCATTCATCGATGTGAGCCTTGAGCAAAGCGGCTTCGTTGGCGGTAATCTCGCCATCAAGCTCGCGCTGAATAAGGTCTTCACATTTTTTACAACCGATCATTTTTAATTTTCACTCTCCGTTTCCCTGAAATTGTGCCGCTCGACAAAATCCTCGCTCAACAAAACTTCCTTCAACTTCCTACGCGCGTAATGCAACCTTGATTTAACAGTCCCGCGGCTTATCCCGAGCATGCTCGAGATGTCCTCGATGGAATAGCCCTCTAACTCGAACAACACTAAAACGGCTCTCATCTTAGGCCCGAGCTCCCCTAAGGCTTCCTGCAACAGCGCGGAGTGGTCGTGCGTGTCAAACGTCTGGTCGGGGTTTCGTGCCGGCGCCTGCTCAAGGTTTTCAGTGATGTTCTGCTCAAAATCTTCCGGGAAGCTCAGCCTCTCCCTTCGTCTTTTGCGCAACAGGTTCTTGAACTGGTTCGCCGTAATCTGGAATATCCATTCCTTGAACTTGGACTCGTCCCTTAGTTGGAAATAGTACTTGTATGCCTTGAAGAACGATTCCTGGAGAAGGTCCTCCGCGTCGTAACGATTACCGGTCAGGCGATAGGCGAAGTTGTACAGTTCGCGTTCATAGGCGTTTATTAATTCAATGAACTTCTCCCGGGTGGTTCCCACACCCGAGACCGTATTTCTATCCAGCACAACCTCCTGCATGGCCAGCTCCTCATCAGGAGTCAAATCGTTTCCGGCAGGCCGGGGGTTCATCTCAGGAACCACCGTATCCCCCCTCGCTGTATCCCCGGCTTGCATAGCGTGAGATGCGATTTGTACTCCACAGGTTCATATCTACACCCATATTTTCCCACACTTCCGGGCAAAATCAAACGGTTGCACAATATCATTACATATTGGTTACATCAATTGTAGTCGGCCCGATTTAGGAAGAGTGGTTACCACCAAGGCTATTATCAGGGCTATTAGGGCTATGGTTGATACAATGAGCCCTATTCTGAATCGTGGGGGGGCGAAGGTGAATACGACCTTGTGAGCGCCTGCGTCCAACTGGACACCGAGGAATGCGCCATCGACGGTGAGAAGGTCCGCGGGTTTGCCGTCGACCTCCACCCGCCAGCCGGGGTAGTTGTTTTCGGAGGCTACGAGTATGGTGGGGTAGTCGAGGGGTTTCGTGTTTATATTTATTCTCCCCGGCTTTCGCTCAAGCTCAACGATAAAATCAAATGTGGGATAAGGTACAGCAGTCAATTCAGGCAGGTGGGCTTCGCCTTTGGTGATATATGCGACCGTATCGCTTTTACCATATGCAAAGTATAGGGATTTAAGCTTTGAATAAAATAAATTTTCGGGCATATTTTCTGCAGCGAAATAGATGCGAGCCCAGCCTTGAGGATGCTCAAGATTAGAATGGTAATAAGGGATGCTCATCTCATCAACGTGAAGCTCACCCCCTGTGGATGGGGCGAGCTGCGGTCTGACCCACAGCATCCAATTCACATTGAGCAATTGCCAGATGGGGTCATCATATCGTTGATATGGATGGTCAGGGAAGTAAAGGTTGTCGGGAATTTCACGCGGATTTCCGGGTTCCATCAGGCCGGAAGATACAAGGAGTTTTCTATATGAAGCGATGTTGAGCGGATTGTAGCCCTGCGCGTCGTAAAGCCCTGCAAGCATCCCCGTATTTGGCCAGTAAAGCCTTTTTGGTTCTTCCACCTTGGCTTCTTCGAGGCCATAAGGATTCCTGCGAAAGATGCGACCTGAGTCTTTTTTGGCTTCGGATTTCAGCCCCGCGCTTACCTGGGCCAATGCATCGGATGAAATCTTGCTGATGATAATGAGGTGAGAGGAATAATTCCAGATTTCGAGTAAGAATAATATCAAAATTAAAACTGGAGTTGTATTACGGTTCAACATCTTTTTTCTGAATAGCCACAAATAAACTGCTCCAATATAGATAGCGAACAAGTAAAAATAAAGCATACTTACCGCTTGATAAACATATTCATTTAAGGAGTTGAAGCTATACAGGATAAAACGGAAATAGCCGGCCAGGATTATGATTGATAGGATGATAATAATTTTCACCCGGAATATAAATTTGACATCTGCATTTTGGATTGCGGTTTGCAATGCGAGGGGAATCAATAATGCCATATCGAAGTTAAATACCAACGCCAACATCCTGCGGAGGTTCTGGAAACGGGTGAAGGGGATTATACCGAATAAGGTTTCGCTTACGGTGTTGAATATGATGAGCAGAAGCGAAATGACGCATACCCACCATAGATAATTGACGAATGGGGAACGCTTGCGGCGCCATAAAGCCAAGATGACGGCGGGGGATAATATTCCAAGGTATACAATGAGTTCTTTGTATATTGAATAATAGGATGCATCGGCTTCGTGATATGTGTATGGCGCGAAGAGGCGGAGAATGTTTATTGGTATCTGCATCCATCCGCCCTCAATAGCCCCCTTGGCAGATGTGGTGACAAGTTGTGCTAATGATGGATTTGAATCGTCCCCCTTGCTTAGAAACACAAATTCCATAGCGGGGTAGAATTGCACCCACGCTACTGCAACAGCCAAGAGGAAGGCGAAGATGAGCGCGATTATTCGTATCAATTTGCTTCCGACAATATCCCGGCTCGAACCCCATAGCGAGTATATAAAAAGGATAATCCATATTGTTGCATATATTTGCCCTTGTCCGCCCAAGCCTGATAGGCCGCCAAGCAGCGCTGTTACGAAGACCCAACTGATTCGCCTTGATGTGAGGAATTTATCCCACGCGAGGAACATCCAGGGCAAATAAAGTGCTGTTGAGAGGAAGGCCGGAATTTCCAACCATTGCATCTGCTGGAAATTGAATACCATTATGATTGCCGATATGCAGGCGAATTCCCACCTGATATTGAAACGCCGGGCGACGAAATACATACCGAGGCCGAGCAGTATAAGCTTGAGCAATGTGGCGATGGTCAACGCGGCGTCAATGCTCATGAAGTAGAGGAATGGGGTGTCCGTGATGGCGAATAGTTGTGAGTACATATCCGCTTGATGCGGCGTGCCACAAAATATATAGGGGTTCCAAAGCGGCAATCGGCCGTCGCGCAAATTTTCCTGTGTGAAATGTTTCGAGGGGATTGTCTGGAGGAGGCCGTCGCGGCGGCAGGCGAATGTGCCGGGGCTGGTGTGAGCGTCGGGGAATTGTGATGCGTACGGCTCGACATAGGGGAGGAAGGAATCAGTTGCGGTCAGATACGCACGGCCGGTCAATACCCGGTGGAAGGGGATGAGCAGCAGAATGATAAGGATGAGAATCGGTATGCCCCGGCGTATTTGCATGGTTTATATCAAACTTAACAGCCCTTGGGACAGTGGGCCTGTGAATAAGTCCGCAAACCCGGTAGCAGCTACTTTCCGCAGACGGAAAGATAGCTGCTACCGCTGCTATGTACTTTTCAACGATCCCGCAATCTTAAGGCTGTCTCTAAAATGTCTACCGTTACATCTTTCATATAAAAAGGATTCATTAAATTCGAGTCTTTTAGCTTCCCCACGGCGATATGTCTTCTTTTTTCTTTTCCTCGATATATGGTCTTCCGCCTATGCCTTCAAGTGCTGCTATGGCGCTTGGGCGGTTCTGGAATTTCTCGCGGGGCATAATCCAGCGGAGGTTTTTATCGACTGCTGTTACGATTGCATTTCCATCCTCGACTTCTTTAGCCCCGATTGAGATGATACGTTTTACTCCGTATTGGCCAGCGCGTTTGAGTTGATAGTCATAGGGATGCGAGAGGATGTCGAATGATGCATGGAATTTAAGCTCCCTTAGATGAAGCGCCAAGTTGAACGCTTCCGCATATCCCTTATCATCCATGGAAATTACAAGCACTTCGCCTGCGATGAGCTTGGCCATATCGGGATATTTTTCTTCCGGCAAAACTTCCGCTATCCTCGCTGTATTTCCCGCGAACCCAATTGCCGGAACGCTCTCGCCGCCTAAGCGGTCGAAGAGGTCGTCGTAGCGGCCACCTCCCACAAGGTAGTCTTTCATGCCGGAATCCCCCTTGAAATTTATCTCGAAGACGGTGCGGGAGTAATAATCGAAGCTGCGAACGAGCGTGGAATCGAGCTTGTATGGGATTCCCAAGCTTTCGAGGCAGGAGTAAACAGTCTTGAAGTGGCGCTTATCCTCATCAGCAAGATTGTCAAGGGTAAGTGGTGCGTCGCGCAGGGCTTCTATACATTGGTTCTGGGTACAGGCGAAAGCGCTTAAGGGGTTCTTAATTGTCCGGGTTTGGCATTCGGTGCAGAGGATGTCGCGTCTGAGGTAGAGGAAGTCCTTCAAGCGCCCGATATATTCCGCCCTGCCGTTTGTGCTGCCTATCGAGTTAAGCGAAACGATAAGCCCCTCGATTCCCAATTCCCGCAGGAAGGAATATGCGAGGGAGATAATTTCGACATCGAGGTATGGGGCATCGGAGCCGAGCGCTTCGGCGCCCATCTGGGGGAATTCGCGGTAACGTCCCCGTTCGATGGGGGTGTAGCGGTACATATTACCGAAGTAATGATACTTGAGGATAAACCCTTCAGGGCGAACCCCGCCTTCGATAAGTGAACGGACTATGCCGGCGGTTCCTTCGGGTCTGAGGGTGAGGCTGCGTCCGCGGTGGTCGGGGAAGGTGTACATCTCCTTGGTGACAAGGTCGCTTTCCTCACCGAGGCTACGTGTGAAAAGCTCGGTACGCTCGAAGAGGGGAGTGCGTACGAGGATGTAGCCGTACCGATGCGCAGTCTCCTGGAAGGCTTCTTCCACGACTTGCATCTTGTAGCTTTCGGGCGGGAAAAAATCCCTTGTCCCGCGCGCTCCAGCGATACGACCTTTCATCGGTTGGCTTCCTCGTCCCCCGACGGGGAGATTATAGCACAGACTGGAGACGGGAGGCTGTAGGCTGGAGGATATCAAGAGGGACAGTCCCCAAAACGCCACTTTTGGGACTGTCCCACTTCAAAAATGGTCTCCAGCCTCCAGTCTACAGCCTGAAGTCTACAATGAAACCGGACATCTCACCCGCATCATCGATGCGGACGATTGGGATATCCAGCCGCTTGCAGAGGTGTTCGATTTCGAGGCTTACATCACCATAAGTTGCAGACAAGTGGTTGGAGCCCAATACCTGGACGAAGAGCGAGGCATCGAAATTTTCACCCATGGATATAGGGATATGAGGCCACATCTGGCCCCAGAGGATTTTCTTCCAGATATTTTTATCCATATTGACAACTTCGCCGACGCCCAACTGCATGCAATAATCACCGGCGATTCTGACGAGCCGCGCGACTGTGACCTTCCCCGGGCGGCCGATGTAGCCGAGTGCGCCGCCCGAAGCGCCCTGGCATTGCGGCTTGTAGGTCACCCCGCGCAAAGCCCCCGGCTTGTCGTCTGTGGAATGAGCCCACTCCAACGATGAACCGCCGCAGTTGGAGATGAGGATGATGTCGTCATTGAAATATTTCACATCACCAAAGAGGGGGGATATTTTCGGGTTAAGCGCGTGCAGTACGGCGCAAGTGTAAAGGCCCTTCGTGTCGCCTTCGCATACCGTGGCGACGGCGCTTCGCTCGCCCTCGGGGCCCGAACCGAACGGGAGAAAGCCGGGCAGGAGACAGGCGGTTACACCATATTCAACCGATAGTTCAGGCTGGCATTTTATGCTTACTCCGATGATATCCTCATCTTTTAATTCGGCAAGGCGGTCAACGGCAGCGAGATGAAGCGCGATTTGCCGCTCATAAATTTTCGAGGTGAGCATCTTGC